>Ga0207703_10002723_pt1 | contig 15142 bp, 11 predicted proteins | sample KBSSwiS12_FD_184304 | JGI IMG/M metagenome (GOLD analysis project Ga0207703, IMG submission 184304) | Switchgrass rhizosphere microbial communities from Kellogg Biological Station, Michigan, USA - KBS Switchgrass S1-2 (SPAdes) (version 2) | ecosystem: Host-associated > Plants > Roots >... | reverse complement strand
CGGTCGGTGAGCATTTCCACATCGTGACGGCGCTGCCGACCTTGTACTTCCGGCGCGGCCGACCCGGCCACCGCGTGCCGGCGGTCGACGTCGAGAAACTGATGGAGGCGACCGACGAGGCCGACATGCAGGCCGGCGTGCGCAGCGCGCGCGACCTCACCTGGAAGGACGGGCTCGATGCCTTCACCTGCACCGAATGCGGCCGCTGCAAGGACGCCTGCCCGACCCATCTCACGGGCAAGCCGCTGTCGCTGAAGGGCGTCAACGACCGCCTCAAGCACCACCTGCTCGAGCAGCGCGAGGCGATCGTCGCCGGCCCGGAGCGCGAGTTGCCCGCGCTCGTCGGCGGCGTGATCGGCACCGACACGCTCTGGGCCTGCACGACCTGCGGCTATTGCGAGGCGGCGTGCCCGATCGAGCTCGAGCACCTCGACAAGTTCTTTCGCATGCGCCAGCACCAGGTGATGATCGAAGGCGAGTTCCCGCACGAGCTGAAGAAGCTGTTCGAGGCCTACGAGTCGCAAGGCAACCCGTGGGGACTGCAGGCCGACGCCCGCGGCGACTGGGCGAAGGACCTCGACGTTCCCATCGTGCGCAGCGCCGCCGACCTGGCGGGCCTCGACGTTCTCTTCTACGTCGGCTCGGCGATGTCGTTCGACCCGCGCGGCCAGCGCATCGCCCGCGCCTTCGTCAAGATCCTGCGCCGCGGCGGCGTGCGCTTCGGCATCCTCGGCGCGCGCGAAGGCTCGACCGGCGAGTGCGTCCGGCGGGTCGGCAACGAGATGCTGTTCCAGCAGCTGGCGAGCGCCCTCGTCGCCACGCTCGCCGAGGTCGGCGCGACGCGAATCGTCACCTGCGATCCGCACGCCATGAACTCGCTGCGCAACGAGTACCCTGAGCTCGGCGGCCGCTACGAAGTGATGCACCATACCCAGCTGATCGCCGAGCTGCTCGCCGACGGCCGCATCGAGATCGAAGCCTCGGCCGAGCGCGTCGTCTATCACGACCCTTGCTATCTGGGCAGGCACAACGGCGAATTCGACGCGCCGCGCGCCATCCTCGCGCGCCTCGGCGCGGCACCGCCGCTCGAGTTCGCGCTGTCCCGCGAGAAGGCGATGTGCTGCGGCGCGGGCGGCGGCCGGATGTGGATCGACGAGACCATCGGCACGCGCATCAACGTCCTGCGGGTCGAGCAGGCGCTCGAGACGGCGCCCCAGACGATCGCGACAGCCTGTCCCTATTGCGCGGTGATGATGGAGGACGGCCTGGCGGCGCTTCCTGCTGCCGGCACGACGCGCTCGCGCGACATCGCCGAGCTGGTGGCGGCCGCGCTCGTCGGTGAAGCGCCGGTGCCGGAGGGGCTGCCCGCGGCGGCTCCCCTCGGCGCCTGAACGAGCGCCGCTCCTAGTCGCCCGAGGATACTTTGCGCGGCGAATCCCGGTGGGGCTGCTGGCGGCGGCTCGCTGGATAGACGACGCTCTCCTCGAGCGCGATGTGGTCACGGTAGAGCTCGGTGAAGGTCGGCACCGCCGAACGCAGGACGTCGATGTCGTACCACGACTGGCCGTTCGCCACCGCTCGCAGGTGCGGCGCCAGCTCGAACCAGTCCTCCTCGAGCCAGCCGTGATCCTGCTGCAGCCGTTTCACGTGCTGCACGAGCTCCGCGTCATCGCTGGCCAGCAGATCCGGGAAGACGAACTCCTCCTCGGCGGCGTGGTGCGGGCGCGCGGTCTCGTCGAAGAAGAGACAGAGGTCCTGGGCGAGCTTGCGGACGCCGGCGTCGATGCCGCGCACTTCGAGCTTCTCGACCAGAAGATGCATGCGGGCGAGCATCTCGACGATCTCGCGATGGGTGCGGTCGAGGACCTCGCTGGTGCCGAGGTGCGCGAGGCTGGGGCGGCGCGGTCGTTCCGCGCGGGATTTCCGGCTGTCCATCTGGAACTCCTCGGCGATGAGTCTCCATTCTTCGGCACGAAATCGGCCGCGCCTTGCTCTACATCAAGCGCCGGCGACGCTGCTAGCCCTGCTCGGGCACCATGTCGATGGCGCCGCACGGGCACTCGGCGACGCACACGCCGCAGCCCTTGCAGTAGTCGTAGTTGAACTCGAATCGATTTCCCGGCCCGAGCTTGACGACCGCGTTGTCGGGGCAGACGCCGTAGCAGTTGTCGCACTCGAAGCAGTTGCCGCAGCTGAGGCAGCGGCGCGCCTCGAACAGCGCGTTGTCTTCGCTGAGGCCGCCCTGCACCTCGTCGAAGCTGCTGGTGCGCCGCGCGATGTCGAGCTGCGGGCGGACCTTTTGCGGTGCGTCGCTGTAGTACCAGGCATTGAGGCGCTCGAAGGTCGCCACCGGGTGCTTGGGCGCTGGCGCGAGGCGCGTGCCGCGCAGCCAGGCGTCGATGTGGCGCGCCGCCTTCTTGCCGTGGCCGATCGCGACGGTCACGTTGCGCTCGGCCGGCACCATGTCGCCGCCGGCGAAGAGGCCGGCGCGACCGGTCATCATGGTCGCCGGATCGACGCGGACGACGCCGTCGTCGATCTCGAGGCCGGCGACGCCGTCGAGCAGCGAGAGATCGACGTCCTGGCCGAGCGCCAGCACCACCGAATCGGCGGCCAACGTCTCGAAGATTCCGGTGGCGCAGGGATTGCCTTTCTCGTCGAGCTCCATCTTCTCGATCGTCAGGGCGCTGCCGTCGACCTGCTTGATGGTCGAGAGCCACTTGACGAGGACGCCCTCCTCGAGCGCCTCCTCGACCTCGAAGTCGTGCGCTGGCATGCGCTCGCGCGTGCGCCGGTAGACGATGACGGCCTCGGTGGCGCCGAGGCGCTTGGCGGTCCGGGCGACGTCGATGGCGGTGTTGCCGCCGCCGTAGACGACGACCCGGCGGCCGAGCATCGGCCGCTCCTCGCCTTCCATCGAGCGCAGCACCGCGACGGCGTCGAGGATGCGGGCGGAGTCCTTCGCCGGGATGAACGCGCGCTTGGCGATGTGCGCACCGACGGCGAGGAAGGTCGCGTCGTAGGCCCCTTCGGCCATGGTTCGCGCCAGGTCCTCGACCTTGGTGCCGAGCTTGATGGTGACGCCCATGTCGACGATTCGCTGCATCTCGGCGTCGAGCACGTCGCGCGGCAGGCGGTACTTGGGGATGCCGAAACGCATCATTCCGCCCATGAGCGGTCCCGCCTCGATCACCGTCACGGCGTGGCCGAGCCGGCGCAGCTGGTAGGCCGCCGACATCCCGGAAGGACCGGCGCCCACGATCAGCACGCGCTTTCCCGATTCCTCGCGCGGCGGATCGAAGCGCCAGTTGCGCTTGAGCGCCTCGTCGCCCAGGAAGCGCTCGACCGAGTTGATGCCGACCGCCGTGTCGATGCGACCGCGGTTGCAGACGCTTTCGCAGCTGTGATAGCAGACCCTGCCCATGATCGCCGGGAACGGGTTGTCGCGCGTCAGGTGGCGCCAGGCGGCTTCGTAGTCGCCGCTTTCGGCATGGAACAGCCAGCCCTGGATGTCCTCGCCGGCCGGGCACTGCGCATTGCAGGGCGGAAGGCGGTCGACGTAGACCGGCCGCTCGGTGCGCCACGAGCCGGTCTTGTTGGCCAGCGACGAGCCCGGGTCGAGCGTGATCGCGAACGGCTTTTGCATCGTCATGGGGTGGCCTCTTCGTCCAGCAGCCCGTAGCGGCGGATGTTCTTGTCGGCATCGGCCTGGATGCGGACGAGCATCTCGGCATTTCCCTTCGGCCCGAAAAGATGGGCGAATCGCCGCTGCGGTCGAAGGTAGTCCTCGACCGGCAGGCGGCGTCGGATCTTCGTCACCCGCGTCACCTCGCCATGCTCGGCCTCGAAGACCGGGAAGATCCCGGTCTCGCGCGCGAGGCGGGCGAGCCGGATCGTGTCGTGGCTCGCCGAGCCCCAGCCGAGCGGGCACGGCACGAGGATGTGCAGGTAGCGGGCACCGTGCAGAGTCATCGCGTGCTCGACCTTGGCCTCGAGGTCGTGCAGATCGTCGACGGTCGCGGTGGCGACGTAGGGGATCTCGTGCGCCATGGCGATTCGCGGAAGGTTCTTGCCCTTGCCGAAGTCTGCGCCCGGCGCGGGGCCCACGGCCATCGTCGTCGCCGTGCGCGCGCCGGGCGGCGTCGCCGAGCTGCGTTGCACGCCCGTGTTCATGTAGGCCTCGTTGTCGTAGCAGATGTAGAGCACGTCGTCGTTGCGCTCGAACATCCCGGACAGGCACCCGAAGCCGATGTCGGTGGTGCCGCCGTCGCCCCCCTGCGAGACGACGCGGACGCTGCTCTTCGCCAGCCCGGCCTTGAGTGCCTTGACCTTGAGCGCCGCGGCGATGCCGGTTCCCACCGCCGCCGCATTGCCGAACAACGAATGGATCCAGGGCAGCTGCCACGAGGTTTCGGGGTACGGCGTCGAGAACACCTCGAGGCAGCCGGTCGCGTTCGCGGCAATGACCTGGTTGCCGGTGGCCCGCATCGCCGCGTCGATGGCGTAGCGCGCGCCTAGCGCCTCGCCGCAGCCCTGGCAGGCGCGATGGCCGGAGTTGATCGAATTGTTTCGCTCGATCGAGGCCTGGACGGTGCGCTGTTCGGGCGCGAGCAGGCGGTTGCCGACCGTGAAGGTACCGGTCTGATAGAACTTGACGGCCTGGTTCATGTCACGCCACCTTCGCCGCGATCGGACCGACGTCGCGCAGCAGGTTCTCGGCGATCGGACCGCTGCGGCGCGTTTGACCCTCGCGTTCGAGTTGGCGGTTGACGATGCGCCAGTCGAGGTCGAGGAAGGTGAGCGGCTCCAGCTTGTCGGCGATCGCATCGCGCAGCATGCGTTCGAGCGACGATTGGGTGATCGCGCGTCCGCCCAGGCCGGCGACGACCGTGTAGCCGTGCAACTGCAGGCCCGAGAGGGCGAGACGGACATCGGTCGAGACGACGCCGCCAAGGCCCACGCAGAAGCTCTTTTCGACGACGACGACGCGCTGAGCACCTTGCAGCGCCCCGCGAACCGCCGCGAGCGGGAACGGACGGTACGACTGGATGCCGAGCACGCCGACCTTGACGCCACTGTCGCGCATGGCGTCGATCGTGTCCTTCAGGGTGCCGATCACCGAGCCGAGCGCGACGACGATGGTCTCGGCGTCCTCGCACCGGTAGCCGCGCACGAGGCCGCCCGACTTGCGCCCGAAGCGCTCCTCGAACTCGGCCGCGATGCGCGGAATGCTCTCGAGCGCTGAAATCTGCTTGGCGTGCGCCAGGTAGCGCACCTCCATGAAGGCTTCCGGCCCGACCATCGCCCCGATCGACACCGGATCGGCCGGATCGAGCACCTGGCGGGGCTCGTACGGCGGCAGGAAGGCGTCGACCTCGGCCTGGTCGGGAATGTCGACGCGCTCGTAGGCATGGGTCAGGATGAAGCCGTCCATGCACACCATCACCGGCATCGACAGTTCCTCGGCCAGCCTGAAGGCCTGGATGTGCAGGTCGAGCGCCTCCTGGTTGGTCTCGGCGAAGAGCTGCAGCCAGCCGCTGTCGCGCTGGCTCATCGAGTCGCTGTGGTCGTTCCAGATGTTGATCGGCGCACCGATCGCCCGATTGGCGATGGTCATCACGATCGGCAGGCCGAGACCCGAGGCGTTGTAGACCGCCTCGGCCATGAAGAGCAGGCCCTGGCTTGCCGTGGCCGTGTAGGTTCGCGCGCCGGTCGCCGAGGAACCGATTGCCACGCTCATCGCGGCGAACTCGCTCTCCACGTTGATGAACTCGCAGGGCGAAAGCGCGCCGCTCTTCACCAGCTCGCCCAGGCCTTCGACGATGTGCGTCTGCGGCGAGATCGGATAGGCGCAGATGACGTCCGGGCGGCACAAGGCCACCGCCTCGGCCACGGCGCGCGAGCCTTCAGTCTGTTTCAGCATGGGTGGTCGCTTCCAGTTGTCGGCTGACGACGTCATACGCCTCCGCCGCGGCGCTGACGTTGTCGGTGCCCACCTTGCCGGCGAACTTGGCGTGGATCGCGTGCGCGACCGCGTCGAGCGATATCAAGCCCGAGAGAGCCGCGAAGCCGCCGAGTAGCACGGCGTTGGGCAGGGGCCGGCCCAGGTGCTTGAGCGCGATCTCGGTTGCCGGCACGGTGATGAGCCGTTCGCGGCGCAGGCGCCGGGTGATCTCGGCGAGGCCGAGCTCGTCGAAGCTGCGCTTGCTGTTGATCAGGACGTAGCCCTCGGGCGGCAGGCCCTGGAAGACATCGACCTGGTGCAGCAGCGTGGGGTCCTGGATGATCAGCACATCCGGCGCGAGGATCGGCTCGCGCAGGCGGATCTCATGGTCGTCGATGCGACAGAACGCCACCACCGGCGCTCCGGTGCGCTCCGAGCCGAAGCTCGGAAATGCCTGCGCATGGCGGCCCTGCTCGAACGCTGCGAGCGACAGCATCTCGGCGGCCGTGACGACGCCCTGGCCACCGCGCCCGTGAATCCGGATCTGCAACATCGTGTTCTCCGCCTCGCTGCCGTCAGACGTACTGCGGGTACGCCGGGTCGTACATGCAGGAGCGCACATGCGCGAGCAGGTCGGCGGGTCGCTCGATGCCGGCGTGGCCTTGCCTGAACGCGACTTCGGCGACCGCCACGGCCAGCTTCATCGACACGTCACGAACTTGCGCGAGCGGCGGAAAGAGACTCCCCTGATCCAGATCGTGCTGCGTCACCTGCGCGGCCAATGCCGTCGCTGCCGCAAGAAACATCTCGTCGGTGACGCGGCGGGAGCGGACGGCGATCGTGCCGAGGCCGACGCCGGGGAAGATGTAGGAGTTGTTGCCTTGGCGCGGGACCCAGGTCCGCGTTCCGATCGTGACCGGATCGAACGGGCTGCCGCATGCGAACAGCGCCTTGCCAGCGCTCCACGCGTACGCCTGCTCGGCCGTGCATTCCGACTTCGACGTCGGGTTGGACAGCGCGAAGATGATCGGGCGGGGATTGAGGGCGCACATCGCCTCGACCACGGCCTGCGTGAATCCGCCGGCCTTCGCCGCCACGCCGATCACGGCGGTCGGCTCGAGTTCGCGAATCGCGGCGACGAAATCGGCCTGCGGCGCATGCTGGTGCGCGTAGGGCAGCTTGTGCTCGGCAAGCTCACCGAGCCGGCTGGCAACGACGAGGCCCTTGGAGTCGAAGAGCCAGCAGGAACGCCGCGCCTGCGCCGGGTCGGCGCCGCCTGCGACCAGCGCCGCGACCACCAGATCGGCAATGCCGGTGGCCGCCTCGCCGGCACCTAGGAAGAGAACGCGCTGGCGATCGAGCGGGGTGCCTGTGACGCGCAGCGCCGAGCACAGGCCCGACAGCGCGACCGCCGCGGTGCCCTGAATGTCATCGTTGAAGGTGCAGATGCGGTCGCGATACTTCGTGAGGAGGCGAAAGGCGTTGTGGTTGGCGAAGTCCTCGAACTGGATCACCACCCCCGGAAACACCTCCACGGCCGCGCTGACGAACTCCTCGATCAGCTCGTCGTAGGCCGCCCCGGTGAGACGCGGCCGGGGTAGGCCGAGGTAGAGCGGGTCGTCGCGCAGCGTCGGGTTGTTGGTGCCCACGTCGAGCATCACCGGCAGGCACTGAGTGGGGTGGATGCCGGCACATGCGGTGTAGAGCGAGAGCTTGCCGACCGGAATTCCCATGCCACTGGAGCCCAGGTCGCCGAGGCCGAGAATTCGCTCGCCGTCGGTGACGACGATCATCGCCACATCCCGATGCGGCCAGTTGCGAAGGAGCTCCTTCACCTGGCCGCGGTCCTCCGCCGTGACGAAGATCCCGCGCGGCCGCTGGAAGATGTGGCCGAACTTCTCGCAGGCGAGCCCCACCGTCGGCGTGTAGACGATGGGCAGCATCTCATCGGGGTTCTCCATGAGGATGCGAAAGAAAAGGGCTTCGTTGCGATCGTGCAGCGAGGTCAGGAAGATGTATTTCTCGAGCGGGTTGTCGAGGCGACGAAGGTTGCCCAGGACGCGGCTGACCTGTTCTACCTGGCTGCACACGTGCGGCGGCAGCAGCCCCTTCAGGCCGAGTGCGTCGCGTTCGGCTGCGCTGAATGCAGTGCCCTTGTTCAGCCCAGGGTTCTGCAACAGCGTCACGCCGCGCGGGAACCAGGGCGCCAGCGGAGCCGGAGTCCGGCCGACGGGTTCGCTCTGCATGACCGATCTCCCTGCCGCGCAATTGCGACGATTGCACGCACGGTAGCGGCGGCTCATGCGCCGCCTTTGTTCTGGAACAAGCTTTCGCGGTGTCCGGGCTAGTCCGGACCTCGCGGTTTTCGAGCGGGTCCAAGCCAGTCGATGCGACCTGCGGTTTGTACGGATGGCCAGAGCGGCGTGCGTTGATCTGTGTCAAGGGAGACCCTGCCCGCCCTGCCGAAGATGCGCCGTGCTCCGACCGCGAACTCCCGACCTCCCATGAACACCGGTTCGACCGTCGTCGCCGGTGCGGGGACCCGCGATCCCCGCGCCGGTCGCAAGAGCCGGTGGCCGGCGCGGCTGGACTGGATGCAGAGCGCCAGCGGGCTGGTGCTGGCCCTGTTCATGTGGGGCCACATGTTCTTCGTCTCGTCGATCCTGCTCGGCAAGGACGCGATGTGGAGCGTGACCCGGTTCTTCGAAGGCTACTTTCTCCTCGGAAGGTCTTACCCGTGGATCGTCTCGATGGTCGTCGCCGCCGTGATCTCGCTTCTCGTCGTGCACTCGATGCTCGCGCTGCGCAAGTTCCCGATCGACTATCGCCAGTACCGGACGTTTCGCGACCACGCAGGCGCGATGAAGCACGGCGACACGACCCTCTGGTGGTGGCAGGTCGTGACCGGCTTCGCGATGTTCTTCCTCGCCTCGATCCACCTGCACGTGATGCTGACCCGTCCGGAGCGGATCGGTCCGTTCGAGAGCGCCGACCGGATCTGGAGCGAGCACTACTGGGCGCTCTACCTGGTGCTGCTGTTCGCGGTCGAGCTGCACGGCGGCATCGGCCTGTACCGACTGGCGGTGAAGTGGGGCTGGTTCGCCGGCGCGCATGCAGACGCCACCCGGCGCCGTCTGAAGGCGCTGAAGTGGGCGATGACGGCCTTCTTCCTCGCGCTGGGCCTCGCGACGCTGGCGGCCTACATCAAGATCGGCATCGAGCACGCGCCGCGCGCGGGCGAGCCTTACACACCGGCGTGGGTCCAGCCCGCGTTGCCGGCGCCGAAATGAAAGCGCCGCGGTGAAGATCGTCTATACCGACGTGCTTGTGGTCGGCGGCGGACTCGCCGGGCTGCGGGTCGCGATCGGCGCCAAGCGACGCGGGCACGACGCGGTCATCCTGTCGCTTGTGCCGCCCAAGCGCTCGCACTCGGCGGCCGCACAGGGCGGCATGCAGGCCTCGCTCGGCAACGTCATCAAGGGACAGGGCGACAACGAGGACGTGCACTTCGAGGACACGGTACGCGGCAGCGACTGGGGCGCCGACCAGCGCGTCGTGCGGATGTTCGTCAATACCGCGCCAAAGGCAGTGCGCGAGCTCGCCGCGTGGGGCGTGCCGTGGAGCCGCGTCGCTCGCGGCGATCGCCAGGTGATCATCAACGGCCAGAAGGTCACGCTCACCGAGCGCGACGAGGCGCACGGCCTGGTCGCGCAGCGCGACTTCGGCGGCACCAAGAAGTGGCGCACCTGCTACGTCTCGGACGGCACCGGCCACGCCATGCTGTACGCGGTGAGCGACCGCGCGATCGCCGAATCGATCGCCGTCCACGAACGCATGGAAGCGATCGCGCTGATCCATGAAGCCGGTCGCTGCTACGGGGCGGTCGTTCGCAATCTCGCCACCGGCGAGCTCAGCGCCTATGTCGCGAAGGCGACGGTCATCGCCACGGGCGGGGCCGGGCGACTCTATCGGGTGACGACCAACGGCGTGATCTGCGAAGGCATCGGCAGCGCGATCGCGCTCGAGACCGGCATCGCGACGCTCGGCAACATGGAGGCGATTCAATTCCACCCGACCGCCATTTTTCCGGCCGGCATCCTCGTTACCGAAGGCTGCCGCGGCGACGGCGGGCTGCTCAAGGACGTCGACGGGCATCGCTTCATGCCCGACTACGAGCCCGAGAAGAAGGAGCTCGCGTCGCGCGACGTCGTCTCGCGCCGCATGGAGACCCACATCCGCAAAGGCAAGGGCGCGCAGTCGCGCTTCGGCGAGCACCTCTGGCTCGACATCACGCAGCTCGGCCGCGCCCACATCGAGAAGAACCTGCGCGAGGTCAAGGAGATCTGCGAGGCCTTCCTCGGCATCGATCCGGTCGACAGAATGATCGCGGTGCGCCCGGCGCAGCACTACACGATGGGTGGCGTCCGCACCGACCACACCGGCCAGAGCCCGACGCTGAGGGGCCTGTTCGCCGCCGGCGAGGCCGCATGCTGGGACATGCATGGGTTCAACCGGCTGGGCGGCAACTCGGTTGCCGAGACGGTGGTCGCCGGAATGATCGTCGGCGACTTCGTCGCCGACTTCTGCGACGACTCCGCCAACGATGTGCGCATCCCGACCGGGCTGGTGCGCGAGCTCGTCGGCGCCGAGCAGGCCAAGCTCGATCGCCTGGTCTCGGGCGCTGATGGCGATGAGGACGCCTCGGCGATCAAGGCAGCGATGCAGAGCGTGATGACGGCCAAGGTCGGAATCTTCCGCACCGGTGCCGAGCTCGCGTCCGCGCTCGACGAGCTGCAGGCGCTGCTCGAGCGCAGCCGCCACATCGGCCTGCGCCACAAGGCGGCAGGCGCCAACCCCGAGCTCGCGACCGCGTACCGAGTGCAGAAGATGCTCAAGCTCGCGCTCTGCGTCGCCTACGGCGCCGCGCAACGGACCGAAAGCCGGGGCGCGCATTTCCGCGAGGACTTCCCGCGTCGCGACGACGCGCAGTGGCTGAAGCGAACTCTCGCGAGCTGGAAAGACGAAGGCGACACGCTGCCGACGCTCGCCTACGAGCCAATCGACGTCCGGTCGATGGAGCTGCCGCCGGGCTGGCGCGGATACGGCGCCAAGGATTACGTCGACCACCCTGACACTGCCGCCCGAACCGCCGAGGTCCTTGCACTGCGCGAGCGCCTCAAGGAGGCGCCGCGCTTCGAGGTGCAGCACTCGCTCATGCCCTACGACGAGCTCCTGCCGCACGCGCTGCGCGGGCGCAACGAGCGCATCGACGAGCCCTTGTCATGAGAATCCCCATCCATCCGGTCACTCCGACGCTGCTGCAGGCGGCTCCTGGCGCCGCCGAGACGGCGACCCGCATGCTCAAGATCAGGATCCTGCGCTTCGACCCGCGCCAGCCCGAGATCGCGCCGCACTGGCAGACCTACGAGCTGCAGGACGCGGCCGGGATGACGCTTTTCATCGCCTTGAGCGAGATCCGCGAGAAGCTTGACGCGTCGCTGCAGTTCGATTTCGTCTGCCGCGCCGGCATCTGCGGGAGCTGCGCGATGCTGATCGACGGTCGTCCCGGGCTCGCGTGTAAGACACTGACCAAGAACCTCGGCGCCGAGTTCACGCTGGCGCCGCTGCCGGTGTTCGCACTGATCGGCGATCTCTCGGTCGATACCGGCAGCTGGATGCGCGGCATGAGCGAGCGCCTGCAGACGTGGGTCCACCAGCAGGAGTCAAGTCCCGACCTGACCCGCCTCGAGGCGCGCATGGAGCCGGAGCTCGCCGAGAAGATCTATGAGCTCGATCGCTGCATCGAGTGCGGCTGCTGCGTCGCGGCCTGCGGCACGGCGCGCATGCGCGAAGACTTCGTCGGCGCCGTCGGCCTCAACAAGATCGCGCGCTTTCGCCTCGATCCGCGCGACACCCGCAGCGACGACGACTTCTACGAGCTCGTTGGCGACGACAACGGCGTGTTCGGCTGCATGTCGCTACTGGGATGCCACGACGTGTGTCCGAAGAAGCTGCCGCTCGCCACCCAGCTCGCATTCATCCGTCGCAAGATGGTCGCGATCGGCTGGACTTAGCGACGCGTTCGGGAAGTACTTTCACTCTCAAAGAGGGTGCGGCCCCGGACTCCGCGCCGCCCCTAGAAGGAACGCCATGAACGCCGAAACGTCTCCCCACACGGCTGAGCTCGCCGTGAAGCCCAAACACTTCTACCAGTCGCTCTACGTGCAGGTGATCACCGCGATCATCGTCGGCGTCCTGCTCGGCTACTTCTATCCCCACGTCGGCGAGACAATGAAGCCGTTCGGCGACGGCTTCATCAAGCTGATCAAGATGATCATCGCGCCGATCATCTTCTGCACCGTCGTCGTCGGCATCGCCGGCATGGAGGACATGAAGAAGGTCGGCAAGACCGGCGGCCTAGCGCTCCTCTACTTCGAGATCGTCAGCTCGATCGCCCTGATCGTCGGCCTCACCATCGTCAACACCGTCCAGCCTGGCGTCGGCATGCATGTCGACGCGGCTTCGCTCGATACCAAGAGCGTCTCTGCCTACACCGGCCCCGGAAAAATGGGGGGCACGGTCGACTTTCTCCTCAACATCATCCCGAACACCGTGGTCGATGCGTTCGCCAAGGGCGAGATCCTCCAGGTGCTGCTGTTCTCGGTCATGTTCGGTTTTGCGTTGCAGCGGTTCGGCGGGCGCGGAACGCTCGTGTTCGACTGGGTCGAGAAGACCTCGCATGTGCTGTTCGGTATCGTCGGCATCATCATGAGGCTCGCGCCCCTCGGTGCCTTCGGCGCGATGGCGTTCACGATCGGGAAGTACGGCCTCGGCTCGCTGCTATCGCTCGGTCAGCTGATGGCGACGTTCTATCTCACGTGCCTGGTCTTTATCTTCGTGATTCTCGGCACGATCGCCCGCGTGCATGGCTTCTCGATCTGGAAGTTCATCAAATACATCAAGGAAGAGCTCCTGATCGTGCTCGGCACGTCGTCATCCGAGGCGGTGCTGCCGCGAATGATCGCGAAGATGGAGCACCTGGGCGTGCGCAAGTCGGTGGTCGGCCTGGTCATCCCCACCGGCTATTCCTTCAACCTCGACGGCACCTCGATCTACCTGACCATGGCGGCGGTCTTCATCGCCCAGGCGACCGACACGCCGATGACGCTCGGCCAGCAGATCACGCTGCTCGCGGTCCTGCTGCTGACATCCAAGGGCGCCGCTGGCGTCACCGGCAGCGGCTTCATCGTCCTCGCGGCGACCCTCTCGGCGGTTGGCCACGTGCCGGTCGCCGGACTTGCCTTGATTCTCGGCGTCGACCGGTTCATGTCCGAAGCGCGTGCGTTGACGAACCTGATCGGCAATGGCGTGGCCACCATCGTGGTGGGTCGCTGGACCGGTGATCTCGATCGGAAGCGGATGGCGAAGGAACTCAACGGCGAGACCGAGATGATCGACGACGACCCCGAAGCGATCGTCCCGGCGATTCCCGCCACGCTGACACCGGCCGTGGCGATCTGAGTCGCTCGGCTCGCCGGCAGGGGTTTTCCACGACGGCTGAATTTCACTGCGACTTGATTTGGCTCAATCGGCGCGTTTGAGCGCTGCCGCACATTGCTTTCGCGTTCCCTGGCGCGGCGCGGCCGACCTCCAGGCCGGACGCCAGACGCGGTGTCTCCTCGAATGAAAGTGGCCTTGTTCATTCCCTGCTACATCGACGCCTTCTTCCCGGAGGTCGGCATCGCCACGCTCGAGCTGCTCGAGCGCCTCGGCTGCAAGGTCGACTACCCGCTCGACCAGACTTGCTGCGGCCAGCCGATGGCCAACAGCGGCTGCCACGCCGATGCGCACGACACCGAGGCGCTGTTCGCGCGCAACTTCGCCGGCTACGACCACATCGTCACCCCGTCCGGCAGCTGCGCCCATCACGTTCGCGACCAGATGACGGCGATCGAGCAGACGCCGGCCGTGCAGGCGGTGCGGCGCAACACCCGCGAGCTGGTCGAGTTCCTGCACGACGTACTCGGCGTGCGCGAGTTCCCGTGGGCCGAGTTCCCGCACAAGGTCGGCCTGCACATCGGTTGCGCCACGTTGCGCGGCTTGCGCGAGGCCAAGGCCTCCGAGATCGACGAGCCGGCCTTCAACAAGCCGCAACGGCTGCTGTCGGCAGTAAAGGGAATCGAGTTCGTGCACCCGCAGCGTGTGGACGAATGCTGCGGCTTCGGCGGTACCTTCTCGGTCTTCGAGGAGCCGGTGTCGGCGAAGATGGGCCACGACAAGGTCGACGATCATCATCGGGCGGGCGCCGAGTACATCGTCTCGCCCGACATGTCGTGCGTCATGCACCAGCAGGGCTGCGCGCGTCGCGCCGGGCTGCCGCTCAAGTTCATCCACATCGCGCAGGTGCTGAACGGGGCGAGAGCATGACGCGGGTGGACCACGCCGAGGCCTCCTCGAAGTTCATCGAGGCCAAGGACCACGCCGACTTTCACGACAAGCGCCTGTGGGACCTGCGCAAGAAGCGCGACTCCGAGAGCGAGGCGATGCCCGAGTGGGAAACGCTGCGCACGCTCGCCTCGGCGATCAAGGAACACACGCTGACCCATCTCGGCGACTACCTCGAGGAATTCGAGCGCAACGCCACCGCCAACGGCATGGTCGTGCACTGGGCGCGCGACGCCGCCGAGCACAACCAGATCGTCCACGAGATCCTCGAGCAGCACGGCGCGACCACGCTGGTCAAGAGCAAGTCGATGCTGACCGACGAGTGCGAGATGCGGCCGTTCCTCGAGAACCGCGGCATCGAGATCATCGAGACCGATCTCGGCGAGCGGATCCAGCAGCTCGACGACGAGCCGCCGAGCCACATCGTCGTTCCGGCGGTGCACAAGCTGCGCGGCGACGTCGCCGAGGTCTTCGGCCGCACCATCGGCACCGATGCGGCGAACACCGACGTGCCCTATCTGGCCGAGAGCCAGCGCCGCCACACCAGGCCGTACTACCTGAAGGCGCAGGCGGCGATGACCGGCGCCAACTTCGCCATCGCCGAGACCGGCAGCTTCGTCGTCTGCACCAACGAGGGCAACGCCGACCTCGGCGCGAACCTGCCGCCGCTGCACATCGCCTCGATCGGCATCGAGAAGCTGCTGCCGAAGGTCGAGCATCTCGGCGTCTTCGTCCGGATGCTGTCGCGCAGCG
>Ga0207703_10002717_pt1 | contig 15156 bp, 17 predicted proteins | sample KBSSwiS12_FD_184304 | JGI IMG/M metagenome (GOLD analysis project Ga0207703, IMG submission 184304) | Switchgrass rhizosphere microbial communities from Kellogg Biological Station, Michigan, USA - KBS Switchgrass S1-2 (SPAdes) (version 2) | ecosystem: Host-associated > Plants > Roots >... | reverse complement strand
TCCTGATCGACGGCGCGCCCGAGACGGGTGGAGGGTTGCTGCTGCAGATCTTCACCGAGAATATGGTCGGGCCGATCTTCTTCGAGATCATCCAGCGCAAGGGCAATGACGGCTTTGGCGAGGGGAATTTCAAGGCGCTGTTCGAGAGTATCGAGCTGGACCAGATCCGCAGGGGTGTGGTGCCCGGGCGCGGTTGAAGCGTGAAACCACTTCCTCTCCCTTGAGGGGAGAGGATACGAAGACTTGGCGCTTTGGCGCCTAGTCGAAGTTGGAGAGGGTGGGGCCACAGGCGCAAGCGCTCGCTGAAGAGCGAGCGCTTCACCCTCACCCAGCTCCGACTAGGGCCGGCTGAAGAAGCCGACCCAAGTCTTCGCAACCCTCTCCCCTCAAGGGAGAGGGATAAGGGAGCAAGACCTTGTCCACCTACCAAACCGGCTTCGGCAACCATTTCTCCACCGAGGCGATCCCCGGTACGCTACCGGTGGGCCGCAACTCGCCGCAGAAGCCGCCGTTCGGCCTCTATACGGAGCAACTCAGCGGCACCGCCTTCACCGCTCCGCGCCATGAGAATCGGCGCTCATGGCTTTACCGCCTGCGCCCCTCGGCCGCGCATCCGGCCTTCACCCGCTACGAGGGCGCGAAGCAATTCGCTCCTGGACTGAGCAAAACTACCCTCGCACCAAACCGCCTGCGCTGGGGGCCGCTCGACATCCAAGACGCTGACTGGCTCGACAGCCTGACGACGATGGTGGTCGCCGGCGACGGTCCGAAAAGCCAGGCCGGCGTCGCGATGCACATTTACCGCGCCGCGAAGGACATGGTCGACCGTGCCTTTGTCTCAGCCGATGGCGAGTTGCTGATCCTGCCGGAAATGGGCGCGCTCACCCTTTATACCGAGCTCGGCCGGATCGACGTGAAACCCGGCGAGATCGCGCTGATCCCGCGCGGCGTCCGCTTCCGCGTCGCCCTGCCCGAGGGCAAGGCGCGCGGCTATGTCGCCGAGAACCACGGCACTCCTTTTCGCCTGCCCGATCTCGGCCCGATCGGCTCGAACGGCCTTGCCAACCCGCGCGATTTCGAGACGCCCATGGCCTGGTTCGAAGACCGCGAAGGCGATTTCGAGCTTGTCCAGAAATTCCTGGGGAAGCTCTGGACGACCAATCTCGGCCGCTCGCCGATGGATGTCGTCGCCTGGCACGGCAATTACGCGCCGTGGAAATACGATCTCGCCCGGTTCAATACGATCGGCACAGTCAGCTTCGACCATCCCGATCCCTCGATCTTCACCGTCCTGACATCACCGAGCGACCTGCCCGGCACGGCGAATGTCGATTTCGTGATCTTCCCGCCGCGCTGGATGGTCGCCGAGGACACGTTCCGCCCGCCCTGGTTCCACCGCAATGTGATGAGCGAATGCATGGGGCTCATCTCGGGCGCCTATGATGCCAAGGCCGACGGCTTCGTTCCCGGAGCGCTCTCCCTCCACAACCAGATGAGCGGCCACGGTCCCGATGTCGCAAGCTGGAAGGGCGCCAGCGAGGCCGAGCTCAAGCCGCACAGGATCGAAGGCACCATGGCCTTCATGATCGAAAGCCGCTGGGTCTTCACGCCCACCGATCAGGCGCTCGAAACCAGTGCGCTCGACGAGGACTATGATGAGGTCTGGTCCGGCTTCCCCAAAGCATCGCTACCATAGGGGTCGTCGACCAAAGTCATGTTCGCCCCCTCCGTGGCGCGGACCGGCACAGACGCGATGTCGAACCCTTCGAGGCAGAAGATGTTGACGCCGAAATGGTCCGGCGCGGCGCGCTTGCGGTGGAAGACGTAGATGCCGCAGCGGCTGCAGAAATAATGCTTCGCCCGGCGGGTGTTCCACTCATAAAGGGTAAGCACCTCCTCTCCCGCGGTGATGGTCAGCGCATCCTCCGGCACCTTGGCCATTACCGCATTGCGCTTCACGCAAATCGAGCAATCGCAGGTCGTGAGTTCGGCTATGTCGAAATCCACCCGGAACCGCACCGTGCCGCAATGGCATGCGCCCTGATGCACCGTCATGTCTCCGCTTCTCCTCGACACGGCCGCAGCCTCAAATAATTTTGCACGGGCTGTCGAATCCGCTCCCCCTCGCCCGTCTCCGCAGTACGATCGCATTCGGGCGATCGGCGAACAACGGAGAAGACCCATGCAATATATGCTGCTGATCTACGAGGACGAGAAAGGTTATGGCGACAAGCTGGACTCGCCTGAAATCCGCGATATCACCGCGCGCCATATGGCGCTGGTCGGCGAGCTCGGTTCGACCCGGATTTCGGGCGCCGGACTGATGCCCACCGCCACCGCGACAACGGTGCGCACCACCGGCGGCAAGCAGGCAGTGCATGATGGGCCCTTTGCCGAGACCAAAGAACAGCTTGGCGGCTATTATCTGATCGAGGCGCCGGATCTCGACGCCGCCATCGCAATCGCGAAGCGCGTGCCGCTCCGCGTCGATGGCGCGATCGAAGTGCGGCCGCTGATCGTCCATTGATGACCGCGCTGGACCGGGCCGCGCGCGACCATAAGGGCCGCGTCGTCGCCGCGCTCGCGGCCCGGTTCCGCGATCTCGATCTGGCGGAGGAAGGCTTTGCCGAAGCATGCGCCCGGGCGGTGACCGCCTGGGTGCCCACGCCGCCGCGCGATCCGGCCGCGTGGCTGTTCCGCGTCGCCGAACGTGTCGCGCTCGATGCGCTGCGGCGGCGGGCGATCCGGGCCGGTGCCGCCCTGCCCCCGCCCGATCCCGAGCTCAATGCGGAGGAGTTGCTGATGGCCGATTCAGCGCTGATCCCCGACGAACGACTGCGGCTGATCTTCATCTGCTGCCACCCGGCGATCCATCCCGAGGCGCGGGCGGCACTTACCCTCAAGCTGGTCTGCGGCCTCTCCACATCCGAGATCGCCCGCGCCTTCCTCATCCCCGAGACAGCGCTGGCGCAGCGGCTGGTCCGTGCGAAACGCAAGATCGCCGATGCCGGCGTGCCGTTCGAAATGCCCGGACCGGACGCCTGGGCCGAGCGGCTCGGCGCGGTGCTCAGCACGATCGAGATCGCTTATGCCAAGGCGCATGAGGATGCGGGCGGCGCCGGCCGCCATGCCGGCTATGCCCGCGAGATTCTGGGCATCACCGCCATTTTGACCGACCTCGCGCCGCAAGAATCCGAGGTGCTGGCGCTCGCCGCGACGGTGCGCTTCGCCGAGGCGCGACGCCCGGCGCGGATCGACAGCGGCGGCATGATGGTGCCGCTCGACCGGCAGGATCCGGCCTTGTGGGACAAGGCGCTGATCGCCGAGGGGCGGCTCCATCTCGCCCGCGCCCTTGCGCTCGGCTCGGCCAGTGCGCGAACGCTACAGGCGCTGATCCACGCCGAATGGTGCCTGCGCCGATCGCTCGACGAACCCGCGCCGTGGCGCTCGATCCTCGTCCTCTATGACGCGCTGCTCGAACTGCGCGACGATCCCGTGATCCGCCTCAACCGCGCCGTCGCACTGGCCGAAGTCGCCGGGCCGGCGGTGGCGCTGGCGGAGGTCGATGCGCTGGATGCCGCGGTGCTGGCGGATTTCCTGCCATGGCATGTAGTCCGCGCTGACCTGCTAGCCCGTTTAGGACAGAATGATGCTGCTCGCTCAACCTATGATGCCGCGCTTCAATTGGGGCCGGAGAAAGCCGAACGACTCTGGCTCGAAGCGCAGCGCGACGCGTCGGGCCAATAGCGACGAGCCTTGAATCCGATTCGGCGTTCGACAGCACCACCCGCTCACCGTCAATCCGTTCGCGCGTCGTCGCGGTGATGAAATTCCCTGTTATTCCGCCGGAACAGGGAATTTTTTTCTTTTTTCTCGGTGCCATTTCCGGTTGATCTTCAACAATCCATTAGTTTTACAATTACTTACGCAAGTGAGTGTCAGCCTGCTCAGCCCCGGAACAGGGAATAACAGGGAATTAACAGGGAAATTGCGCCGCGCAGCCACCATCCATGGCGCCTCGCGCAGCATTCAGGATCCGGACGATAAGAAAGAGCGGCCCGGGCTTCTGAGACGTCCCGTGCGCATCTTATGACCGGTCCGGGACTGCAGTTGAATCGCGGCTTCACAGGTTGCGGAGGCGCTCTTCTTCCCCTCTCCTTTCAGGAGTGCGCTTCAGCTTTCGGGTGCGGGATGCCCCCGGCATCCCGCAGATCATGCTGGGGGCATGATCGACCCGAAAGCTGGAGCGCACTGGGCAAGCTGCGCAGCAGCGCGGGGTGAGGTTGAGGGCGAGACGCTCATACCAGTCAACCTCACCCTTCCCATCGCTACGCGATGGGCCCAGTGTTGGGTCGGCCATGCCCCCGGCATGGCCTGAACAGCGCGGGGCGCTGTTCACCCAACACTCCTCTCCCGCTGGGAGAGGGAGAAGAACAAACTTTCAGGACCTTAGTGGCTATCGATTTCGAGCAGCGCCACACCCTGGCGCGGCAGGCGCAGGTTTACGATCGCCGAGCCATCCCGTGTCGCGCGGACCGGGCCGAGTGCTTCGGGGGCAAGGCGAGCGGCCTTTGTCAGGCGGGCGATCTGGGCTGATGTGGGCTTGGCCGGGGCGCCTTCCGCCTGCCAGGCAGCGAACGCGTTGCCGTGCGTTCCGTCCACGCGCCACAAGCGAGCCGGGTGGGCGCCCGCGCGCAGGCCGGTGAGGCGGACGTTGAGCGCGGCGTCGGGCCCAGGAAGATCATCATCATGATAATACCAGAGCAGGACGGCGATCTTGCCTTGCCCAGTGCGCGTCGCGAGCGCGCCGATATCGGGCGCGCCGCGCACGCCTTCCGCGACGATCCGGTCGAGTGGGGTCTGCGCGTCGCTCGACGCGGCGATCTGATCGGGCCCGAGCCGCGCCATCAGGCGGAAGATATTGAGCACCGGCAGATCGACGCCGTTGGTGGCGAGCTGACGATAGCCGGCAAACCAGGGCTGGCCGACAAAGGTGTAGGACCAGGATAGCGCCCCTTCCAGCTTCACCTGCCTGCGCCGCGCCAGTTCCCACAGCCGGGCATAGCTGGCGGCGGTGTAGCTCGAATACATTGTGCCGTTGCGATAGGCGTTTTGCGGGCCCGGGCAGGCGGCGCAGCCTTCGGGATCATTTTCGCCGATGATCACCGGTTTGGCGGCGAGCGCCGGAACCGCGGCGATCTTGGCGAAGCCCTCGTCCGCCGTCTTGAGCTGGTTGGATATGCCCATCCGCACATGACCATCGACGATGGATGGCTGGCCCTTGGCGTGGAAGGAGATGAAGTCAGTCGGCGTACCGATCTTGCCGATGGCAAAGTTGGTGCCGGAGGTGACGTGCGTGAGGAAGCCGTCCATGAACGCGCCGCCCGAGCCGGCGACGTCGGGGCCGCCGACCCGTGCGGTCGGCAGCGCGCGCCGGACTGCGTCGATCCCGTAATCATGCAGCCGATAGAATTCAGCCGGGGTGCCATGCCAGTAGAAGGTGAGATTGGGCTCGTTCCACACCTCGAAATACCAGCGCTCGACCTCGGCGCGGCCGTAGCGTTCGACATTGTGAAGCGTCCATCGATAGACGAGCTCGGCCCATTTCGCATAATCGGCCGGCGGGTAGGTCCAGCCGGAATCGGTCTTGTTGTCGGCTCCGGCCCGCCACACGTTGCGATAGGGAATGCCGGCGGGCGCGCTGCTCATCGCCTGTGGCATGAAGCCGATTTCGAGATAGGGATGGATGCCGCGGGCGCGGTATGTGTCGATGATCCGGTCGATAATCGTCCAGTCATAGACCGGCCGGCCGTCCTTATCCTCGGTATAGATGTTGGTGCTGCCCCATTTGAAATCGGGCGTACCATCGCCGGTGGTCAGCAAGTTGTGCGCGCGGAAATGGACCTCGCCCGGACGCAGGCTGCCGAGCTCGAGCAGCAGTTTGGCACCGTCCTTCGTCGTGGCGTAATTGGGTTCGTCAGCGCCGAAAAAGCGCCAGATGGGCGGGAGCGGCGCGACCGTGCGTGCGGCATCCACCGATACCGAAACCGGCAGATCGGCTGCCATGGCAGCCCCGGTGCTCAGCAACGCCGCAGCGGCGATGAACCCATATTTCGCGGTTGTGCCACCCAGCATCCTGTTTCCCGCAATAGTGTCAGGTGTGAGGTGATACCAGAAAGCGGCGCGTGCGGAATGCCGGAAACCCGCGGCTCAATGTTTGAGGAACAGCGGTACGGGCGCATCCTTCAGCAACCGCTCGGTCACGCCACCGAACAGGCTCTCGACAAGTCGCGAACGGCCGAAGCCGCCCATGACGACATAAGCGGGCTCGATCAGCCCGATCTGTTCGATGATCACGCTCCCGGTCTTTTCGCCGAACGCCCCGTCGCGGCGCGTGCTGCTGACGATGCCATGTTGCGACAGATGCGTGGCGGCGACATTTGCCGGAATCTCGAGCGATCCGTCGTCGATTTCCAGGATAGTCACGCTCGCCGCACGGCGGAAAAGCGGCATGGCAGCGCGCATCGCCGCACTTGCCTGATCCGAGCCGTCCCAGAGGAGAAGCGCCTCACCGTTCACCGTCATCCCGGTGGCAGAGGTCGGGACCACCAGGACCGGCTTTTTCGCTTTCAGAAGAAAATCGCCAATGGCGCGGTGCATGTCGGGAAACGGCACGTCCTTTGGCGAGCTCAGCACGACCATATCGGCAAAGGACGCAAAGCGGGCGAGCTCGGTCCCGAGATCGCCGTGTCGCTCGACCCATTGGAACGGCAGGCCGCTGCACTCGACTCGCTCGCGGGCTGCGGTTTGAGCCTCGCCCCGTGTTTCCGGCTCGACCAGCATTGCGCCGAAGATCGGGTCGCCACCCGGCGCGAGGGTCGGGATTGTCAGGTCGACGCAGGTGAGATGAGCGTTGAGGGACCGGGCGAGATCAAGCGCCGCCCGCAAGCGGGATCCGAGCCCGGCATCGTCATGAACGAGCAGCAGGATATTTTTCATCGCCGCCTCCTTCTTCCGAATAGACTCTGCCTCGCTCGCCGGCTCGATGCTTTGACCGCAGTCAAATGGCGGTTGATCCGGCGCCGACCGAATCCATCGACCGCGCGGGCTTTGGCGGCCCGTCAGCGATGAAGCGCGGTATGTCCGACGCTCGCGAGCGCCGAGCAGGCTCGCACGGCCGTGGCACGCACGCGCTCCAACTGCTCGGCGGCATAAGTCTGGCTCATATTCGGCACGACGGAATCGATCATGACATGCTCGCTCTGCTTCATGCCGAAGCCGCGCCACAGATAGACATCGAATATCTCGCGCAACGACAGGGCCTGCCCCTGTTCGTTGAGCCATGGCAACGATGTGCCGGATGTGGTGAACGACAAGAGAGGCTTGCCGCGTAACGCCGGCTGCCCGACCTGATCGTGAAGGTCCCGAAAGGAATAGCCCGCGCCCAGAACACGATCGACATAGCCGATGAGGATCGCGGGCGGCAGTGCAAACCAGATCGGGTAGACGAGCACGAGAATGTCGCACCTTGCGAGATGGTCAAGTTCGACAGCCACATCTGACGCTGGCGACCAGTCACCCTGTAGCGGCCGTTCCGAGGCCTTGAGCACCGGATCGAAACCCAGCGCATACAGATCGCGGACAACGACCTCCTGGTGGCATTCGGTCGCGGCCTCGACATAGGCCTCCACAATCGCATGGTCGAAGCTGGTCGGCGAAGGGTTGGCATATACGACGAGATGACTCGGCCGCCGGTCCGCTACGGCGGCCGGAGCAGGCGGGTTCGTGGTCGGCTGGATGTCAGTCATGACAAATCTCCTGTGGCAGCTGAGCGAGCAGGTTCACCGGCCCGCCTGTCAGCTCCCTTGCCGGATGCAGACACCGGCCCTGGTCCTGGAAAGTGTCGTGAAAACGCGCTCAGTCGACCGTCATTGCCTCGGAGACGCTCACGAACAGCAGCACCAGCATGAAAGCGACATTAGCCGCAATGACGAGGTAGAGGAACCAGTTGTTGCTGAAATCGACCATTGGAGACACTCCCGTTTGCAGGAGTGAGCATCTTGGCCCAATCACTCGCCAACGCTTTGATCGCGGTCAAAAGCACTGGTCGCGCTGCGTTGCCGTCAGGCGGCTAGCCATGCCTTCAGAGGTCAGGCGCCTATGGCTCTCGCACCGGTCAGCCGCCCAATCCGCGATACGCCACCCATGCGACCCCGAACAGCACGAGCGCCAGCCCCAGGCTCGCAGCCTTGATCCATCCGTTCTGCCGCCCCGTCACGATCTGGTAAGTCCCGTTGACCATGGTCCCGATCCCGAAAGCGATGACCGCTGCGAACAGCCGCAGGATCATCCTCGCCTGTTCAGCCGTTCCGGTAAAATTGCTGTCCGGCGAATAGGGATGGAGCAGCGCCGGCGCCATGTTCATGGTGATCGTCCCCATCAGCCCGACCAGGAAAAGGCCGATCAGCAGCAGGAACCAGCCGAGCCGCCGCACCATTTTCGGCGTGCGCATCCTCGTACCGCATTTCGGGCATTTCTCGACGCTGCCATCGACGGTTTCGCGGCAGCTGAGTGACAGGCATGTGCTGGTTTCCGGCATGGGGTTCCCCTTCGTGGTTCGTGTTTTCGCGCCACCTCCGCTTTGCGGGAGCCCGGCGCCTTCGCGACCATCCATCAGCAACACCGCAAACCGCGCGGCCTACCCCTTCATCTGACGTTTCACCGACGCCATCGTCGCCTTGCCATAAGGCGGCTTCAGCCCGGCGAGCTTCGCTACGTCGAGCTTTGCCTGCTTGTACACAGCTTTGGCGTGGCTGAACGTCCTGAATCCATCGAGGCCGTGATAAGCGCCCATTCCCGACGGCCCGACACCGCCGAACGGCAGATCCTCCATGCTGATATGGAAGATCACATCGTCGAGCGTCACGCCGCCGGCGATCGTGCGGTCGAGCACCGTTCGGCGCTCAGCTTCGTCGCCGCCGAAATAATAAAGGCCGAGAGGGCGATCGCGCCGGTTCACCTGCTCGATCGCGTCACCGATGCCAGTGTAGCGGCGCACCGGCAGGATCGGGCCGAAAATTTCCTCCTGCATCACTGCCATGTCGTCGGTCACGTCGGTGACGATATGGAGTGGCATTTTCCGCGCATTGGACGCACCGAAATCCTCATTCGCCGGATTGACCATCTCGACCTTCGCGCCCTTGGCACGGGCATCGTCGAGCAGGCCGTTCAACCGCGCGAAATGCCGGTCGTTGATGATCGCGGTGTAGTCGGAGTTGGCCAGAAGGCTTGGATACATGGTGGTCGCCGCGGCCTTCAGCCCGGTGACGACCTCCGCCTCCTGCTCGGCGGTGACGAGCATGTAATCCGGCGCGAGGCAGATCTGCCCGGCGTTCAGCATCTTGCCGATCGCGACCCGCTCCGTCGCCTGGGCGACATTCGCACCCTTGCCGATGATCACCGGCGATTTGCCGCCGAGCTCGAGCGTGACCGGCGTCAGATTATCGGCCGCGGCATGGAGGATATGCTTGCCGACCGCAGTGGCGCCGGTGAAGATCAGGTGATCGAAGGGCAGCTCCGCAAAGGCCTTGCCGATATCCGGCCCGCCCGAGACGAAGGCGAGCTCGTCGCGCGCGAAATATTTGCCGACGATCTCTTCGAACAGGGCGGCGACCCGCGGGGTATATTCCGACGTCTTCACCATCGCGCGGTTGCCCGCCGCGAGCACGCCGGCCAGCGGCGCCATCACGAGATTGACCGGGAAATTCCAGGGCGAGATCACCCCGACCACGCCCTTGGGCTGATACTCGATCCACGCCTTCGCGCCGAGCAGGCCGAGCGGAAACTGGACCGGCCGCTTCTCCACCCTTGCCCATTTCTCGACCGATTTGATTGCGTGGTTGATCGGCGCGATCGAGCTGGCGATATCGGTCAGCATGGATTGCTCGCGGCTGCGATGCCCGAAATCCTCGCTGAGCGCGTCGCAGAACCCGTCCGCATTGTCGGCGATCATCGCCGCGGCGCGCTTCAGCCGGTCCTTGCGGACAGCGATCGACACGGGAAGCTCGGCCATGAAGGCACCGCGCTGTCCGGCCAGGATTTCCTGCATCGTCGCCATCGTCATTCTCTCCCCTGCCGGCCGCGTTCAGGTGCAGCCGATCAATCCCACGATCGGCAGCACGACGCCATCCTGCCCTTTACGATCCAGCCGCAACGTCCCGCCCGATATCTGCGCACCGTCCTTGATGTCGCCACGAGCCACGACCGTCATGTCGAGCGTCGCGGTCACGTCGCCCGATCCGTAATCGGCGCTGCTCGCAAAGCCGTAGCCGGCATCACCCTGGTTGGAGGCACGCGCCAGATCAGTGATCGCGCCACCAAGCGAGAGGCGGAGTTGCGCCGGATCGGCCGTCACCATCGCGATCAGCGTCCTTGTCCCGCTCGCGTTCCATAGAAAGGCAGCGCATCCCTTGGGCGGGAGTTGCTGCTTCGGCAATTCCGAAAGGGGCAACCCTTCGAGCACTGGCGGCGGCGCTGCCTGCGCGGTCGCGATGAGCATCGACAGGATTGCGAGCGTCTTCATCCCTGTAAGCCTAACAGGAACAACCATGCCGGGTAAGCGGCGATCGCGAGCAGCGCGCCGAACGGCATCCGATCGTCGAGCTTCGGTACCCGGCCGCGCAGCATTGCGAGCAGCACGAAGGCGAGCCCGGTGAGTGCGGCCAGCAGCAGCACCGCCGGCAACAGGCGCCAGCCGAGCCAGAGCCCGATCGCCCCGAGCAATTTCGGATCGCCGCCACCCAGCCCCTCGCGACCGCGCAGGTGTTTGTAAGCGAAGCCGACCAGCCAGAGCGCGGCAAAGCCGACGACTCCGCCAATCAGGCGGTCGATGAGCGGGGGTTCGACGCCCGCCAGCCCCGCCGCCACGCCCGTGAGCGCAAGCGCCAGCGTCAGCGGATCGGGTAGCCAGAAATCGGTGATGTCGAGCGCAGCCAGTGCGAGGAGCAGCCAGCCGAACATGGCACCCGCCGCCCCCGCCGACCCGGGCACCACGAGCCCGGCGACCGCGCCGATTCCGAGCGCGGCCAGTTCGATCTGCCAATGCAGCGGGTCGATCGGCGCCCGGCAATGGCGACACTTCCCGCGCGACAATGCCGCGCTGACCAGCGGGACCAGGTCACGCGGCGCCAGCACCGCATCGCACGCATCGCAATGCGACCGCCCCTTCATCACTGATCGCTCGCGCGGCCAGCGGATCACGAGCGTCGCGATGAAGCTGCCGAGCACGGCGCCGAGAAGGCCCAGCGCGATCGGCCACAGCCAGGCGTCAGCCATTCGGCTTCTTGCGGATCAGGTAGCGATAGACCCCGAACAGGTTGATCCCGAACAGCACCACATTCTGCGTGCCCAGCGCCCAATCATGAGTCAGTGCCGATCCGGCCATCCAGGCGATGCTCGAGGCGACGAAGATGACGAAACCCCAGCCGGTGATCTTTCGCCCGGCATCGAACGACACCATTGCCGCCGCGATCATGCCGCTGCCGGAGGCGAACCATTTGAGCGCGTTGATGAGAATATCCATGCCCTTGGGATACGCCGCGATCCGCGGCACGTCATCCCGGCTTTTGGCGCGATAAAAAGGGCATGATAAAAAGGGAGTAAATAGTATCGTTCGCCCTCGCCAGCCCCGGCCGTTTGCGATAGACATGGGCCATGTCCCAACCCGAATTCGCCTCGCACAGCTTTCCCATTGCGATCGATGCCGCCGACATCGATTTCATGGGCCATGTGAACAATGCGAGCTATCTGAAATGGGTGCAGGAAGCGGTGATCAATCACTGGCAGCGCTTCGCGCCGGCGGACGCGGTGGCATCGCACCTCTGGGTCGCGCTGAAGCACGAGATCACCTATCGCCGCCCGACTTTCCTCGATGACGAGGTGATCGCCACGGTCCTGCTCGAAAAGGTGCAGGGCGCCCGCGCCTTTTACGAAACCATCATCCGGCGCGGCGAGGACGTGCTCGCCGAAGTGAAATCGAGCTGGTGCTATCTCGACGCTGAAACCCTGCGCCCGGCGCGCATCGCGCAGAATGTGATCGAGCGCTTCTTCAAGGTCGAACAGCCGGCGGGCTAGGGCGAACTTCAGCCATATCCGCGACGCGCGGCCTTGAAGCTTCCGCTCGCTGAACTATCCTCCCCGGGAACCGGCAGGGAGGTGACGGGTGGACACGCAACCGGGGCTGATCGCCCGCATCATTGCCTGGCTTCGCGAGAATGGCGGCCGCGTCTTCTTCGAAGCGATGGTCAATTTCATCCTGCCGTTCGCGATCTACACTTATGCCGAGGCACCGCTCGGCGAGGTGCGGGCCCTGCTCGTCTCGTCTGGTCCGCCAATCCTGTGGAGCGTGGTCGAGTTTGCGCGCCACCGCCGCCTCGATGCACTGTCGGTGCTGGTGGTGAGCGGCATCGCGCTGTCGCTGCTGGCGATGCTCGGCGGCGGCGGAGCCAAGTTCCTCCAGATGCGCGAGAAGCTCGTCACCGGCGTGATCGGGCTGGTGTTCCTGGGCTCCGCGCTGATCGGCAAGCCGCTGATCTATGAGCTGGCCCGCGCCAGCATGCGGCGCAAGTCGGAAGGGGAGGCGCAGAGATTCGAGGCGCTTCAGGTCAATGCCGGCTTCCGCCGGACCATGACGCTGATGACCCTGGTGTGGGGCATGGGTCTCCTCGCCGATGTCGCGATATCGGTGGCGCTGGTGTTCACGCTGAGCATCCGCGAATATCTGATCGTCAATCCGATCATCAGCTATGCCACGATGGGCGGGTTGAGCCTCTGGACTGTCCTTTACGGCCGCCGCGCCAGACGACGCGGCGAGGCGCGGCGGGCGGCGGCGCAGCTTGCGGCTGAAGCGGAAGCCGGCGGCGGGTGACCCCCGGCACGTCCATCACCGGGCAAATTCAACCCGGTGACGAGCCGTTCTTTCCCTTCTTGTCGATCAGGACGGCCTGTTGCCACCGGCTCGGCGCCTTGTCCGTGCGGTGAATGCAGCCGACCCAACAGCAGGGTCGCTTCTTCCCCTCAAGCAGTTCCTCGCAGGTGCGCTCGATGCGGCGCTGGCGCGTCGCCGGCTGTTTCGCGTCATCGACCCAGCAAATGAACTCGTTCCGGCCGAGCGGCGTCAGGCTTTCCCACAGCGCAAAAACCTTTGGGTCCGATCGCACCGCCGCCCGAAGATCCTCGCGCGCCGCGTGGACAGTGCCCTGAGGGAAAGCTGCTTCCACAAGACCTCCAAAATGCCTGCCGTCCGAACGCAGGGCTTTTGACCGCGGAATGACAGCATGTCCACGATCGTCGAGTCATCGCACTGGCGACGGTTGCAAATTGGCCCGCGATGGTCACTGATTCCATTCGTCAACGGACCAATTTGCTCCCCGCCCCGCCATTGCGGGAATGCTGCACTGCCCCTAGATCGCGCCAATCCTTTCAGCCGGAGCTCCTCATGGCCACCGATCCGATCGTCATCCTCTCTTATGCCCGTACCCCGATGGGCAGCTTCCAGGGCTCGCTCGCCGGTGCGACGGCGACTGAGCTGGGCGCGACGGCGGTCGGCGGCGCGGTCGAGCGGGCCGGGCTTTCGGGCGAGGCGGTCGAGCGGATCTATATGGGGTGTGTGCTTCCGGCCGGGCTTGGCCAGGCACCGGCGCGACAGGCCGCGATCAAGGCCGGCCTGCCGACCCATGTCGAGGCGACGACCGTCAACAAGATGTGCGGATCGGGCATGCAGGCGGTGATGCTCGCCGCCGATGCGCTGGCGGCTGGTTCGGTCGACCTGCTCGTCGCGGGCGGTATGGAGAGCATGACCAACGCGCCCTATCTCTCGATGAAACATCGCGGCGGTGCGCGGATCGGCCATGACCGGCTTTATGACCATATGTATCTCGACGGCCTCGAGGATGCCTATGAGGCCGGCAAGCTGATGGGCAATTTCGCCGAGGATACCGCGGCGGAATATCAGTTCACCCGCGGCCAGATGGACGATTTCGCGATCGCCTCGCTGGAGCGAGCGCAAAAGGCCCAGACGTCCGGCGCGTTCGACCGCGAGATCGTGCCCGTCGAGATCGCCGGCCGCAAGGGGACAGTGACGGTCAGCCTCGATGAACAGCCGCAAAAGAGCGACGCCTCGAAGATCCCGACGCTGAAGCCCGCCTTCTCGAAGGACGGCACGATCACCGCTGCCAATGCCTCGTCGATCTCGGACGGCGCCGCCGCGCTTGTGCTGACCCGTGCCTCGATCGCGGAGAAGCTCGGGCTAGACCCGATTGCGCGGATCGTCGCTCATGGTGGGCATGCGCATGCGCCAGCCCTGTTCACCACTGCCCCTGTCTTCGCGATGCGCAAGGTCCTGGAAAAGGCGGGCTGGTCGGCGGACGAGGTCGATCTCTACGAGGTCAACGAGGCCTTCGCCGCGGTCGCGATGATCGCGATGCGCGATCTTGGGCTCAGCCATGACCGGCTCAACGTCAATGGCGGCGCTTGTGCGCTCGGCCACCCGATCGGCGCGTCGGGCGCCCGCATCCTCGCCACATTGTTGTCGGCGCTGCAGGCCTCCGGCGGCAGGCGCGGCCTGGCCTCGCTCTGCATCGGCGGCGGCGAAGCGACCGCCATGGCGGTGGAGTTGATGAACTGAGGGCGGCTAAAGCGTCAGGCTATAGTAACGGCTGAACGCCTGGTCCGTGTAGTCCGCAAAGGGCGCGCACGGCGTAAACCCCGCCCGCTCATACAAGGCCCGCGCCGGCGCGAATGGCTCGTTGGACCCGGTCTCGAGACTCAATCGGGAATAACCCCGCGCCCTGCCCTCCGCGACCAGATGCTCGAGCATCGCCTTCGCCACCCCGCGCCGCAGGTGCGCAGGCGCGGTGCGCATCGATTTCAGCTCGCCATGATCAGCGTCCAGTTCCTTGAGCGCGCCGAGACCAAGCAGGTCGTCCCCATCCCAGGCCGACCATAAGGTCACCGCCGGATCGCGCAGGCCGCTCAGATCGAGCGCGAACACGCTCCCCGGTGGCGAGTTCTCGAAGGCGCTGCGGAGATGAAGCTCAATCAGCCCGATCACATCGGGATGGGACAGGTCGTCGCGAACGATGCGCATGGTCAGTTCAA
>Ga0207703_10002715_pt1 | contig 15158 bp, 15 predicted proteins | sample KBSSwiS12_FD_184304 | JGI IMG/M metagenome (GOLD analysis project Ga0207703, IMG submission 184304) | Switchgrass rhizosphere microbial communities from Kellogg Biological Station, Michigan, USA - KBS Switchgrass S1-2 (SPAdes) (version 2) | ecosystem: Host-associated > Plants > Roots >... | reverse complement strand
AGCGCGTGCCTGCCGGAGAGCTGGCCCACTTCCCCCGAAAAGTCGCCTGGTCCTAGCCGCGTGATCGGGACCACATGGCCCAAGCCGTCCCGCTGGCTGACTGCGACGGTTCCCTTCAGCACGACGAACATGCCTGGACTGGGCTCGCCCGCCGCGTACAGACGTGCGCCGCGTGCGAAGTGCCGCGCGACACCGAACCGGAGGACCCGCGCGATCTCCGCGTCGGTCAGCACCGGGAACATCTGGTGACGCCTCGCTATGACGGGCGCGTCGTCAGCCATCGCGAATCTCCGGGCAGTCGTCAGCGACCGGGGGCTTCGCCTGGGCGGCTCGCTTCGAACAGATACCAGACGCGCAGCTCGGCTTCGTCGATCCAGATCTCGAGAAAGCTCGCCGTCGCCACGTCGCCGTGCTCATCGCACAGGTCGTGCGTTTCGCGCATCCGCGACGCCAGCTGCATGTTGTCGTCGCGCAGCTCGGCCAGCATGTCGAGCGGCGTCACGAAGTCCGCATCGTTGTCGAGCACGCGCTGCAGCCGCGCGATGTGGCCGATGGAACGCACCGTGGTGGCGCCGAGCTTGCGCGCCCGTTCGGCAATCACGTCCGTGGTGGCGAAGATCTGCGCGCTCTGTTCGTCCAGCAGGAGGTGATAGTCGCGAAAATGCGGCCCCGACATGTGCCAGTGGAAGTTCTTCGTCTTCATGTACAGCGCGAGCATGTCGGCGAGCAGGGTCGCCAGCGCGCCGCCAATGTCCTTTACCGCGCTCGATGAAAGGCCGCTTGGCGTGTCCAGCGCGGCCATCCTTCGGGTCTTCAAGTTCTTGACGTTCATTGGTTTGAGCCTCTTCATTGGTGAACGGATGAAAGCAGTGCCAATCGAGGAATCTGCGCCGGCGCCATTACGCGGGCATGTCGCTGGTCGATGGCCGTATGTCAACTGAAACGAAGCAGCCTGCGGCGGGACATACGACAGACGCGGCGGAAGTGAATAGTACAACCGACCGGCGGCTCCTTTCCGCTGAACCCAGGCCGGCTCGCACGTTGCGCAACGCCCGGCATCCAACCAAGGAAATCGCACCATGAGCACGATTACCACCAAGGACGGCACGCAAATCTTCTACAACGACTGGGGCACCGGGCAGCCCGTGGTGTTCAGCCACGGCTGGCCGCTCTCCGCCGATGCCTTCGAGGACCAGATGTTCTACCTGGCTTCGCGCGGCTATCGCTGCATCGCCCACGACCGGCGCGGCCACGGCAGGTCGAGCCAGCCGTGGAACGGCAATGACCTGGACACCTACGCCGACGACCTCGCGGAGCTCGTCACCGCGCTCGACCTCAAGAACGCGATCCACGTCGGCCACTCCACGGGCGGCGGCGAAGTCGCCCGTTATATCGGGCGGCACGGCACGAAGCGGGTGAGCAAAGCGGTGCTGATCGGCGCCATTCCACCGCTGATGCTGAAGACGCCGGCCAATCCCGGCGGATTGCCGATCGACGTGTTCAACCAGCTTCGCGCCGGTGTCCAGGCCGACCGTTCGCAGTTCTTCAAGGATCTGACCATGCCGTTCTACGGCTACAACCGGCCTGGCGCCAAGGTTTCGGAAGGCGTGCGCAACTCTTTCTGGCTGCAGGGGATGCTCGCCGGATTCCCTGCCTCGTATTTTTGCATCAAGGCATTTTCCGAAACCGACCTGACGGAGGATCTCAAGAAAATCGACGTGCCGACATTGATCCTTCACGGCGACGACGACCAGATCGTTCCGGTCGGAGCGTCCGCGCTGCTGTCGTCGAAAATCGTCAAGAACGCGAAGCTCAAGGTGTACGAGGGCGCCCCGCACGGGATGTGCACGACGCTGAAGGACCGCGTCAACGAGGAGCTGCTCGGGTTCATCAAAGGGTGAGCTGACTGCGAAGATGGCGCCGGTCGTTGCACGGCGAGGGAGAGATCGGACGGTTATCGGAAGGAGCAGGTCATGATCCTGGGAATGTCGACATCCACGTTTACGCTGGTTCACGTCGCCTTGAGCCTCGTGGGAATTGTGGCCGGGCTCGTCGTGCTGTTCGGCATGTTCGGCTCGAAGCGGCTCGATGGCTGGACCGCGCTCTTTCTCGCAACGACGGTGTTGACGAGCGTGACCGGATACTTCTTTCCGCGCGATCACATTCTGCCGTCGCATATCGTCGGCGCCGTGTCGCTGGTGGTGCTGGCGATCGCCATTTTCGCGCTTTACTCCCGTCACCTCGCGGGACCGTGGCGATGGGTCTACGTGGCAGCGGCGGTGGTTTCCCTCTACCTGAATGTTTTCGTCGGAGTGTTCCAGTCGTTCCTGAAATTGCCGGCGCTGAACGCGCTGGCACCGACGCAATCCGAGCCGCCGTTCGTGGTCGCGCAATTCGTCGTGCTGGCGATCTTCGTCGTGCTGGGCATCGCGGCGGCACGATCGTTTCACCCGGAGACGAGTGCACAGGCGTTGAGCGCTGCTTGAACTAGCGGGGAATATGGTGCGAGACGACGGGCCACGGCATCGCGCAGCCTTTGTCTCGGTCGAGCATTGCAATCGCCATCGGTTCGCCGGGGCCGCGCGAACGGCAAAGCGGCGCATGGGGTTCGGTGGCGCCGTCAGCCTCATCGCGGGAGCCCTGATCGGCAGCGCGATTGTGATTCCGATCTTGCTGATCGACCTGGGCGAGAGCTACGGCATCCCGGTGCTGATGGTCTCGTTGCTCCTGGCGCTGGCGGGATTAGTGCTGGGTGCGCTCGGATCGAAGGCAAGCGTCAACGCGAACAAGGAATCCTCGCCGGAATGACGGATTGAATCGCCGATACACGCAGTAAAAGAAGTGGCCATGGGATTCCCGCCGGCGTTAAGATTCAGGGATGACGCCCGACCCCGCGTATCTCGCGAGCCTCTCCGGCGCCTTCGTGGACGCGATACGCGAGGCGCAGGTCATGGCGTCGGCGGGCGAATTCGGCGCGCCGCTCGCCGAAGTGCTGCGTCATGCGCGCGAATTGCACGAGATCATGGCCGAGGAGCTGGCGGAAGCGCGGCGCGCCACCGGCGAATACGCGGGCGGCTTGCTGATCGAGCTCGGTGAGCGCCTCGCGGCGCTCGAAGCGTTGCTGCGCGAGAAATAATCGGGCGCATCCGCCAACGCACAAGACGCGCCGTTGCCGGGCACGACATTGCATGGCGTTTGCACGAACGTGCAAGGCGTTAGCGAAATCCCGAGGTAAATTCCGCTGCCCCCTGCCACGCCCGGCATGGCGGAGTTGTAGTTGTCAGGCAGGGGGCACTTCGATTGCTATCATCCGTTGACGAGCAGCGTCGACGCGATGACTCCACCTCTTCCATGTAATCCAATTCGGCGGCGCCCGCGAGCCATCGATGTCCCTGTGGCCCGGGTGATGCCGTTCGTGTTCGCGTTGATCGCTGCGCCGAACGCGGCGGCCGACGTCTGGGGCTATGTCGACGAGCAGGGCCGGCCGCACGTAGCGACCGAGAAGCTCGACGATCGTTACCAATTGTTCTTCAGGGGCCGCAGCAGCGCGGATCTCCCGGTGGCGCCGGCCCCTTCGGACACGGACGAATCCTTCAAGCAGACGGCGATCTACCAGCGCATCGTCAATCATCCGAATGCGAAGCGATTCGAGCCGATGATCGTGCGCTACGCGAAGCAGGAGAGCGTCGATGTTGCGCTGGTGAAGGCGGTGGTCGCCGTCGAATCCGCGTTCGAGCCGGAGGTCGTCTCGCCGAAAGGCGCCATCGGCCTCATGCAGGTGATTCCCGAAACCGCGCAGCGCTATGGCGTGAACGACGACCAGCGGCGGAGCGTGGCGCAGAAGCTTCTCGATCCCGCCATCAACCTGCGCATCGGCACGCATCATCTGGCTGCGCTGCTCGCATTGTTCGCCAACGACGTCCCGCTTGCGCTCGCCGCGTACAACGCGGGGGAAGCGATCGTGGTGCGCTACGACAACCAGATCCCGCCGTATCCGGAGACGCAGGAATACGTGAAGCTGGTGCAGCAGTTCTACGCGATGTTCAGGCCGCCGCCCGTGCCCGCCTCGACCAAACCTGCGCGAATCACGATTGCTCCCAAGCCCCGCGTAGCGCCCTGAGGGCTCCCGCCGTGTATCGCATCGGGCTTACGCCCGACCCGCAACGAAAGCGTGGCAGCACATGCCCTTATGACCCAGATGTCCGCGATAATGGGCGCCACCATGGATGTCCTGGACGCCACAACCGCCGCCGGCTCCGCGCTTGCGCCGACCGCCCCGGCCCTGCCTGCGGCCGAAGCCGAGCGTTTCGATCGCGCCTTCTCCCGCGCCACCGGCGCGGCGCTGACCGAATGCAACGCGGTGCGCCTGCTGCTCGACGCGCGGGAGAATTTTCCCGCCTGGCTCGACGCGATCCGCAACGCGCAGCGCTACGTGCTGTTCGAAAGCTACATCATCGCGGACGACCGCGTGGGCCGCGAATTCGTCGAAGCGCTGGCGGCCAAGGCGCGCGACGGCGTGCGCGTGTGCGTCGTCTACGATTGGCTCGGCTCGACCAAGTGGCACGCGCCGTGGGCGGATCTGCATGCGGCAGGCGCCGAAGTCCATTGCTTCAATCCACCGAGCTTCGCGAGCCCGCTGGCATGGCTCGCGCGCGATCATCGCAAGTCGATCGTCGTCGATGGCGAAATCGGCTTCGTCAGCGGCTTGTGCGTGAACGACGCATGGTTGGGCAATCCGGCCAAGCGTCTGGAGGCTTGGCGCGACACCGGCGTGGAAATTCGCGGGCCGGCGCTGGTCGAGATCGAGAATGCGTTCGCCCAGGTGTGGAGCACGTGCGGCGGCACGCCGCTGGTGCTCGAGCGCCCGGTAGAGTCGACGGTCGCCGGCAACGTGCGAGTGCGCGTGATTGCGGGCGTACCGAATGCCGCGGGCACGTATCGGACCGATCTGCTCGTCGCGTCGCTGGCGCGGCAACACCTGTGGTTGTCCGACGCCTACTTCGTCGCGACCGCTCCCTATATGCAAGCGTTGCGCGCCGCCGCGCGCGATGGCGTCGACGTGCGCTTGCTGGTCCCGGGCGCCAGCGACATTCCCGCCATCTCGCCGCTGTCGCGAATCGGCTACCGTCCGCTGCTCGAGGCCGGCGTGCGCGTGTTCGAATGGGACGGGACGATGATGCACGCCAAGACCGCGGTCGCCGACAACCTGTGGTCGCGCGTCGGGTCGACGAACCTGAACTTCGCCAGTTGGGTGACCAACTACGAGCTCGACGTTGCCATCGAGGATCCGGCCTTTGCCGGGAAGATGGCCGCGCAATTCGAGCGAGACCTTGGGCACTCGACCGAGATCGTGCTCACCCGCAACCGCGTGCGCAGGACCGAACCGCGACCGGCGCCGGCGGGCGATGTCGCTGGGGTGCGCCGCGCGATGGTCGGCAGCGCCGGGCGCGCTGCGGCGGGCGCGGTCAGCGTGGGCAGTGCGCTGGGCGCCGCGTTGACCAATCGCCGCACCCTGGGCCCCACTGAAGCCGGCTTGTTGACCGTCGTCGCCATCGTGATGATGGTCATCGCCATCGTGGGGGCGTGGTTTCCGCGCGTGCTGGCGTGGCCGATTGCGCTGTTCGCCGCCTGGTTCGGTCTTGCCTGGGCATGGAAGGCGTGGACGCTGTGGCAACGCAAAGGGAGCACGGAGCCTGCCCGCCAGCCCGCAGAGCGCCCGGTGACGCCGCCGCCAACCGGGACGTAGCTGCCGTATCGATTATTGATCCGCGGTGATGCCGTTGCGCGTGAGGCCCCGTCGGGTCGGCGCCGGCGATCAAGACTTCGGCTTCCGATTTCGCCATGGCATCAGTTCCGCATGATCGCGGTGCCCCACAGATTCAGGGTCCGTTGTTCGTGCGGCCAAAGGCCCGCCGGACGTTGTGCCTCGCACCGCTCGAGCTCGGCCGAGATCTCGATCAGGTTGTCGTCCGGGTCCTTGACCATGAAGAAAAGATCGTTGCCCGGACCATGGCGACCGATGCCCCAGTGCAGGGGAACGTGCCTGGCCGCGAGGCGATCGGCCCACGCCGCGAGCTCGCTGACATTTCCGGTCTCCGACGAGATGTGATCCAGCCGTGTCTCCGCCGAGCCGAACAGCGCCAGCGAATGGTGCTCATGGTCCGTGCGCATGAAGCAGGCCCGCAGCGTTCCTTCGCTGTCCTCGACGCGATCCGACACGACGAATCCGAGCCTGTCCGTGTAGAACGCCACCATCCGTTCCATGTTGGGCGTGCGAAAGGCGATGTGCTGCAGACGAGCAGGAAGGTCGACCGCTGACAGTTCGGCCACATCCATGCGGCGGCCGAACGCCACGACGTTGCCATCGGGATCGGTCACCGCAAAGGCGGTGCTATCGAACAGCGGCGATGGATTGCGGCCCAGGGTCACGGGACCGGCCTGGATGCGCCGCCGGTACTCGGTAAATGCGCCGCGCTCCGGGAACGCATAGGCGAAAAAATCCACGCTGTTGGGACGTCCGGACTTGACCAGGACGGCGCGGCCCGGCGCCGCGCAGTGCCATCCACCGGGGATCGGCCGCCGGTCCATCCCATAGGCGTCGGCGAAGAAGCGCGCGAGACGGAGCGGGTTGGAGGACCGGATGCACAAGTGATTGAGCTCGGCGCCGAGCTCGGGGCGTTGCGGATTCATCGCGGATAGTTCCCAGTGAGCCGTTTTCGCGAAACCGCGAACCGTGAAGGCATGACAATGATTATATTTTGCGCCACCGGGTCCGGCCCTTGGGGCTGGACGACAGGGCGCGGCGGTAGCGCGAGGTGAGCCGCGGCTCGAACCGTGGCAAGCGAGCGGTCGAAGCTGGGCAGGGCGTTACTCCGCGCGTTTGGCGGTCGTCAACCCGGTCAGAAGATCGATCGGCAACGGAAACACGATGGTCGACGTCTTGTCGCCCGCGATGTTGGCGAGCGTCTGCAGATAGCGAAGCTGCATCGCCTGCGGTTGCCGCGACAGCATCTGTGCCGCCTGCATCAACTTTTCCGATGCCTGCAGCTCGCCTTCGGCGTGGATGATCTTGGCGCGCCGCTCGCGCTCCGCTTCGGCCTGGCGAGCGATCGCGCGGATCATCGACTCATTGAGATCGACGTCTTTCATTTCCACGGTCGACACTTTGATGCCCCACGCGTTGGTCTGACTGTCGAGCACCTGCTGGATATCGAGATTCAATTTTTCGCGCGCCGACAGCAAATCGTCGAGCTCGTGCTTGCCCAACACCGCGCGCAGCGTTGTCTGCGCGAGCTGGCTCGTCGCCTGATAATATTTTTCGACCTGAATCACGGCCTTTTCCGGATCGACGATGCGGAAATAGACAACCGCATTAACCTTGACCGACACGTTGTCGCGCGTGATCACATCCTGCGGCGGCACGTCCATGACCACGGTGCGCAGATCGATACGTACCATCTGTTGCACGGCCGGAATCAGGAGAAAGAAGCCGGGACCTTTGACTTTCCAGAAGCGCCCCAGCATGAACACGACGGCGCGCTCGTATTCGCGCAGGACACGAAACGACATCACCACGAGCAGCAGGATGATGATCGCGACCGTGCCGAACCCCAATCCCATGGCCATGCTTTAGGCTCCTCGATCTGGTTCCGCGACAGGTTGAACCGACAATACCAAATCGCTACGCGCAGTGACGCGAACGCTTTGCCCGCGCTTGAGCGGTACGGGGCTGCGTACTCGCCATTGCTCGCTGTGAACGCGCGCCCAGCCTTCCGACTCGGCGTCTTCCAACGCGACGCCGACGCTGCCGATCAGCTCGTCGTCACCGGTGACGATCGGCCGCCGGCGCGCCTTCATCGCCACGCCGACGACCAGGAAGATGAACAACGCGGTGACGATGACCACTCCGCCAATCAGGCTCGGCGGAATACCGAAGCCCGGCACATCGGTGTCGATCAGCATCACCGCGCCGATGACGAAGGCGACGATGCCCCCGACCCCGAGCGAGCCATAGGCCGGCATGAATACCTCGGCAATCATGAAGGTCAGGCCCAGCAGCAGGAGTCCCAGGCCCGCGTAGTTGACCGGCAGCATCTGCAATGCGAACAGGCCAATCAACAGCGAAATGGCGCCGAGGACGCCGGGCAGCGCCAGGCCGGGATTCATGAACTCGAAGATCAGAAGGTACACGCCCGCCATCAGCAGCATCAGCGCGACGCTGGGATCGGTGATGACCGAGAGGAACTTCGTTCTCCAATCGGGCTCGATCGAGATCATCGTGACGTCGGCGGTGGCGAGCACGTGCTCGCCGCTGGCGGTGGTGACCTTGCGTCCATTGAGCTTCGTCACGAGATCCGATACGTCGCGCGCGGTGAGCTCGATCACCTTTTCAGCCAGCGCTTCGTCCGCGGACAGACTGACAGCCTCACGCACCGCGCGCTCGGCCCACGCCACGTTGCGTCCACGTAGTTGCGCCAGCGAGCGAATGTAGGCTGCCGCGTCATGCACCTGCTTTTTGGTCATCGCCGTTTGCTCGGTCGCCTGGTCGGGCGCGGGTTGCTCCTTGGTATCTTTGGTGCGTGCATCGCCGGGCTTCGCGGGCGATGCGGGAGGCAATTCGGGTGCGCCGATGGCGACTGGCGTCGCGGCGCCGAGATTGGTGCCCGGCGCCATGGCAGCGATGTGGCTCGCATACAGAATGTAGGTACCCGCGCTGGCGGCACGCGCGCCGCTCGGCGCGACGAAGGTCGCGACCGGCACCGGCGAGGCGAGGATGTCCTTGACGATCTGCCGCATCGAGCGATCGAGGCCGCCGGGCGTATCGATCTGCAACACGACGAGTTGCGCATGTTCGTCCGCCGCCCGGGCCAGGGCGCGCGACACGAAATCTGCACTGGCGGGGCCGATCGCGCCGTTGAGCGGCACGACCATCACGGGAGCAGGCGTAGCGCCAGACCAGCTCGGAGCGAACCCGAGGAGTGCCAGGGCAAGCAAGCGCAGAAGCCTGACCATTGTGGAGCGCCAATCCTTGAGGGATCCGACGCTTGCTCATTATTGCAGAAACGTCGCTCGACGCGACTTGGGGCGCCGATGACGGCTTTGCTGGCGCTCGCCGGGTAGCGAGCGGCCAAACCCAAATGTTATAATTGTAAGTTAGCGCCCGTAGCTCAGTTGGATAGAGTACCTGGCTACGAACCAGGGGGTCGTGGGTTCGAATCCTGCCGGGCGCGCCAAATAAATCAAAGGGTTAGATCGATTTGGTCTAGCCCTTTTTTCTTGGCACTGGGGACTTTTTGGGGACTCGGTTCACGCCACAAGGGTTTTCTTCGCTTCCAATCGCAACATCTGCAGCGTCTTGTTGGCTCTGCCGTTCTCGTCCGCGATGGCTTCCAGCGCGGCCACCAACTCATGAATCTGAGCTACCGAGTAGTGGCCGGTCATGCTCCGGTGCTCATGCCAGAGAATGTCCGCGACGGTGTTCTCACGCACATTGGCCTCTCGCAACCGCATGCCGACCGTATGCCGCAGATCGTGGACGGGTAGATCGGCGAGGTAAGGGTCTTCCTTGCCAGCCTTACGACGTCCACTTTGCCAAGCCGTGTTGCTCATCGTCTGGACTGGAGCACTGCGAAACGCGAAGACATGGGTCGGGTGTTTGCCCCGTCGCGCCTCGACGACGGATTGCGAGACACGGTTCAAGACCACCACTCGATCACGCTTACGTCCCTTCACTGCGCCACGTACCTTGGCTTTCACATCGATCACTGTGTCCTTCGGGACAACAAAGATCGAGTAGGGGCAACTCCGGCGAATGCGGTGCCAATCTCCTTGCCGACGCCAGTACCGCGTGAGTCATAGACTCCACTCGTCGGACTTCTCGTTGAAGAGCTCGGCGATCTGCGCGCGCAGCCAGCGATGGCGCCGGTCCTGGCGAAATCTCTGGTGCCAGTGCTGCTTCAGCACGATGGGGGGCACCTTGAACGGCGGTGGTACCGCGCGGATGCCGTCGTCCCAACGCGTGAAGAACACCCCGATTGCGTGCGGGACGGTCGCGATGAGACGCGATCGGGCAATGATCATCGGCAGACTCATGAAGTGCGGCGTTACCAGGACTACCTTACGACTGATCCGGTGCCGCGCGAGGAACCTTTCGAAGATCTCCTGGCTGCGTCCCTCCGGATACACGGCCGCATGCTCGAGCTCCAGAAACGTCTCGCGCGTGAGGCCGCGCGAGAGGAGCGGATGCCGAGCGCTCACGAGGCAGCAAAAGTGATGGAGGAAGAGGCGCTGCTGCATGAAGCTCTTGCCGTGAAGATCGGGAAAGTAGCCGATGGCGACGTCGACCTCGCCGTGCTCAAGCGCGCGCTCGAGCTCGCGCGGCTTCAGCGCGACCGTTCGCATGCTCGCGTTTGGCGCCAGCTCTTGGATGCGAGAGAGCAGGGGAGGGAGAAACACCATCTCGCCGACGTCCGACATCGCGAACGTAAACGTCGTGCGGGTGGTTCTCTCATCGAATTCGTCCTCGCGCAGACTCGCCTGAACTTCACTCAGCAATGGCCGCACCGACGCAACGAGGCGGGTGGCACGCGGCGTCGGCGTCATACCGGCAGGACTGCGAACAAAAAGCGGGTCGCCGACGGCGGTACGCAGGCGGCTCAGCGCCATGCTGACCGCCGATTGGCTCATGGACAGCGACTCGGCCGTGCGAGTCACGCTGCCGATGTCGTGCAGCGCAACAGCGACAGCCAGCAGGTTGAGGTCGAACGGCGCCTGGAGGTTGCGTCCGGTACGGCGGTCTGAGGTTGCTCGCGGCATGCGCTAGTATCCAGGTGCAGCGGCGCGGGGAAGGCCGCTCCGCTCAAGTCAACCCTTCAGCGGTTGATGTGCCATGGGCTCCACTGGCCGCCGCCGATATTAGACGCAAGCTCGGCGACCTGGCCGATCATAAGCTCACCTTGATCGGAATGGCCAAATTTCGTTTAGTGACGCACGCAACCTGTTTGTCTTCGACTATCGAATCGCTCGAGCGCGCGCGCATTCACAGAGTGTCGGCGCGCCTTACTCGAGCTTGATACCTGCGTCCTTGACGATGCGAGCAACCTTCTCGTTTTCCGTACGCAACAAGTCGCCGAATTCCTGGCGCGTGTCGCTCTGAGCGTTGAGCCCAAGGTAGCGGAGCTTGTCCCGCACGGCAGGCGATCCGGCGATGGCAAATAGGTATTCGTTTCTCGAATAAAACTTATCAAGGTTTAACGCTTGATGTCGGGCGGCGGATCAATAAAGATTTTGCTGCTCGGCCTCTCGCGGAATTGAACGACGAGACAACGCCGGAATCGAACGTCTGTCAACCCCGGATAAGGGCAGGCAGGGCCGGCAAGAAATACAAGGGCAACGCCTGCAGCCATTTGAACGGCGCGCAGACACCAACGAGGAGTAGACGCTCATGCACTGCACATCGACGCGACAGATCCTGCTGAAGCTAGCGTTAGGCATCGCGATATTTGCGCCGGCAACCTTTGCGGCGGCCGTTCCGCTTTGCTCCGAGCTTGCGCCCGGGCTGTCGGGGAGCGCAGGCGTCAAGTCCGTGAACAGCCTGATTATTCCGGCGAGCGGACCAAACGTCGCGTACTGCCAAGTGAACATCCTGTTCGGCGAGAACGGTAACCAGAACATCAACATTCGCGTCGGCTTGCCGCTCAACTCGCGCGATGGCGGCACCGGCGGCGTGGAGGGCGCCTGGAACGGCAGAACGCAAGGAGTTGGCGGCGGCGGCTGTTCCGGAACCCTCGCGGTCACCGCTCCTGTCAATGCACGCTATGTCGGATCAGGCACCGATGGCGGCCACGCCGGCGGCAACTGCGAGCCTGGTGTAAATTTGGATGGCACGTACAACGTGCAGTTCATCCAGGACTGGAGCCGCAACGGCCTCAAGGAGCAAATCCTTTTCTCGAAAGCCCTCGCCACAGTTTATTACGCCGCGGAGCCGCAGTATAACTACTGGAATGGCTGCTCGACCGGCGGTCGTCAGGGCTACCTGCTCGCGCAGGAACTCGGCAGCGAGCTCGATGGCATCTTGGCCAACGCGCCGGCGATCTACTGGACGCGGTTCCAGACGGCGCAGATGTGGGGACAGATCGTCATGAAGGATCTGACCGGCGGTGTCATCCCTACGGCCAAACAGAATTTCGCGACCAGCAAAGCAACCGCGGCCTGCGACGCACTTGATGGCGTTACCGACGGCATCATTGACGACCCGCGTGCTTGTACCTACAGCGCCGCAAACGACCCGAGCGCGATCTGCGCTGCCAATGGCGGTACCTCGGCTGACGTGAGTTGTCTGACGCCGGCGCAAGCGCAAGCGATGGACAAGATTTGGGATGGTCCGCGCAATGCGAGCGGCGTCAAGGTCTGGTTCCACTCTGAACCGGGCAGCGGCACGACCGTGTGGAACGGTCCCGCGCCATTCGCCCTGGCCGTCACGCAATTCCATTGGGACGAGCACGATCGCAACTTCGATTGGCGCAACGTGACCATGTTCGGCGCAGGTGGCACGGATTCGTACGCCGACATTGCGTACGACGGATCGAACAATGCTCTTGACCCTGCCGTCAATCCAGATTACAGCCTCGCGGATGCGACCGATACGTTCGGCAACCTGGACACGTTCAAGAAGCATGGTGGCAAGTTGCTTACCATGGTCGGTGGCTACGACAATTTCATCATGCCGCGCGGCGTGATCAAGTACTACCGCGAGATGGCCTCACGTTACGGTAAGAACCCGAACAATCCGGATTTTGCGTCGCTGCAAAGTTTCTACCGTTTGTTCCGGGCTCCCGGTGTCGGACATTGTGGCGGCGGCGTTGGACCGCAGCCGCAGAATCTGTTCGGCGCACTGGTGAACTGGGTCGAGACGGGTGTGGCACCCGATAGCATTCTTGCGTCAGGCGGCTCCCTGGCACCGCCGACGGGGCGCACACGCCCGCTCTGTCCGTACCCGACAACGGCCATCTACAATGGAACGGGCAGCACCGACGACGCGGCGAATTTCCACTGCGGGGGAGATCTCGAGACGGCGGCGACGGTCTGCAAGGACGTGTTGGCCAAGTACAAGCATGAGAACGAGGTAGACACGCCGATCGACTACAGCAAGACCGGCGTGAACCGGAACGCTTGCCGGGCGTTCTTGGGAACCCAATACTACAACCCGTAATAGAAACGCTTAGGGCGGCGCTCCGATCAGGAGCGCCGCCTTTTTTCGCTCGCCCTGCAGCGCGCTGGACTCTCGCGTGACGTATTCAGCTCCAGTCCGATTCAGCCGTCGCGTGTATTCGATATTCGAATAATCGTAATGGGCATTCCGCACTTGCTGTCGAACACTGCTTCGAGAAAAATGCAATGGCTTGCACTGCCACGGCGACGCGAATCAACAAAAAGGCGCCGACTTGAGCGACAGTTGGCCAAGGTCGAGCTACACGGGATCGGGAAGGCCCGACGATGCGGGGAACTTCGTTTGCAGGTAGTACGGACGCTCGATCCCACCTCTCGCTTCACTGCCGCCACGGTTAGCCGCAGCGGCGGTGACGCGAACTCCCAGCAATGATGCGCGAAGAACTCGTTGCCGCGGTACCGCTGCGGACGCAGGTCGGTATTGTCGGCGCCGGGCCGGCCGGATTGCTGTTGTCGCATCTTCTGCATCTTGCGGGCATCGATTCGGTGGTCCTCGAGTCGCGCACCCGAGCCGAAATTGAAGCGACGTTACGTGCTGGGGTGCTCGAGCAGGGAACCGTCGACCTCTTGCGCGAGTGCGGCCTCGGAGACCGCCTGATGCGCGAGGGATTCGTCCATCAGGGCATCGAGCTTCTATTCGACGGCTCACGACATCGCGTGGACCTCGAAGCACTGACAGGGGGAAGGGCGATCACCATTTATCCGCAGCACGAGGTGATACGCGACCTCGTGAAGGCGCGCCTCGAAGCCAGCGGACATCTTCTGTTCGAAGTCCGAAATGTCGAAGTCCTCGACTTCAATATGGCGCACCCGAGGCTCCGCTACGAGCTCAAAGGTCGTTCGCAGGAGTTGGCTTGCGAGTACGTGGCTGGCTGCGACGGCTTTCACGGCGTTTGCCGACCGTCGGTCCCGGCCGCTGCACGGACCGAGTACTCACGCAACTATCCGTTCGGCTGGTTCGGGATCTTGGTGCGCGCTGCGCCGTATTCGCAGGAGCTCGTATACGCGCACCACGAGCGCGGGTTTTCCCTCGTGAGCACTCGCTCGACGACGGTCCAGCGTCTGTATCTGCAGTGTGATCCCGCGGACCGCGCGGAGGACTGGCCGGACGGGCGGGTGTGGGCCGAACTCGACCAGCGCCTCTCGACACGAGACGGCTGGACGCTAGCCCGCGGCGAGATATTTCAGAAAGCGGTGATCGCGATGCGCAGCTTTGTCGTCGAACCGATGAGCTACGGCACGTTGCATCTCGCCGGGGATGCCGCGCATATCGTACCGCCCACCGGAGCGAAGGGGCTGAACCTCGCGGTCGCGGATGTGCACCTCCTCGCTGCCGCGCTAGCAGAACGGTACACGACCGGAAAGAACGATGCGCTTCATCGTTACTCCGCCACCGCACTCGAGCGCGTTTGGGCCGCCGAGCACTTTTCCTGGTGGATGACAGCGATGCTGCACCGATTTTGGGACGACGATCCATTTGGTCGAAGGATGCAGCTCGCGCAATTGAGACGAGTGATCGGGTCTACCGCGCTGCAGACTGCGCTTGCCGAACAGTACGTCGGGGCGCCGCTTCCTGGCAGAGCCGGCGATCAAAATGCATCGCCGTTGCGCCAGCGCTATCGCACCCTGGTGGATCGCGCCGATTCGCACGCGGATTCGTTGTAGACCGCGTGCGATCTGCATCTATGCAGGACGCAATCCAATCGGAGGACGCCTCAGCCGCGATATCGTTGGGTCCAGCGGGCACTGCACTGTTGGCGACCTGCAAATATCTGGCGATCGCCGGTGGCCTCGTGTTCGTGGCGCTGGTCGTCATGTCGATCGTATCGATCACCGGCCGCAAGCTGTTCTCCTGGCCAGTCCCCGGCGACGTCGAGGTCCTGCAGATGTGCGCGGCGTTCGCGTCGTCGTGCTTTTTCGCGTACTGCCAC
>Ga0207703_10002713_pt1 | contig 15161 bp, 14 predicted proteins | sample KBSSwiS12_FD_184304 | JGI IMG/M metagenome (GOLD analysis project Ga0207703, IMG submission 184304) | Switchgrass rhizosphere microbial communities from Kellogg Biological Station, Michigan, USA - KBS Switchgrass S1-2 (SPAdes) (version 2) | ecosystem: Host-associated > Plants > Roots >... | reverse complement strand
GCTCACCGAAGAATGCCAGGAAGAACGCGCGGAACACGTAGAAGGCGGTCTTGCCCGCGGTGAACACGCCGACCCAATACATCCAGGGCGCATATTCGTAGGCTGAGGCTAGGATCGCGTCCTTACTGTGGTACCCCGAGAAAGGCGGCACGCCGGCAATCGCGACGCTCGCGCAGAGCAAGGTCCAGAACGTGATGGGCGTGTACTTCCGCAAGCCGCCCATCTTGCGCAAGTCCTGCTCACCCGACATGGCGTGGATCACGCTTCCAGCGCCGAGGAAGAGCAGCGCCTTGAAGCACGCATGCGTCATTACGTGGAAGATGCCCGCGGAGAAGGCTCCGGTGCCGAGACCCAGAAACATGTAGCCCAGTTGCGAAACCGTCGAGTACGCGTAGACCTTCTTAATATCGGTCTGCGCCAGGCCCATGGTGGCGGCGAAGAAAGCCGTCGCCAGGCCGATGATCGCAACTACCTCAAGCGCGCCATGCGCGTGCAGAAAGATCGCGGAGCTGCGCGTCACCATGTAGACGCCCGCGGTCACCATAGTCGCGGCGTGGATCAGGGCACTGACCGGCGTCGGACCCGCCATGGCGTCGGGCAGCCACACATATAACGGAATCTGCGCCGATTTGCCAGTGGCTCCGACCAGCAGCAGCAGAGCAATCGCCGTCATCCAGCCGGCGCTCGATTCGACCGGCATGCCCTGCACTTTGCCGAACACTGTGGAAAAATCGAGCGACCCGAAGTGCATCGCGATCAGGAAAACCGCCAGCGAGAATCCAAAGTCGCCGATGCGGTTTACAATGAACGCTTTGTTGCCGGCGTCGGTCGCGAACTTTTCAGTGAAATAAAAGCCGATCAGCAGGTAGCTGCATAATCCGACGCCTTCCCATCCGACAAACAACAGCAGGAAATTGGCCGCCAGCACCAGCACCAGCATGAAGAACATGAACAGATTCAGGTACGCGAAGAAGCGGTAGTAGCCGCCTTCATGGGCCATGTAGCCGACTGCGTAGACATGAATGAGAAACCCGACGCCCGTGACAATCATCAGCATCACGGCCGTCAGACGATCGATGGCGAAATCGACGCCTATGTTCAGCATGCCGGATTGAATCCAGGTGTAGTAATGCTCGTTGTAAGCCTGTTCCAACGGGGTGCCGCCGCCGAACACGCCCAGCGCGCCCAGCGTTTTCAAGACCCACAGAAAGCTAAGCAGGACGGAGCCGACGGCCACCGCGTTAATCGCGGTCTTCGACATCCGCCGGCCGAGCAGACCGTTCATGGCGAAACCGGCAAGCGGCAGGAGAGGTATCAACCAAAGTTGCATCTTAGTTTTTGAGCGAGCTTAATTCGTCGATTTCGAGCGTCTGCCGGTTCTTGAACACGGTCAGGATGATCGCGAGGCCGACCGCGGCTTCGGCCGCCGCCACCACCATCACGAAGAAGGCAAAAATGTGTCCGTCAACTTGCTGCAGCTTGTAAGAGAACGTGACGAAGCTGAGGTTCACGGCGTTGAGCATCAGCTCGATCGACATGAACACGGTAATGATATTGCGGCGGAACAAGAATCCGGCGATCCCCAGCACGAACAGAATCAAGCTGAGTGTCAGGTACCAGGACAGCGGCACGCTCGGCGGCAGCGGAGGCACTAGTCGATCTCCTTTTTCGCCAGAACAACTGCGCCCAGGATGGCGATCAGGATCAGGACGCTGGTTACTTCAAAGGGCAGCAGGTAGACGGTGAAGAGCGCGCGTCCGAATTCGAGCGGCGAGCCTTTGGTGAACTGGCCGAACATCACGTTTTCTGAAGCCGGCAGGTGGTGCGTGATTCCAATCGCGATGAGCCCCAGAAACACCATCAACAGAGGGACGCCAGCGTAGGTGGCCCAGGTGCGGCGGCCTTTGTGCTCGGTGCCGGCATTCAGCAACATGATGACGAAGACAAACAGCACCATGATGGCGCCGGCGTAAACCACGAGTTGCGCGGCGGCGATAAATTCACCACCCAGCAGCAGATACAGCGCAGCTAGCGCGCCCATGACGCCCACCAGCGAAAGCGCGCTCGAGATCGGATGCGTTTGGACTACGAGATTGATGCCGCAGATCACGGCGATCGCGGCGAAGATCATGAAGAGGAGTGCGTCCATATTGTGCGCGAGTCCTTAGGACAGGGCCACCACCAGGCCGGTGAGAAACAGGTTGGTCACAGCTACCGGGAACATGAAAGTCCAGGCGAAGCGCATGAGCTGGTCATAGCGGAAGCGCGGCAGCGTCCCGCGAACCCAGATATATACGAAGAGAATGAAGAGCGCCTTGGCCGAGAACCAGATAATCGGCATCAGCGGCAGTGAGACGGCCGGAATCAAAAAAATACCGGCCAGGCCGAAAAACGAGATGCCCACCACGGGAAGCGTGAGGCGATCCAGCGGACGAGCGGGGCTCGCCGCGTGCAGGAAGCACAGGACGCCTGCGCCGGCCATCACGAGCGACGGCAGTAGACTCGAACCGTATTCAGCCGGGAACGGTGGGTGCCAGCCTCCCAGAAACAGCAGGGTCGCGACGCAGGAGACCGTCACCATGTTGCAATACTCGGCCATGAAGAACGCGGCGAACTTCATGCTGCCGTATTCGGTGTGGAAGCCGGCTACCAGCTCGTTCTCCGCTTCCGGAAGATCGAAGGGCACGCGATTGGTTTCGGCGAACGCGGCGATGATGAACAGGATGAAGCTGATGATGTTGAAAGGGAAGACTTGGAAGATGGTCCACTTGGGAAGGAAACCGAAGAAGAATCCGCCCTGCCCGTCGACAATGCCGCGGAAGCTTAGTGTATTCAGGGCCAACAGCGGAGCAGCAATCGCCAGCGCCATCGGCAACTCGTAGCTGATCATCTGCGCTGAGCTGCGAAGGCCGCCCAGCAGTGAATATTTATTGTTCGACGACCATCCGGCGAGCGCGACTCCGTAGACGCCCAGACCCGAAATGCCAAGAATGAACAGCACCCCGATATTCAGATCCGTCAACTGCATTGCGGTGGTGATGGCCGGAGTATGAATTGGGCCAAAATTTATCGCGGGCACGCTGAGTTCGGTTCCGAATGGAATCACGGCAATCGGGATCAGCGCGAACAACACCGCGATGAACGGCGCCATGAACCAGAACACCTTGTTCACGTGGGAAGGCATCATGTCTTCTTTAGTGATCAGCTTGATGACGTCGGCGAGCGGCTGCAGCAGGCCGTGCGGCCCGACTCGCCGCGGTCCGACGCGCAGCTGGATGTGAGCCAGCACCTTGCGCTCCAGCCACTGCAAGTACGCGAGCGCGGTTAGCAGGACGAAGGCCACCACAGCGGCTTTGATGATACTCACCACGAGGAATGTTGACATCGTCTATTGGCCCTCTCCGCCGTAGAGTTGGCCAGGAGATTCCATCACCTTGTTGAGTATTTCCGAGTACTGAGTGAGCGATCCGGATGTAAAGAGCGTGTCGCCGGAAGATTGGATGGCTCCGGGCAGCGCGGCGACGCGTCCATTGAGAGGCATCGTCGGTACCGGACCCATCGCCAGAAGTGCGGGCGAAACTCCGTAGCCATGCACATTCTTGCGGATTTCCTCGAATACTTTGTCGGGGAGCCAAATGCCCAGATTCAAACCCATTTCCTTGGCGATCTGCCCGAAGATTTCGAGATCCGTTTTGGTGCCCATCACCTTGATCGCCTGCTTCAGTCTCTGCACTTCGCCGCAGACGTTGGTTACGGTGCCGTTCTTCTCATATGCTGAGGCGGCGGGAAGAACAATGTCGGCATGCTTCGCGGTCTCGGTCATAAAGAGGTCTTGAACCACCACGAAAGCCTGTTTCGATGCGAGCGCGGCGCTCTTCAAAGGATTCGCGCCCACGACCCACAGAACGTCCAAGTCGGTTGCCCCCAGCATCTGTTCGCGGGACAGTCCGCCATCGCGCGGTAACACGCCCATGTCGAATGCGCCGCGGGAATTCGAGTAGTCGACCAGGCAAACGTATTTGACCGGGATGCCGAGCGAATCGCCGAAAGCTATTAGCTTCCGCAGGGCGTCGGCTTGGACTGAATCGCCGAAAACGATCACCAGATCGCCCTCGCCCTTCAACTTGTCGCGCAGCGTTTCGACGCCGGCGACTTCCCCGCCCTGCTGGACGCGGACACTAGCCACGGCCTGATTGTCTTCACGAACCGAACCAGACGTTACCGCATAAATGTGTGCGTTGTGATGGCGGAAGTTGGCGCGCGCCTGGAAGGAGAGGAACGGGTGCTGCTGCGCGAGATCCGTCCCCACTACCAAGACAGCCTTCGCCGCGTAGACATCGTTAGTCGTCGCCAGTGCGGCGGTCTTGCCGGAGAGTGCGTCGAAGAATGTCGCGAGATCACCGGTCCGGTGGTGATCGATATTGTTCGTGCCCAGGCCCTGGCGCGCGAACTTTGCAAGGAAGAAATTCTCTTCGTTAGTCGTGTGATTCGAACCAATCACGCCGAACTTCGCGCCGCGGGCTTTCGCGTCACTGAACTTGGTCGCGACGACTTCCAGCGCTTGCGACCAGGAAATTGGCTCGAAGCCTTTCGCCGTCTTCATCATCGGCGATTGCAGGCGCTCGGGATGCTTGGTGAAATCGAACGCGTAGCGTCCCTTCACGCACAGGAACTCGTTGTTAATCCCGCTGCGGTCGCGGTTGTTGCCACGCATGATCTCGTCATTGCGGACGCCCAAAGTCGTCTTGCAGCCATCGGCGCAGTGGGTGCAAATGGTTCCTACATGCTGCATCTCCCAGGGCCGCGTCTGATAACGATACGCACCGCTGGTGAGCGCGCCGACCGGGCAAATATCGATGCAGGCGCCGCATTCATCGCATTCCAGATGATCGCCATGATTGGGAACAATCTCGGAAATCGCCCCGCGGTTGCCAACGCCCAGCGCGCCCACACCCATGCCTTCGTTGCAGGCGCGAACACACCGGTAACACAGGATGCAGCGCGGGGCATCGAAGTACACGACCGGGCTCCACTGCTTTTCATCGACATGCAGTTTGCGCTCGACAAAGCGGCTCTCACCGGCGCCGTAGCGGAAGACCATATCTTGCAATTCGCACTCGCCACCCTTGTCACACACGGGGCAATCCAGCGGATGATTGGTCAACAGGAATTCGAGCGTGCCCTTGCGAGCCTTCTTAACGATGTCGGAATCGGTGCGCACCACCATACCCTCAGCGACCGGCGTAGTGCAGCCCACCTGCAGTTTGGGAGTCTTCTCGATTTCGACCAAACACATGCGGCAGGCGGCCTGCAGCGTGTAGTCTTCGTGATAACAGAAGGCCGGTACCTCGATGCCGTTCTGACGCGCGACTTCGATCAGCAGCTTGCCCTTCTCCGCCTGGATCTCGCGTCCGTCGATGGTGAGCTTTACAGTTTCAGGCATTGCTATACCATGACCTCTTGACGCGCCAGATAAACCTCGAAGTCTTCAGTGAACTTCTCGACGATGGAGATGGTCGGCAGCGCCGCGGCGTCGCCCAGCGCGCAGAACGTTCGGCCCAGCATGTTCTTGGATAGCTCGCCCAATAGGGAAATATCTTCCCTGCGGCCTTGGCCTTCGTAAAATCGCTGGAGAATCTTTTTGAGCCAAGTTGTACCTTCACGGCACGGAATGCACCAGCCGCAGCTCTCGTGCGCGTAGAACTTCATGATGCGCAGGGCGAAGCGGACCATGTCGGTAGTTTCATCCAGCACCACCATGCCGCCCGAACCCAGCATGCTCCCGACTTTCGCGAGAGTGTCGTAGTCCATTGGAATGTCGCACTCTTCAGAGCGCAGAATGGGACACGACGAGCCACCCGGCACGACTGCCTTCAGTTTCTTCCCACCCGGAATGCCACCGGCGACTTCATAGATCGCCTTCAACATCGGAAACCCCAAAGGCAACTCGTAAACTCCGGGTTTGTTTACGTGGCCGGAGATGCAAACCAGACGCGTACCGCCGTTCTTCGGCGTCCCCAAGGCCGCAAACGCCGGCCCGCCATCGCGAATGATCGGCGGGATAGCGCTGAAGGTCTCGACGTTATTCAAGAGCGTCGGCAACGCCCACGCGCCGGCCACCGCTGGAAACGGAGGCTTCATACGCGGGATGCCGCGCTTCCCTTCGATCGAGTCGAGCAGCGCGGTCTCTTCGCCGCACTCGTAGGCGCCAGCGCCGCTGTGAGTACACAGATCGAACTGAAATCCAGTGCCCGCGACGTTGCTGCCCAGAAAACCCTTGGCGTAGGCCTCGTCGATCGCGCGATCCATGGCGTCGATCAGATAGCGATACTCGCCGCGAATATAGATGTAGCCCTTGTGCGCATCGACTGCCAGGCCGGCGATCAGAATGCCTTCGATCATCTGGTGGGGGTCATACTCCATCAGCAGGCGGTCTTTACAAGTGCCAGGCTCGCTCTCGTCAGCGTTGACGACGATCACGCGGGGTTTGGGCGAAGTGCGCGGGACGAAACTCCACTTGAGGCCCGTTGGAAAGCCAGCGCCGCCGCGGCCCCGCAGCCCGGAAGTCTTCACTTCCTCGATGATCGCCTCGGGCGTCATCTCTTTGGCTTTGCGAAACGCTTTGTAGCCGTCGTTGGCGAGATAAACGTCGAGCGTCTCCGAGCCTTCTATCGCAAAGTTCTTGCTGACGACGCGGGTTTCCAGCGGGCTGGGCTGGTTGTAAAGTTGCTTCGCCATTACTGCGCCTTCCTCAGACCGTCGATCAGCTGATCCAGTTTTTCAGGTGTCACGAAATGGTGGAAGTCGTAATTGATTTCGACCGCCGGCGCCCAGGAACAGGCACCCATGCACTCCACCTCTTCTAAAGAGAACTGGCCGTCCGCGGTTGTTTGCTTGTGTCCGACGCCTAGCTTTTTCTTGGCGTGCTCGTACAATTCTTCCCCGCCCACCAGGAGACAGCTGATGTTGGTACACACCTGAACGTGAAATTTGCCCTGCGGCTTGCGGTGCAGCATGGAGTAGTAGCCCACGACCTCATCAACCTGCAGCGGAGTCACCTTGCAGCGCCGGGCCACTTCCTCGATCAGTTCTTTGGTCACGGCGCCCACTTCATCCTGTGCGTACATCAGCATTGGAATCACGGCTGAGCGCGTGCGCCCTTCCGGGTAGCGCGTGAGCATCTTCGCGAATCGTTCTTCGAGTTGCGGCGAGAAGGTCATTAGCGGTCGGTATCTCCCAGCACGAAATCCATGCTGCCCAGCGAGGCAATGGAATCGGCAATCAACGTTCCTTCGAGCAGCTTGGGCAAAGCCATTAAATTTGCGAAGCTCGGCGTGCGCATGTGCACGCGGTACGGCTTCGATGTTCCGTCGCTCACGATGTAATAGGCGATTTCGCCGCGCGGCGATTCGACCGCCTGATACGCTTCGCCCGCGGGGACGCGGAAGCCCTCGGTCACGATCTTGAAATGATAGATGAGCGCTTCCATCTGCGTCTTCATCTTTTCGCGATCCGGCAGGACCACATGCGGCGAGTCCGCCACAAACGCGCCTTCCGGCATCCCTTCCATGGCCTGGACAATGATATTGGCGCTCTGCCGCATCTCTTCCATGCGCACCCGGTATCGCGCATACACGTCATTCTCGGTACGCGTCGCAACCTTGAAATCGAATTTTTCGTAACTCGAGTAAGGCTCAGTTTTACGCACGTCGAGCGGAATTCCGGCAGCCCGCAGCATGGGTCCGGTCACACCCAAATCCAGCATGTCTTCGACGGAAATGAAGCCCACGCCCTGCGTGCGGATCTTCCAGATGGGGTTCGAATCGAGCAGATTTTCGTATTCGTCCACCTTCGTGGGGAACCCACGGATGAACTTGCCCATCGCCTTCTCCCAGCCGCGGGGGGGCTCCAGAGCCACACCGCCGGGACGTATGTAGCTGGTCATCATTCGCTGTCCGGAGAACATCTCCTTCAGGCGCAGCACGTCTTCGCGCTCGCGGAAGCAGTAGAAGAACATGCTCATCGCGCCGATGTCGAGAGCATGCGTCCCCAGCCAGACTAAGTGACTGTTGAGCCGGTCGAGTTCCACCAGCATTACGCGCAGCCACTGCGCCTTGGGTGGAATCTCCAGTTGCAAGAGTTTCTCCACCGTCAGCGCGTATACCAAGTTGTTGGCCAGGTTCGACAGGTAATCCACGCGGTCGGTGAGCGTTACCACCTGCGCCCAGTTGATGGCCTCGCATTGCTTCTCGATGCCGGTGTGCAGGAAGCCGATATCCGGCTCCGCCTTCACGATGGTCTCGCCTTCGAGTTCGATCACGATACGCAAAACGCCGTGCGTCGAGGGGTGCTGCGGCCCCATGTTCAGCGTCATTCGCCGCGGAGCAGCGGGGCCCGCCGGCGTTTCCTGCGTGGCCGCGATAGTTGCTACGTGATCTTCGAAGGACTGTTTCATATAGCCGCTACTCTTTCGCGTACCCGTACTTGTAACCGTGAACCGGATAATCCTTGCGCAGAGGATGGCCTTCCCAATCAAGCGGCATCAGGATGCGCACCAGATTGGGATGATTGCGGAAGCCGATACCGAACAAATCGAATGTTTCGCGCTCATACCAGTCGGCCGCACGCCACACGCTGTAGACCGAATCGATCTCCGGGGTCTCCCCGCTAATTCGGCATTTTACGCGGACCCGGCGGATCGGTTCGATCGAGTGCAAATGGTAGACAACTTCAAACCGCGGCTCGGCCGGATGCCAGTCGACCGCCGTGATCGACGTCAGCCGCACGAATTTTTCGTGGTCCTTGAGGTAACGGCACAACTCCACAATTTGCGCCGGGTCGGCAATCAGCGTGGTTTCGCCCAGCGCCAGCTTGGTCTCGAGGATCGCCGGATGGGTCAGTTCACTCATTTCAACGTGCCTCGCTTGGTCTCCGGGCCCCAATCCAGCACGCCCTTCTTATACACGTAGAAGAATCCCACCAGCACCAGCACGACAAAGACGAACATCTCAGCCAAACCGAAGATCTTCAACTCGCGGAACACGACTACCCAGGGGAACAGGAACACGGCTTCGATATCGAACAGGATGAAGATCATCCCCACCAGGTAGAACTTGACGCTGAAGCGTTCCCGCGCGGAACCCACCGGCGCCATGCCGGATTCGTAGGGCGTGTCCTTCAGCGGACTCTTGCCGCGCTTACCCAGCAATGTGGACGCGCCGATCAGCCCTGCCGCAACCGCAATGGCAATGACGATCTGCACCACTACGGGGAAGTAAAGTTCAGGATAAGTAGTCGGCATGTTTTCGTTGGAGGACACCGCCAGCTCGGGCCGCACCCAATTAGCGATCAGGTTAAACCTTAAACATTCAAATATAATGACGAGTGAAAGGGAGTGTCAAACCCGCCGGATGGAAATCTCGGAAACAAAGACAATTGAAGTTGTTTTGAACGGCGAACGGCGGAGCGTTCCCGCCGGCTTGACAGTGGATCGCCTGCTCACATTCCTGGAGATGAACCCTTCGCGCGTCGCCGTCGAACTCGACCGCGCCATCGTGCGCAAAACCGATTGGCCCGCAGCCGAGGTGCGCGATGGGGCGCAACTCGAAGTAGTGTGGTTCGTCGGCGGCGGCTAAGGTGCTTGGCGTCGCTTCCGGCGTCTGAGAAATCGAGAATTTGCTGGCAAATTTGCAATGCAACAGTGACCCTATTGACACACCCCTGAAGTTGAGTACAATCGAAAAGTCGCCCCAATGCTCAAATCCCGCAAAAGCCGCCCTGAACCTGCGAATCCGAATCGCACCTACTCTTCCGTCGAAGTATCAACCCTCGCGAGCGTGAGCCTGCGGCAGCTGCAGTGGTGGGATGAGCGTAAAGTCGTATCACCGCGCCACGAGGGCCACCGCCGCGTCTATTTTCCGGCCGAGGTCATCGAGATCACGGTCATCGCCGAACTTCGCCGTAAGGGATTTTCGCTGCAAAAAATCCGCCGCGTGCTGCGTTTCCTGCAAAAAGAAATGGGCAAGCGGCTGTCCGATCTTGCGCAAGCCGGCTCAGACCTCCACTTGGTGACCGACGGGAAGGCCATCTACCTCGAAGACAAGCATGAGCGAATTATCGATCTGCTGAAGAACGCCCACCAGCCCATGTTCCTGGTGTGCGTCAGCGATCAGGCCCGCCGTCTCGAGGAAGTCACTCGCAAGCCTGTGCGCGTCGACAACGGACTCCCCGCTCGCCGCTTCCGCGCCGGATAGCTGCCAAGGCAGCCAGAGGCGGCTTCTCTCCCCGCGCCTCCACTCAACTCGATAGCCGGCCTGCAAGTCATAGAAAGCACGCCGCACATGTGGGTAAAATCTACAGTCGCCCTTCCGGGCGAAAGCGGCGAAGTACCAGGAGTTCTTAGTACTTGACCCGAAGAAAGAGTATTGTATTGTCGTCGGCGTAGGCTATATACTTAGCTTGTCGTCTAAGGGAAAGGACTGGGGTATCTTACATGGAACACTTAGCCCAACCTGAGATGAACCGGAGGATGCGTGTCCAGTAAGATTCTCACAGCCTTGTTTCTGGTCGGGGGCGCAGGCGCGCTATACGGCGGTCCGGTTTATAGTTGCGGGGGTGGCTCTGCCTGCAACGGGAATCTCTATGCGGTTTGGGTTGTCAGCCAGACGGCCACGTCTTACGTGTTAGATGTGGGCATCCAGGTAACCGATAACTACATCGGCAGCAAAACCGACTTCCTCGACGCGCTGGCGGTCATTCCTGACAACAACAAGTCTTTCACAAGTGCGACCCTCACGGGCCATCCCGCTGGGATTTGGAGCTTGCAAAATGGTGGGTTGAACGCTGGAGGCTGCAGCGGCACCGGTGCGCCGTTCATTTGCGCCGGGGCAACCGGAATGGGTACGAACTTATTTACATTGGTCGCTCCGAACACCTATACGCCGAAGACCCTCGTCTGGCAGTTCACCATCCAGGGCACCCCACCGTCTTTAGGCGATACAGCCCACATCAAGTACCGGTACATCGACCGCCTTGGCAATCAGGTAGGCAGCTTGGGATCGTTCGACATTGCCATTCAGTGTATCGGCGGCACAGGTTGCGATTCCGCAACAGTTCCCGAACCGGTGACTTCCGCACTGATCGGTAGCGGACTGATTGGGTTGTACTTCCTGCGGCGCCGCTTCCCGCGTTAGCCACCCCTTTTGCCCTGACGTATTTGTGTGCCAAGAGCGTTTGCCCTCCAGCGGCGAACCGCGTTTAGCGACTCTCCGCACTCACTCGTTTCCTGTGGACCAATACGTTCAGCGGAAGGTTAGTCACAGTTCTGGGGCGCGCAGCACCGAGCAGCGTATGGCTCAGACTCGGGAACTGTGGGCGTATAGTAAAACTTTCCAGTACCATGAGGGCGTGGTACCCAAGAAATGCAAACGGGAACTTTAGTTCGCCGCCCTATTGACGTCCCCCGATCACGTGTCCATACTAGTACTAGTCTAGGGGGAAGAACCTAGGAAAACCTAGTCGCCACCTTAGAACCGAGGAGGATCTATAGACTATGACGAGGATGATAACGGCAGCTTTGGTATTTTGTAGCGCTGCCTTTGCGGGAACAATCTCGCTTAGTGCAGTCGATGGAAATGCGTATCAGCAGACTACCCAGAGCCCCTGCATTTTCACAAATCCATCCTGCCAACAGCCGGCTGGATTCCCATCGACGGCTCTACCCACAGGGGGAAACGTAACCAGTTATGATGCCCTCTCGCCTATCTATAATGGAAGTACCCTCTTGGGTCTTATTGGCAACGGCAATTCCTTGCTGGTCGGTTTGGATATCAACCAGGCATCAGGCCAGCCGCCGCAAACGCTTTCGCTGTTCACAATGATAAAGAACGGCAGCGTGGTTGATACGTTCTCTTTCGCTGGTTCAGGCAACGTGCCGGCCGGAAATAATGGAAATGGCTATGCCGACTTCCTGCTCGGGAACTTCTCATCGTTCATCGCGACTGATACAATCCAGTTTCATTTTGTGTTCAACGATGCCAATTCCGGAACCGAAAATCTGTTCCTGATCGGCGCGCCGGGAACTCAGGTTCCGGAGCCTAGCAGCTTGGCACTCATCGGATCGGGGTTGCTCCTCCTAGCCGTGGGACTTTTCCGTCAGCGCTGGTCGCATTAAGAGTCCGGAACGCAAGCAGCAACTGTCGCATTTCCTTCGGAGGGGGGAGGCTCCACAGCCTCCCCCTTATTGCTTTTGTTCCGGGGCCGGCTTCTCGTCTCTACCAACCTTCCTACCCTCTGCAAGATCGCACGAAGCATTACAGCCCTGCTGAAGTCGCTTTCGTGGAGGTAGTCCCAGTTTTTGTCGCGCGTTCCAACCTGAGTCTGCGCATGGGTCTACAACGGTTCACGCGCCTAACGAACGCCTTCAGCCGCAACTGGGAGAATCATTGCGCCGCGCGCGCCCAGAATTTGAGCGCGGCGTGCCAGGAAACCTGAAGCCGAGCGGATAGAACTATCAACGCACCTTTCAGGCACCACCAATCGCTGCATCCCTAGCGGAAAACAACTTGATATACTGAATGCGGAGGACCGGATGCTATCTCGTCGCCGCTCTTACTTCTTGGTTCCGCTCTTTGTGGCAGTGTGTGGGCTGGGTATCGTATTGCTTACCGGCAATCATGTGTCAGCGGCGTCCCCTGCCGACGATGCCGTGGGCCAGAGCATGAAGTCCTTCACGTCGGTCTACGACGCGGTGGAGCAGAATTTCGCCGATAAGGTGGATGCGGATAAAGCCATCTACAACGGCGCTATCCCCGGCATGTTGCGCACGCTGGATCCCCACTCCAACTTCTTCGACCCTAAAGCCTATGCGGCGCTGCGCGAAGATCAGCGCGGCCAGTATTACGGGGTCGGCATGCAGGTGGGTCCGCGCGCGGGCAAGACCATGGTGATGTGGCCTTTTGAAAGCTCGCCGGCCTATCGTGCAGGCCTGCGCCCCGGTGACATGATCATTCAGGTGAACGAGAAGAAGACGGACGGCCTCAACACCTCCGAGATCGCCGATCTCCTCAAAGGCCCGCGCGGCACCAAGGTTCAAGTCACTGTAAGCCGCGAGGGCAACGGCAAGCCTCTCAGCTTCGATATTATTCGCGATGCGATCGCCCGGCCTAGCGTCCCCGAAGCCATCTGGCTCAAGCTCGGCATCGCGTACATCGACGTGACGCAATTTGGCGAAAACACCAGCAAGGAATTTGAAGAACAGTTCAAGAAGCTGGGCGAAAACAACATCAAGGGTCTGGTGCTGGACCTGCGTGGCAATCCCGGCGGCCTGCTCAACGAGGGCGTCGAGGTGGCGGGCCACTTCCTGAAGAAGAACGACCTGGTGGTGAGCCATCGCGGCCGCGCCCAGCCAAACAAGAATTACTACGCGCGTTCCGATAACGGCGGTAAAAGCTATCCGGTGGTAGTGGTAGTGAATCGTTCCTCCGCATCGGCCGCCGAGATTGTTACCGGAGCGCTGCAGGATCACGACCGCGCCTGGGTTGTGGGCGAGCCAACTTTCGGCAAGGGATTGGTGCAAACCGTTTTCCCGCTGAGCGAGAATACCGGATTGGCGCTCACGACGGCGCATTACTACACGCCCAGCGGCCGCCTGATTCAGCGCGATTATTCCAACATCTCATTCCTGGATTACTACTACCGCACGCGTAACGAACAGAAGGACATGTCCGACGTGAAGATGACCGATAGCGGCCGCACGGTCTACGGCGGCGGCGGCATCACGCCGGATGAAAAGTACGAGGCCGCTAAGCTAAACAAGTTCCAGATCGAAGTGCTGCGCAAGTTCGGATTCTTCAACTTCTCCGCCAGCTACTTCGGCCCCCGGGCCGATGCTCACCTGCCCAAGGGCTGGGAGCCCGACGAAGCGCTCGTCAACCAGTTTCACGAGTATCTGATGAAGAACGGCTTCAAATTCAGCGAAGCCGATTTCACTGCGAACCACCAGTGGGTAAAGGAACAGCTCAAGCGCGAGATGTACATCACCGCGTTTAGCTGGGAACAGTCGGTGCGCGTGGGCATCCAGCAGGATCCCGAAGTCTTGCAGGCCATCGATGCGATGCCCAAAGCGGTAACGCTGATCGAGACCGCCAAGAAGCTTCTGGTGCAGCGCGTCACCCAGCAGGAACGCCTGCCGCGATAAAACGCGGCTCGCTGCCGGATCGCAGATAACTTCGTCCGGCGCGCTAAGATAATATTTGCCCCCCCAGATCACGGTCCTCGACGCCGGAGGACAATACTGCCATCTCATCGCGCGCAAGGTCCGCGAGCTGGGCGTCCACGCTGAGGTGGCCCCCAGCGAGACGCCCGCGGCCGCACTGGCAGGACGCAAAGGGATCATCATCTCCGGCGGTCCCTCAAGTGTTTACGACCCCGGCAGTCCCACCATCGATCCGGCGCTGCTCTCCTCCGGCACCCCTATCCTGGGCATCTGCTACGGCCAGCAGCTCATCGCGCACCTCTTGGGCGGCGCGGTCGAGCCCGGCAACAAGGGTGAATATGGCTTCGCCCAACTCGACTTCACCGGCTCCGGCGAGGGCTTCGATACTCTTTTCCGGGGCGTCTCCGGTCGCCAGCAGGTCTGGATGAGCCACCGCGATCTGGTAACCGCGGCGCCAGCCGGATTCGACGTGCTGGCCGCTACCGCCACCTGTCCGATTGCCGCTATCGGATCGCATCCGCGCCGCTTGTATGCCGTCCAGTTTCATCCCGAAGTCGCGCATACGCCCTGCGGCAAGACCATACTGGCCAACTTCCTGTTCGACGTCTGCGGATGCACCAAAGACTGGGACCCGGCCGGTCAGGTGCACTCTCTCGAGGAACACATCCGCCGGATCGCCGCCGGCCGCAACGTCTTCTTCTTCGTCAGCGGCGGCGTCGATTCAACCGTTGCCTATACGCTGTGTCTGCGCGCGCTCGGCCCGGAGCGGGTTCATGGCACCTACGTCGATACCGGCATGATGCGCGAGGGCGAAACCGAATTCGTGCGCCGGCACTTCGCGGATCTGGGCGCCCGCTCCTTCTTCGTCGAGGATGCCCGCGAGTTGTTCCTCTCTGCCCTGGCCGGCGTCACTGAGCCGGAACAAAAACGCCACGTCATCGGCGAG
>Ga0207703_10002711_pt1 | contig 15166 bp, 13 predicted proteins | sample KBSSwiS12_FD_184304 | JGI IMG/M metagenome (GOLD analysis project Ga0207703, IMG submission 184304) | Switchgrass rhizosphere microbial communities from Kellogg Biological Station, Michigan, USA - KBS Switchgrass S1-2 (SPAdes) (version 2) | ecosystem: Host-associated > Plants > Roots >... | reverse complement strand
CCGAGATAGAACTCCTTGACATCTTCGTTCTCGCGCAGCCCGGCAGCCGTGCCGTCTAGCACGATGCGGCCGCTCTCCAGGATGTAGCCATAGTCAGCGTATGCGAGCGCGACGTTCGTGTTCTGCTCCGCGAGGAGGAAGGTCGTACGCTCCTTCGTGTTGAGGTCCTTCACGATCTCGAACACCTCCTCGACGACTTGCGGAGCAAGACCCATCGAAGGCTCGTCCAGCAACACCATCTTCGGGCTGGCCATCAACGCGCGTCCGATGGCGCACATCTGTTGCTCGCCCCCGGAGGTGTATGCGGCTTGCGAGCCGCGCCGTGCCTTCAAGCGAGGGAAATACGCATATACCTTCTCCAGCGACTGTTGCGCGGCCGCCTTGCCGTCCTTTCGGCTGTAGGCGCCGGTGAGCAGGTTCTCTTCGATCGTCAGGTGCGCGAAGCAATGGCGGCCTTCCATCACCTGCACCACGCCGCGATCCACCATCTCGGCGGTGCTCAGCTTCTCGATCCGCTCTCCGCCAAGTTCGATCGAGCCCTTCGTCACCTGGCCGCGCTCGCCGGCCAGCAGGTTGCTGACCGCCCGCAGCGTCGTCGTCTTGCCGGCGCCGTTGCCGCCGAGCAAGGCGACCACCTTGCCCTCGGGCACCTGCAGCGAGACGCCCTTGAGCACGAGGATCACGTGGTTGTAGATGACCTCGATGCCGTTGACGTTCAGCAGCGCAGTCATTTCATCGCATCGCTCTGGCAATCGGCCGGCGTGCGGCGAGTGAGCTTCTTTTCCGCCGCGTACTTGTCGGCGGCCACCTTGACCATCGGCTTCAGGAGCGAGAGATCGGCTTCGATCGGTGGCGATACGAAGTTCCACTTCGCACCGTCCCAGGTCTGGACGCGTGCGGTCGGCACTCCCATGTGATCCACGCACGAGGTGCTGATCGGACGGACCAGCTTGCCGAAACCCAGGCTGTCGAGCTTCTTCTGGTCGAGCGCCAGATTCTCAAAGGCCCAGCGCACCTGCTCGCCGGTCATCGGCTTGCCGGGGCCGAAGCGCTCTTGGGCGCGACGCACCGCTTCGACGGTCAGCATGGAGATGATCATGCCGTTGTTGTAGAGGATGGAGCCGACTTCGTCCTTCGGACCGGATCCCTCGCCTTTTGCGTGCACGTACTTCAGAATGTCCTGCGCCGCTTTTGTGGTGCCCAGCTCGTTCTGCATGTTGAGCGCGCTGTAGCCGTTAGCCGCCGTGCCGACATCCTTGACGTCGGGCTCAGTGCCGGACCAGTACACGCCGAACATCTTCTCTCTCGGGTAGCCGCTTGCCTGCGCTTCCTTCAAGGCCGTGGAGTTCATGACACCCCAGCCCCAAAGCAGCACGTAATCGGGTCGAGCCTGGCGAACCTGGAGCCAGGTGGACTTTTGTTCGACACCCGGCGCAGTCACCGGCAGCAGCTGCAGCTCAAACCCGTGCATCCGCGCCCGCTCTTGCAGCAGTGGTATCGGCTCCTTGCCGTACGGCGAGTCGTGGTAGACCAGCGCGATCTTCTTGCCCTTGAGCTTCTCGAGTCCGCCTTCCTTCTTGCCGATATGCTGGATCAGGATGTCCGCCGCTGTCCAGTACGTGTCCAGGATTGGGAAGTTCCACTTGAAGACGCCTCCATCAGCCGCCGCGGACAGTCCATAGCCGGGTGTGATCAGCGGTATCTTGTCGCCAGGGGCCTTGTCGGTCAGCGCGAACGTGATGCCGGTGGATTGCGGGTCGAATGCCGTGGCACCGGTCGGGCCTTTGCCTTTCAGGCGCTCATAACACTCGACCCCGCGGTCGGTTGCATAGCCTGTCTCACACTCCTCAAAGGTGATCTTGACGCCGTTGATGCCGCCATCGCGCGCGTTGACCATCTTCAGATAGTCCTGCTTGCCGTTCGCCCACGGCGTGCCGTTCGGAGCATAGGGGCCGGTGCGATAGACGAGGAGCGGAATGAACTGCTCCTTTGCCTGCGCCCACGCATGACTATTGGCGAACAGGCTGCACAGACCCACGGCGAGCCAAATGCGATTTCTAGTATTCATCAGGGATGTCTCCTTGGATTCAATGGGGAAAGGGCCACAAGCGGAGCTTTTCCTTGCCCGTCGCCCACAAGCGAGCCAAGCCGTGCGGCTCGACGATCAGGAAAAGGACGATCAACGACCCGAAGATCATGAATTCCAGGTGCGAGGCAATGGTCACCGAGAGCGGGATCCCGAGCAGCGCCGGCACCTGGCTCAGGAACAGCGGCAGCAGGACGATGAAGGCGGCGCCGAAGAAGCTGCCCATGATCGAGCCGAGGCCGCCGATGATGACCATGAACAGCAGTTGGAACGAGCGGTCGATCGAGAACGCCGCCGGCTCCCACGAGCCGAGGTAGACGAAGCCCCAGAGCGCGCCGGCGACGCCGACGATGAACGAGCTGACGGCGAAGGCGGTGAGCTTGGCGTAGACCGGGCGGATACCGATTACCGCGGCGGCGACGTCCATGTCGCGGATCGCCATCCATTCGCGACCGAGGTGGCCGCGCACCAGGTTCTTGGCGAGCAGCGCGAACACGCACACGATCGTCAGGCAGAACAGATACTTGCTAACCGGCGACTCGATCGCCATGCCGAAGACGGACAGGCTGGCGACGCTGACCGATCCCGAGCTCGAGTTGTTGGTGAAGAACGGGACGCGCAGGAACGCCCAGTCGGCGAAGAACTGCGCGGCCAGCGTCGCCACGGCGAGGTAGAGCCCCTTGATGCGCAGCGACGGGATGCCGAACAGCACGCCGACTACCGTCGACGTCAGCCCGCCGAGCAGCAGCGCGACCAGCAGCGGCATGCCGTCGACGCGCGCCATGAAGTTGTAGGCGGCATACGCGCCGACCGCCATGAAGGCGCCGGTGCCGAGCGAGATCTGGCCGCAGTAGCCGACGAGGATGTTGAGGCCGAGCGCGGCGAGGGAGAGGATCAGGAACGGGATCAGGATCGCGCGGAACACATACTCGTTCGCGGCGAGCGGCACCAGAAGGAAGGCGACGCCGAGGACCAGGCCGATAGCAGTCCGGTCCTGCAAGATCGGGAAGATCTGCTGATCGCCGCGGTAGGTCGTCTTGAACTGACCGTTTTCCCGATAGAGCATGGTCAGACCCGGTCGATGATCTTCTCGCCGAACAGCCCTTGCGGCCGGACGAGGAGGAAGGCAAGGGCGAGCACGTACGCGAACCAGATCTCGATGCCGCCGCCCAGGTGCGGCCCGAGGTAGATCTCGGAGAGCTTCTCGCCGACGCCGATGATCAGGCCGCCGATGATCGCGCCCGGGATCGACGTCAGCCCGCCGAGGATCACGACCGGCAGCGCCTTCAGCGCCACGAGCGAGAGCGAGAACTGGACGCCGAGCTTGGAGCCCCAGATGACGCCGGCGACGAGGGCGACGATGCCGGCGACCGACCAGACGATGACCCAGATCCGGTCGAGCGGGATGCCGATCGACTGCGCCGCCTGGTGGTCGTCGGCGACCGCGCGCAGTGCCCGCCCGGTGGCCGTCTTCTGGAAGAAGATCGCGAGAAGGGCGACGAGCACGGCGGCGATCACCGCGGCGTACAGGTCTTCCTTGTTGACGAGGAGTCCGCCGGGGAAGCTGCCGTCAAGGATGAAGATGGGATCCTTCGGCATGCCGATGTCGATCTTGTAGATGTCATTGCCAAACAGGGCTTGGCCCGAGCCTTCGAGGAAGTACGTGATGCCCAGCGTCGCCATCAGAAGCGTGATGCCTTCCTGGTTGACGAGCTTGCCGAGCACGAGCTTCTGGATCAGCCAGGCCAGCACGACCATCACGAGCGCGGCCAGCGCGAAGGCGATCGTGTTGCCGAGGAACTTGTCTTCGAGTCCCGTCAGCTTCGGGATCCACTCGGCGAAGCGCGCCATCGCGAGCGCCGCGAACAGCACCATCGCGCCCTGCGCGAAGTTGAAGACGCCCGACGCCTTGTAGATCAGGACGAAGCCGAGCGCGATCAGCGAATAGAGCATGCCGACCATGAGGCCGCCGAACAGGGTTTCGAGGAATGAGCCCATCAGTGCACAGTCCCGAGGTAGGCGCTGATAACGTCCGGGTTGTTGCGGACCTCGTCGGGGCTGCCGTCGCCAATCTTCCTGCCGTAGTCGAGGACAACGACGCGGTCAGAGATGTCCATCACGACGCCCATATCGTGCTCGATCAGGACGATGGTGGTGCCGAACTCGTCGTTGACGTCGAGGATGAAGCGGCTCATGTCCTGCTTCTCCTCGACGTTCATCCCCGCCATCGGCTCGTCGAGGAGCAGCACCTGCGGCTCCATCGCCAGCGCGCGGCCGAGGTCGACGCGCTTCTGCAGCCCGTACGGCATCTTGCCGACCGGCGTCTTGCGGTAGGCCTGGATCTCGAGGAAATCGATGATGTTCTCGACGACGCGGCGGTGCGCCGTCTCCTCGCGCTCGGCGGCGCCCCAGCGCAGCGCCTGCTGGAAGAGGTTGGTCTTCATCTTCAGGTTGCGCCCGGTCATGATGTTGTCGAGCACGCTCATGCCCTTGAACAACGCCAGGTTCTGGAACGTCCGCGCCACGCCCATCTCGGCGACCTGGTGCGGGTTCATCTTGCTGAAGGTCTTGCCGCGCAGGCTGATCGCGCCTTCCTGCGGCTGGTAGACGCCGTTGATGCAGTTGAGCATCGAGCTCTTGCCGGCGCCGTTCGGGCCGATGATGGCGCGGATCTCGTGCTCGCGGACGTCGAAGGTGATGTCGGAGAGCGCCTTGACGCCGCCGAAGCGCAGGCTGATGTTGCGAACGTCGACGATGACGTCGCCGGTCTGGCGCCCAGCCATCACGCCGCCTTGCCCACGGCCGCGAAGATCGGCACGTCGATGATCTTGAGCGTCGCCGCGACCTTGCCGGTGCGGCCGTCCTCGAACTTCACCGCCGTCTCGACGAACTGCTCGCTCCTGCCGCCGTAGAGCGCGTCGACGAGCACCTGGTAGCGCTCGGCGATGAAGCCGCGCCGGACCTTGCGCGTCCGCGTCAGCTCGCCGTCGTCGGCGTCGAGCTCCTTGTGCAGGACCAGGAACCGGCTGATCTGGCTGCCGGCGAGGCGCTCGTCGGCGGCGAGGTCGGCGTTGACCTTCTCGACGCATTCGCGGACGAGCTGGAGCACCGCGGGCTTCTGCGCCAGGTCGGCATAGCTGCCGTACGGCAGGTTCCTCTTTTCGGCCCAGTTGCCGACCGCCTCGATGTCGATGTTGACGAACGCGCACACCTTCTCGCGCTTGTCGCCGAAGGCGACCGCCTCCTTGATGTACGGGAAGAACTTGAGCTTGTTCTCGACGTACTTGGGCGCGAACAGCGCACCGTCGTGGACGCCGCCGACGATCCGGCCGACATCCTTGGCGCGATCGATGATCTTGAGATGGCCGGCGGCGTCGATGAAGCCGGCGTCGCCGGTGCGGTACCAGCCGTCGGCGCCGAGCACCTCCGCGGTCGCGGCCGGGTCCTTGTAGTACTCCTTGAGCAGCCCGGGCGAGCGGACCAGGACCTCGCCGGCGTCGGTGACCTTGATCTCGACGCCCTCGATCGGCACGCCGACGGTGTCGTTCTTCACTTCGTGGTCGGGCTGCAGGCAGACGAAGACGGCGGTCTCGGTCGAGCCGTACAGCTGCTTGAGGTTGATGCCGATCGAGCGATAGAAGACGAACAGGTCAGGCCCGATCGCCTCGCCCGCGGTGTAGGCGACGCGCACGCGCGAGAAGCCGAGCGTGTTGCGCAGCGGCGCGTAGACGAGCAGGTTGCCGATCGCGTAGGCGAGCCGGTCCATGAAGGCGACCGGCCGGCCGTCCATTCGCGCCGGCCCGACGCGTCGCGCCAGCGCCATGCAGCGGTCGAAGAGCCAGCGCTTCGGCCGCGACGCGTCCTCCATCCGGATCATCACGCTCGTCAGCAAGCCCTCGAAGACGCGCGGCGGCGCGAAGTAGTAGGTCGGGCCGATCTCCCTCAGGTCGAGCATCACCGTGCTCGCCGACTCCGGGCAGTTGACGACGTAGCCGCACGCGAGCCACTGCGCGTACGAGAAGATGTTCTGGCCGACCCACGCCGGCGGGAGGTAGGCGAGCACCTCCTCCTCCTCGGTCAGCTTGTCGAAGCGGGCGCCGGCGCGGGCGCGGTCGATCAGCGTGTCGTGGGTGTGGACGACGCCTTTCGCGTTGCCGGTCGTTCCCGAGGTGAAGAACATCGCCGCGACGTCGTCGGGCCGGGTCTGCTCGATTTCGCGCGCGAAAAAGCCGACGTGGGCGGCTGCATGGACCCGGCCGGCGCTGACGAGATCGTCGAGCGAGGCGAGCCCCGGCTCGCCGTAGTGACGCAGTCCGCGCGGGTCGTCGTACCAGATGCGGCCGAGCTGCGGACACTTGGCACGGACCTCGATCAGCTTGTCGACCTGCTCCTGGTCCTCGACGACGGCGAAAGCGATCTCGGCATTGGCGATCGGAAACGCGAACTCGGCGGCGGCGGCGTCCTGGTACAGCGGCACCGGGATGGCGCCGAGCGACTGCGCCGCGAGCATCGATGCGTAGAGCCGGGGCCGGTTCTCGCCGATGACGACCAGATGCTGGCCGCGCTTCAGCCCGGCCCCGGCGAGGCCGCCGGCAAGCGCCTCGACCAGCGCGGCGAGCGCGCTCCAGGTGAGCGTCTGCCAGATGCCGAACTCCTTCTCGCGCAGGGCCGCCGCGTCGGGTCGCGCCGCGGCGTGCTCGAGCAGCAGTCTGGGGAAGGTGGTCTGCACAGGTCGGAAGGGCGCGCGGCAAGGCGGCGCGCCGACGGCGGGAACGGTGGGGCGACTTTAGGAAACTTTTGACGCCAAGTTGTCGTTCCGACGACAAACTACGGGACAGTACCCTCGGGTGTATCCCTGTCCGGGCGCTCTGCGCGGCGATCGCTGCGCTTCAGTCTTTCACGTAGACCGTGCCGGTGAAGCTCGACACCGCGGTCTCTTCGCCGTCGCCCTCCTCGCGAACGACGTCGATCCGGTAGACGCCGATGCGGCGGCTGCGCTGGACTTCGCTCGCGCGCGCGAGCAGCGTGTCGCCGGCAGCGACCGCCGCCTGGAAGGTGATGTGCGCGGTGATTCCCGATGCCACCGGCCCGTGCGAGTTCGACGCCAGGCCGAACGCCGAGTCGGCGAGCGCGAAGATCGCCCCGCCGTGGCCGCCGCCGTTGAAGTTGAGATGGCGGGCATCGACCGTCATCGCGACCTCCGCGCGCCCGGGGCCCCCTGAGCGGAAGGTGATGCCGAGCGTCCGGCACAGGCCGTCGGCGGCGACGAGGCCCGCGATGCGGTCGCGCCAGCCATCGGCGTCGAGCATCGCGATCGCCATGCGGTTCGCGGACGGGTCCGGAACGTTTCGCGCGGCGTTCGTGATGTCGGCCGACGCGCCCGCCGCGGTGCGCCTGCCCAGGCCGACTGCATCGCGGTGTTCGTCGAGCGAAGCGAGCAGCTCGTCGAGGCCGGTCCGCGCCAACGCGCTGACGACGACGACGCGCGCAGTCCATGCGCCGGCGTCGCCGCGTCGGCGCAGCGTCAGCATCTCGCGCATCTCGCGCGCCGCCTGCTCGGCGAGCGGCAGGTCGCCCTTGCTCACCACGAGGACGTCGGCGATCTCGAGGGTGCCGGCCTTGATCGCCTGGACGTCGTCGCCGAGGCCCGGGGGGCAGACGACGACGCGCGTGTCCGCCAGCGCCGCGATGGCCGTTTCCGACTGGCCGGTGCCGACCGTCTCGACGATGACGCGGTCGAAGCCGCAGGCGTCGAACGCAGCGACGGCGGCGCGCGCCGCCCGCGACAGGCCGCCGAGCTCGCCGCGCGCCGAGAACGAGCGGATGAAGACGTTCGGATGCGCGGCGTTCGCGCCCATGCGGATGCGGTCGCCGAGGACGGCGCCGCCGCTGACCGGGCTCGACGGGTCGATCGCGATCACGGCGATCGTGTGACCTTGGCCGAGCCAGACGCCGAGGAGGGCGTCGACCAGGGTCGACTTGCCGCTGCCGGGAACGCCCGTGACGCCGACGACCCAGGCGCGCCGGGTTCGCCGCGACAGCTGCGCGGCGGTCTCGTGCGCGCTTGGCCGATCGTCGTCGATCAGCGTCAGCAAGCGGGCGAGCGAGCGCCGGTCGCCCGCGATCGCGCGCTCGAGGAGGCGCGACCCGGCCGAAGGCGAGCCGGTCGCGTCGGCGCTGCTGGGCCCGGTGCCGGGTGCGATCTCTCGATCGGCGACTTCCGCCGCAACAAGGCGTCGCGCCACGTTCAGACGATGACGAGCGGCTGACCGAAGCCGAGGTCGCGGCGCAGGCGCGTGCAGATCTCCTCGTTCGTCAGGCCGGCGCGCGCGCCGTCGACGACCGCGCCGAAGACGTTGCGGTCATCGCTTTTGGCGGCGCGCGTGAGGTCGTCGAGCGCCTCGGCGACGGCGGCATTCGAGCGCGCCGCCTTGGCGGTGCGGAAATCGTCGAGGTGGCGCTGCATCGCCGCGGCGTCGGGTCGCTCGACCGGCGGTCGGCTCTCGGCGTCGTCGTCGGCCCGGTACTTGTTGACGCCGACGACGACCTGCTCGCCCGAATCGACGCGGCGCTGGAAGCGCATCGCCGAGGCGCCGATCATGCGTTGCACGAGGCCGGCCTCGACCGCCTTGTACATGCCGCCGGCGTCGTCGATCGTCTTCATGAGGGCGGCGATCTTCTCTTCCATCTGGTCGGTGAGCGACTCGACGTAGAACGAGCCGCCGAGCGGATCGATCACGTCGGTCAGGTGCGCTTCCTCGCGCAGGATGTTCTGGGTCGCGACCGCGATCCGCGCAGCCGCTTCGCTCGGCACCTGGAACACCTCGTCGTACGAGTCGGTGTGCAGCGACTGCAGGCCGCCGAAGATCCCGGCCATCGCCTGCGCGGTGACGCGGGCGATGTTGTTGAGCGGCTGCTGGCGCGTCAGGTCGACGCCCGAGGTCTGGGCGTGGAACTTGAAGCGCCACGCCTTCTCGTCCTTCGCGCCCAGGCGCTCGCGCGCGATCCGCGCCCAGATGCGGCGGCCGGCGCGGAACTTGGCGATCTCCTCGAAGAAGCTGAGCGAGATGTCGAAGAAGAAGGTGAAGCGCGGCAGGAACTCGTCGGGGTCCATGCCACGGGCGATGCAGTCCTCGGCGTACTGCACCGCGCTTGAGAGCGTGAAGGCCATCGCCTCGGCGGGCGTCGCGCCGGCCTGCTGCATGTGCTGGCCGACCACCGACATCGGGTTCCAGCGCGGCACGAATTGCCGACAGTACGCGATATGGTCCATCAGCACGCGGCGTGCTCCCGGCAGCGAGAGCCGGTAGAACATGTGGTTGGCGACGTAGTGCGAGAGGTAGTCGCTCTGGTTCGAGGTGCCGGTGATCTTGTTCCAGTCGATGCCGCGCCGCTCGGCGGCGACCAGCATGAAGGCGAGCAGCGTGAACGGCGACGGGTCGTTCATCGCGCACGAGACCCGGCCGACGTCGACGCCTTCGAGGCAGCGCTCCATGTGGTCGGCGTTGTTGACGACGACGCCGCAGGTACCGAGCAGCTCGGGCTCGACCGAATCCATGTCGTAGCCGCGGTAGACCGAGTTGCATGGGATCAGCGACACCGCGGTCGCGCCGCGTTCCAGCAGCCCGAGCAGGCGCTGGTTGTAGTCGGCCGGCGTGCCCAGGCCGACGAGCTGGCGCTGCGTCCAGGTGCGGCCGCGGTGCATGGTCGCGTAGATGCCGCGCGTGTAGTCGGGCTGCCCGGGAAGGCCGAGCCGCTCGTCGCCGCCGGACGCGACGCGATCGGCGCCGGTGTAGAGCGGCCGGATCGGGATGCCCGAGACGTTCGTCATCTCGCGCTCGTCGACCACGCCTTCCTTGAACTCGCGCTGCCAGCGCTCGAGCGCCGTTTCGGTGGCGACGAGAAGGCGCGGGGCGTCCGGCTTGTTCATGCCGGGCCCCCCGCGTCGGCGCTGGCTTCGGCGCGCCGCGCCTCGCGCGCGTACTCGCGCATGCGGCCGGTGATGTCGTCCATCGTGCTGCCCGGGTGGAAGACCTCGCGCACGCCGGCGTCGAGCAACAGCTTCTCCTCGTTGTCGGGAACGATGCCGCCGACGACGACGCGCACGTTGCCGAGGCCCGCGTCGCGCAGCGCCGCCACCAGCTTGGGGACGATCAGGTGGTCGGTCGCGAGCGACGAGATGCCGACGACGTCGACGTCTTCCTCGAGCGCCAGCTTCACCACCGCCGGGATGCTTTGCCACGGCGGCGTGTAGATCACCTCCATGCCGGCGTCGCGGCAGGCGGCGGCGACGATGCGGCTGCCGCGGTCGTGGCCGTCGAGGCCGATCTTGGTGACCAGCACGCGCGGCCGGAAATCGTCGTCGTTCATCAGCACTCCTCGGCGTTCGTCGCGCTACTCGGCCAGGCTCGCCTTCAGCAGGCCGACGAAGCGGCGTGCGATCTTCTCGGGCGTGGCGCCGCGGCCGGCGCGGTACCAGGTCTGGCTCCAGTTGAGGGCGCCGACCAGCATCAGGCGCAGCATCGTGCGATCGGTCGGGCGCGCCAGCGGCAGCGCCGCGACGAGGCGGGCGAATCGCTTCTCGTACGAATCGCGCAGGGCGACCAGCTCGGCCTCGGCGGCGGGCGCGTCGCTCGGCCGGACCCGGATCACCACTTGCGAGTAGTCGGTCTGGTCGAGCAGCGATGCGAGGTGCGCGACGCACGCCGCTTCGAGGCGCTGCCAGGGGTCGGCGAGCGGCTCGATCGCGGCATCGACGGCGGCGCCGATCCGCTCGACGCCTTCCTTGTAGACGGCGGCGAGCAGGGCTTCCTTGGTGGCGAAGTGGCAATACAGCGAGCCCGGCAGCATGCCCACCGGCTCGACGATCTCGCGCACCGACGCGGCGGCGAAGCCGCGCTGCGCGAATGCCCGCGCCGCCTCGTCGAGGAGGCGCGGCAGGCGGCTCGACGCCCGTTTCGTCGGCGCGGCGGGGCGGGGCACCGCAGGAGCGGTCGGCGCGGCGGGTGCGGATCGCATCCCTCGATTAGAAAGACAAACACTTGTTTGGTCAAGCCAACGAACGCGGTCGTGACGAAACGTCGCGGGCAGACAATCGCGCGATGTCCACGCCATCGCCCGCGGCCCAGCTTCGCGAGCGGGCGCGCGCGCCCGATACGCTCGAGCGCGCCGACATCCCTTGGCTGCACAGCCTCGAAGCGATCGAGAAGGAGCGTGCGCTCGCCGACCTGAAAGTGGTGAAGGTCGATCCCGGCGAGTTGCTGTGCCGGGTCGGCCGCCCGGTCACGTACTGGTTCGGTGTCATCGACGGCTTGCTCAAGACGAGCAACGACAGCGAGCAAGGGATCCCGATCACGTTCACGGGCCTGCCGCCCGGCGGCTGGTTCGGCGAAGGCACGGTGATCAAGCGCGAGGCCTACCGCTACAACATCGAAGCGCTCCGGCCGAGCACGGTCGCGGGGCTCACGGTCGACACCTTCCACTGGCTCCTCGATCGCAGCATTCCGTTCAACCGTTTCATCCTGCAGCAGCTCAACGAGCGGCTCGGCCAGTTCATGGCCGCGCGCGAGATCGATCGCCTCAACGATCCCGACGCGCGCGTCGCGCGCAGCCTCGCCGCGTTGTTCCACCCGGTCCTGTATCCGGGCGTCGGCACGCTGCTGCGGATCACCCAGCAGGAGCTCGGCTACCTCGTCGGCCTGTCGCGCCAGCGCGTCAACGAGGCGCTTCGTGCGCTCCAGGCGAGCGGCCTGATCCGGGTCGAGTACGGCGGCGTCAAGGTCACCGACCTCGAGCGCTTGCGCGCCTTTCGCTGAGGCGGCGCTCAGTCGCGCGGCGGGTTGCTGACGCCCGAGGCGACGTGGCCCGAAGGCACGTGCGCCGAGGCGTTCTCGATGTGCCCGGTCTGGTCGTCGAAGAAGAAGTCGGGCTCGAACTCGCGCAGGAACTCGCCCTTTTGCAGGCCGCCCAGGAACATCGCCTCGTCGATCTCGACGTTCCACTCCATCAGCGTGCGGATCGCGCGCTCGTGCGCCGGCGCGCTGCGCGCCGTGACGAGCGCGGTGCGGATGCGCATGCCGTGCGCCGGCTCGTTCTGCAGCCGATGCAAGGCGAGCAGGAGCGGCTGGAACGGGCCCGCCGCGAGGGGCGTCGCGGCCTGCGCCCGCTCGTGCGCCTGGAACGCGTCGAGGCCGCTTTCCTGGAAGACGCGCTCGGCCTCGTCGGAGAAGAGCACCGCGTCGCCGTCGAAGGCGATGCGGACCTCCTGCGGATGGCGGTCGGACGCGCGCGCCGAATGCGGGAAGACGCGCGCCGCGGGCACCCCCGCTTCGAGCGCCGAGCGCACGTCGGCTTCGTTGGCCGACAGGAACAGGTTGGCGGCGAGCGGCTTCAGGTAGCGCCAGGGCGTTCCGCCGCGCGTGAAGACGCCGCGCTGGATCGGCATGCCGTACGCCTGCGCCGAGCGAAACACGCGCATCCCCGAGACCGGATCGTTGCGCGAGAGGATGACGACCTCGACGCGCTGCGCCTTCGGATCGTTGAAGGCCAGCAGTTTCTGCACCAGCGAGAACGCCACACCGGGCTTGGCCGCGCTGTCGATGCGCTCGAGCTGCAGCTGCATGTAGGCGCGGTCGTCGTTGGCCTCGAAATGCTCGTTCTCTTCCTCGAAGTCGAAGAGAGCGCGCGAGGAAATCGCGACGACGAGCTGACCGGCGAGCGTGGCGGGCATCGCCCGATCTTACGGATTCAGCGCGGCCGGATCTCGACCATCAGCTCGTACGCGCGCGGGTTCAGCGCCCGCATCGCGTCGCTGTCCGACGAGAGCTCACTTTCGCCGATCGCCTGCTGGTATGCGGCCGTGTCGCGCAGCGCCGGGTCGGGCTCGACGCGGACCACCAGCATTCGTCCGACGATGCCTTTCGGACCATCCTGGCCGAATTCCGTGAGGCTGCCGCCGTTGCAGTCGAGCACGGTCCCGCCGAGGTCCGAGCCGAAGCCGGTCAGGGTCAGCGGCTTGCCGTTCAGGCGGCGCAGCGTCGCCAGCGGCGTGCCGAGCGTGATGCCCTTGTCGGTCTTCCAGACGGTGCGCTCGCCCCGGAGCAGCACCGTCTCGGGCGAGAGGCGCGTCTGCGGATCGCGCCAGAGGACGACGGCGCGCCGCGCCGAGTCGTTCGCGAACACGATCGTCGCCGGCACGGTTTCTCCCGGCTCGGGCTCGAACGACGCGCGCTCGACGTTGGCCGCACCGAACAGCTCAACCAGCCTCGCCTCGCTCACGCCGGCGTCGATCGGGCCGACGCGCTCGCCGGGCACGATCACCCAGTCGGCAGCGACCGAGCGTGCCGCAACGAGGCAGCCGGCGACGAGGACGAAGAGCCAACGCTTCACTTGACGAAGCTGTTGAGCTGGATGATCGGCAACAGAACGGCGAGCACGATCAGCATCACGACCCCGCCCATGCCGACGATGAGCAGCGGCTCGAGGATCGTCGCCATCTGCAGGGCGCGCCGCTGCACTTCGCCGGCGAGCTGCTTGGCGGCGCGGTCGAGCATCTCGGGCAATTGGCCGGTCTGCTCGCCGAGGCGCGAGAACATCGCCAGGATGCCGGGGAAGCGCTTCTTGCCGGCGAGCGCGGAAGCGAGCGGCGCGCCTTCGCGCACCTGGACGAGCGCGTCCATCGCGTCGGCGCGCATGGCGCGGTTCGAGAGGGTCTCGGCCGCGGCCTGCAGCGCCTTGAGGATCGGCACGCCGGCGCCGGCGAGCATCGCCAGCGTGCCGGCAAAGCGCGCCGCGTTGTAGCCGCGCGCGAGCCGACCGATCAGCGGCAGGCCGAGGAATCCGGCGTCGAAGCGGAGGCGGAAGGCCTCGTTGCGCAGGCTGAAGGCGAGCGCCGTGCCGCCGCCGGCCAGCAGCAGGAGGACGAGCCAGCCGTAGCCGCGCAGGAAGTCGCTGAACGCCATCATCGCGATCGTCAGGAACGGCAGCGAACGCTTGGTGCTGGTGAACACGGTCGCGACCTGCGGCACGACGTAGGTGACGAGGAAGATGACGATGATCACGGCGATCACCGAGACGATCGCCGGATAGAGGGTCGCGCCGATCAGGCGCCCTTTCAGCTCCTGGCGTGCCTCGAGGTCGTCGGCGAGGCGCTCGAGCACCAGGCCGAGCGCGCCGCTCTGCTCGCCGGCGGCGACGACGCCGCGATAGACGTCGTCGAACTCGCGCGGCGCGGTCGCCAGCGCGCGAGCGAACGGCTGGCCGGCATTCACTTCGCTCCTCAGGTGGGCGACGAGCTCGCGCTGGCGCGTGTCCTCGGCTTCGTCGGCGAGCGCGGTCAGCGCGCGCTCGAGCGGCAGGCCCGAGCCGACCAGGCCGGCGAGCTGGCGGGTCCAGACGGCGAGGCCGGTCGGGTTGAAGACCCGGCGCGCGAAGCTGAAGCCGGTCGCCGCGGTGCCGGCCGAAACGACCTGCGTGACGGCAAGCGGCACCAGCGACTGGGCGCGCAGCTGCGAGCGCGCCGCGCGCGAGTTGTCGGCGTCGACGAGGCCGCTCTGCGCCTTGCCGGTGGCGTCGAGCGCTTCGAATCGGTAGGCAGGCATGTCAGTGGGAAGCGCCGCCGCGGAGCGGCAAGCGTGGCGACATCATCATTCGCGCGTGACGCGGACGACCTCTTCGAGCGACGTGATGCCTTCTTCGACCAGGCGCTCGCCGTCTTCGCGCATCGACTTCAGGCCGGCAGCGCGGGCGGACGCCGCGATCTTCGACTCGGCGGCGCGGCCGTGGATCAGATTGCGGATCTCGTCGTCGATGTCCATCAGCTCGTAGACGCCGGTGCGGCCCTTGTAGCCGGTCATCGCGCACTGCGCACAGCCGACCGGGTGCCAGTGGCCGCGCGCGTCGACCTTGCGGCAGGCGAGGCAGAGCTTGCGCACCAGCCGCTGCGCGAGCACGCCGATCAGGCTCGACGAGAGCAGGAACGGCTCGACGCCCATGTCGATCATCCGCGTCACCGTGCTCGGCGCGTCGTTGGTGTGGACGGTCGCAAGCACGAGGTGGCCGGTGAGCGAGGCCTGGATCGCG
>Ga0207703_10002707_pt1 | contig 15178 bp, 14 predicted proteins | sample KBSSwiS12_FD_184304 | JGI IMG/M metagenome (GOLD analysis project Ga0207703, IMG submission 184304) | Switchgrass rhizosphere microbial communities from Kellogg Biological Station, Michigan, USA - KBS Switchgrass S1-2 (SPAdes) (version 2) | ecosystem: Host-associated > Plants > Roots >... | reverse complement strand
CGCGGCGGCTGGGACAATCTCTTGGCCGTGATCCCGGGAGGATCGTCCGTGCCACTCGTCCCAGCGGCCGAGATCATGGACGCACCGATGGACTTCGATGGGCTGAAGGCGCTTGGCAGCGGCCTCGGCACCGCCGCGGTCATCGTCATGGACAAATCGACCGATATCGTCCGGGCGATCAGCCGAATCAGCTATTTCTACAAGCATGAGAGCTGCGGCCAGTGCACTCCGTGCCGCGAGGGCGCGGGCTGGATGTGGCGGATGATGGAGAAGTTGCGCATCGGCGATGCCGAAGTGGGCGACATCGACAAATTGCTCGACGTCACCAAGCAGGTCGAGGGCCATACGATCTGCGCGCTGGGCGATGCAGCGGCCTGGCCGATCCAGGGCCTGGTGCGCCACTTCCGCCCCGAGCTCGAGCGGCGCATCGCCGAGCGTGCCGGCAAGCAGATGCTGGAGGCGGCGGAATGACCAGGACGGAGATCATTCTCATCGTGTTGGCCGGGGTGGCGCTGGTCGCGGTCCTGCTCGCGGCTCGTAGCGGCCGCCCACGGGTAACCCAGATCGACATCCGCCGTGAGCGCGACACGGACGCGGGCGAAGGGGGTCGCGATGCGTAAGGTGCTGCTGGCAGCAGTCCTGGCATGCGTCGGCGCCGCCGGTGCGCTCGCCGACCCGCCGCTCGGGTCGCGTTTGGGCGAGCGGACGACCAAGGACCTCGAGAAGCGAGAGCGGGAATCCGCGCTCGGCGCCCAGGAAATGGCGCGCTGCCTCGTCAACAAGCAGCACAGCGTTGTCCGCGCGTTTCTTGCGGCGCTCGATCCGAAAGAAAGTCAGCGGTTCAGCAACAAAATGACCGGTGAGCACGAATGCTTCAACATGGCCGAGGGCAACGACTTCGTCGAGGGACGGATGGTGACGTTCCCACACGACATCTATCGCGGAATGCTCTCCGAATGGATGATCAAGCAGGATGAACGGACCTTCGCGGCGCTTCCCGCGCTTCCGCGCCAGCTGACCTATTCGCGATCTTGGTATGCGGTCAGCGATCGCGACGTTTCGGTCGATGAGATGGCGACCTGCGTTGCGGAGACGGCGCCCACTGGCATCTTGGCCCTGATCGACACGCTTCCCTACAGCGACGCCGAAGGAGTCGCCTTTGGATCGCTCGGGCCGAGCCTCGGCGCATGCCTGCGCGCGGGCGTGAAGGTCCGCGGCAACCGTCAGTCCCTGCGCGCCGCGCTCGCCGACGCGCTCTACCAGCGGATAGCGAACCCCGCGCCTCTGCCGACGCCAGCACCCCCCGCCGCCCCGGCCCAGGCGGCGCAAGAAAGACAGGGCGACTGATGCCCAAAGTCACCGTCGATGGCGTCGAGGTCGAGGTCCCGCAGGGCGCGACCGTGCTTCAGGCATGCGAGCTGGCGGGCAAGGAGATCCCGCGCTTCTGCTACCATGAGCGACTGTCGATCGCCGGCAACTGCCGCATGTGCCTGGTCGAGGTCGCTCCGGGGCCGCCCAAGCCGCAGGCGAGTTGCGCCCTTCCCGCCGCCGACGGCCAGGCGATCCGGACCGACACGCCGATGGTCAAGAAGGCGCGCGAAGGGGTGATGGAGTTCCTGCTCATCAATCACCCGCTCGACTGCCCGATTTGCGACCAGGGCGGCGAATGCGACCTGCAGGACCAGGCGATGGCCTACGGCCGCAGCTTCACGCGGTACGAGGAGAACAAGCGCGCGGTCGACGACAAATATTTCGGGCCGATCATCAAGACCTCGATGAACCGCTGCATCCAGTGCACGCGCTGCATCCGCTTCAGTTCGGAAGTTGCCGGCGTCGACGAGATCGGAATGCTGTATCGTGGCGAGGACAGCCAGATCACGAGCTACCTCGAGCGGACGGTTTCGGGCGAGCTGTCGGGCAACCTCGCCGACGTCTGCCCGGTGGGCGCGCTGCTGCAGAAGCCGCAATTGTTCGAGCAGCGTTCGTGGGAGCTTCGGCGGGTGCCCGGGATCGACGTCATGGACGCGGTCGGATCGAACATCCGGTTCGACGTCCGCCAGCGCCAGGTCATGCGCATCCTGCCGCGCGTCAACGAGGACGTGAACGAGGAGTGGATCCACGACAAGACCCGGCACCACGTCGATGCGCTGGTCCGCAACCGGCTCGATCGGCCCTGGGTGCGCGAACGCGGCAAGCTGAAGGAAGCGAGCTGGCAGGACGCGCTCGGCGCCTTCGCAAAGCGGCTGAAGAAGGCCGGAAGCAAGGTCGCGGCGATCGCGGGGGACCTGCTCGACGCCGAGACGATGTATGCGGCGAAGAAGCTGCTCGAAGGGCAGGGGTCGAAGCTGCTCGAGGGGCGGCAGACGGGCCTGACCTACGATGTCAGCAGCCTTGCCGCGGTTGCCTTCAACTCGACGATTGCGGGCATCGAGACAGCGGACGCGGTGCTTCTGGTCGGATCGAACGTCCGCTGGGAAGCGCCCTTGATCGCGACCCGATTGCGCAAGATCGCGCGTATGGGCGGCAAGATCTTCGCCATCGGGCCCGAGTTCGATCTCGATATGAAGGTCGAATGGCTGGGCAACGATCTGAAACTGCTCGGCGATCTTCCGAAGGCGGTGACCGACGCGTTCGCCAAGGCTGAGCGTCCGGCGGTGATCGTCGGCCCGGGCGCGCTCGCGGCCGGCGGCCTCGGCGCGGCACTGGCGCTGGTGAAGCCGCTCGGACTGATCAAAGACGGCTGGAACGGGTTCAACGTCCTGCACACGTCCGCTTCGCGCATGGCGGGGCTCGTCCTCGGATATGCCCAGAGGGGCGGGATCGCCGACATCGAGAAAGCCAAGCCGGAAGTCGTCATTCTCCTGGGCGCCGATGAAGTGCCGGCCGACCGGTTCAAGGACGCGTACAAGGTCTACATCGGCCATCACGGCGACGCCGGGGCGAAAATGGCCGACCTCGTCCTTCCGGGCGCGGCTTATGCCGAAAAGCACGGGACTTACGTCAACACCGAAGGGCGGGTGCAGCGCAGCGAGAAAGCCGCCTTTGCGCCAGGTGAGGCGCGCGAGGATTGGGCGATCCTGCGTGCGGTTTCGGAGCTCGCGGGCAAGAAACTGCCGTTCGACACTTTCGCCCAGCTGCGCGCGGCCATGGTGAAGGACCATCCCGAACTCGGCCGCGAGGGCCTCATCGACCTCAAATGGGCGCCGCCCAAGCTCGCTCCGAAGGCCGAGGGCCCGATCCGTTACCCGATCGGCGACTTCTTCCTGACCAACGCCATCTGCCGCAACAGCCCGACCATGCGCCGCTGCTCGGAGGAGCTGGTGCAGGGTGTCGCGCACAAGGAGGCGGCGGAGTGACCGCGCTCTTCCAATCCTGGGGCGCCAGCTATGAATGGGCGTGGTTCTGGTCGATGGTCATCGGAATCCTCGTGATCGCCTTCCCGCTGATGCTAGCGGTGGCGATGATCATTTATGCTGAGCGCAAGATCTGGGCGGCGATCGCGCTTCGCCGCGGTCCGAACGTCGTGGGTCCGTGGGGGCTGCTTCAAAGCTTCGCCGACGGGCTGAAAGTCTTCCTCAAGGAAACCATCATCCCGACGAGCGCGAACAAGGGCCTGTTCCTGATCGCGCCGATCGTCACCTTCACCGTGGCGCTGGTCGTCTGGGCGGTGGTTCCGTTCCAGCCCGGAGTGGTGCTCGCCGACGTCAATGTCGGGCTGCTCTACATCCTCGCCGCGAGCTCATTGGGTGTCTACGGCGTCATCGTCGCGGGCTGGGCGTCCAACTCCAAATATCCGTTCTTCTCCGCGCTCCGCGCGGCCGCACAGATGGTGAGCTACGAAGTCTCGATCGGCTTCGTGTTGATCACCGTCGTGCTCTACGCCGGCACCTTCAATCTCAGCCAGATCGTGCTCGCCCAGAAGGGCAACATCTTCGGTGTCTTCAACGGCTTCGGGTTCAATCCCTTGCTGTTCCCGATGTGGGTGGTGTTCTTCATCAGCTCGATGGCCGAGACGTTCCGAACGCCGTTCGACCTGGTCGAGGCGGAGAGTGAGCTCGTCGCCGGCCACCAGACCGAATATTCGTCGATGGCCTTCGCGCTCTTCTGGCTTGGCGAATATGCCAACGTGATCCTGATGTGCGCGCTCAACGCCCTGCTGTTTTGGGGCGGATGGCTTCCGCCGGTCGAGATCCCGATCCTCTATTGGATTCCGGGCATCCTCTGGCTGTTCGCCAAGATGGGCTTCTTCTTCTTCTGCTTCGGCTGGGTGAAGGCGACGGTGCCGCGCTACCGTTACGACCAGCTGATGCGCCTGGGGTGGAAGATCTTCCTGCCGCTCAGCCTCGTGTTCGTCGTGCTCGTCTCGGGTTGGCTGATGCTCACGCGATACGGGGGTGGGGCATGATCGGTCCGTTGATAGCAGCGGGGGCCGCTGTACTGCAGGCCGCGTCTGCGCAGAGCTCGACTCCCAATCCAGGACCGGCTGTGATCGAACTTACACCGGCGTCGCCGAGCGAACTCGCTGTCCCGCCTATGACATTCTTGTGCGTGAGCCTGAATAGAGACCCAAAGGTGCACCTTAGAGTTCACATTCGGAACGACAAGAAAACGAGCCAATTCGACGTTTGGCCGACCGTTGGCACAGTGTTCTCGGCCCCGATGTCGGAGCTGGCATTTAGCGACGACCCCAAGCAGATGATGCTGAAGGTGATCGCCGCGACAGCGGATGCGACCTCGAAGGCCGAGCTTTTGATCAACGTACAGCGCCGTGGCTACAGCACAGCCCAGCTCACTCTAACATCCGGTTCACAGCAGTATGCCGCCAAGTGCGCTGAGCCGCCGCCACCACCACCCCGCCGGTTACCGGAGCGCGGCCAATGAAACACTGGGTCAAATCCTTCACCTTGTGGGAGTTCGTGCGGGCGCACGCGCTGACTTTGAAGTACTTTTTCAAGCCCAAGGCGACGATCAACTATCCGTTCGAGAAGAACCCGACCTCGCCCCGGTTCCGCGGCGAGCATGCGCTGCGCCGCTACCCCAACGGCGAAGAGCGCTGCATCGCGTGCAAGCTCTGTGAGGCGATTTGCCCGGCGCTGGCGATCACCATCGAGTCCGAGCCGCGCGAGGACGGCAGCCGCCGGACCACGCGCTACGACATCGACATGGTCAAATGCATCTACTGCGGCCTCTGCGCGGAAGCCTGCCCGGTGGATGCGATCGTCGAGGGACCGAACCTCGAATTCGCCACCGAAACCCGGGAGGAATTGCTCTACGACAAGGCCAAGCTGCTCGCGAACGGGGATAAGTGGGAGCAGGCCATCGCCGCCAATCTTGCCGCCGATGCACCGTACCGGTAGGCGCGCGGCAACAGGGGCCCCCGCTTGATCGCCACCATCGCCTTTTACCTCTTCGCGACGCTCACGATCGCATCCGCGATCGCGGTCATTTTCGCGCGCAACCCGGTGCATAGCGTGCTGTGGCTGATCCTCGCCTTCTTCAACGCGGCGGGGCTGATGCTGCTGATGGGCGCGGAGTTCATCGCGATGCTTCTGGTCATCGTCTACGTCGGCGCGGTCGCGGTGCTGTTCCTGTTCGTGGTGATGATGCTCGACATCGACTTCGCGAGCCTGCGCAGCGGCTTTACCAAGAACCTGCCGTTCGGGATACTCATCGCCCTCGTACTGATGGCCGAGATCCTGATCGCGGTCAGTGCCTGGAAGGCGGGGCCGGCGATGAGCGGCCGGCACATTTCGACGACGGCACAACCCAATATCGTCGCGTTCGGGCAGCTACTCTACAGCCGTTATCTGTTCCCGTTTGAAATCGCGGGGCTGATCCTGCTGGTGGCGATGATCGGAGCGATCGTGCTGACACACCGCAAGCGGGGCGACCTGCGCACACCGAATGCCTCGCGGCAGATCCGTCGCCGGCCGGGCGATGCGATCAAGCTCGCGCAGCCCGGCGTGGGTGAGGGGATGAAGCTGTGATCGGCCTCAACCACTACCTTGCCGTCGCAGCGATCCTGTTCACGATCGGCGTGCTCGGCATCTTCCTGAACCGCCGCAACGTGATCCTGATGCTGATGGCGATCGAGCTGATCCTGCTCGCCGTCAACATCAACCTCGTCGCTTTCTCGGCCTATCTCGGCGACTTGACCGGGCAGGTCCTCGCGATGTTCGTCCTGACCGTCGCCGCGGCCGAAGCGGCGATCGGGCTCGCGATCCTCGTCATTTTCTTCCGCCGCCGCGGCTCGATCGCGGTCGACGACGTCAACCGGATGCACGGCTGATGACGAACGTGGCGCTCGAACTCATCGTCTTCCTGCCGATCATCGCCGCCATCGTCGCCGGGCTTGGTGGGCCATGGATCGGCAAGACCGCCGCCAAGGTCGTGACCACCGGAGCCTTGTTCGTCGGCGCGGCGCTCAGCTGGCCGATCTTCTTCCAATATATCGCGGGCAACGCGCAACCGACGGTCGTCCCGGTGCTCGAGTGGATCCGCTCGGGCGACCTCACCGTCGACTGGGCGCTGCGCCTCGACAGCCTGACCGCGGTGATGCTGGTCGTCGTTACGACCGTGAGCTCGCTCGTTCACCTCTACAGCTGGGGCTATATGGAAGAGGACCCGGGCCAGTCGCGGTTCTTCGCTTACCTGTCGCTGTTCAGCTTCGCGATGCTGATGCTGGTGACCGCCGACAGCCTGGTCCAGATGTTCTTCGGCTGGGAAGGGGTCGGGCTAGCTTCCTACCTGCTGATCGGCTTCTGGTACCACAAGCCCTCGGCCAATGCGGCGGCATTGAAGGCGTTCATCGTCAATCGCGTCGGGGATTTCGGCTTCAGCCTCGGGATCTTCGGGACCTTCCTGGTTTTCGGCACCGTCTCGATCCCGGCCATCCTCCACGCCGCTCCGAGCATGGCCGGATCGACCATCGGCTTTGCCGGGATGCGGGTCGACACCATGACCCTGCTGTGCCTGCTGCTGTTCGTCGGGGCGATGGGCAAGTCGGCGCAGCTCGGCCTCCACACCTGGCTTCCCGACGCGATGGAGGGCCCGACCCCGGTCAGCGCCCTGATCCACGCCGCGACCATGGTGACGGCGGGCGTGTTCATGGTCTGCCGCCTCTCGCCGATGTTCAATGTGTCTCCGACCGCGATGCACGTCGTTACCTATGTCGGCGCCGCTACCTGCTTCTTCGCTGCGACCGTCGGCACCGCGCAAAACGACATCAAGCGGGTGGTCGCTTATTCGACCTGCTCGCAATTGGGCTACATGTTCTTCGCGGCGGGGGTGGGCGCCTACGGCGCGGCGATGTTCCACCTATTCACCCACGCCTTCTTCAAGGCTTTGCTGTTCCTCGGCGCGGGCAGCGTGATCCACGCGATGCACCACGAGCAGGACATGCGATATTACGGAGGGCTTCGTAAGGAGATCCCCTTCACCTTCTGGGTAATGGTGATCGGGACCGTGGCGATCACGGGGGTCGGGATCGCCGGCATCGGTTTTGCCGGCTTCTGGTCCAAGGACGCAATCCTCGAGGCGAGCTGGGCGAGCGGGTCGGTGTCGGGGACGGTCGCCTTCTGGCTCGGCTCGATCGCTGCGCTGATGACCAGCTTCTATTCGTGGCGGCTGATCTTCATGACTTTCTATGGCGAGCCGCGCTGGGCCGCGTCCGAACATATCCAGCACGCGATCCACCACGTCCATGAATCGCCCGACGAGGAACATGGCGACAGCAGCCGTTCCAAGGTGAAGGCGCCGGTCGGGACCGGTGGCTACCACCCGCATGAGAGCCCGCTGACGATGCTGGTGCCGATCGGGCTGCTCGCCCTCGGCGCGGTCGTCGCCGGTCAGCTGTGGCACGGCATCTTCGTCGATGCGGCGCGCGCCCCCACTTTCTGGCGCGGCGCGGTCGCGTTCAGCGAGCACCTCGCCCATGCCGCGCACGAGGCGCCGCTGTGGGTCAAGCTCACCCCGACGATCGTCATGCTGCTCGGCCTCTGGATCGCATGGAACAATTACATCCGCCGGCCGGAAGCGGCGGAGGCATTCGTGCGCATGTTCCCGGCGGTGCACCGCTTCGTGCTCAACAAATGGTATTTCGACGAGATCTACGACGTGCTGTTCGTGCGCCCGTCGCTGTGGCTCGGCCGGCTGTTCTGGAAGGGCGGTGACGAGGGTACGATCGACCGCTTCGGGCCGCACGGCGCGGCTTATGCGGTGGGGGTCGGCAACAAGGTCACGACCCGGCTGCAGTCGGGCTATCTCTATTCCTACGCTTTGGTGATGCTGCTCGGCCTGATCGGCGCGGCGAGCTGGGCAATCTGGTGGTCGGCCAAGTGAGCGGGCTGCCTTTGCTCACCATCCTGATCGCACTGCCGCTGGTCGCCGGCGCTTTATGCCTGTTCGTCAAGGCGAACGCGGCTCGGTGGATCGCGCTCGTCGCGACGCTGCTCGAGCTCGCCTTGAGCGCCTATTTGTGGGTCCAGTTCGATCCCAACGCCGCGCAGTGGCAGTTCGTCGAGAACCAGCCGCTCGGCGGGGGGATCGGCTGGAAGCTCGGGATCGACGGTATCGCGCTCGTCCTGATCGCTCTCACCGCTTTCCTGATGCCGATCTGCATCGGGGCGAGCTGGCGCGCGATCGAAAAGCGCGTGCCCGAATATATGGCCTTCTTCCTGCTGATGGAGGCGCTCATCATGGGCTCCTTCACCGCGCAGGACCTGTTCCTGTTTTACATCTTCTTCGAAGGCGGCCTCATCCCGATGTACCTCATCATCGGCATCTGGGGCGGCGCCGAGAAGATCAAGGCGAGCTACAAATTCTTCCTCTACACCCTGCTCGGCTCGGTGCTGATGCTGATCGCCATGCTCTACATGCGGTCGGTTGCCGGCACGACCGACATACCGGCGCTCATGGCCTACGACTTCCCCAAGGGAGCGCAGACCTTCCTGTTCCTCGCCTTCCTTGCCAGCTTCGCGGTCAAGCTTCCGATGTGGCCGGTCCACACCTGGTTGCCCGATGCGCACGTTCAGGCGCCGACGGCGGGCTCGGTCATCCTGGCGGGCGTGCTGTTGAAGCTGGGCGGCTACGGTTTCGTCCGCTTCTCCCTGCCGATGTTCCCCGACGGGTCGGCGCAGTTCGTGCCCCTGATGTTCGTCCTCAGCGGGATCGCGGTCGTCTACACCAGCCTCGTCGCGCTGGTGCAGACCGACATGAAGAAGCTGATCGCTTATTCGTCGGTCGCGCACATGGGGTTCGTCACCTTCGGCCTGTTCGCGATGAACCGGCAGGGGATCGACGGTGCGATAATGGTCATGCTTGGCCACGGCCTGGTGTCGGGCGCGCTCTTCCTGTGCGTCGGCGTGGTCTACGACCGGCTGCATACCCGGGATATCGCCCGCTACGGCGGCCTCAGCGACAACATGCCGGGTTACGCCTTGCTGTTCATGGTCTTCACCATGGCCAGCGTCGGGCTTCCCAGCACCAGCAATTTCATCGGCGAGTTCCTGGCCCTGGTTGGGACCTACAAGGCGTCGACCTGGGCGGCCATCGTCGGAACGAGCGGGATCATCTTGGGCGCAGCCTATATGCTGTGGCTGTACTGGCGGATTTGCTTCGGGACCCAGCGCCACGCGGACGCGGCAGCGATGCCGGACCTCTCGGCGCGCGAATGGTGGCTGCTGGCGCCGATCGCGCTCGCGGTATTCTGGATGGGCCTCTATCCCGAAAGCTTCCTGAAGCCGATCCGCAATGACGTCGGCCGCTTGATGGTGCGGCTCGAGCGTGTGGCTCCGGCTGGGGATTCTCGCCCGACGCCAGGCTTGGCCGTGGCTCACGAGGAAGCGCATTGATGGGCCGGTTCGCACCCATCCTGCCGGAGCTGATCCTGTCGATCGGCGCGACGATCCTGATGATGGTTGCCGCCTTCACTGGCCGGCGCGGATCGAGCCTCGTCAGCTGGCTTTCCGTCGCGGTGCTTCTCGGCGCCACCGCCGCGCTGGTCGGTGCTCCGTCCCACGCCGGACCCGTGTTCGACGGGCTCATCGCCGCCGATCTGTTCGCGAGCTTCGGCAAGGCGATCATGTTCCCGGCGGCCGCGGTGGCGATCATCGCCGCGCACGGCTGGTTCGAGCGCGACCACGAACACAGCAGCGAATATGCGGTGCTCATCCTGTTCGCCGCCGCCGGAATGAGCGTGATGGTTTCGGCGACGAGCCTGATCTCGCTTTACGTCGGGCTGGAGCTCAACAGCCTCGCCTCATACGTGCTCGCGGCTTATCGGCGCCGCGACGACCGGTCGGCGGAGGCGGGCCTCAAATATTTCGTGCTGGGAGCGCTCGCGAGCGGGATCCTGCTTTACGGAATCTCGCTGCTCTACGGCTTCACCGGAACGACCAATTTCACCGGCATCGCCGCCGCTTTCGCGCGGGGAGCGCCGTCGCTCGGCCTGCTGTTCGGGCTGGTCTTCCTGCTCGCCGGCCTGGCGTTCAAGATCAGCGCCGTCCCGTTCCACATGTGGACCCCGGACGTTTACGAAGGCGCGCCGACGCCGGTCACCGCATTCTTCGCCTCCGCCCCCAAGGTGGCCGCGGTGCTGCTCTCGACCCGCGTCTGCCTCGACGCGCTGGCGCCCGCGACCGACGCCTGGCGGCAGATCATGGTCTTTGCCGCGCTCGCCTCGATCTTCCTGGGTGCCGTCGCGGCTTACGGGCAAACCAACATCAAACGACTGCTCGCTTATTCGTCGATCAACAATGTCGGCTTCGTGCTGATCGGGGTTGCGGGGGCCGGGGCGGTGGGCGCGTCCTCCGTCCTGTTCTACATGGCGGTCTACGTGCCGATGACCCTGGGCGCCTTCCTCTGCGTCCTGTGGATGCGCAACAAGGACGGCGAGCCGGTCGAGGACATTTACAGCCTGTCGGGCCTGTCCCAGACACGTCCGGCCTTTGCCGCGGCGATCGCCGTGTTCATGTTCAGCCTGGCGGGAATTCCCCCATTCTTCGGTTTCTGGGCCAAGCTGGTCGTGTTCAACGCCGCCGTAAAGGCAGGGCTTCTGCCGCTCGCCGTCGCCGGAATCGTCGGCACGGTCGTGGGCGCCTATTATTATCTGAAGATCGTCAAGGTGATGTACATGGACGAGCCGGCCGAGCCCTATTCCCGGGCGCGCGAGCCGGTGCAGGGTGCCTTGATCCTACTTTCGGCGCTGGCGGTTTCGCCGCTCGGCTACTTGCTGATCGGGACCCTGCAATCGCTTTCCGATAACGCCGCAGCCTCAATGTTTTAGCCCGATGCGCATCCGGATCGTCGAGCGTGCCGGCTCGACCAATGCCGACCTGATCGCCGACAAGAGCGCTGTCGAGGGCGATTGGCTGGTGGCTCTCGAGCAGGAGGCTGGAAAAGGCCGCCAGGGACGGCTGTGGGTTTCCGCGAAGGGCAATTTTTCCGGGAGCACTCTGGTGCAGCTGCGGGCCAATGACCCGCCGGCCCAGACGCTGTCGCTCGCAGCTGGCTTGGCGCTGGCAGAAGCGATTGACGTTGCCGTTCCGGCTCAACCGCTGATGCTCAAATGGCCCAACGATGTGATGGTGCTCGGAAAGAAGGCCGCCGGGATACTGCTCGAGCGGAGCGGCGATCGTGTTGCTGTCGGATTCGGCGTAAATCTCACCAGCGCGCCAGTACTTCGCGATCGCCAGGCGGCTTCGCTCGGGGGTCAAGTCGCGCCGGAGGCATTTGCGCCGCTGCTCGCCGGGAGCTTCGCCCGGATGCTTGAACTGTGGCGCTCGACCGAAAGTTCGGCGCTGGTCCGGGCCTGGGAGCAACGGGCGCATCTGCCCGGCACCCGGCTTACCGTTCACGCGGGCAAGGACGAAACAGTGAGCGGGCGCTTCGCCGGACTTGAGCCCGACGGCGCCTTGCGACTGAAGCTGGAAGATGGATCTATCGAGGTGATCCGAGCGGGCGACGTCGACCTGAATTAGGACGGCGATTCGGGGTCTCGCCTAGCGCCCCCGCTAAGAGTAGGCGGATCTTCGTTTCGCGACCGAGTCGAGCCGTTGAATCAACGGGGGGATGATTTGGCGTCGCGGCTTTTTTTCGAGACCGGCACCGGTCCTGACGGCCGGCATCTCCAGTTGGAGGGCACACCCCCATGCCATTCATCACGACCAGAGACGGCACCGCGATCTTCTACAAGGACTGGGGACCCAAAGACGCGCAGCCGATCGTCTTTCATCACGGCTGGCCGCTAAGCGCCGACGATTGGGACAACCAGCTGATGTTCTTCCTCAATGAAGGATTTCGCGTGGTCGCCCACGACCGGCGCGGACATGGGCGGTCGGAACAAACCGACGGCGGCAACGACATGGACACCTATGCGTCCGACGTCGCCGATCTCGTCGCGGCGCTCGACCTCAAGAACGCCGTCCATATCGGTCATTCGACCGGTGGCGGCGAAGTCGCGCATTACGTGGCACGAGCGGAGCCGGGGCGCGTCGCCAAGGCGGTGCTCATCGGCGCGGTGCCGCCGGTAATGCTGAAAACTGAGGCGAACCCCGGCGGCTTGCCGATCGAGGTATTCGATCAATATCGAGCCGGCGTGGCCGCTAACCGCGCCCAGCTCTATTTCGATATCGCGTCGGGACCGTTTTACGGATTCAATCGCCTGGGCGTGCAGGCGATACAGGGGGTCATCGACAACTGGTGGCGTCAGGGCATGATGGGCGGGATCAAGGCCCACTACGATTGTATCAAGGCCTTCTCGGAAACCGACTTCACCGAGGATTTGAAGGCGATCGAGGTACCGGTGCTGTTGCTGCATGGCGACGACGATCAGGTCGTTCCCATCGCTGACTCAGCGCTATTGGGGATCAAGCTGCTTAAGAACGGTGAGCTCAAGGTCTACGAGGGGTTGCCGCACGGCATGGCGACCACGCATGCCGACTTGATCAACACGGATCTCCTTTCCTTCATACGCGGTGCGCGGGTCGGCGAAACCAGTCACGGGTCGCCGGCGCTCGTCGCGGAGTCGATCCCTGCGTAATGAGTGACGCTCGCCAGGGGCTGATAGCGACGCGCGGGGCGCAGATGTTCCCGCGGCTGGTCGATGAGGAAGTTGCGCGGCTTGCCAGGTTCGGCGAGCCACGCAGCTTCAAGGCGCGCGAGGCGGTCGCCAGGGTGGGGGAAGCGGGCTCCGGCCTGTTCCTCGTGCTTTCCGGACGGATCGAAGTATCACGGGAAGAGGCCGGCCGCGCCGAGTCCATCGTCACCCACGAACGCGGCAATTTCATGGGTGAACTCTCTGGCCTGTCAGGGCGCCCGTACCTGGTCAACGCCATCGCGCTCACCGACGCCGAGGTGGTCGCGATTGCGCCCGAGCGTCTGCGGGCCCTGCTGATCGCGGAAGCAGACCTCGGTGAGCGGATCATGCGCGCGCTCATCCTTCGCCGAATGGGCCTGATCGAGACCGGAGCCGGGCCGATCATCGTCGGCGCCGAGGCGAATGCCGACGTGCTCCGGCTGACCAATTTCCTGCGCCGCAACGGCCATCCTTACCGACAGCTCGACCCCGAGGATGACACATGCGCCCAGACGCTGGTCGAGCGGTTCCAAATCGCCCCAGAACAATTGCCGATCGTCCTTTGTCTGCAGGGCCAGTTGCTGCGCAATCCGAGCGAGGACCAGCTCGCTCGGTGCGTCGGGCTGGTCGGGTCGCTCGACCCCGATCGACTCTATGACGTCGTCGTGATCGGCGCCGGCCCGGCGGGCTTGGCGACATCGGTCTATGCCGCGTCCGAGGGCCTCTCGTTGTTGGCCATCGACTGCCGCTCGTTCGGCGGGCAGGCCGGAGCTTCGGCGCGCATCGAGAATTACCTCGGCTTTCCGACCGGAATTTCCGGAATGGCCTTGATGGGCAGAGCCTTCAACCAGGCGCAGAAGTTTGGCGTCGAAATGGCAATCCCTGACGAAGCTGTGAAGCTCGAATGCGGTAACGATCCGTGCCACATCCAGCTTGCAACGGGCGAGCGCGTTCAGGCGCGTTCCGTCGTGCTCGCGACCGGCGCGCGCTATCGCCGCCTGGACGTCGACGGGCTCGACCAGTTCGAGGGCTCGTCGGTTCATTATTGGGCCTCGCCGCTCGAGGCGGACCTCTGCGCGGAGGAAGAGGTCGTGCTGGTCGGGGGCGGCAATTCGGCGGGCCAGGCGACCGTGTTCCTTGCGGGCCGCGCGAAGCGAGTGACCCTGATCGCGCGGCGTCCGCTTAGCCAGACGATGTCCCAATATCTGATCGAGCGGATCGAGGCGCAGCCGAACATCGACGTGGTCATTGGTTGCGAGATTGCCGAGCTGCGCGGTGCGGACGGGATGCTGGAGGAGGTGAGCTGGCGCGACCGGTCCTCCGGAACGCTCACTCGGCGACACGCACGCTACCTTTTCTCCTTTATCGGCGCGGAGCCGAACACCGACTGGCTGCAGAGCTCGGGCATCAAGCTCGACGAGCGCGGCTTCATCCTAACCGGAGAAGACGTCGGCGCCGATTTCCCGCTCGAAACGAGCCGGCGCGGCGTATTTGCGGTCGGCGACGTTCGCGCAAGCTCGGTCAAGCGCGTTGCCGCCTCGGTCGGCGACGGCGCCCAGGTGGTCGCGGCGATCCACGCCTATTTGGCCCGGCAGGAGCGTGCGGCTGCCCCGATTGTCCAACAGGCGCCGGTCAGCGCCTGAGTTCTTTCGGATTGCAGTCTCTTCCCCTAAGGGCGGCGCATGCTGCTTGCCATCGACGCCGGCAATACGAACCTCGTCTTCGCCCTCGTCGACGGCGGGGAGATCAGGGCGCGTTGGCGGATCGCGACCGATCCGCGGCGGACGGCCGACCAATATGCGGTGTGGCTCCACCAATTGCTCGAGCTCGAAGGCTATTCGAAATCGGATGTGGATTCGGCGATCATCGGCACGGTCGTTCCGCGCGCGCTCCACAACCTCGAAGTGCTCGCGAGCAAATATTTCCACGTCGAACCGCTGATCGCGGGCCAGGGGAAGGCCGCCTGGCCCATGTCGCTGGATGTCGATGAGCCGCAGAATGTCGGCGCCGATCGAGCGCTCAACGTCATCGCCGCCCACGCGAAGCATCCCGGCGACCTGGTCATCATCGATTTCGGCACAGCGACCACCTTCGACGTCGTTG
>Ga0207703_10002699_pt1 | contig 15215 bp, 15 predicted proteins | sample KBSSwiS12_FD_184304 | JGI IMG/M metagenome (GOLD analysis project Ga0207703, IMG submission 184304) | Switchgrass rhizosphere microbial communities from Kellogg Biological Station, Michigan, USA - KBS Switchgrass S1-2 (SPAdes) (version 2) | ecosystem: Host-associated > Plants > Roots >... | reverse complement strand
GCGCTCGCCGTCATGGGCTCAGATCTTTCTCGCCTGGGTGCGCTGGAACAGGCCCTCGGGCCGGAACATCAGGACCACCGCCATGACGATGTAGATCGAGAACAGCTCGGCGACCGGCGCGACGTGAACGGCGAGCGAGCGCGCCAGGCCGACGATGAGCGCGCCGACCGCCGCGCCCTCGATGCTGCCGAGGCCGCCGATGATGACGACGGCGAACGAGACGACGATGACGCCGACCGAGACTCCAGGCTGCACCGAGATCATCGGCGCGGTGAACGCGCCGCCGAGCGCGGCCAGGAAGATGCCGACCGAGAACGCCACCATGTAGACGCGCGAGACGTTGACGCCCATGCTCGCCGCGACCTCGGCGCTGTGGATGACCGCGAGCGTGATCTTGCCCTGGCGCGTGCGGTTGAGAACCCACCAGACGGCAAGGCCGACGACGACGGCGAGCGCGACCAGGAAGAAGTCGTAGCCGACCCACGTCTGCACGCCGACGTGAAGGTTGCCGAACAGGCTGTACGGCTGCGACACGTAGTACGGGTTGGCACCCCAGAGCAGCTTGGTGACGTCCTCGAGGATCAGGAACATCGCATAGGTGACGAGGACGAGCAGGACCTCGTCGCGGCCGTAGAAGAAGCGCAAGAGCCCGCGCTCGGTGAGGGGCGCCATCACCGCAGCGACCGCCACCGCGGCGAGCAGCATGGCGACGATGCTGAAGCCGGGCGCCCACTTCATCGTCGCCGCCCAGGCGACGAAGCTCGCCGCCGCATACGCGCCGATCGCGTAGAAGCTGCCGTGCGCGATGTTCAGGATCTTCAGCACGCCGAAGACCAGCGTCAGCCCGACCGCGACGATGAACAGCCACGACGCGTAGGTCAGGCCGTCGATCAGGATCGTGACGACGGCGTTCACCGCGGCTCCCGCGTGTGCGCTACGGGCAGCCCTTGGCGCCGGGGAAGCCGGCCTTGATCCAGTCCTCCGACTTCATGTTCGCCGGCGGATTGACGCAGTCGGCGGGGAAGCGCTGGATGTCCTCGAGGACGACCATCTTTTTCGCCGGGTCGTAGCGCGTCTTGCCGATCGCCGTGTCCTGGATCGCCTGGTGGCCGTCGCCGAGGGCCATGCGGATGCGGCCGGCGGGCGAATCCCACTCGAGGCCGGTGAGCGCGGCGGCGAGCTGCTCGCCGGTCGGCTTCTTGCCGCCGTTGGCGGCCATCGCCTTCTCGACCGCGAGCTTCAGGCCGAGCAGCGACTGGACCATGCGGTACGGTGCCTGCACCGGGTAGGTGTTGTAGGCCTTCGAGTACAGATCCCACCACCAGTCGTTGAGCGCCGACTTCGGCGACATCAGCCCGTAGGCGCCGCGCGCACCGAGGATCACGCCGTCGGGCATCTTGTCGCCGAGGCCGGGCAGGACGTGGTCGGCGGCCGAGAAGACGACCTGCGTTCGCTTGAAAAGACCGCGCGGGGCGGCCTGCAGGACGAAAGCCTGCAGGTCACCGCCCCACAGGCTCGAGTGCGTCACCTCGGCCGGTTTGGCCATCAGCGCCGAGATCTCGGTGCCGTACTGGCCGGCGCCGAACTTGGGAAGCTGGTCCTCGCCCGGCTTGGCAGTCGGGTAGAGCTTCTCCATCGACAGCGTGAAGTCCTTCTTCGAGTCCTGGCCCCAGGCGTAGTCTTGGTTGATCAGGTTGAAGCTCTCGACCTTGACGTTCCTCGCCTTCAGGTAGCGCGCCAGCGCGACGTTGTCCATCGCCGCGTGCGACGCGGTCCGGAACACGTATTGCAGCTTGTTGTCCTCGAAGATGCGCGGCGTGCCGCAGTCGTAGAGGATGAGGAAGCGCTTCATCTCCTCGGCGACCGGCGCGACGGCGAGGCAATCGCCGGAGCCGACGTAACCGACGACGGCGTCGACCTTCTCGCGGTCGTAGAGGTTGCGGAGCTCCTGCACCTGCTTGGTCGCGCCGCCGTTCTCGTCGACGTAGACCGCCTCGATCTTCATGCCGCCGAAGCCGACCTTGTTGTACGGTGCCGGCGCCGCGCCTTTGTTGAACGCGTCGACCACCACCTTGGCGCCGTTGACGGCGGGGATGCCGAAGCTCTCGGCCGCCTGACCGGAGAGGAAGCTGACGATGCCGACCTTGAAGGTTTCCTGAGCTCCGGCGGTGCCGGCGCCAAAGGCCGCGGCGGCGCCGGCGAGCGCCAGCGCAGCGCGTTGCCAGGGTCGGTTGAGCGAGGTCTGCCTTGTCATGCCCTGTCTCCTGTGGATGGTTGCCGGGAAGATATTCCGCGGCGGGCGGTCGAGCGCCGCCGGCATCTTTGTCCGGCCGAGGGGCGGGTCGGAAGATCGATTACCCGGAGCCGGCTGCAGCGCGCCGCAGCTGGGCGAGGATCGCGACATGAGCGATCGCGATCCCGTCCGCCTGTTCCTGGCGCTGTGGCCCGAGGCGTCGCTGCGCACCCGGCTGGCGGCCTATCGCGACGCCTGGCGCTGGCCGGCAGGGGCCAAGCCGGTCGCCGACGCGGCGCTGCACCTGACGCTTCACTTCATCGGCGCGTTCGCGCGGACGCGCATCCCCGCCCTGGCGGCGTCGTTCGCCGCCGTTGCGGACCGGGAGATCGCCCTGCGGCCGGGCGGCGGCGAAGTATGGAAGGGCGGCATCGCCGTCCTTCGCATCGACGGCGACGCGGCGTTGGCCGGCTTGCACGAGCGCCTCGGCGCCGTCCTGAGCGACGCCGGCATCGCGCTCGACCCCCGACCCTTCTCGCCCCACGTGACGCTCGCGCGCAAGGCCGCCCGGGCCGAGCCGCCGGCCGAAGGGCCTGCGTTCGATTGGTGCGCGGACGGCTTCGCGCTGGTCGAGTCGCTGCCGGGCCGATCGGCCCGCTACGAGGTGCTCTGGCGCTTCGGGGCCGCCCCTCAGGCGCGCAGCGAGTTCGTTTCCGGGTGACGGTCCATGTACGACGCCGCGTATTCGCAACGCGCGCGGACCTTGAGCCCGCTCGCGCGCGCATGGTCGAGGGCGGCGCGGACGAGCGCGCCGGCCACGCCGCGCCCTTCGAGGGCCGGGTCGACCTCGGTGTGGACGATCGTCATGACGTCGCCGCTCACCGCGTAGTCGAGCCAGCCGGTGTGGCCGTCGAGCGTGGCTTCGAAGCGATGCGCCTCCGGGCGGTGGACGGGCGTCGTCATGGCGGCGCGGCGACGCGCGTCAGGCCTTGGAGAAGAGCGACGCGAGGATCCCGGTCGGCTTGCCCTTGCCGTCGTCGGCGTCCGCGGCCGCGCTTGCGCTGCCCGCGGGAACGAGCGCCATCTTGCGCACTTCCATCTCGCCGCGCAGCCCGACCAGGTCCATTCCCGAGCGGCGGCACTTGATGAACATCTCGGTGTGTTCCTCGACGACGTGGTGGGTGATGTACTCGCCGAGCACCTTCACCTTCGCGTCGTAGTGGTCGTCGCCCGCGTCGCCGCCTTCGATCTGGGCGATCAGGTCCTTCGCCGAGGCGTGCTCGATGTCGGCCTCGTCGAGCAGGTCGGCGTCGATGCCGGCACGGCGCGCGGCGGGATAGAAGATCTCCTCCTCGATCGTCGTGTGCGCCTTGAGCATGTCGCAGATCGTCTGCGCGAGCATCCGGCGCTGGTCGGCGGGCGCCTCCTTCTTGGCGAGCTTGTCGTACTGCTTGAAGAGCGCGCCGACCTCGAGGTGGTCGTCGGTGAGCAGGTCGACGGCGTCGGCCTCCTTCATCGTCTTCGGCGCGGTGTTCTCAGCCGTCTTCTCCGCCTTGGGCGGGTTCGGCGTGGCGCGCGTCGTCGTGCGCGATTTCTTCGCCGCCGGCGCGGCGTTGGTCCGCTTCATCGCCGGCGACGCCGACTTGGCGCGAGACGTCGACGGCGCCTTGCGAGCCCGCGATCCGGCCGCCGGCTTGGCGCGCGCCGAGGCGCTGCGCGTCGGAACCTTCTTGGCGGCTTTCTTGGCGGTCTTCTTGGCCGACTTCTTCGCTGCCTTCGATTTCGCGTACGCCACCTCGTAGGGCTCGCTCTTGTTCAGGCGCTTGTTGTCGGGCGAGCCACGCTTCGTCTTGTCGTCAGCCATCACTGCTCCTCGGTTGGCGGGCGCATCGCCATTGATGCGTCGGTGCCTCGGCACCGTCGCGAACCATAAGGCGCGTCGCGCACGCCGCCTAGCGCTCGGCGCCGGCAGCGCGTGCGGGCGCGCGACGCGGCCGCGTGACGGACAAGACCTACGGTCGCGCTACGGCAGCGACGAGCCGATCGGCTCTCCCGCCCGCACGAGCGGCTGCACGGGGCTTCCGGACATCGCCGTCGCCGTGCCTTGCGGCCGTCCCATCGGGCTGCTCGGCTTCAGGGCGATGCCGCGCATCTCGGCGGCCGAGCGCGGGAAACCGGAGCGGTCGCTGTAGTCGCGCGACGATCGCTTCTCGCGCTTCTTCGCCGGCGGCGCTCCCTCTGCGACCTTCATGTCGACGTAGGCGATGCCGAGAAGCATCGCCACCGAGGCGAGCGTGCGCAGCGGCCGGCCGCGGGTGACGATGCCGGCGCCGACCGTGGCGACATCGAGTGCGTCGCCGGCGACACGGGCCCAGAGCCACGGCGAAGGGTCCTTCGAGGTCAGGATGCCGATGCCGGTGCCGATCTCGCGCAGGCCGAGGACGCGCGTCAGCCTCGGCGCATTCGGTGCGCCGGCGATTCGCGCGAGCCTCCTCGGCATGGCGAGCTCGGCCAGGCCGAGGCCGATGCTGAGCCAGCCGAGGGCGCGCGCGGGCGAGCGCATCGGCCCGTACGGCTTCGTCGGCAGGATGCGGGACAGCGGGTGCAGGGTGCTGTTGCTCATGACTTCTCCTTGACGCGGGTGCTTCGTTCGACCGATTGCAGGGGCAGGCTCGGCTCACGGCTTCATGACGACCTTGATGCAGCCGTCCTCCTTGTCGCGAAAAGTCTTGTACATCGACGGCCCGTCCTCGAGGCCGACGGTGTGGGTGATGACGAACGAGGGATCGATCTGGCCGTCGGCGATGCGCTGCAGCAGGTCGTCGGTCCAGCGGTTGACGTGGGTCTGGCCGGTCTTGATCGTCAGGCCCTTGTTCATCAGGGCGCCGAACGGGATCTTGTCGACCATGCCGCCGTAGACGCCGGCGATCGACAACGTGCCGGCCGGGCGGCAGACGTACATCATCTCGCGCAGCACATGCGGGCGGTCGCGCTCGATCATCACCGACTGCTTGACGCGGTCGATCATCGAGTCGAGCGAGCGCAGCGCGTGCGCTTCCATGCCGACCGCGTCGATGCACTTGTCCGGGCCCTTGCCCGCGGTGAGCGCCTGCAGCCGCTCGAGGACGCACTCCTCGTCGAAGTCGATCGTGATCGCGCCGCCGGCGCGCGCCATGTCGAGCCGCTCGGGCACGTTGTCGATCGCGATCACCTGCTCGGCGCCGAGCATCACGGCGCTTCGGATGGCGAACTGGCCGACCGGGCCGGCGCCCCACACGCAGACCGTCTCGGTCGGCTGGATGTCGCACTGCGCTGCCGCCTGCCAGCCGGTCGGGAAGATGTCGCCGAGGAAGAGCACCTGCTCGTCGCTCAACCCGTCGGGAATCTTGACCGGGGCCACGTCGGCATAGGGAACGCGAACGTACTCGGCCTGGCCGCCGGCGTAGCCGCCGGTCAGGTGGGTGTAGCCGAACAGGCCCGCGGTGGTGTGGCCGAAGGTCAGGTCGCCGAGGTCCTTCTTGCGGTTGGTTCGCTCGCACACCGACCAGTTGCCGCGCCGGCACTGCTCGCAGTCGCCGCAGCAGATGGTGAACGGGACGACGACCCGATCGCCGACCTTGAGCTTCCGGTTCTCGGCGCCGACCTCGACCACCTCGCCCATGAACTCGTGGCCGACGACGTCGCCCGACTTCATCCCCGGCATGAAGCCGTCGAAGAAGTGCAGGTCCGAGCCGCAGATGGCGCAGCAGGTCATCTTGATGATCGCGTCGCGCGGGTGCTCGATCTCGGGATCGGGAACGGTGTCGTAGCGGATGTCTTCCTTGCCGTGCCAGCAGAGGGCTTTCATGGGCGTGCTCCAGGGTGTCGAGACGCGTGTTCGGCAATGGCCATGCCGACGGCGCCGTCGCGGCCTTCCTACGCCGGCGCGCGCCGCGCTCTGACGCCGCCGCGCCAGGGCTGCGGTGCAAGATGCACCGTGGCCCACCGCTCGATCGCATCGCTCTCGCTCAGCTTCGGGCTCGTCTCGATCCCGGTGAAGGTGTACTCGGCCACCGAGAGCAGCGCCGCCGTCCGCTTCAAGCTGCTCTCGCGCGGCGGCCAGCGCGTGCGGCGCCAGTACGTCGCTGCCGACGACGAGCCGGCGCTGCGCGAGGAGGAGGTCGAGGCGCCGGCTGCGGCGCCGCCGGCGGCCGCGCTGCGCGGCGGCCGCGCCGCGTCGCGCTCGTCGATGACACCGGCGCCTGCGCCCGAACCGGAGCCAGCGAGCGAGCCCGAGGCCGAGTCGGAGAACGACCCCGCGCGCGAGGCGCAGCGCGAGCTCGAGCCGGCGAGGCAACGCTCGCGGCTCGAGCCGATGCCGCGCGCAACGGCGCTCGCCGCCGACGAGATGGTCAAGGGCTACGAGTTCGAGAAGGGCCGCTTCGTCACCTTCACCGCGGCCGAGCTGAAGGCGCTCGCCGAGGCGTCGCGGCCGACGATCGACATCGTCTCCTTCATCCCGGCCGGCAGCGTCGACCCGATCTACTACGACAAGGCCTATTACCTCGCGCCCGACCAGCGGAGCAGCAAGACCTACAGCCTGCTGCACGCGGCGATGCAGGCGAGCGGGCGCGTCGCGCTCGCCAAGTGGGCCTGGCGGGCGAAGGAATACGTCGTCCAGATCCGGCCGGCCGGCGCCGGGTTCGTGTTGCAGCAGCTCCTCTACGCCGACGAGGTGCGCGCGATCGACGAACTCGCCATCGAGCTCGCTCCTGTCGGCGCGACCGAGCTCGCGCTGGCGCTGCGCTTGATCGAGCAGATCGCCGCCGACGGCTACGACCCGCACCAGTTCGTCGACGAGGAGAAGCAGCGCATCCTCACCGCCGTCGAGCGCAAGATCGCCGGTCGCAAGGTCGTCGCGAAGCCTGTTGCGCACGCGCCGAGCGCCCAGGTGATCGACCTCGTCGCCGCGCTGCGCGCGAGCCTGGGCGCGGTCGCCGCGCCCGCCAAGCGTGCTTCTCCGAATTCGCAACCCGCGAAGGTGAGCGAGCGCAAGCCGGCGCGACGCCGACAATCGGGCCGATGAACGACCTGTCAGCTTTCCCGATCACCCGCAAGTGGCCGGCGCGCCACCCCGATCGCCTTCAACTCTATTCGCTGCCGACGCCGAACGGCGTCAAGGTCTCGATCGCCCTCGAAGAGATCGGTCTCGCCTACGAGCCGCACCGCGTCGCGTTCGACCGGGGCGACCACAAGTCGAGCGAGTTCACGTCGCTCAACCCGTACCAGAAGATCCCGGCGATCCTCGATCCGAACGGCCCCGGCGGCCGGCCGCTGGCGCTGTTCGAGTCGGGCGCGATCCTGCTCTATCTCGCCGACAAGACCGGCGGGCTCGTTCCCGCCGATCCGGCGCGCCGCTATGAGACGATCCAGTGGCTGATGTTCCAGATCGGCGGCATCGGGCCGATGTTCGGCCAGATCGGCTTCTTCCACAAATTCGCCGGCAAGGACTTCGAGGACAAGCGGCCGCGCGATCGCTACGTCGGCGAAGCCAGGCGCCTGCTCGCCGTGCTCGAAGGCCGGCTCGCCCAGCGCCAATGGCTGATGGACGACGACTACACGATCGCCGACATCGCGATCTTTCCGTGGGTGCGCAACCTGGTCGGCTTCTACGGCGCCGGCGAGCTGGTCGGCATCGACGCGTATCCGAACGTCGCGCGCGTACTGGCAGCGTTCGCGGCGAGGCCGGCGGTGCAGGCCGGCCTGCTGATTCCAAAAGCCGACACCCCCTAAATCGCGCTGGGTTTTCGCGGCTGCGTCCTACAGAATCGCGTCGACGCGCACGATACGGTGGCGCCGATCGACCTTCAGGACCGAAGCATGAGCATCCAGATCGAACGTCGTCGAGCCGAACGCCGCCAGGCGGACCCGAAGCCCGAGGACGACCTGTCTCCCGAGTACCTCGCGTTGCTCGAGGTGTGCGGCGGCGAGATCAGGGCGAGCGATCGCGCGGCCCTGGCCGAGCGTCGCGAAGCGATGCAGCTCGAGTCGCAGGCCATCGCCGAGACGAAGAAGGAAGACGCGGCGCAAGCCGCGCTGCCTGCGGCCGACCGCCGCCGCGCTCGGACGACCTGAGTTTCGGGCGAAGGCTCAGGCGGCGAGCGCCGAGGCCGCTTGCGTGGCCAGGCACTTGTTGCACTTGCCGAGACCGGGCAGACGCGAATCGGGCTTGCCGTCGCCGGTCTTGAAATTGGCCTGGCAGCGCCGGCATACGTACATCTTCGAGCTCGACATCATCGGCTTGACGCCCGGCTCGCCGGAAGGCCGCGCCGCGACGTACTCGGCCTGCGTCTGACGCAGCTTGAGGGCGGCATGGGTGGCACTAGCGGCGGGAGTGGCGGTGGGCGCAGTAGCGGCTGGCCCTTTGGACGGGGAAGCGGAGCGACGGGTGGCCATGTGCAAGGTACCTGAAGAGAGTCGGCGGACGCCGGACGCGAGCTGCATTCGCCGTCCGCCAGGGGGCACTATTGTCCCAGCAAACGCACCCCCTCGTACGAAGGGTTTGCCTTGCCCCCAGGCGCGGCGGGCGCAAGGCCCGCGCCGCCCCTCGGCGCAGCCCGGTCAGCGCCGGCCGAGCCCGTCGCTGCGCTCGAGATCGAGCGCATCCTGTCCGACGATGACCAGGCCGGGCTCGCTCGCCTTGAGCGCCGCGCCGAAGGCACTCGCTTCACCGGCGACGGCAAGGCGACGCTTGGCGCTGCCGAGGTTCGCCGCGGCATAGCGCTGGATCTCGGCGGCGCTGACGGCCTCGAGCTGGCCGATGCGCTCCTTCAGCTCGAGCGGCGACCGGTTCGCCACCACCAGCGTGCGGATCGCCGTCGCCAGACCGGCGGTCGTCTCGACGCTGCGGCTGAAGCCGCCGATCAGTGTCAGCTTGCGAGCGGCGAGCTCTTCAGCAGGGATCGGTTCCTTCATGAGCCGATCGATCTCCGCCTGCACCAGGCCGACGACCTCGGCGGCCGATTCGTTCTTGGTCTGCACCGCGACGCGAAAGAGCGCGGCTTCGCGGCGCGCGTCGAGCGTGCTGCCGGCGCCGTAGCTGAGGCCGCGCTTGATGCGGACCTCCTGGTTCAGTCGCGATGAATAGCCGCCGCCGAGCACCGAGTTCAGCACCGCGCCGATCGCGCGCTCGCTGCCGCTTCGCTCGGGCAGCGGCAGCGCGACGACGACACCGGCCTGGCCGGACTTCGCCATGTCGACGATCGCGACCGTCGGGCCGCTGCGTGCTGGCGCGGCGACCGGCGCTGCCGGCGCCGGCGCGGCGGGCGCGGCCCAGCTGCCGAAATGGCGCTTTGCCAATGCCATCGCGGCGTCGGGCGTGATGTCGCCGGCGAGGATCAGCACCGCGTTGTCCGGGCGGAACACGCGCCGGTGCGCGGCGACCAAGTCGTCGCGCGCGATGCGCGGCAGCGACTCGGGCGTTCCGCTCGCCGGGTGGCCGTACGTGCCGGCGCCGTAGGCGAGCCGCTCGGCGACCAGCCCGGCGAGCGTCCCCGGGCTCGCGTACGCGACCTTGAGCGCATCGAGCGTCTGGGTGCGAACGCGCTCGATCTCCTCGGGTGCGAACACCGGCTCGCGCGCGACCTCGGCGACGAGCGCGAGCGCAGCGTCGAGCTTGGGCGTCATCACCGTCATCGAGACGATCGACTGGTTCCAGCCGGCACCGCTGTCGAGCGATCCGCCCAGTGCCTCGGCGGCGGCGGCGAGCTCGGGTGCGCTGCGGCGCCGGGTCCCCTGCGTCATCAGCGCCGCGCTCAGCGACGCGAGCCCCGACAAGCGCGGCGGGTCGGATTCCGCGCCGGCGAGCGCGACCAGCTCGGCGCTCACCAGCGGAATGCCTTCGCGCCTCGCGACGATCAGGCGCAGGCCGTTGCCGAGCTTCAGCTCGCTCGGCGCGGCGATCGCCAGCGGCCGCGGCGCGGCCGGCGGCGGCGGCGTCGTGTACGGCTGCGCGATCGCGAGCGTGCCGGCGAGCGCGAGCGCGATCGCCGCGCAGCGCGAAGCGAGCCTTTCGAGGCGACGGACGGGCAGGCTCATTTCTTCGCGACCTCTTCCTGGCGATAGTCGATCGTCACCTTGTGCGCGTCGACGACGTACTTGCGCATGACGCGCTGGACGTCCGCGGCGGTCACGCGCTGCAGGTCGTCGAGGTCGGTGTTGACGCGTGCAGCGTCGCCTTCGAGCACGGCGGCGTCGGCGATCGCCGAGGCGAGGCCGAGGGCGGTCTGGCGCGACATGTACGCCTGCGTGACGAGCTGCGTCTTGACCTTGGCGAGCTCGGCCGGGCTCGGCGGCGCGTTGGCGAGGCGCGTCACCTCGGCGAGCAGCGCAGCGATCACGTCGGCGGGCGACTTGCCGCCGGCGGTGATCGCATAAGCGACGAGCAGGCCCGGGCCGACGCGCAGGTCGGCGCTGAAGCCGGCCTGCGTCGCGATGCGCTGGCGATAGACGAGCGACTGGTTGAGCCGCGACGACTCGCCGCTGGCGAGCACGGCGCCGGCCACCTGCAGCGCCGGGCTGTCGGGGCTCGTCACCGGCGGCGCCAGCCAGGTCAGCGCGACCGCCGGCAGCGGCACCTGCGGGCCGGTGACGTTGGCGACGCGATCGCTCTGCCAGGCGGGCTCGCGCGCCTCGAACGGTGGCAACGGCGCGGCGGGCTTGGGCACCGGACCGAAGTACTTGTCGATCCAGGCGTCGGCCTGCTTCTGCTCGAAGTCGCCGACGACGACGAGCGTCGCGTTGTCGGGTCGATAGTGGCGCGCGTGGAACGCGACGACGTCCGAGAGCGTCGCCGCCTCGAGGTCCTCGATGCTGCCGATCCCCGGCCGCTTGTACGGATGCTCGAGGTACGAGGCCGAAGAGAACGCGTTGAAGAGCCGGCCGTACGGCGAGGCGAGGACGCGCTGGCGATATTCCTCCTCGACGACGGCGCGCTCGGACTTGAAGTTCTCCTCGTCGACCTTGAGGTTCATCATCCGCTCGGCCTCGGCCCACAGCAGCGTCTCGAGGTGGTTCGAGGGCACGACCTCGTGGTACTCGGTCGCGTCGTCGCCGGTCGACGCGTTGTTGGCGCCGCCGACGTCCTCGGTGAGGCGGTCGAACTGCTCGGCGCGCAGGTTCGCCGTGCTCTTGAACATCATGTGCTCGAAGAGATGGGCGAAGCCCGAGCGGCCGGGCGGGTCGTCGCGGCTGCCGACGTGATACGCGACATGCACGCTGACCGTCGGGCTCGAATGGTTCTCGACCGTGATGACCTGCAGGCCGTTGGCGAGGCGCCGTTCGCGGTAGACGACCGGCGCGACCTTCAGCGCGGAGGTCGAGCTCGCTGCCTTCGCCGGCGGTTTCGCGGCGGCCTTCGGCGCAGCCGATGCGCCTTGCGCGGCCAGCGCCGCCGCGGCGAGCCCGAGCAGCGCGGCTCCGGTCGTTCGCACGATGTCGCTTCGTTTCATCGTCGGAATGATAAGAGCCTCCTGCATATGCATGCGACGAATGAGTCGTTGGCCCCACGGCGACCTGTGCCTAGGATGCGTCGCCAATGCGCGGCCTTCGCCGCAGCTGCGGAGCCTTCGTGAACCGATCCTTTGCGAGCCGTGCGCTCGCCGCCGTGGCGCTCGTCGTCGCCTTTGCCGCCAACGCGGCGGACGTGACGCTGCTCAACGTCTCCTACGACCCGACGCGCGAGCTCTACCAGCAGTACGACGCCGCCTTCTCGGCCTACTGGAAGGCGAAGACCGGCGACGTCGTCAGCGTCAGGCAGTCGCACGGCGGGTCGGGAAAGCAGGCGCGCTCGGTCATCGACGGCCTCGACGCCGACGTCGTGACGCTCGCGCTCGCCTACGACATCGACGAGATCGCCGAGAAGGCGAAGATTCTCGCGCCCGACTGGCAGAAGCGACTGCGCCACAACAGCGCGCCGTACACGTCGACCTACATCTTCCTGGTTCGAAAGGGCAATCCGAAGGGCGTGCGCGATTGGAGCGATCTGGTCAAGCCGGGCGTCTCGGTCGTGACCGCGAACCCGAAGACGTCGGGTGGCGCGCGTTGGGGCTATCTCGCTGCGTACGGCTATGCGTTGCGCCAGCCCGGCGGCAACGATGCGAAGGCGCGCGACTTCGTCGCCCGCCTGTTCCGCCAGGTGCCGGTGCTCGATACCGGCGCGCGCGGCGCGACCGTCACCTTCGCCGATCGCGGCATCGGCGACGTGCTGCTCGCCTGGGAGAACGAGGCGCACCTCGCCCTCAAGGAGTTCGGTGCCGACAAGTTCGAGATCGTCTATCCGCCGGCGAGCATCCTCGCCGAGCCGCCGGTTGCGATGGTCGACAAGGTCGTCGACAAGCGCGGCACGAGGAAGGTCGCCGAGGCGTATCTCGAGTACCTGTACTCGCCCGTCGGCCAGGAGATCGCCGCGAAGAACTTCTACCGGCCGATCGACGACAAGGTGGCGGCCAGGTACGCGGCCCAGTTTCCGAAGATCGCGCTGTTCACGATCGACGACGTCTTCGGCGGCTGGGCGCGGGCGCAGAAGATCCACTTCGCCGACGGCGGCGTGTTCGACCAGATCTACAGCGTGAAGTGACTCGAGGCCGCGTCAGCGGCAGAGTTCATCCGAGCGCAGCGAAGGATCTCCTGCGGTGGCGGCGGGCTGGTTCCTTCGCCGCGCTCGGATGACGGGGGCCGCTCAGGGCGGGGCGAGCGAGTCGCGGACGAGCAGCGTCCCGCTGGTGCGATTCGTCGCCGGATCGACGACGAGCAGCGCGCCGGCGACGCGGTCGTCGGCGAAGCGCGCGAGCGGCAGCGGCTGCTGCGTCTCGACGACCACCTCGCCGATCTCGTTGACGCCGAGCTGGTGCGCTTCGTGCGCGGCGAGCGTCGCGATGTCGAGCTTGCTGTCGATGGCGGCGATGCGGCCCTGCAGCCAGCGGTTGCCGTGGCGCAGCCAGTACTTGCGGCCGATCACCGCCGGCTCGGTGTCGAGCCAGGCCAGCGTGGCGCGAAAGCGTGCCGACGGCGCGACGCTGTCGGGCGCCGCGAGCCAGTCGCCGCGCGAGACATCGAGCTGGCGGTCGAGGACGACACCCGCCGAGCGGCCGGCGCCGACGCTCGCGACGCGCGCACCCGCGGCGTGGAGCTCGGTGACGGTTGCGGTCTCGCCGCTCGGGAACACCTTGAGCGCGTCGCCGATCGCCATCTCACCGCGGGCGACGCGACCCCACAGCACGCGCGGCCGGTGGCCGGCGCCGCTGCCGGCGTCGGCGCCGACGTACTGCACCGGCAACAGCGCGGCACCGCGGGTGGCGACGTCGTCGTCGGGCAGCTGCTCGAGCAGCGCCAGCAAGGTCGGGCCGTCGTAGCCGCCGAGCGGGCTCGGCCGGCTGACGTTGTCGCCGTGCAGCGCCGAGATCGGGACGATGCCCGCCGGCAGGAAGCCCGCTTCGGCGGCGAAGGCGAGGAGCGCGGCGCGAACCCGAGCGAACACCGTGCCCGCATCGGCGACGGCATCGAGCTTGTTGACGGCGAAGACGATGTGCGGCACGCGCAGCAGCTGAGCGAGAAGGGCGTGGCGGCGTGTCTGCGGCAGAAGTTGCAGCGGCTGCGGGCGAACCCCTTGCAACGGTTGCGCGGCGCGATCGAGCGGCGCAGCCACATCGAGCGGCATCGACCCGAGGTCGAGCTTGGTCGCATCGACGAGGACGACGGCCGCGTCGCTGCCCGCCGCCGCCGTCACCATGTTCCTGGTGTACTGCTCGTGGCCGGGCGCGTCGGCGATGATGAACTTGCGCTCGCGCGTCGCGAAGTAGCGGTAGGCGACGTCGATCGTGATTCCCTGCTCGCGCTCGGCCTCGAGGCCGTCGGTGAGGAGGGCGAGGTCGATCGGCTGGCCGCCGCCGGCCTTGGCCTCGAGCGCGTCGAGCTGGTCGGCGAGGATGGCGCGGCCGTCGAGCAGGAGCCGCCCGATCAGCGTGCTCTTGCCGTCGTCGACCGATCCAGCGGTGAGGAAGCGCAGGGGCCGGCGCGCGCTCGGCAACGGCTCGTCGTCGCGCAGCGCGAGGCCCATCAGAAGTAACCTTCCTTCTTGCGCCGCTCCATCGATGCGTCGGACGTGCGGTCGTCCATCCGCGTCGCGCCGCGCTCGCTGATCGTCACGAGCAGCGTCTCGGCGACGACGTCGCCGGCATCGGCAGCGAGGCTTTCGACCGGGCAGGTGCACGTCATGTCGCCGACGGTGCGAAAGCGCACCGCCACCGACTCGACGTTCTCGTTCGCTGCCGGCGGCGTCACGTCGGTGACCGGAACGAGCAGGCCCTTCCTGCGCACGACGTCGCGGCGGTGCGTGTAGTACAGGCTCGGCAGCGCAATCCGCTCGCGCTGGATGTAGAGCCAGACGTCGAGCTCGGTCCAGTTGCTGATCGGAAACGCGCGCATGTGCTCGCCGGGCTTCAGGCGCGTGTTGAAGAGCGTCCACAGCTCGGGGCGCTGGTTCTTCGGCTGCCACTGGCCGAAGCTGTCGCGGTGCGAGAGGATCCGTTCCTTGGCGCGTGCCTTCTCCTCGTCGCGGCGGGCGCCGCCGATGAGCGCGTCGAAGCGATGCTCATCGACGGCTTCCATCAGCGTCACGCTCTGGTGGCCGTTGCGCGATTCGTCCGGCGAGGCGAGGCGAACGCTGCCGCGCGCGATCGAGTCCTCGAGGTGGGCGACGACCAGCTTCTCGCCGAGCTCGGCGACCAGCTCGTCGCGGAACGCGATCACTTCCGGAAAGTTGTGTCCGGTGTCGACGTGCAGAAGCGGGAAGGGCAGCCGGCTCTTCGAGCTGCCCTCGAGCTTGAACGCTTTCTGCGCGAGGTGGAGGACGACGCACGAATCCTTGCCGCCGGAAAAGAGCAGCGCCGGCCGCTCGAACGCGGCCGCGGTCTCGCGCAGGATGAAGATCGCCTCCTCCTCGAGC
>Ga0207703_10002694_pt1 | contig 15231 bp, 10 predicted proteins | sample KBSSwiS12_FD_184304 | JGI IMG/M metagenome (GOLD analysis project Ga0207703, IMG submission 184304) | Switchgrass rhizosphere microbial communities from Kellogg Biological Station, Michigan, USA - KBS Switchgrass S1-2 (SPAdes) (version 2) | ecosystem: Host-associated > Plants > Roots >... | reverse complement strand
CCAGATTCCCGCCGGAGTTCAAACTTTCGCCGGGCATCGCTACCGGTTCATTCCCGGTAAGATCGGATGGGCAGAAGCGAAGGCCAAAGCCGAGGCGATGGGAGGGCACCTCGCCACGATAACCAGCAAGGCCGAAGATGACTGGATCGTGGCCCATTTCGGTTCCTACGCCGCGCAGATAGATGAGAACATCCTGCTCGGCGGCGTGCGTCAAAACCAGCAATGGACCTGGATCACCGGTGAGCCGTTTGCCTACAGTCAATGGTTGCCTGGCCAGCCCAGCGATGCCGCCGATGGGACGCCCGTCCAGTACTGGCGGCGCAACGCTGGCGAATTTGCCTGGGACGATCGCAACGCTCAGCCCACCTCCCTGACCGGCATTGTGGGTTACATCGTCGAGTGGGACAGCGAGGCAGGGCAGTAATTCTCAAGTCAGCATCGGGGCAGACTTGCGTCCCGCCCGCCGCTTCTTCAGTTTCGCCCGCGATGCCCGCGGACGGAAATTTCCCCACCACCAGTTGGACACTCATTGCGCGCCTGCGTAGCGCCGATGAGGCCGAGGCGCGTCGCGCGCTCGATGAACTCGTCGGGCAGTATCATTTTCCTCTCTATTGCGCGATTCGCCGCCGCGGCCTCGCGCATCACGATGCCGAGGATGCTTTGCACGATTTCCTGGCCAAGTTGCTGCGGCTGGAATCTTTTGCCGAGGCAGATGCCGCCAAGGGACGCCTCCGTGCTTTCCTGAGCACGGCACTCGGCCGTTTCCTTTCGAACTGGCGTCGCGACCACGCTGCGCAATTGAGGGAAGTGAGTATCGATGCGCCGCTGCATGGCGAGGAAGACCAGCGCCGCTACCGCGAAGAGCGGTTTCCCGACCACGAGACGCCCGAGCGCCTCTTTGACCGGCAATGGGCCCGCGAACTCATGAGCCGTGTCCTGCGCCGGCTGGAGGGCGAGTACGCCGAGCGTGAGAAAGGCGAAATCTTCGCGGCGCTCATGCCTGTGTTGGAACGCGGCGGCAGCCTGCGCGATGAGGATGCACCGGCCCTTGCCGCCCGGCTCGGGGTAAATGCCAGCATGCTGCGCACGCGCCTCCATCGCTTCCTCCAGGACTACCGGAATCTCCTCGAGGCCGAAGTACTCCAGACCGTGACGAGCCGCGAAGAAGTGGAGGCGGAGGTCGCCCATCTGCAGGCCAGCTTCCGCAAACCGTAGACGACCCGCAGAATTACGGAGGATTATTTGCCGCGCTGGTTCGCAGCCCGGGTATCGCTGGATGTGAAATGCTCTAAAATTGATTCGTTCCTCCGTGGTCGCGCCTTACTGCTGGCCCTGCCCTTCCTTACTTTGGCATCCGCTGCTCGTGGCGATTCCATCTGGAATGCAACCACTGGCGACTGGAACGTCTCAGGCAACTGGAGTCCTTCAGGAGTGCCGGGAACCTTTACCGATGTACGGATTGGAACTACCTCGACCAATTTCACGGCCAACATTACCTCGGCTAATGCCTCTTCGGGTTGGGCATACATCGGCTATGCAAGCGGCAACGTCGGTACGGTGAACGTGCTCAACGGGTGGACATGGACCAGCACGCTCGAAATTGATATCGGTCTTGATGGCAACGGAACTATCAATGTCCAGTCGGGAGGCAAAGTAAGCGGATTGGGTGTGTTTGGGCGAGACAGTAGCGGCGTCGGCTCGGTGATAATCTCCGGAATTGGTTCGCGCTGGAGCGGCAGTCTAACTGTCGGGGACTTGGGCACGGGAACGCTGACTATCCAGTCCGGTGGTTCTGCGAGCACCAGCAGTGGCTAAATCGGCTACAGCGGCAATGGAACGGCGACAGTTTCAGGAGCCAACTCGCAGTGGACCAACAGTTCCTCACTTTATGTCGGCTACAACGGCACCGGCACGCTGACTGTCGACGCTGCGGGCAAGGTTACGGCGTCCGGTTTGATGCTCGCCAATGCCAGCAACGGGAAGGGAACACTGAATCTTAATGGCACCACTGGTAGCCGTGGAGTGCTGGAGACGACCGGCATCAGCGAAGGTACTGGCACCGTGGGTGGCGCCATTAAGTTCAACGGCGGTATCCTGCGAGCCACGGCGAATAGTTCGGACTTCCTCCAAAATTTCGAGACCGGTGACATGCAAATCCTCAGTGGTGGCGCATTCATCGATACGCAGGGATTCAATGTGGCAATTGCCCTCGCTCTGCAAGGCAGTGGCGGGTTGAACAAGCAAGGGGCGGGCAAGCTGACGCTTTCGGGTAACAGCACCTACAGTGGCGACACCACGGTGGAGGCGGGTACGCTGGAAGTGACCGGCAGCCTCTCCGGTGCAGTGACGGTGCAGAGCGGCGGCTTGCTCAGTGGGACGGGCACATTGCGGGCCGCGACTTTGCAGAGTGGGGGAAGGATTACGCCCGGTGTGGGTGGCATCGGCACCCTGCACACGCAGGACGAAACGTGGAACGGCGGCGGCACCTATCTCTGGGATATCAACGCACCCGCAGGCACGCCGGGCACGAACTGGGATTTCATCGACGCCGCCGGAGCCCTGAACATCGCGGCTACTTCCGGGAACAAGTTCACCTTGGGAATCAACGGCAGTGTCAGCGGGCTGACCTTCTACACGGACTATGATTGGACGATCCTGACGGCGAGCAGCGGCTTCGGCGGCACCTTCGATGCGAGCAAGTTCGCCTTCGATACCACGGGTTTCACCAGCAACACGGGGGGCGCCTTTTCCGTGCTGACGAGTGGAAACAACCTGGTGCTTCGCTACAGCGCGGCGCCAGAGCCGGGGGGCGCGGTCCTGCTGCTCTTGGGGGCCACCCTCCTCGCCACCCGTCGCCGTCGGGGACCCGCGGCTCCTCCAGCGCTTGGAGGTGGAGGCGAAAATCGCCCATCTGCTGGCGAGCTTTCGAAAGGGGTAGGGCCTCCAGCTGTAGTCGGGTTCATTGCCCGCTGCAAATCTCTGTCCGTCCATTCGGTGAACGATTTTTTGCCGCGCTCGCCGGAGGTCTGGGTATTGCCGGGTGTGAGAACCGCTTTTTCACCGAACCGTCGCACGAGCCAGGCATCGTTGGTCGGTGAACCAAGGCCATGCGTGACAACACGCACAAACAACTTCCCCGCCGTGCACCCCAACTGGCATGACATGTCTTCGTGCTTGAGAAGGTCTCGATCCCAGTGGCGCTGCACGCGGCTCGGGCGTGAACGTCCCCTTCGTCTTATGAAACGCTCCCGGAATGCTCTCGTCGCTGTGCTCGCGGTGGTCGTCGTTGCGATTAATCTCGCCTCCTCTGCCCGCGCACAGGGGCCGCAGTATGTGGTCTCCGATCTCGGTACCCTCGGCGGATCTACTAGCGTCGGCTATGGAATCAACAACGCCGGGCAGGTGGCGGGCTCCAGTGACACCACGGGCAACAGCACCACTCATGCGGCACTCTTCAGCGCCGGGAACAGCCCGGTGGACCTCGGCACGCTCGGTGGCAGCAATAGCATCGGCTGGGGAATCAACAACACCGGGCAGATCGTGGGTCAGTCGATCACCTCTGGAGGCGTCACCCATGCCTTTCTTTATTCCGGGGGGAGTATGAGCGATTTGGGTACGCTCGGCGGCAGCAACAGCATCGGCTATGGAATCAATAACACCGGGCAGATCACGGGTCAGGCCAGCACCTCTGGCGGCTTCTCGCATGCCTTTCTGTATGCCGGGGGAAATAAGACGGATTTGGGCACGTTGGGTGGGTCCTTTAGCATCGGCTTCGGTATCAATAACGCGGGGCAGATGACGGGTGAGGCCGCTCCCTCCGGAGGCTCCTTCCATGCATTTTTGTATTCGGGTGGAAGCATGACCGACTTGGGCACGCTGGGAGGCTCTGGTTCTGCCAGCGCTGGTTATGCCATTAACAACGCCGGGCAGGTTGCGGGTTTCACCAACACCTCAAACTCCGCTCGTGCCTTTCTGTATTCTGGTGGGAGCATGACCGAGTTGGGTTCGCTCAACAATGGCAGCAGCTTCGCATATGGTATCAACAGCGCCGGGCAGGTCACGGGCTACTCCACGAGTTTAGCTGGGGATCATGCATTTTTGTATTCTGCCGGCACAATGTATGACCTCAATAACCTCATCTCCGGCGTGCAGGGCGTCACAAGTATCACGGAGTCCAGTGGAGGCAACCATCTCAACGATCGTGGTCAGATCTCCGCGCAGGGCACGGTGGGCGGGCAGACACACGCCGTCCTGCTCACCCCGCGCGCGATGGGCACAGCCTTCAGTGGCGGCTTGGGTGAACTGCCGGGTGGCACTTATAACAGCGTGGCGCTGGGAATCGCCAATGGCGGAACTGTGGTGGCTGGTGGTAGCATCACCGCGAATAATTCCAATGGGTCGGCCTTTTCCTGGACGTTGAGCGGAGGGATGAAGGAATTGAACGCTGCCGTCTCACCCTTGGGCGGGGATGCGCGTGCCGTGACGCCGGACGGGCGTTATCTCGTTGGGCAGGGTCTGAACGGCGCGAATTCCGGCGCCTTCCGCTACGACAACCAGAGCTCGACCTACCTGCAACTCGGCTTTCTTCCGGGTTATACCTTCAGTAGCCGGGCCAATGGAGTATCGGACGATGGTTCGGTGGCCGCGGGCTTTTCCCAGACTTCCGCCGGGGCGCGCCAGGCCTTCCGCTGGACGCAAGCAGGCGGGGTGAGCGCCCTCGGCTGGCTCCCCGGCGGCTCGGCTGACAGCCTTGCTCTGGGGGTGTCCGGCAATGGACAAGTCATCGTGGGCCGCAGCGACTCCACTGCGTCCGTCGGCAACCTCGAGGCGTTCCGCTGGACGCAAGCCGGCGGCATGGTGGGCTTGGGCGATCTGGCTGGCGGTGTTTTCAGCAGCACGGCACGCGCCGCATCCACCGACGGCTCGGTGATCGTGGGACGGGGGACGAGTGCGGCAGGTTTGGAGGCATTCCGCTGGACGCCAGCGGGCGGCATGGTGAGTTTGGGCGATCTCGCAGGCGGAGCCGTCGGCAGCGACGCCAACGGTGTCTCGGGCAACGGGCAGATCGTGGTTGGCAGCGGCACCGATGCCGTGGGGACCAAAGCCATGGTGTGGGATGCTAAGAACGGAATGCGCAACTTGCAAACCGTCCTCAGCAGTGAATATGGCGTGGATTTCACCGGCTGGACGCTCAACGGCGCCAATGCGATCTCGTCGAATGGCGATGCCGTGGCCGGTCAGGGCACGGACCCGTTGGGTAACGCGCAGGCGTGGAGCGCGCAGATCAACAGTCGCACGTATCGCTTTGTGAGCGGAGAGCTTTATGGCACCCCCGCCAGTCCCTTCCACACCTCAAAGCTCGGTGGCTTGGGCACGGCGATGGACATTCTCGGCGGCACGGCTGGAGGCACGGCGGGACCATTCAAGACGGTCACGGTCAATCTACTGGCAATGCCCATTGTGCAATTCCTCCCAGGCTTTGCCAGCGACGTGATCGACCTCAGCGGCACAGGGGGCGACCGAATCGTGCTCCGGTTGGGTTATGATGAGGCGACGGCCATCGCCCTCTACGGCAGCGAGAGCAAGGTGTGGCTGGGCTGGTTCGACCCGAATACCAATCAATGGGAGAATGCGGTGCAGGGCGATACCGGCGGGACGGCCAATTTTGTCGGCGACCGCGCTTACAATCCCGCGACCGATTTCGTACTCGGCGACTGGGGGATCGACACGGCCAACAACCAAGTGTGGGCGGTGATCAATCACAACTCGCAATTCGCCGTGGTTCCCGAACCCGGCAGTGTTGGTCTGCTGCTGTTCGGCTTGGGCGCTCTGGCCGCTCGGCGCCGTCGGTGAGCCGTCGCGGTAGCCGTTTACTTCTTTTCCTTCTTGTCGAAGCAGCAGGCTTTGCATTCTTCGCCTTTGCCCTTGTCGTGGCAGCAGGCGTCGCATTTGCTGGCCGCTTCGCAACAGGCGTTGCATTCCTTGCTGCCTTTGTGGTTTTTGGCATCCGTGGCCGCCGTGAGGGTCAAGCCGCTCATGGCAAGTGCTGCGAGGAGGATGGGGAATATCTTCATAGTGAAGAGGTTCGTCCTTCGTTCCCCGCTTGGATGCTTTGTGATCGGGTCCCCGGCCGGATTGCTGAGATCTAGTCTTGCGACCTGCTTTGAGGTTGGGAGGCGAAGAATCTGAGGCACCCCCGATGCCGAAGGCATCTTAAGCCCTGTAGCCGGTGGTTGAGCGTAGCGACACCACCGGTTAGGATGGTGGGAATGGCTCACCCTGAAAGGGTGGCAGCCACACCCCATGGGATCGGCATTCCAAGCCTCTTGTTTCCATCTGGTCATCTCAACGAAGCCATGGGCTGCTCTATTCCCGTCAAGACGAAGGGCTGCCATCCCATTCGGGATGAGACCCCTTTTGGCTGAATCCGGTGGTATCGCTGCGCTCAACCACCGGCTATCAGGCTGGGATGCCTTCGGCATCCAAGGCCCCTCCCATTTGGCGGATCGCCAAAGCGGCTGAGCCGCGAATGCCCTACAACGCGAGGAAGTTTTTCAGCAGGTGCTTGCCCTCCAGCGTCAGGATCGACTCGGGGTGGAATTGCACGCCGTGGATGGGGAATTCGCGGTGGCGCAGGCCCATGATTTCGCCTTCGGCGGTCTCGGCGGTGATTTCGAGCACTGCATTGGGGAAGGTCTCGCGTTTGACGAGCAAGGAGTGGTAGCGCGTGGCCTCGAATGGATTGGGCAGGCCCGCGAAGACGCCGGTGTTGTGATGCAGGATCGGCGACGTCTTGCCGTGCATCAACCGGCCCGCGCGGACGACGTCGCCGCCGAAGACATGGCCGATGCATTGATGCCCCAGGCACACGCCGAGCAGTGGAGTCGTGGGACCGAAGCGCTTGATCACCTCATTGCTGATGCCCGCCTCATTCGGCGTGCACGGACCAGGGGAGATGCAGATGCGCTCGGGTTTGAGCGCCGCGATCTCATCCGGCGTGATCTCGTCGTTGCGCTTGACCAGCAAGTCCGCGCCGAGCTCTCCAAAGTACTGCACCAGGTTATAGGTGAAGCTGTCGTAGTTATCGATTACAAGTAGCATTTAGGAAGTAGCATTTAGCATTTGGAGGTGTGGCGCTCCGCGCGTTGGGTCAGGAGGGGCGACGCGCGGATTCGAGTGCGGTGTAGAAGATGGCGCAAAGCTCGTCGGCTTCTTGCCAGAGAGGCTCGACGCGCTGGTGGGGAAGCATCTCGTCCTCCATGATCAGTTCCAGCCAGTAGGCGCTTTCATCTCCCTCTTCCAGGCAGATGCCGAGTTTGGCTCTCCATTCCGCCTTCGATCGTCCGCGGCAGGCGGAACGATAATTGGCGCCCACCGATGTCGCGGAACGCATCAACTGATTCGCGAGCACCTTCCCCGGAAAATCTTTGGGCAGCGACCGCACCAGTTTGATCGTCCGCAGCGCAAACTGTTTCGTTCGAAGCTTAAGTTCCTCTTTATTCATAGAGCGCTCGATTCGAAGCCAAATGCTAAATGTTAGATGCCTAAATCTGCTTCGCCCGGGCGATCGCGGCCATCATGCCCATCGCTTTGTTCACGCACTCTTGGTGTTCGGATTCCGGTGAAGAGTCGGCGACGATGCCGGCTCCGGCCTGCACATAGGCTTTGCCATCCTTGAGAACCACCGTCCGCAGTGCAATGCAGGAGTCGCTGTTGCCGTCGAAGCCGAAATAGCCGACCGCGCCGGCGTAGACACCGCGTTTGCTTTTTTCGAGTTGGTTGATGATTTGCATCGCGCGGACCTTGGGTGAGCCGCTCACCGTGCCAGCGGGAAAAGTCGCGCGCATGACGTCGTAGGCATTGCGGTCGGGGCGCAAGGTGCCGTGAACGTTCGAAACGATGTGCATGACGTGGCTGTACTTCTCGATCGTCATAAAGTCGCTGACCTTGACCGTGCCGAATTGCGCGGCGCGGCCGACGTCGTTGCGGGCGAGATCGACGAGCATGAGGTGTTCGGCGCGCTCCTTGGGGTCGGCGAGGAGATCCGCGGCGTTGTGGTCGTCCTCCGCGGCGTTGGCCCCGCGGCGGCGGGTGCCGGCGATGGGGCGGATGTCGATGCGTCCGTTGATGGCGCGGACGTGGACTTCGGGCGAACTGCCGACGAGCGAGAAGGCGCCCGCGAATTTCAGGCAGAACATGTACGGTGACGGATTCACGAAGCGCAGCGCGCGGTAGAGGGTGAGCGGGTCGCCGGTGTAATCGGTTTCGAAGCGCTGCGAGGGGACGAACTGGAAGATGTCGCCAGCACGAATGTATTCCATGCCGTCATTCACCATCTGCATGTACTCCTCGCGCGTGGTGTTCGCCCTGGGGGTGATGGGGGCGGGTTCGCGATCGACGAAGATGGGCGGTAGGTGCGTGGGCTGGTTCAGTTTCGCCACGAGGTCGGCGATCCTCTCCGCGGCTTGCGCGTAGGCGGCCTCGACGTTGTCTTCCACCACGAAGGCATTGGCCACGATGCGCAGGCGGCGCGTGCGGTGATCGAAGATGATCAGCGTTTCCGCGAGGAAGAAGAAGCTCTCGGGCAGGTTCAGGTCGTCCTTGGGCGGCGCGGCGATGGTCGGCTCGAAGAAGCGCACCATATCGTAGCCGAGATAGCCCACGGCTCCGCCGGCGAACCGCGACTCCTCGAGAGCGGGCAGGGGAACGAAGGTGAAGCGCTGCATGAGCGCCTCCAGTTCGTGCAGGGGATCGCGCGTCGTCTCGAATTCGCGGACCTGGCCGCTATCGCAAATGCGAATGGTGCGGCCGCGACTCTCAAATGTGATCCGCGGTTGACCGCCCACAAACGAGTAGCGACCGGCCTGGTCGCTCTTTTCGACCGACTCGAAAAGAAACGAATAGCCCCCGTCGTCGATTTTTTGGAAGGCGGAGACCGGCGACTCGGCGTCGGCGATGAGTTCGGTAAAAATGGGAATCAAGTTCCCGCGTTGCGCCAGCTCGCGGAACTCGTCGAGGGATGGCTTGAGAGGGGTGTGCATTTTAAGATTTAGGAATGAGCATTTCGCATTTGGAAGTGAGGCGCCTGCGGCGCGAGGGAGAGACGGGGAGGACCAAAGCCAACGCCGCGGAGCGGCCACGCATCTCAAATGCTGAATGAGAAATGATAGATGCTAAATAGACCTCATTTCTTCTCGTAGGTTTTCTCAGGGTCGAAGACTTTCGCTTCGGCAATCTGGATGGCCGTCCCTTCCGGTGTGAACGTCTGGAAGAAGCAGCTCTCGTAGCCGGTGTGGCAGGCGCCGCCCGTCTGCTCGACTTCGAAGAGCAGGGTGTCGCCGTCGCAATCCGCCGCCCAGCGGACCACCTTCTGGGTATGCCCACTGGTTTCGCCCTTCAGCCAGTATTTCTGCCGCGAGCGGCTCCAGTAGTGCATCAGCCCGGTCTCGACCGTCTGTTGCAGGGAGGTTTCATTCATCCAGGCCATCATCAGCACGCGGCGCGATTGGGCGTCCTGGACAATGGCGGGGATGAGACCGTCGGCGGTATATTTCAATTTTGGGAGAGTCATTGGAAGAGGTGTGGTGTGAAATTTTGGGAAATAAAAAGCCCGACGATCCGGATCGGAATCATCGGGCGAAAGTTCGGCGCGCAGGTGGCGACGACCCGGTTCGCGCGGAGAGCGCGAGCCGTGGGCCCGTCTAGAGTTGCCACCAATGCAGATTGAAATTCACGCCGGTCGTATAATCGTGGTCCCAAGGCCGCGCAATCCCTTTTTTCCGCGGTCATTTTTTCTCATTCTTCAGAGCCACTAGCCAACGGCACAAGATTAGCTACTCTTTTAGTCGACGTATGCTCAGCGCACCCAGTTCGCCATCTTTATCTGCCGAAGAACAGGAGCAGATTCTGCAGACCATCGAAATGTTCGAGGTCATCACGCAGGCGAATCCTCAGGATTGCCAGTCCATGGACATCCTGAAGGATGCGTACCAGCGTGTCAGCAAGCAAAAGGAAGCTCTCTCTGTGGCCCGCCGGCTGGCGGACACCTATGTGGAGCTCGGCCAGTTCTCCGCCGCGATGCTCGAGTACGAAGGCATCCTGCAAAAGGAGCCCGACAATGCCGAGGTCATCATGGCCTTGGGTGAGGTGGAGGAGAAATTGCAGAAGAGTGGGCAGTTGAAGCCCAACGGCCACGCATCCATGCCGCCGTCCTCCTCGTCTTCACCTGGGGCCGCGCCCGGCACCATTGCGCCGCCCGCGGGGATCAATCTCGATTTCCGGACCATCTCCACGGATGGCGGCACACTGATGACTACCGCCGCCACCATGCGGCCCGATGGCAGCATCGGCGGCATGCGCCTGGCGATGCAGGCGGAGCAGCTCAACATCAACATGGCCGACGATGGGAACGAGGCGCTGGCCAAATTCCTCATCCAACACCGGCTGGTCACCGAGGAAGTAGTCAGCTCCGCGCTCGAGCGGGTGCAGAAAAAGAACAAGGACCTGGGGCCGAATGTGATGGCGACCTCCCTGATCGATGAGATTTCCCGCCGTGGAGCCATCGAGACCGAAACGCTGCTGGCCGGCATCGTGGAGCGCTCGAAATTCCCTTATATTCCGCTCGAATACTACGACTTCGACCGCTCTGTCGTAAAAATGCTGCCGGAGAGCCTGAGCATAGGGCGGCTGATCGTGCCTTTCGACATCATCAGCCGCACGGTGATGGTCGCGATGGCCAATCCTTTCGACGTGCTGGGCAAGGAAGCGGTCCAGCAACTTCTCGACTACAGCGTGCAATGGCATCTGTGTTCGCCGCAGGCGATCATGAAGGTGCTCGGTGACACTTTCACGGGGGCCAAGAAATGAGCATCAAATCCTTTGGCGAACGCATCGCGGATGTCTTGATTGAGGATGGGCTGCTGCTGCCCAGCCAGCTCGCGGAAGCGATGGACTTGCAAAAGAAGCAGGGCGGCCGCCTGCTCAAGCTGCTGACCGACAAGCAGTACGTCACCGAGCAGGACATGGTCATCTCCATGGGCCGCTGCCTCGACGTGCCGCCGATCAATCTTTCCAAGGTACGGGTGCCGGAGGAAGTCCAGGACCTGGTGCCGAAGGACATGGCGCGCATGTACAAGCTCGCCCCGGTCTGCCGCCTCGGGAACAAGCTGTTCGTGGCGATGGCCGACCCGCTGAACGTGCTGGCGCTCGACGATCTGCGCCAGCGCACCAAGCTCGAGATCATCCCGATGATCACGACCGAGCGCAGCGTCACCGAGGCGCTGAGCGGGGTGGGCAATGCCGGCTCCGCCATGGAGCAGGTGCTGAAGGATGCGGCCAGCCAGGCGGATGCCAGCGTCGAAGAGGTGAAGCAGAAGCGCGAGGACATCGACCTCGACCGGCTCGCGGTGGAGAGCGAAGACGCGCCAGTCGTCAAGATCGTGAACCTCATCCTCGTGCAGGCGCTCAAGGAAAAGGCGTCGGATATTCACATCGAACCCTTTGAGAAGCAGCTCAAGCTCCGCTACCGCGTGGACGGCTCGCTGATCGAAGCCAGCTCGCCGCCGAAGGCGCTGCAGCTCCCGATTGCCTCGCGTATCAAGATTCTCGCCGGCCTCGATATCGCCGAGCGCCGCCTCCCGCAAGACGGCCGTTTCCGCATTCGCGTCTCGGGCAAGGAAGTCGATCTTCGTATCTCCGTGCTGCCCACGACCTATGGCGAGAAGATCGTTATTCGTCTCCTCGACAAAGGCGCGCTCTCCGGCTCGATCGACCAATTGGGCATGGACGAGTACACGCTGGGCGTCTTCAAGAAGGCCGTCGATGCGCCTCACGGCATGATCCTCGTCACGGGCCCCACCGGCTCGGGCAAAACGACCACGCTCTATTCCGTGCTCAGTGAGCTGAACAACCCGGAATACAATATCGTCACCGTCGAGGACCCGATCGAATACCAGCTTTCCGGCATCAACCAGGTGGCCGTGAAAGCCGACATCGGCCTGAGCTTTGCCGATGCCCTGCGCTCCATTCTGCGTCAGGACCCGGACATCGTCATGATCGGTGAAATTCGTGACAACGAAACCGCCGATATCGCGGTCAAGGCCGCGCTCACCGGTCACCAGGTGCTCTCCACGCTCCACACCAACGACGCCGCGGGCGCCATTTCGCGTCTGGACGACATGGGCATTGAGCCTTTCCTCATTTCCTCCTCTGTGCTGCTCACTTGCGCGCAACGTCTCGTGCGCCGCGTCTGCCCGAATTGCCGCGAAGAATTCCAGCCGGAGCCCGAATTGCTGGCCAAGCTCGAAATCCAGGACGAGGGCACCACCTTTTATCACGGCGCCGGGTGCGACCGTTGCAAACGCCGCGGCTATATGGGCCGGGCGGCCATTATCGAGGTTCTCCCCGTCTCAGAAACCATCCGGAGGCTCATTATCAAGCGCGCTTCGGCTGCGGTCATCAAAAACCAGGCCGTCAGTGAAGGAATGAAGACTCTACGTATGGTCGGCATTGACAAAGCCCGTGAGGGCGTTACGACGTTGGAGGAGATTCTGCGGGTCACCGCGGAAGACCACTAACGTCCCCATGGGGTTATTCGATCATCTTTTTAAAACCAAATCGCCCCCTGGTGAGGAGAAAGTGGTCGAGCATGCCCCAGAGGCAGGCGCGCCCAAACCAGCGGAAGGGGTCCCCCGGACACCTCCGCCACAGAGGGCCGATCCTTCGGCGTTCCTTCATCCGAAGAATTTTGTCCCGCGCGGTGCTCCTTCGCTGACCGCCGCCCCACGGCCCGGTTCGGCGATCACCGGCAAAAACACGGAGCGACGCTCTGCCTCGGGCAGCCCAGTGCCCGCCGGGGATGAGATCGTGCTCACGCTGGGGGACGTTCTTTCCCGTATTCCCACCCACTATCTGAAGTCCGGCACCCACGACGCGAAGCGGGAGCTGCGTTTCAAGATCAACGATCTTTCGTCCGATATCGCGCGGGGCCGTGCTGCTGTGCCTCTGTCGCGCATCGCGCAATTGGTGCCCGAGATCTTCGTCAAGGAAATCAGCAGCGACGAGGACACGGAAGTGCGGCTGCCGTTGCAAAAGCTGGTCGAGCAAATCGGCATGCTGCGGTCGATGCCGAAGGCGGCCGCGCCGGAAAAGATGGCGCGCCCGGTGACGACCGTCGAACTGCCTCCCGGGATCAAGTCGGTCCTGCCTCCCCAGGCGAAGAGCGAGCCGCCGGTGGTCCCTGTCGTGGATCTGCCGCGTCCCGCCGCGGAGCAGCCGCTCGCCCCGCCCATCATTCTTGCCGAGCCCGCTTTGGCTCCGACCGTCCTCGAACTAAAGCCCGCGGCAGAACAAACTCCGGTGCCGCCGGTGGTTCTGGGTCCGCCTCCCGTGGTCGAGGCCCCCACTCGTATCGAGAGTCCTGCTCCGGTCCAGGCTCCTGCCTTGGCGCCGGTCGAAGTTCTTCCCCCTGCGGCTGCTGCTGCGGCTGTCGCGCCAGTTTCGCCGGCGCCCGTGGCCGAGCCGGCGCCCTCACCTGCGCCCGCGCCGGAAAAACCGGCCGCAATGCCAATCTTCGAGTTGGTTCCGCCCGCGCCGGAGCCCATCCCGTTCGTCGCACCTCCGCCAGCGGCACCGCGGGCTGCAACTTCATCGCCGGTGGCCTCACCAGTTGCACCGGAGCCACAGAAAATCATCCTCGATTGGGGGCCGCACGTGCCCGCCCAGGCAGAGGAGATCAAGGAAACCGTCGCACCGAAACCGGTCGCACCGGAAGTCGTCGCACCCACGGTGGTCGAAGCGGTTATTCCTGAGGCGGTCGCGCCCGTGCCTGTTGTATCCGAGCCCGTCATCGAGCCGCCGCGCGTTGAACCGGTGGCTGAAGTCCAGAAGCTGGCGCCGGTGGAATCGCCGGAACTGGAGACCGGCGAAGAGAAGATCCAGCTCAGTCTCGCGGCCATCCTCCGGCAATGCCCTCCGGAAATTATCGTCGGCCAGTTGCCCCATGTGGACGACAGCGTCCGGATTACGTTGCCGTTTGCACCGATTGACCGCCAGCTCGTGAAGGGTCATGTGGAAGTCAGTGCCCTGCGTTTCATCGTCGCGCTCCCAGAGGTTTACCAAAAATTCTTTGTCGCCAAGGTCGGCGTCAAAGTGCCGATCCCACTCGAGGAAGTCTTCCAGAATCTGCCGTCACCGAAGCACGAACTCACGCCGGAGCCCCCGGCCACACCGCCGGTCTTCCTGACGTTCGCGCCAACTCCCGCCGCACCTGTCGCGGAGGTGGCGCCCGTTGTTTCCGCGCCTCTGGAAAAGGTGGAAGAGAAACCCGCGCCCGCCGTGCCGGTCAGCGAAGCGAAGGTCGTCGAGGCGCCAGCGCTGCCGGTCGAACCTCCGAAGATCGAAGCGCCGGCTGTTCCTGCTCCCGTCGAGGAATTGCCTGCAGCGGTTGCGGCCCCGGTCGCCCCGGCCGCGGAAGTCGTTCCGCCGGTTGCCGCCGTTCCGCCGCCACCAGTGGAGACATCGCCGCTGCCGCCCGTTCCGCCGGTCATCGACGTGCCCGCTCCGCTGACTCTCGAAAGGGCCGTTCCACCTCCGTTGCCCGTTGCGGCCGAAGCCGCGCCGAGCGCTCCGGAACCTACGTCGATGCCGTCTTTCGCCGCGTCCCCGACCGCAGAGCCGCTGCCGGCCCTGCCGCCAGAACTCGTGCCTTCATGGTGGTCTGCGTCGCCCGCCTTTAAAGCCGCGATCGGTATCCCGGTGACGGACCTCCGCCCCGAGACGCCGCCCGTACCCGCCAGCGAGACACCAGCGAGCCCGGTTTCGTCGCCCGAAGTGCCGTCGGCCGTACCACCAGTTGAAAACACGCCGCCTCCGCTGCCGGCCTCGCCGACAGCCGCTGGTGAACCTCCAGCCAGTGCGGAAGCGGCCAAACCTTCCTTTCACCCGCCAGTCTTCCGCCCGCATTTCGTTCCGCCTCCGCCGATCTTCGGGTTTGCTCCGCCGCCCGTGGTTGTACCGGAGACCGAACCCGCGGCCCGGCTGGAGCCGCCATCCGTCCTGCCGGGACTCATGGAGTCGGTTGCCGCTGTGTCTGTGCCGCCGGTGGAAAGCGCCACGGTGGAGGCCGCAGTCGCACCCGCGCCGGCACCTGAAGCGGTCGTCATTGCCGCGGTGACGCTGCTGGCGGCGCTCCCCGTCTATCTCTTCGTCCTCGGTCGCTCGCCACATGGGCGC
>Ga0207703_10002693_pt1 | contig 15235 bp, 14 predicted proteins | sample KBSSwiS12_FD_184304 | JGI IMG/M metagenome (GOLD analysis project Ga0207703, IMG submission 184304) | Switchgrass rhizosphere microbial communities from Kellogg Biological Station, Michigan, USA - KBS Switchgrass S1-2 (SPAdes) (version 2) | ecosystem: Host-associated > Plants > Roots >... | reverse complement strand
TTTCTCCTGATCCAGACGAAATCATGGCTGCACCGCCTTAACGAGGATTGGTTGGCTCCCCAAGAGAAAAACGCCTTGGAAGCCCTGAAGTCTCAGCGACACCAGATTCTGAATCGCCTGCCACGGGGCGGCAACGAAAGTCATCGCGCCGAGCTGAATTAGGATGGCTTCAGTTTTACCGGCCGAGGGGCCCGCAAAACCTCTTTCGGCCAAAACCAGTCTCCTGCTTTTACTCCTCATTCTTGGTCTGGGACTCGCCCTGAGGGTTTACCACTTGGGCGCATACTCGCTTTGGTTTGACGAAGGTTTCACACGTTTTTACTCGGAGACTCCACTGTCCTACTTGTGGGCAGACGGTTTTAAGGTGGAAACGAACCCACCGATGTACTACACGATCATGCATTTCTGGATTCCTCTTTTTGGGTCCAGCGAAGTTGCCTTGCGTTCGTTTTCGGTGATCGCCTCCATGATCCTCATTGTCCTGGTCTACATACTGGGAAAGGAACTGGGCGGTCGCACCATGGGCTTGCTCGCAGCTCTCCTGCTCGCCCTCTCACCCTCGGAAATCTGGTATGCCCAGGAGGCGCGTACCTATGCGCTGCTCCAGGTGACGATGGCGTTGACCTTGCTCGGTGCGGCGCGCTATCTCTCCCCTCAAGGATCGTGGAGAAATCTCCTCACTTATGGTTTTGGCGCCATCATTGCCATCTACTGCCACAATACAGCACAGATTTTTGTGAGTGCCCTCAACCTGGTTATGCTGGGTTTGATTGTTTGGGATCCCGGCTTCCGGCCTCGTCTGCTAGCTTGGGTAGGCGCCAATGCCGTCGTGGCCCTGGCGGTGCTCCCTCTGTTTCTCAATGCGTTAAGTCAAACGGAGTCGGCGAATCTCCATTGGATATCGCCATTTACTTCGTTTGGATTTCTCCGGGAACTCGCCGAGATCGTGGGAGGCACGGCAGCAAGCAGGGAATTCCTGCAAGGTCGCATTCTTTCCTATCTGCTTCTTCTCTTGGTGGCGATACTGCTCCTTCGATTTCGAAAGTTGGACCGAAGGAGCCTGGCTCTTCTCGTCCTTGTACCCTTGGGCTATGTGGTCATGGTTCTACTACTCGACCTCCACAAGCCCATTCTAATCTCCCGTATTCTCGTCTGGCTCTGGATTCCGCTGAGCCTCCTCCTGGCCCACCTCCTGATACATGCGGCCAAAATGCGTTCCGCTCTCCTAATCCTGATTATTGCGGTCTTTACGATTGGACTCAACGCACAGCTATTTCCCTCTTTGTCCCTGAAAGAAAATTGGCGCGATCTGGTTCAGGGCAATCAGGACGTACTCAAGAAGAGCGACTTTCTCGTTCTCGGCTCATCCACCGCTGCTGGAAGTTTCATTTACTACCTGCCAGAAGACCTTCCCCGCATGTCCTATTGGCATCCGGAGACAAGTCCCTATCCGCCCTCATTTACCAATGGTTTCCTTTACGAACATTTTAAAATTCCCGCGATAAATACGAATGGGTTGCTGGCTGCCATAAAATCCGGAAAACGGGTCTGCCTCGTCCTTGGACGACAGCCGCAAATTGCATTGGTCTTATCAGGATTATTGCCCAACCCCGACTATCGATTCGTCGATGAATCGATCACCAATTATGAAATCGAGATTCTTGCCTGGAACTATGACGTCAATTCACCGCAGTCGGAAAGTCACAGGAATTAATCTTGTCGCTCTACTTTTGATGTAATAAAACAAAATATTATGCGACCAACTTATAGGAATTTTCTCTCCCGAACCTTGGTTGTTTCAGGCTTTTTGATGGTCGTACTTTCCGCCACGCTGCCCATTCAAGCCCAAGTGTTGACGGCATCAATCTCCGCTTCCTACTACGGGTATCTTGACCAGTACAGCATGAATACAGAGAATAGCTTTGTCGGAGATGAAGCCTGCGTTCCCACCTCGACGACCAACGGTTTGACGCTTCTGCAAAATCTTAACCCCTCCCTTTTCGGCACGGGGCTGTCCGGCAGCACATATGAGGATTGGCATGCCACGGATAACACTTTGATTAACGACTTGGGAACGACCGCGAGTTCAGGCACTACCTATACCCATATTCCCTACGGAATCACCGATTATCTCAATAGCCTTCCCGGCAACGTTACTTCGCAGATCACCATGTCGGGCCAGTTTTCCACGGGGGGATGGGATACCCGCTACCCGCAGCCCACCTATATCACCGCCGTCGATCCAACGGCTCAGTTCATCTACACGGCTATCCAAGGCCAGGATGCCGTCCTTCTTTCCATCGATTACTCAACTCGGAACGGTACCTACACCAGCGGCGGCCACGAGTTGTTGGCTAGTGGCATCACTTGGGACACCTCGACCAATACGGGCACCATCTATTTCGTCGATCCTCTGGATTCATCCGCGACGTTTTCGTCTGGAGCCAGCGATGGCACGGCTTACGACCAGGCAAATGCTCCGGCCATGATCACAACCGGAACCATCACGCTTTTGGGTAGCGGAAGCGGCTCACCGGGCAGCCTTCTTTTGGAATACGACCAATACGAGACCACGGGCATCACCGTTCCCAATACCACTCCCAGCCAGTACCAGCATGTCTATGCCACCATCGATAATGTTTTCGCGCTGGGCGCCGTTCCCGAGCCGTCCGAATATCTTCTCCTGTTTATTGGCCTGGCGGGTCTGATTCTCTATCGACGTTTTGGCGGTAAACTCCAACGCTAGTACATTAGTAGAAATCCGAAGGGGAAGCTGCAAAATGCAATTTTTGCCGGAGGATATCTCGACTCGTCGCGATGTTTATTCAATAATTGCCGCTTAAACGTTTTACTGATTATTTTATGCTCAAACGCTTTCAAATCTCCTTCGCCTGCCTCGCGCTCTTCGGTGTTGTTTCAGGACCGATTCCGCTTCTGGCCTCCAATGATGAACCGCCCAATACACAGCCTCCCGTTCAGATGCTGTCGCCCGAGCAGCTGGATACGCTTCTTGCCCCGATCGCGCTCTATCCCGACCCGCTTCTGGCGCAGATTCTTCCAGCCGCCACAGTGCCTGGAGAAATTGTCATGGCAGACCGTTATGTGAAGGCCAAGAAAGACCCGGACAAGATCGATTCCCAGTCTTGGGATGAAAGCGTCAAGGCGCTCGCGCGTTACCCCGATGTCCTCTCCATGATGGACAAGCAACTGGATTGGACCACGCAGTTGGGCGAAGCGTTTATTGCCCAACCCTCGGATGTTTATGCGTCCGTTCAACGGCTACGCGCCAAGGCGGAAGCGGTCGGCAATTTGAAGACGAACACTCAGCAAGTCGTGACGACCGAACAGAATATCATCCAGATCATGCCGGCCAACCCGCAGGTCATTTATGTGCCGCAATATCAACCTTCCGTCGTGTACGTTCAACAACCGGTCGATCCCCTCGTGCCTCTCGTGACCTTTGGTGCCGGTCTCGCGCTCGGTCTATGGATTCACAATGAAGTGAACTGGCACAACGGAAACATCTACTATCATAACTCCGGTTGGCATGGCGGTTATTACGGCGGCAATAACAACATTAACATCAATAATAATATCAACATCAACAACGGTAACGGCAACGTCTGGAAACCACAGAACAAGCCCAGCACTCTTCCCTCCTACAAGCCCGGTAATGGCAATGGCTGGAACGGTAATAACAAACCCGGCAATGGAAATGGATGGAATGGTGGTAACGGCAACAAGCCTGGCAACGGTAATGGGAATGGTTGGAATGGAAATGGAAACAAGCCCAGCAGCGGCAACGGCGGCGCCGGAAACGGAAGCAAACCTGGCGCTGGCGACGGCTGGACAGGCAATAAGCCCGGAAATGGATCTGGAAACAAACCCTCGACTTTACCCGGCCAAGCCCAAAAGCCGACTACCCGGCCTGCGCAGCCCGCGAACCGCCCCATGCCCAGTCCGACTTCCGGCAACCAACAGTTTAATCGTGAAGCAACCAAACCTACCCAAAGCCGTCCCGCCCAGACGACGCGGCAGGCACCTGCGGCCAATCGCCAGGCTCCTGCCGGCAATCGCGGTGGTGGAGGGGGCGGCCACCGAGGCGGGGGACGTCAGTAGTATTCCAGTCTGGATTGAGACCTATTCGTCAGAGTCGATCTAGCTTCGGCGATATTCGCGGGGGGAGATATTCAGTCCGTTTTTAAAAGCGCGGCTGAATGAGTAGATTGAATCGAAGCCGCACTTCGCCGCCACATCCCCAATGGTTAGGGACGAGTCGCGCAGGAACTTGCACGCCCGTTGCAGCCGGAGTTCCCGGACGTAGCGACCCAGACTGAGGCCGGTCGCGAGGCGGAAAAGTCTCCGCAAATGGCTTTCCGAATGACCAAGCGCCGTTGCCATGGATTTAATAACGATCGGCTGATCAAGTCGCGCCATGATATGTTGATTAACCTGGACGAGAATGCTTCCGTCGCGGGCCTCCACATTTCGCTTTTGATGTCGAATGGACCTGATCTTTCGGCCGCTCAGCCTTCCCAGAAGAATCGCCAGCTGATGTTGGAGCAAAGGCGGGGGATCCCCTGTATTCCACGCGCGAATAATCTCCGCGAGAAGAGCCAGTTCGCTCTTATCCAAATCGCGCGAAGGTGAGGAACGTAGCGCTTCTATATCCGTTTCCTTCTCCATTTCGAACGTCAGGAATATCCAGCAAATCCGGGCCGGCTGGATCGAATTGTAGGAATGAAATTGAAAGGGAAAAACCAACTGTGCCTGCCCTTCCCGAAGGGTAAAGCTGTCGACATCGATACAAACTTTTCCGGTTCCCTGCACCGCGACAATGAGCACAAATCGATGATGCTGATCACGAGGTCGAAGGCGGCGCATGGCCAGCAGATCGGCATCCCGACGGACAAAACAGAGAATATTTTCGGGCAAAATGGGATTTCGCGCCGTCCAGCCCCGCAGGTACGAATTGGGGTCAGGAACGGAATGACTCAGTCGCTCAAGCCGTTTCAGGGAATCGTCGACCAAGTCAGAAGGGGGTTTCGGCATGATGATCAGAACTGTTAAAAATAAGATCATTAATACTATTTCTTATCAATGTCAAATGTCGCATAAAGAAGCTACATGACAGCTTCTGCCACCCAACCTGTTCGCGTCGGCCTTATCGGACCGGGCGGTCGCCTCCGCGGGATCGTCGGGCGACTTCTCAATGAAGCCCCTTCCGGATCCATCAAAATCGTTGCGGCGTACGATCCCGATTCAAGGGCTCTTCAGTCTGTGCGCGATGAACTGGGAATCGAATTGGAGGAAGCGCTTTCTGAAGAAGCTCTGATCAACCGCCCGGATCTCGATTGGATTTTCATTGGTTCCTGGAATGTCTTTCATGCCCGCCAAGCCATTGCGGCCATGCAGGCGGGAAAGCATGTCTTTTGCGAGAAACCACTCGCCACCAGTCTCGAGGATTGTGTAGCTATTCGAGATGCAGCCGCAAAATCGGGTCGGATCTTCTCCTTCGGGCTCGTCCTTCGTTACTCGCCGCATTACCAAAAAGTCCATGATTTGATCGCGACCGGAGCCATAGGGAATATCCTCTCGTTCGAGTTTAACGAGACCCTGCCGTTCAATCACGGCGGTTATATCTTCGGCAACTGGCGTCGCCATACTTCCAAGGCGGGCAGTCATTTGCTCGAAAAATGCTGTCACGATCTCGACCTCGCCAATTGGATCATCAACAGTCTGCCCATGCGCGTCGCCAGCTTCGGCGGGAAGGATTTCTTCGTTCCAAAAAACGAACGCCACATTGCCCGGATCGGCCCCAGCGATGCGGGGAAGCCTGCGTACCGAACATGGGTTGACCCTGACGGGATCAGCCCTTTTACCAAAGGAGCTAATATCGTCGATAATCAGGTCGCGATACTCCAGTACGCCAACGGTGTCCGCGCCACTTTCCATACCAACTGCAACGCTGGAATCCCCGAACGCCGCTTTTATATCTGTGGCACGGAAGGAGCACTCCGAGCGGATGCCCTCACGGGCCACATCGAGTGGCAGCGGATCAGTCACGCGCCAAAAATGGAGCAAATCAATATGGGACATGGTGGCGGTCACGCCGGAGGGGACGAGACCATGGCCAAGGCACTCGTTGATACCCTGATAAACGGTCAAAAGCCTCTCGCTTCCGTTGAAGAAGGTCTCCACGCTTGCGTGGCCGCTTTCGCCATCGACCAAGCGATGGAAGAAAAAAAGGTGGTTGAGCTCGATCCTTGGTGGAAAGCAGCCGGAGTTAAGGTTTAATAAGGAATTCATGGAAGTACTCATTCGCGATACGGCAGAAGAAGTTTCCCTTCTTGGTTCACAAATCGTGGCGCTGTTGCTGCGGCGCAGGCCGCGTTGTGTGCTGGGCCTGGCGACGGGGCGTACGCCTCTTCGCCTTTACCGGGAATTAATCCGTTTGCATGAGACCGAGAAACTCGATTTCAGCCAAGTGACCACCTTCAATCTTGACGAGTATGTAGGCCTGCCGCCGGATCACCCCCAGTCATACCACTACTACATGCGGGAAAACCTCTTTCGCCACGTCAACATTCCGATGGAAGCGACCCATGTCCCGGATGGCTACTCGCCTGACCTGCGTGCGCACTGCAAGCAGTACGAACAGGCCATCATCGATGCCGGCGGAATCGATCTTCAATTACTCGGCATCGGCGCCAACGGCCATATCGGCTTCAATGAACCGACCGGCTCGCTGCGTTCGCGCACGTGGATCAAAATTCTTTCAGAAAAAACGCTCAAGGATAACGCCAGCAATTTTTCCAGCCCGGACGAGCAACCGCGCCACGTCGTGACCATGGGGATCGGAACTATTCTCGAGGCCCGGCATTGCGTCGTTCTCGCTTGTGGCTCGGCCAAGAGTAACGCAGTCAAGGCGATGATCGAAGGCCCCCTCTCCGCCATGTGCCCGGCATCAGCGCTTCAGTTGCATCCGCGGGTCACGGTCATCATTGATGCCGCCGCCTCTGCGCGGCTCGATCATCCCGAGCACTACCGCTGGATCGAGCAACATAAGCTCGACTGGCAGAAGTACTCTTAAGCTTTACGATTTCCTCTCGGCAGACAGGGCAATTCTGTCATGCTGAAGACATGCTGACTGAACTGGCCCTGATCGTCCCCATTCGCACGTTAACCTCCGAGGAGATCGCCGAGGCTGCGGGGGAGTTGCTCGATCCTTCTGTTTTGGATCAGAGCAAATCCGAATTCCTGCGCGCCTGGGCGGAGCGCGGTGAAACGGCGGACGAACTGGCCTCCTGCGCCGAAGCTTTTCTTCCCAAGGCCCTTGATCCCGGCTTGCGCGGAAGCTGGAACGGCAAGCCTCTGCTCGACTGCTGCGGCACCGGTGGTGGTGGCCTGAACCTGCTCAATATTTCGACCGGCCTGATGTTCATCCTCGCCGCAATGGGCATTCCGGTCGTGAAGCATGGTAATCGCGGAATCTCCAAGCGATCCGGCAGTGCCGACGTCCTTGAGGCGATGGGCATCAAGATTGATCTCCCACCCGAGAAAGCGGCCCAATGTCTGGAGGAAATTGGTTGTGCGTTCTTGTTTGCCCCGTTTTATCACACCTCTTTCGCCGCGGTCGCGTCGGTGCGTCGCGCGTTGGCAGCGGAAGGACAGCGTACCATCTTCAATTTGCTGGGTCCGTTGCTCAATCCCGCCCGTCCGGATGCGCGATTGATTGGTGTGTTCAAATTCGAGCACGTTCAACTTTATCGTAGCGCCTTGGAACAAATGGAATGCCGACGATTCACAATCGCTTGCGGAAACGACGCGGAAAGCAAACAGATGATCGGAGAAGTCAGTGCCAACGGCGACACCGAGTTCGGCAGCACACTTCGACTTCCGGACGGCTCACCCCTGACCCGCTTTACTCGAAAGCTTGATCCATCCATTCATGACAAACTGGATTCCCTTCTCGTCCGTACCACGGGCGAAAGCGCTTCGAGGTTGGAAACCGTCTTCTCGGGAGAAGAGCAGGAACTCGAGCGCGAAACCCTGCTGATCAACGCGGCCATTTCCGCTTGGACCCACGGAACCGCGACCTCTCTTGAGGAAGGCCTCGCGCTTGGCGCCGAGGCACTCGATTCTGGAAAAGCCTTGGAAGTCCTTAAACGTTGGCAGAAATTTTCCGAAGAGAACTAGAGACATGTCAGCCTTTTCGGAGATGCGGCCTTACTACCGCTTCGCTTATAATGTTGTCGGTTGTGAGTTGATGTTTCACCGCCCCGTCATCGTGGGCCGCGAGAATGTACCCAAGGGCGGCTGCCTGATTGTTTCCAACCACGTCAGTTTCATGGATCCCACCACAGTCGGCTGGGCCGTGGCGCGTGAAATTTTTTATCTCGGGCGCAAGAGCTTGTTCAAGCCGCCCTTCTGGAGTTGGTTTCTTCCGATTTGCAATGTCCTCCCCATTGACCGTGACGCCAACGACATCTCCGGCCTGCGCCGCATTATTCGCATGCTCAAGGACGGTCACGCCGTCCTGCTTTTTCCTGAAGGCACACGTTCGCCCGATGGAAACATCCAGCCCGCCGAGTCAGGCGCCGGCCTTATCGCGCTCAAGGCCGGTGTACCCATTCTTCCTGTCCGCGTCTTCGGCACTTATGAGTCGCTTTCCCGTCACACCAAGCGCCTGAAGTTTCACCCTATTCGCGTCGTTATCGGAAAGCCTTATCTTCCCGTCGTGCCCGAAGGTAAGCGGGAAAAAGAACTGTATGGCCCCGTCGCGCAGGAGATGATGGCTCGCATTGCCACCCTGCACTAATGCAGGATGCCAAACTTGGTGCCGGGCAGCCGCCGCGGATCCTGTCGAAGAATTTTCCGGCGTTCGGGAGTCAGACGTGCCAGTAATTCCTCCGAATACTCGAAGCCGTGCCGTGTCTTCCCCCACATGGGGCCATAACGATAAATCACGACTCGCCTCTCACCGGGATTGCTTCGTTCCGTTGCGCCATGCATCAGCGCATCGACAAAGAGAAGCGCGTCTCCTGCCTTGAGATGGACCTCAATGGCCCCCTCCGGCAGCGTCCGGTAATTTTCACGATTCTGGTAAATTTTCCTGACCTCATCCGGGATAAAATTCGACTTGTGACTTCCCGGAACCACCAACGTCCCACCGTCGCCCGGACCGATATCAGTCACTGCCAGAAGGATATTAACCTGCCCGCATCTGAATTTACCGTTCACGAAGCGGTACTGATTACGTACAATTGAGTCCTGTCCTCCGGAATGAATCCCAAAGAATCCACTCCGTCGACGGATGGAGGCGAAACACTCATCAATGAAAAGCCCGTCGACATAGGTATCATGCTCGCCGCAATAACGATGAAGCCGTTCAATCCACGCCGGATGATCAATCAACTTCTCAAACGCCACACCTCCCTCAACGATATTTTGTAATTCAACTCCAGCATCGCCGTTGTTATCGAGTCGCTGGATGTTGCCATGCCAGCCCATAAACGGCAGGTCTGGAAAACGATCAAAAGCCTGATTAAGTTCCGCCAAAAGTTCGTGATCCACCGCATTCCTGAGAATGACATAACCGCGTAGATCGAAAAGATGATCCAGAGTATCGTAGCTCATGGAAGTAACGTAGTTTAAAAATGATTTTCAGGGAATCGACGCTTTGCTCATAAACATATAAGATCGTCTCATGTCCGTCCGTCTCAAGGAAACCCATACTCTTCCTGCAGGCCCTCTTCATGTGGGTCATTTCGATGCCCGTGGCATTCACTATGGCTGGAGGCCTAAGGGCACCATGGACTGGCTCCTCGTCTATACCGCAGCAGGAAACTGTCGCGTTCGCTTTACTGGCGGAGAATTGATCATGAACCCCGGGGATATTTTTCTCTACAAGCCGGGCACGCCTCAGGATTACGGACAACATAATCCAAACGGACGTTGGAAGCAGCTGTGGGTACACTGGATTCCACGCACGGAGACTTTGGACTGGTTGGCATGGCCGGAATTAAGCCCAGGCCTTAAACATCTCCATCTCTCCTCCGACCTACGGCACAAAGTAATCTCAGAGCATAAACTGGCCGAGTCTGTCCTTCGCTCCAACACCCCCCGGAGTGAATTTCTGGCCGTCAATGCCGTGGAACGCATGCTCTTGCTTTGCAGCCAGGCCAATCCCATGGAAGGAAATCAGCGGCAAAACCCGCGGATTCAGCAAGCCGCGGACGGAATGATCAAAAACATGAGCCAAAAACAATTGCTGGAAACCATCGCGCGTCGCCATGGCTTCTCGCGTTCCCGTTTTGCAGCGCTTTTTCGACAACAGCTGGGGCAAGCTCCCGGGCAATACCTTGAGGCCCAACGTCTGGTCCAAGTTCGTCATCTCCTTGCCTACACCAATCGTTCCCTGGCGCAAATTGCCGATCACGTCGGCTTCTCCTCGCCTTTTTATCTCTCATTACGCTTCAAAAAGCACTATGGTCACAGCCCGCGAACCTTTCGGCAGAAGCACCAACAGTCTCTTTAAACTAACGCGGCAAAAATTTCCTAACATAACTTTAAGACAACACCGCTTTACAACTATCCCAAGTCAGGGTTGGCTAACATCATCTCATGTTCTCTTTTCGTCGCCTTAGCGCCTGTATTATCGGGCTCACGCTAGCCACCAGTTCTCTACGGGCCGCCCATCCGGATGCGCTCACCAGCCCTATCACACCCACTCCCGGTGGTGGCAGCAGCGGCGGCAGCGCCACGCCCCCCGCTTCGCCGACGTCTCCCCCTCCCGCGCCTCCTGCTGTTTCGACTCCTGCCGCACCGGCAAGTCCTTTGCCCGCCGTGGTCGCGCCCTCTCCGGCCCCCACGACACCAACCCCCGCTCCTGCCCCCGCCCCCGCCGCGACCGTCCCCCAAGGCACTCCCCTTCCCGAAGGCTCGGAGCCTGAAAAATCGGTCGTTCAAATCATCACTGCTTTTCAGGAGCCCAGCTGGTCAGCTCCATGGATTTTCGGCGTTCCCCGTTTCGCCTCCGGCACTGGCTTCCTGATCGATGGCGACCGTATCATGACCAATGCGCACGTCGTGGCCTTTACCAAGCAGCTTCTTGTCCGCAAGTATCACGACCCACAACGTTACTTCGCCAAGGTCGAGTTCGTCGCACACGACATCGATCTCGCTATCATTCGCGTGATCGATCCCGCCACCGGCCAAGACAATGCTGATTTCTATAAAGGCATGAAACCGCTCGAGTTCGGTCCCCTCCCCAAAGTCCGCTCGACCGTTGTCACCTACGGATTCCCCGCCGGCGGCCAGCAAATTTCTTATACACGCGGGGTGGTCTCGCGCATTGAAGTTCAAGGCTATGTTCATATCGGCAATCGCGCCTTTCTGGCCGTCCAGACGGATGCTGCGATTAACCCGGGCAACAGCGGTGGACCGGTTATTCAGGACGACAAGGTTGTCGGCGTGGCCTTCGAAGGAACCCATGCGTTGGAAAACACGGGTTATTTTATTCCAACAGTCATCATCAATCACTTCCTTGCCGACATCAAGGATGGCTCCTATCACGGTGAACCCGATTCCGGCTTACGCCTGACCAATATGCAGAACCCGGCCTTCCGTCGGATGTTAAAGCTTCCAGATGACACCAAGCAGGGCGTGCGGGTGGACAGGATTTTGGATATCGCCACAACCAAGGCTGTCCTGCAACCGAACGACGTGATCATGAAGGTGGGCGATTATCCGGTCGATGAAGACGGCACCATTACCTATGAAGGCAACACCGTCGGCGTATCGGTCGCGTTTGACCTCGCCCAAGACGGTGAATCGATTCCGCTCAAAGTCTGGCGCGAGGGTAAAGAAATCGATGTCGATCTGCCCATGAAGGTCTATCGGGATGACTCCGCCCAGGGAAACCAGTACGACGTGCTTCCTCCCTATTATGTTTATGGAGGCCTCGTCTTTACCGGTCTCTCTCTCGATTACCTCAAAACCTTTGGCGAGAATTGGACTGACTCTGCCGGGCGCGAACTGATTTATGAGCTGGCCTACCGTCACGTCGAAGATCCCAAGCATTGGCGTCCGGAACCGGTCGTCCTCGCCTCCATCCTCGATCATCCCGTGAACGCCAACTTCACGACACGCGGCCAGGCCATGGTCGACAAGATCAATGGGATGAAAATCAATCAACTCAGCGACGTACCGAAGGCTTTCGCAGCGACCTCCGGTCCCGATGCCATCATCGAGTTTCTTCCTGATCATCATTTCGAGGTCATCCGCAAGGATGACGCTGAAAAAGCCAACGCGACTATTCTCGATACTTACCGCGTCCCTGCACAAAGCCGTCCATGAACCGATTTCCTTATTTTCCCCGCCGACTGACACTTTTTCTGGCGTTGGCATTGACGCCTCTCCTCACTGCTTTTTCATCGCTCAATGCAGCTGAGAAAAAGACCTCGGAGGATCATGCCTCCGGACCTTTCAAATGGGAAAACGCCATTATTCATATCGAAGCGACCAGCAAACAGTACAACTATATCCAGCCCTGGGCGCGGACGGAGCGCAAGTCTTACAAGAGTGGCGTCTTGATCGACGGCCACCAGATTATCACCACCGCCGATGGCCTCTCTGACCAGACTTTGATTCGCTTGAAGAAAGGAGGCGAAGGCCTCTTCAGCATCGGTCGCGTCCTCTGGATCGATTATCAGGCCAACCTCGCCGCCCTGACCACCGACGAAACGGATTTCTGGACCAGACTGCAACCGGCCAAGCTGGCTGATCCGGATCCAATAAGCGGTTCCGTGCGCATCCAATTATGGCGCGATGACCAGCTCGAAAATCGTCAGGGCGAGATCGAGCAAATGACCGTGGACAATTCCGTCCTCAGTTTTGTTTCCGTTCCCGCACTCAAAATCGACTCGACCATCGTTGGCGTCGGCTTTGGAGAGGCCATCACTTCCGGCGACAAATTGATCGGACTCGCCTGCCTGCAAGGCGGCGATGCAGTGACCGCCATTCCTTCCTCCTTCATTGCATCAATTGTCAAGGCGCGGGCGAACAATACCTACACCGGCCTTGGTTACTTCGACTTCACTTGGGACCAGGCGGACAACCCATTGAATCTCGATTATCTCAAGCTTCCCGCTCCCCCACGGGGCGTCATCGTCAAGGAAACCGGGCTTAAACCCGGCGTCGAATCGATCGTCAAGACACACGACGTCATCCTGAATATCGACGGCTTCAACATCGATGCCCAAGGCAACTATCGCGACCCTCAATACGGGAAACTTTCGCTGGAAAATCTTTCCTCCCGTGGCAAGTGGGCGGGAATGGAATGCAAGATGAAGATTTGGCGCGACGGCAAGGAAATGGACATCGTCTATAAGCTCCCCAAGGCCGATTTCAAGGACAACCTCGTTCCCATGCAGTCTTTCGACCAGGATCCGGAATATGTCATGGTCGGCGGCTTCGTTTTTGTTCCCCTAAACGAGGCCTATTTGCGGAGTTGGGGTCCGAACTGGCGGCAGCGCGCTCCTTTCCGGCTTTCCTACTACGATATGGACAAGGTCAGCCCTGAACACCAGCAGCGGGTCGTCCTTTCCCAGGTCATTCCCAATGAAGTCAACATTGGCTACGAAGGCCTGCGCAACACCGTCATTGACGAGGTTAACGGCGTAAAGATCAAACAAATCTCCGATCTCGTCACCGCCCTTAAAACGCCGGTTGATGGATTCGATGTATTCAAATTCGCCCCCGGAGAACCAATTCAGCAGGCGGTGATTGATGCGAGCGCTCTGGTTCAAGCTGATCAGCAAATTATGACGAAGTACCACATTCCTTCGGACCACCTCATCAATCCTCCCGTGGTGCAGGAAACGACGCCGGCAGCAGCGACGCCGACTGCGGTGGTTAAACCGCCACACGCCAAAAAGACGTAATCTTGGGTCAACCGGCAGCGACCATGGCCGATTTTGGCCTGACTTTTTTTGGATAGGCTACTTCCAGGACGCCAGCCAGCCGAAATCGGGCCAGAATGCGTGCCACCTCAAGGGGGCTCAGCTTCACCATATCCGCAATCTCCTGCACCGTTCGATGTCCATCCGCCAGGCTGAGCAAGCCCAAGTCGGCCGGGGTGGCCTCGGCCGAGCCGAGAGAACTGTTCCCGTTGTAATGCGGAATTGAATCAAAGGGAGGCATTGCCTGTTGCAGAAGGGCAAGTTCATCTTCCTTGAAAGCCACTCCCTCGATCAAGACCTGCGGTTCATAGACTGCGAGATCCCTGGAAAGATCGGGTGGCAGGGGACGCTCATGAAAATCAAAAATGGCATCCCGCCAACCTACAAACTGGAACAAGGCGTGGAGGGCCACGGTGGCTCCGATCTTGGCGTTCACAATGATGCCGTTTTCCATCGCCAGAAACCCTTCCTGGTCTCCTTCCCTGATCTTCAAATATCCCGTCTGGCTTCCGTTTACGAGCATCCTGAGAGTTTCCGCTAAACTTGCTGAACGAATGCTTCCTGAGGTAACAGACATAATGGCAATAAAGTGACGAAAGAAGTGGCTTAAATCGGTTCGGTATGGACGCTTAAGCACGTTATATGCCACGACTTAACAGCTTCGGTTACACGTTTAAATGTAACCCTTTATTGCTTCAACTGTTGCCTAATCTTGTCCAGAACCGACGAGATAGGTGAACTCAGTGAGAAACCATGCATATCGCAACACAAAAATGATCAGGTTTAATTCACTCAACCCGGAATAAGCCTGCCTTGTTTTTCCACAGCTTCCCCGATACAGTGCCGACGCCATGTTTTTTCCCGGCACGATCTAATTTATGCGTTGGCCAGATATTTTCTTTAGGGCCAGAAAGCGGCGCGAGGATCAACCTTCTTCAAAAACGTCACCGGATGGAGTCGCCAAGCTCGCTTCCACGGCAACACCCACCACGGCGATAAAACCGGCTTCCGCTGCGCCGGAAGCACCGCCTTCCACCACTCCAGAGCCGGGCAAATCGGAAGAACCGCATTTGAGCCCCCCTCCCGGCTCAGGAGGCCCCGCGCTACGTCCTGCCGTCCGGGCCACCAAGCCTGTGGTCCTTTCGACAACGCCAACACCAACGCCAATCACGACAGAAGAAGATCCGGTGAAAGCGTTTGCCCGAGCCAATAGCATCCGTTTAGCCAAAAAAGCCGATCAAGTTGCATCTTCAAGTGAACCACAGTCAGTT
>Ga0207703_10002689_pt1 | contig 15250 bp, 13 predicted proteins | sample KBSSwiS12_FD_184304 | JGI IMG/M metagenome (GOLD analysis project Ga0207703, IMG submission 184304) | Switchgrass rhizosphere microbial communities from Kellogg Biological Station, Michigan, USA - KBS Switchgrass S1-2 (SPAdes) (version 2) | ecosystem: Host-associated > Plants > Roots >... | reverse complement strand
CGGCGCGTGCGCTCGCGGTGCGGCCGCCGGGCGCGCCGCTCACGCGATCAGCTTCTGCGCCGACTTGAGCAGCGCCGCCGCGGTCTCGCTGCGCTCGCCGTAGTCCTTCCAGGCGGTGTCGCGGGCGATCGCCTGCCACTTGCGAACCGTCGCCTCGTCGAGGTCCCAGACCTTGGCGCCGGCCTTGGCGTAGACCTCGGCGGCGATCTTGTCGTCGGCCCTGGCGGCGTCGGTGGCGAACTTCTCCTGCTCGGCACCGGCCGCCATGACGATGTCCTGCTGCGCCTTCGGCAGCTTGGCGAAGATCTCCTTGGACATCAGCAGCGGCTCGAACATGAACCAGTACGCCTTGTTGCGGCCGCTCGTCAGGTGCTTGGCGATCTCCTCGAGCTTGAACGAGATGAAGCTCGTCGACGACGTCATCGCCGCGTCCATCGCGCCGGTCTGCATCGCCGCGTAGATCTCGTTGGACGGCAGCGAGATCACCGAGGCGCCCGCCTGCTTGAGGACCATGTCCATCTCGCGGCTGCCGCCGCGCACCTTCATGCCCTTGGCGTCCTCGGGCTGGACGAGCGGTGCCGCGCGGCTGGCGACGCCGCCGGCCTGCCAGATCCAGCTGAGCACGACGATCCCCTTCTCGTCGAGCGTCTTCGCGAGCAGCTTGCCGACGTCGCTCGTCTTCCACGCCGCGCCGACCTCGTAGCTCGGCACGAGCGCCGGCATCAGGCCGATGTTGGTCTCGGGCACCTCGCCGCCGGCGTACGACAGCGGATACAGGCTGATGTCGAGCGCGCCCTTTCGCATCGCCGAGAACTGCGCGTTGGTCTTCATCAGCGACGAGCCGGGATAGACCTGCGCCTTCAGCGCGCCGTTGCTGCGCTTCTCGATGTCGGCGGCGAAGCGCCGGCAGAGGCGGTCGCGGAAGTCGCCTTCGTTGATCGTGCCGCCGGGGAACTGGTGCGAGATCTTCAGCGTTCCGGCCTGCGCCCGCGCACCCCCGGCGAGCGAAACGAGGCCCGCCGCGCCGGCGGTCTGCAGCAATTCGCGTCGCGTGATGGCCATGTTTCGTCTCCTGTCTCGTTCTGATCGATCGATCCATTCTGGCGATCCGGCGCCGGCGCGGATATCGGGAATCCCGCGAGGGGCGTGCGGGAAACACCTAGGGCCGGTCCTCGCCATGCGGGTGCCGCCGCGGGCAAGCCCTAGACTGTCCCGTCCCCCGACAGGAGCCGGCATGCAGAACGCGATCGCCTTCTGCGACAACGACGTCGTCGTCGTCGCCTGGAGCTACGGCGCGAAGCTTTCGGGCTGCATGGGCTTCGCGATCTACCGGATCGACGCCGCCGGCGCCGAGACCGCGCTGCCGTCGATGGCGGTCTTCCCCGGCTTCGTGCCCAAGCGTGGCCAGACGACGGCGAGCTTTCCGGTGCAGAAGTTCTACTGGAAGGACCCGTACGCGCGCCTCGTCGCCGATCGCACGGGCTCGCGGATGTTTCGCTACAAGATCGTCCCGCTCGCCGGCAAGCCCGGCAAGCTGAAGCCGATGACGGTCGCGTTCGTCGTCTCCAACGAGATCGCGATCTCGCCCGCAGTCGCGCCCGGTGTCGCCGCCGTCTTCAACCGCGGCCTGATCTCCACGCAGCGGATCTCGAACGCGCTCGGCGGCAAGCCATCGAAGGCGGCGCTGCTCGCCGCGATCACCAGGCCGCAGGGCGCCCTCAGGACGAGCCTCGCCGGCGACATGCTGGCGACGCTGCTCGGCTTTCTTGCCCGCGCAAAGAACGGCGGCGCGCTCTACGCGGCGCTCTACGAGCTCGGCGACGACGAGCTGATCTCCGCGCTCGAGCGCGCCGGGAAGCGCCTGCACCTGATCCTGTCGAACCCGAGCGCAGGCGACGAGCAGAGCGCGAGCGCGATCAGCGACGGCAACGCGGCGTCGCGGCAGCGGCTCGCCAGGACCGCGGGTCAGCTGATCGACCGCATGCTCCCCGACGGCCGGATCGGCCACAACAAGTACGTCGTCTACGTCGACCGCCACGGCACCGCGAAGGCGGTGCTGTTCGGCTCGACGAACTGGACGTCGACCGGACTGTGCGCGCAGACCAACAACACGATCGTCTGCGACGACACGCGCCTGGCCCGCCGCTACCTCGACGACTGGAAGCGGCTCGCCAGCGACACCGTCGCCGCCCAGGGCGATGCCCGCAAGCTCCAGGCGGCCGACCTCAGGAGCTGGGCAACGACCGCGAAGACGCTCGCGTTCGCGGCCGACGCGAGGGCGACGGTCTGGTTCTCGCCGAACACGCCCAGGCCGCGCGCCAGCATCGCCAGGGAGGTGCCGCCGCCCGACATGAAGGAAGTCGCGGCGCTCATCGCCGGCGCCGAGCACGCCGTGCTCTTCCTCGCGTTCTTTCCCGGATCGCCGAGCGTCGCCAACTGGGCCGCCGCGGCGCAGAAGGCGAACCGGGAGCTCTTCGTGCGCGGCTGCGTGACGAACCCGTCGGCGGCCGAGGCGTTCTACTACGAGTTGCACGGCGGCAGCCCGCCGAAGACCGGCGCCGGCCGCCAGGATCCGCGCATCATCCAGGCGCAGGCGCTCGACGACGCCGTGCCCGCGGGCTGGAAGAAGGAGATCCTGTCGGCGGGATTCGCCGTCACGCACGACAAGATCATCGTCGTCGACCCCTTCTCGCCGAGGTGCGCCGTCGTCACCGGCAGCCACAACCTCGGCCACCGTGCGTCGTTCAACAACGACGAGAATCTCGTCATCGTCCGTGGCCAGCGCGCGCTCGCCGCCGCGTACGCGACGCACGTGCTCGACGTCTACGACCACTTCTCGTGGCGCTGGACGCTGCAGCAGCGCGCCCGCGCCCGCGGCGCTGCCGCGGCGACGCTGTCACTCGTGCCCGACGAGTGGCAGAGCCGCTACTTCGACAGCAAGGGCAACATCAAGGTCGCGCAGCTGCGCTTCTGGCTGAGCGCGCTGCCGGCGTCGTGATTCCGTGGCCGAGACCGAGCTCAAGTTCGGACTGAGCGAAGCCGCCGCCGCCGCGGCCGGCGCGACGCTCGCCGCGCGGGGCGCCGAGACGCTGGCGCTCGAGTCGCGCTACTTCGACACCGCCGATCGCGCCCTCGCGCGCGCTGGCATCGCGCTGCGCCTGCGCCGGTCGGGAAGCGCCTGGGAGCAGACCGTGAAGGCCGAAGGCGCGACGCCGATCGAGCGGCTGGAAGAAACGGTCGCGCTCGCGCCGGGCCCCACCGCCGGCACCCCCGCGCCCGACCCGGCGCTGCACGACGGCAGCGCCGCCGCGCCGCTCCTCGCCGCCGCGCTCGACGACGATGCAGCGCTGGCGCCGGTCTTCGCCACGTCGGTGCGGCGCTCGGCGCTGCGGATCGAGATCGATGGCGGCGAGCTCGAAGTCGCGCTCGACCGCGGCGTCGTCCGCGCCGGCGAGCGTTCGCTGCCGGTCTCCGAGGTCGAGATCGAGCTGAAGTCGGGCGACGTCGGCGCGCTGATCGCGGTCGGTCGCGCCAGCGTCGATGCGCACGCGATGTGGCTGAGCACGATCGCGAAGGCGACGCGCGGTGCCTGGCTCGCCGACGGCGAAGCGAAGCGCGCGACGAAGGCGCGGCCGCCGCGGCTCGACCGCAGCGCCGCGGGCAACGAGCTCTTCCGCGCCATGCTGCAGAGCTGCTTCGACCAGGTCCTTGCCAACGCGAGCGTCGTCGCCGAAGGCGACCTCGACGCCGAGGCGATCCACCAGCTGCGCATCGGGCTGCGGCGGCTGCGCACGCTGCGCCGCGAGCTCGGTCGCTGGCGCGGCGGGCTCGGCGACGACTGGCAGGCACCGGCGACCGAGCTCTTCCACGTGCTCGGCGTGCAGCGCGACCGCGAGACCGTCGCGGCGTCGATGCAGCAGCGCCTGCTCGCGGCCGGCTCGCCCGATCCGGCGCTGCACGTCGGCGCAAGCACCGACGTCGACGCGGTCGCGGCGGTGCGTGCGCCGGCGTTTCAGCATGCCCTGCTCGACCTGCTCGAGTTCGTGCTCGCGCCGGCCGCGGCGCCGAGCGCCGGCGACGGCGCCCGGCGCGCGATCGCCCGCCGGCTCGACAAGCTCCACAAGCGCCTCCGCCGCGACGGCCGGCGCTTCGCCGAGCTCGACGAGCCTTCGCGGCACGCGGTGCGCAAGCGCATCAAGCGGCTGCGCTACCTCGCCGAGCTGGTGGCGCCGCTCTATCGGCAACGCCGCGTCGAGCGATTCCTGCGCGCGCTCGAGCCGGCGCAGGACGCGCTCGGCCGCTTCATGGACCTCGTCGTCGCGCTCGCGCTCGCGCACGACGTCGTCGCCCGCGGCGATGCGCGCGCCTGGTTCAACGTCGGCTGGCTGAAGGCGCAGCTGCCCGAAGCAGTCGAGCGCTGCGCGGAGTGCCTGCGCGAGGTCGTCGACGCCGAGCCGTTCTGGCGCTGAGCGCGCGCGCTCAAGGTTTCGCCGGCACCACGCGCGGCACGCGCTCCTCGCCGATCGCGCACTCGAGATCGGGATCCCAGCCGCCGAGCGTCGCCGCGGCGCGGTGCGTCGACGTCAGGAACGCGAGCAGCGCCGCTTCGGGGTCGTCCGCGCGGCGCACGTCGGCGTACGGCAGCAGCCACTCGCCGAGCGCCGCCGACCAGCGCGCGCTCGCCGGTGCCACCATCGCGCTCGCGTAGCCTTCGGGCTGCGGGTACGCGTACGCGTAGAACGCCGCTTCGGGGAAGGCATCGTTGCCGGGCCAGAAGCCGGCACTGCTCACCTCGTGCGAATACGCCTCGCGCATGACCGCGTCCGGCATGTGCGGCACGCCGCCCGGATGCGGCGGCGCGGGCCGGCCCGAGAAGCGCGTCGCCGCGAGATCGAAGCTGCCCCAGAAGAAGTGGACCGGACTCGCCTTGCCGAGAAAGCCGGTGCGAAAGCGATGCAGCACGCGGTCGGCGTGGACGAGCGCGCGGAAGAACGCCGCGACCGCGGCGCGGTCGTAGCTGGCGTGCACCGTGTCCGCGGCGAACGGCGTCGCGTCCTCGACCTCGTTCGGCGCGCCGTGGATCGCGACGTCGACGCCGATCGCCGCGAGCTCGGCGAGCAGGCGCCGGTGGAACTCGGCGACCGTCATCGGCACGAGCGCGAAGCCGCGCTCGGCGGCGCCGGCGCTGCGGATCGCGAGCCGGTGGCCGACGAGGTCGAGCTCGACCTCGAAGACGTCGCCGCTGGCGACGTGGATCGCCGACGTCGCGAGGCCGCGCGCGCTCACGTAGAGCGGCACCTGCCAGCCGTGGTTGAGCCACGGCGTCAGCGCGAGCCGCACCTTGCCGACGATCTGCGTCCAGCGGTGCAGCGTCGCGCCGGTGTCGCGCCATGCGGCGTAGTCGAGGCGCGGCCAGGCGCTGCGGTCGTCCATCGTCGCCACGCGAACCTCGCGCCTACTCGGCCTTGATGCCCTGGCGCTTGACGACCGCCGCCCAGCGCTCGGCGTCGCGCCGCATCAGCGCCGCCATCTCCTCGGGCGAGCTCGGCGCAACCTCCATGCCCTGCGCGGCGAGCGCGCTCTTGACCTCGGGAAGCGCGAGGGCGTTCGCCATGTCGTCGTGGACGCGGACGACGATCTCGCGCGGCGTGCCGGCGGGCGCGAGCATGCCGTACCAGAGCTCGGCGCGGACGCCGGCGTAGCCGAGCTCGGCGAGCGTCGGCACGTCGGGCGCGAGCGCCGAGCGGCGATCGCCGGCGGCGGCGAGGGCGACGAGCCGGCCGCCCTTGACTTGCGCGAGCGCGACGTGGACCGGCAGGAACATCAGCGGCACGTCACCCGCGAGGACGGCGTTGACGGCGCCGGCGGTTCCCGAGAACGGGATGTGCGTGATCGAGATCTTCGCCTCGAGCTTGAACAGCTCCATCGCCATGTGGTGCGGCGTCGCGATCCCCGGCGACGCGTAGTCGAGCTTGCCGGGACGCGCGCGCGCCTGCTGCACGAGCTCGTCGACCGAGCGCAGCTTCGACGCCGCGCTGGCGACGAGCAGGAACGAGCCGGTCGCGCACAGGCCGAGCGGCGCGAGGTCCTTGAGCGGGTCGTAGCCCATGTTGTTGTAGAGCGCGGGATTGATGACGAGCGTGTTGACGCCCATCAGCAGCGTCAGCCCGTCGGGCGGCGACTTGGCGACCGCGCCGGCGCCGAGGTTGCCCGAAGCGCCAGGACGGTTGTCGACGACGATCGCCTGTCCCCACGCGGCCTGGAAGTGCGGCGCCAGCGTGCGCGCGAGGATGTCCATGCCGGTGCCCGGCGTGAACGGGACGACGATCCTGACCGGCTTGGCCGGCCACGACTGCGCGACGGCGTGCCGCGCCGGCGACGCCGCGAGCGCGCCGGCGGCGAGCGAAACGACGAGCCTCCTGCGACGAAGCGAACCGACTGGATGCAAGGCCTCTCCTCGATGCGCCGCGCCGACTCAGCGCGCGTATGGTTTCATGCCGGCGACTTCCTGGTAGCGCGTCGCGATCTGCGCGAGCTCGTCGCGCGAGACGACGTCCTCGATGCGGGCGAACGGCATGTCGCCGCTGCGCTCGTGGACCTCGCGCAGGATCGCGTCGGGCGGCGTGCTGCGGTTGGCGAGGACGACCCTGGCGGTCGCCGGGTTGCGGATCGCGTCGTACTCGGCGAGCGCGGCGGCGCCGACGCCCCGCTCGGCGAGCAGCTCGGCGAGGCAGATCGCGTCGAGGATCGCCTGGCCGGCGCCGTTCGAGCCGCGCGGCACCATCGGATGCGCGGCGTCGCCGAGCAGCGTGACCGGGCCGAAGCTCCAGCGTGGCAGCGGATCCTGGTCGACCATCGGATAGGCGAGGATCGTCGGCGTCGCGCGGATCATCGCGGCGACGTCGAGCCAGTCGAAGCGCCAGTCGGCAAAGCGCGGGTAGAAGTCGTCGAGCGTGCCCCGCGCGTTCCAGTCGCGCGCCACCGGCGCTTCGCATTCGAGCTCGGCGACCCAGTTGACGAGCTGCCGGCCGGCGTCGTCGATCGCGTCGCGGATCGGATAGATCACCATCTTGCCGACCGAGAGCCAGCCCGCGCGCACCATCGTCGCGCCGCTCAGGAACGGCGCGTGCGCGACGACGCCGCGCCACATGTTCACCCCCGACCAGCGCGGCGGTCCTTCGCTTGGATGGAGCTGCCTGCGCACCGCCGAGTGGATGCCGTCGCAGCCGACGACGACGGCGCCGGCCGCGTCCTCCAGCGGCGCACCCGCCGGGTCGCGGAAGCGCACGCGCACGCCGCCTGCGGCCGCATCGATGCCGACACACGCGTGGCCGCTGACGACGGCGTCACCGCCGAGCCGCTCGCGCACCGCGGCGAGCAGCACCGCCTGCAGGTCGCCGCGGTGGATCGAGAGCTGCGGCGTCTCGTGGCCTGCCCAGCGGCCGGCGGGCTCGACGTAGACGAGCTGGCCGAAGCGGTTGAAGAACGCCGCCTCGCGGGTGACGACGGCGACGCGCTCGAGCGCGTCGAGGACGCCGAGCGCGGCGAGTGCCGCGCTCGCGTGCGGCAGCACGTTGATGCCGACGCCGAGCGGCTGCAGCTCGGCGGCGGCGTCGTAGACGCGGCAGCCGATGCCGGCGCGATCGAGCGCGAGTGCGAGCGTCAGGCCGCCGATGCCGGCGCCGACGACGACGACGTTGCCGCTCGGCGCCGCCCGCTGCGCCATCGCCGCCCGCTCAGCCTTCCGCGAAGATCTCGCCGCAGCGCGACGTGCTCTTCAGCCCCGGCGCGTCGAAGCGGACGACGACGCTGTCGATGCGGCCGCGCCGATCGGCCGTGAAGTCGAGCTTGCAGACGCGGTCGTTGAGTCCCTCGACACCGGGGCCCGGCTTCACGTACGGCACCGGCGAGATCCAGTCGTACTCCATCGTGCCGTCGAGTCGCTCGCTGCGCGTGCGCGACGGGCCGTAGCGGTCGAAGAAGTCGCCGACCGACATGCCGATCAGGCGCTTGTTGAGGATCGCCTGCACTTCCTCGTTGGTCTTGAAGAGCCCGCACGCGGCGAGCGCGGCGAGCAACGATGCCGCGGCGAGCGCGCGCAGCGAGAGCGAGGTGCGCATGACGGAGTCTCCTCCTGCGATGATGCCCGTTCACGGGGAAACCCGCCGCGACCGGCGGGCGCCGCGCCGAATAATCGCTCGCCACCAGCCAGGAGTCGCCGCGATGCATCGAACGACCGCCCGCCTTGCCCGAGCGCTGCTCGTTGCCGCCGCCGCTGTCGTCGTCGCGCCCGCGGCGAGCGCGCAGGGTGCCGGCAAGCCGATCCACATCGTCGTCACGTTCACGCCCGGCGGCGCTCCCGACATCCTGGCGCGGCTGATCGCCGACCGCCTCGCGCCGGCGTGGAACACGCAGGTGATCGTCGACAACAAGCCGGGCGCCGGCGGCAACCCCGGCGCCGACTCGGTCGCGAAGGCGCCGCCCGACGGCACGACGATCGTCGTCGGCACGGTCGGCACCCACGCCATCAACGGTGCGCTCTATCCGAAGATGCCGTACGACATGGTCAAGGACTTCGCGCCGGTGACGCTGCTGGCGACGACGCCGAACCTGCTCGTCGTCCACAACGACGTGCCGGCGAAGACGGTCGCCGAGCTGATCGCGCTCGGCAGGCGCGAAGGCAAGCTCACCTTCGCGTCGGCGGGTTCGGGAACGTCGATCCACGTCTCCGGCGAGCTCTTCAAGACGATGACCGGAATCGACATGACGCACATCCCGTACAAGGGCCGCGCGAGCGCGATTCCGGACCTGCTCGGCGGCCGTGTGACGATGATGTTCGACAACATGCCGTCGAGCCTGCCGCTGGTGAAGGAGGGGAAGCTCCGGGCGCTCGGCGTGACGAGCCTGAAGCGATCGCCGGCAGCGCCCGAGATCCCCACGATCGCCGAGCAGGGCCTGCCCGGGTTCGAGGCGGTGTCGTGGTTCGCGCTCTTCGCGCCGGGCGGAACGCCGCGGCCGGTCGTCGAGCGGCTGCAGGCCGAAGTGAAGAAGATCCTCGTCGCGCCCGACGTCGCCAAGCGGCTCGCCGAGATCGGCCTCGAGCCGGTCGGCTCGAGCCCCGACGAGCTCGCCGCCTTCCAGCGATCCGAGATCGCGAAATGGGCGAAGGTCGTCAAGGACTCGGGCGCGAAGCCCGAGTGACTCGCGCTACTGGTTGAGCAGGATCGACGCGATCAGGCCGGTCGCGATCGCGACGAGCAGGTAGTCGCCGCCCGGCGCCTGCACCCACTGGTAGCCCGACGGCGGGGCGTACAGGTGATGGCCGCGCCAGTCGCTGACGACGTAGTGGCGGTTGTGGTATTCGTGAGGCAGGTAGCTGCCGCGGTACCAGTTGTGCTCGGGCCCGGCGCCACGACCGCGCCAGTCGCCGCCCCAGTGATCGCCCGGGACGTAGCGACGCTGGTCGTGGTCCCAGCGCTGGTAGTAGCGCGGGTCGTAGCGGTTGTCCTGGCGCGGATCGCGGTGGGAGTAGCGGTCGTTGCCATGCGAGCGCGTATCGCGGCTGCCGTACCGCATCGGGTCGTCGGGCAGGTAGTAGCCGTGCTGGCGCGCCTCCAGCTGTTCCTGCGCCCGGCGCTGCGCCTCTTCGGCCTGGGCGAAGGCCGAAACGTTGCCGAGCAACAGCGATCCCGCGGCGATCGCCGCGACGAGGGGTCGAAACTTCATGGTCGAGCTCCTGGAAGCCATCGCCGCCATGGTCGCCCGGGGCGGGTCCGACCGCTGTAGGAGAAGCCGCCCGCCGCGCGTCGGGCAGACGCGGCGCAGCGCCTCAGCGCGGTGCCGTCGCCGACGCTGCGGCGCTGCCGGGCAGCGGCGGTCCGCTGAATTCGGCCTCGATGAAGACCTCGACGACGTCGCCGACGCCCATCTGCGAGCCGGGCTCCGGGATGCCGAGCGAGACGCCGAAGTCCGATCGCTTCAGGCGCGAGCGCGCGGAAAACCCGATCCGCGCGTACGGGTCCATCGGGTGCCCGGCGTAGCCGCCGTTGAAGGTGGCGACGAAGTCGACCGGCCGGGTCGTGCCGTGCAGGGTCAGATCGCCGCGCACGCGCAGCCTGCGGCCCCCGAGCGAGGTCACGCTCGTCGAGCGGAACGTCATCTCCGGGTAGCGCTCGGCGTCGAGCCAGTCGACGCCTTGCAGCGTCGCGAGAAAGTTGGCGGGCGGATTGTCCGATTCGATCGAGCGCGGGTCGATCTTGACGTCGAGGCGCGCCGCCGTCGGCCGCGTCGGATCGAACCAGAGCTTCGCATCGAAGCGCGCGAAGCGCCCGGTGAAGCTGGAAAAGCCGAGATGGTCGACCTTGAAGACGAGGCTCGCGTGCGCCTTGTCGAGCGTGTAGTCGCCGGCCGGGATGCGCGGCGCCGCCGCCGCAGCACTCGCCTCCGCAACGCCGGCCAGCACGGCGGCAACGGCGGCGGCGCGCGCGAGCGCGCGAGCGGCGGACACGGTCGAGGCGAACGGCATCGCTGCAATCCTCGGCAAGGCGGCTCGCTATGATGCCTGCCCCATGTCGCGCACGCGAGCGTCGATGGCGCCGACACCGCTCGAACGCTATCGCCAGAAGCGCAACTTCGCGGTCACGTCGGAGCCGGCAGGCGAGGGCGGCTCGCCGGCGAGGCAGCGCCTCCTCTCGTTCGTCGTCCAGAAGCACTGGGCGAGCCGCCTGCACTACGACTTCCGCCTCGAGCTCGACGGCGTGCTGCTCAGCTGGGCGGTGCCGAAGGGACCGTCGTTCGATCCGTCGAAGATGCAGATGGCGATCCACGTCGAGGACCATCCGCTCGACTACGCATCCTTCGAAGGCACGATCCCGCCGCGCCAGTACGGCGCCGGCACCGTCATCGTCTGGGACCGCGGCACCTGGGAGCCCGAGGGCGATGCGCGCGCGGGAATGGCGAGCGGCAAGCTCGTCTTTCGCCTGCACGGCGAGAAGCTCGCCGGGTTGTGGGAGCTGGTGCGCATCACCAAGCCCGGCGATCGCCAGGATCGCTGGATGCTGTTCAAGAAGAAGGATGCGTGGGCGCGGCCGCTCGCCGAGTACGACGTCATCGCCGCGCTGCCCGACAGCGTCGTCGCGCATCCGCTCGGTCCGGTGGAGGAGCGCGAGCCGCGTGGCGCGACGGCGTCGACGACGGCGACGACGGCGACGACGGCGACGAGCGACGCGCGCGACCTCGCCGCTGCCGTGCCCGCGCCGCTGCCGGAGCGCCTCGAGCCGCAGCTCGCGACGCTCGTCGCGACGCCGCCGACCGGCGACTGGATCGTCGAGACCAAGCTCGACGGCTATCGGCTGATGGCGCGCATCGACGAGCGCGGCGAGGCGACGCTGATCACCCGCGGCGGCCACGACTGGACGACGAAGCTGAAGCCGATCGCCGCCGCCGTCGCGGCGCTCGGCGTGCGCTCGGCGTGGCTCGACGGCGAGATCGTCGTCATCGGCGACGACGGCGTGCCCGACTTCAACGCGCTGCAGAACGCGATCGACAACGCGAACAGCGACGCCATCGAGTACTTCGTCTTCGACCTGCCGTTCCACGACGGCCGCGACCTGCGCAAGGTCGCGTTGCGGTCGCGCCGCGCGCTGCTGGCATCGCTGCTCGCCGGCGATGGCAGCGAGCGCGTCCGCCTCAGCCAGGCGTTCACGGCGACGCCGGCGCAGGTGCTCGAGGCGGCCAAGCGGATGCGCCTCGAAGGGATCATCGTCAAGCGGCCCGACGCGCCCTACGTCTCGCAGCGCAGCGACACCTGGCTGAAGATCAAGTGCGCGCTCCGCCAGGAGTTCGTCGTCTGCGGCTTCAGCGAGCGCAGCGGCGCGCGCGGCGAGGTCGGCAGCCTCTTTCTCGGCACCTACGAGGGCGGCGTGCTGACGTACGCCGGCAACGTCGGCACCGGCTGGAACGCGCGCGCGGCGCGCGACCTGCACGCGCGCCTCGTCGCGCTCGAGACCGACGTGCCGACGCTCGATGCGGCAGTGGTCGCGCCGGGCCGCTGGTCGCGCCGCGGCGCCGGCGGCGAACGCTGGGTGCGGCCGGAGCTCGTCGTCGAGGCGACGTTTCGCGAATGGACTCCCGACGGCCACGTCCGCCACGCGGTGTTCGTCGCGCTGCGACCCGACAAGCCGGCGCGCGAGGTGACGCGCGAGGTCGCGGCGCCGCTCGCGGGCGGCGCGACGGCGGCGGCGACGAGCATCAAGGTGACGAACCCGGAGCGCATCGTCGATCCGGCGAGCGGCATCACGAAGGTGACGCTCGTGCGCTACTACGAGAGCGTCGCCGAGCGGATGCTGCCGCACCTGCGCGACCGCCCGGTCTCGCTCGTGCGCGCGCCGGACGGGATCACCGGCGAGCTCTTCTTCCAGAAGCACCCGGAGACGCGGATCCCGGGCGTGCGCGAGGTCGTGCTGGCGCCCGGGGAGCCGCCGTGGCTCGTCGTCGACACGCCCGACGCGCTCGCCGCGGCGGCGCAGATGAACGCGGTCGAGTTCCACACCGGCAACTCGACGACGCCGCATATCGACCGGCCCGACCGCATCGTCTTCGACCTCGATCCGGGCGCGGGCGTCGCCTGGCCGCAGGTGCAGGAGGCGGCGGTGCTGATGCGCGCGCTGCTCGACGAGCTCGGCCTCGCGAGCTGGCTGAAGACGAGCGGCGGCAAGGGACTGCACGTCGTCGTTCCGATCGCGCCGAAGCTCGGCTACGACCCCGTCAAGGCGTTCGCGGCGGCGGTCGTGACGCATCTTGCGAAGACGCTCCCCGAGCGCTTCGTCGCCAAGAGCGGCGGCGCCAACCGCGTCGGCCGCATCTTCGTCGACTACCTGCGCAACGGCCAGAGCCAGACCACGGCGGCGGCGTTCTCGGCGCGCTCGCGGCCCGGGCTCGGCGTCTCGATGCCGGTGGCGTGGGAGCAGCTCGCGGCGCTGAAGGGCGGCGCGCAGTGGACGGTGCTCACCGCGCGCGAGTACCTGAGCTTCGAGCCGCGCGACCCCTGGGCCGACTACTGGACGACCGCCCAGACCCTGGCGCACGGCATGAAGGCGCTCGGCCTGCGGGCCCCGGCCGTGAAGGACGTCGCGGCGAAGGCGTCGGCGCGGCGCAACGGCGCCCGGTGACAAGGCATCGGGCTTGCCCGTATGCTCCCGGTCCGCTCGCGCCAGCGAGAGGGTCTGCTGGCAGACCCCGGACCCGAGTGACTCGTGGAGCTCCTGCATGGCTGCCCGCTCGATCGCATCGCTCTCCCTCTCGTTCGGCCTCGTGTCGATCCCGGTCAGGCTCTATTCGGCGACCGAGAGCTCGGCGACCGTGCGCTTCAACATGCTCGACAAGGACGGCTCGCGCCTCAAGCAGCAGTACGTCTCCGAGAAGGACGGCCATCTCGTCGAGCGCGCCGACATGGTCAAGGGCTACGAGTTCGAGAAGGACCGCTTCGTCGTCTTCCAGCCCGAGGAGCTGAAGGCGCTGCAGGAGAGCCCGAGCCAGACGATCGACATCGTCGCCTTCATCCCGGACAAGGCGATCGATCCGATCTTCTACGACAAGGCGTACTACCTGGCGCCCGACAAGCGCGGCGGCAAGCCGTTCAACCTGCTGGCGCAGGCGATGCGCGAGAGCGGCCGCGTCGCGCTCGCCAAGTGGGCATGGAAGGCGAAGTCGTACGTCGTCCAGGTGCGGCCGGCCGAGGACGGTCTGGTCCTGCAGCAGCTGCTGTACGCCGACGAAGTGCGCTCGATGAAGGAGCTCGACGTCGAGAAGGTGCAGGTCTCGCCGGCCGAGCTCAAGCTGGCGATGCAGCTGATCGAGCAGATCAGCACCGACACCTACGATCCGACGATGTTCGAGGACGAGGAGAAGAAGCGCATCCTCGCCGCGATCGACGAGAAGATCGCTGGCCGGCAGATCGTCGCGCACGCGCCGCAGGAGGAGGCGGCCGGCGGCGCGCAGGTGATCGACCTCGTCGAGGCGCTGCGCGCCAGCCTGAGCAAGGCAGCGGCGCCGGCGAAGAAGGCGGCGCCCGCCGCCAAGGCCGCGCCGGCGCCGGCCGCGGCAGCGGCGGAGCCGGGCAAGGAACGCAAGGGCGTCAAGCGCGCGGCGAAGGTCGAGGAAGCCGTCGCTCCCGCGCGGACTCGGGCCAGGAAGTGACAGCGAGCGCGCCGCACCCGAGCACCTACACGATTCGCGGCATCCAGGAGATGCTGGGCCTTTCGCGCGGCGTCATCGCCGGGCTGATCGCGTCCGGCTTCGTGACTCCGTCGCGCGGCGCGCGCAACGAGTACCGCTTCACGTTCCGCGACGTCGTCGTGCTGCGCACCGCCGTCGATCTGCAGGCGGCGCGGATTCCGCCGCGCCGCATCCTCGCCGCGCTGAGGAAGCTCCGCTCGACGCTGCCCGCCGAGCTGCCGCTCTCGGGGCTGCGCATCACCGCGGTCGGCAACGACGTCACGGTGCGCGAAGGGCGCGCGCAGTGGCACGCCGAGTCGGGCCAGATGGTGATGGACTTCGAGGTCGCGCCGGCGTCGGGCAACGTCGCCTTCCTGCAGCGCGCGCCGGCGCGCGCCGCGCCGCCGCCGCCCGACGCCGAGGCGTGGTTCCGGCGCGCCGAAGCGCTCGAGGCGAGCGACCGCCGCGCGGCCGAGGCGGCGTACCGGCGCGTCCTCGCGATCGAGCCCGCGCACGCCGACGCCTACCTCAACCTCGGCGCGCTGCTCTGCGAAGGCCGTCGCGCCGCCGAGGCGGTCGCGCTCTACGACGAGGCGCTGCGGACGCGCCCGCACGAGCCGCTGCTGCACTACAACCGCGCGATCGCGCTCGAGGACACCGGCGACGCCGCCGCGGCGCTCGCCGGCTACCACGCGGCGCTGCGTCTCGCGCCCGACCTCGCCGACGCGCACTACAACGCGGCGCGGCTGCACCAGCAGCTCGGCGACGCACGGCAGGCGGTCCGCCACTTCAACGCCTACCGACGGCTGCAGCGGCCGCGCTGAACCGCCGGTTGCCGACCGACGCGAATCTCTACCTCGCTTCGCGGCGCGGCTTCGCAGGCGCTGCGTACCTGCGAGGCCATCGTCGGCTTCTTCGTCGCGAACGGGCGCTGACGCGCGCTCGCGGCCGCCGCGCTAGCCGGGCGCGCGTCGCGGCGCCGTGCGCAGCAGCTCGTCGAGATGCTGCTTCCACAGCTTCGCGAAGCTGGTCGTCG
>Ga0207703_10002685_pt1 | contig 15261 bp, 12 predicted proteins | sample KBSSwiS12_FD_184304 | JGI IMG/M metagenome (GOLD analysis project Ga0207703, IMG submission 184304) | Switchgrass rhizosphere microbial communities from Kellogg Biological Station, Michigan, USA - KBS Switchgrass S1-2 (SPAdes) (version 2) | ecosystem: Host-associated > Plants > Roots >... | reverse complement strand
CGCCCCACCTTCGGCGTGCTGCTGGTCGACGTCACCGTCACCGACCCCAAGGCCTACACGAAGCCGTTCACCGTGGCCGTGAACCAGCACCTGGCGCTCGACACCGATCTGCTGGAATACGCCTGCCTCGAGAACGAAAAGGACGCCGCCCGCCTGGTGGGCAAATAGGACGTGTTACGCTCCGCCTCTTTTCGTCGTATCGAGTCTGGGAGGGTAGGCATGATTCGTCGATTTGCGGGCGTTTCGGCGGCGATCGGGTGCGGATTACTTCTCGGGACGGCCTCGGCTGCGCTCGCGCAGGCCAAAGGGTCGGCCGACGCGGCAGCCGCCAAAATCGCGGATCCGCACTGGAAGGCGCCCCGCAACGCGTTCGGCCAGCCCGACCTCGAAGGCATCTGGACCACCGACGACATGCGCGGCGTGCCGACCTCGCGTCCGCCACAGTTCGGCAACCGCGCCTACATGAGCGACGAGGAGTTCGCCAACCGCGCGAAAGCCCGCGCCACGGCTCGTGCCGTCGACGACGCGCGCACGGGCACCTTCCGCAACGAGGAAGGGACGCGCGCCTTCAGCTACACCTCGATGGTGATCGAGCCGGCCGACGGCCGCGTGCCGGCGCTCACGCCCGAAGCGCGCGCGCGCCGGCGTCCCAACGATCAGGGATCGTTCGGCATCGGTCCGTGGGACAAGGTGCAGGACTTCTCCCTCTACGACCGCTGCATCACGCGCGGCATGGTCGGGTCCTGGATGCCGGCCGTCTACGGCAACGGCGCCCGCATCATCCAGACACCCGACTCGGTGGTGATCGCCTACGAGATGGTGCACGACACGCGCGTGATCCCGCTCGACGGCCGGCCGCCCCTCCACCCGGGCATCAAGCAGCTGATGGGCGACTCGCGCGCCCACTACGAGGGCGACACGCTCGTGATCGAGTCGAGCAACTTCACCGACCGCACCAACATCGGCGGCGCCCGGCACAGCGACGGGCTCAAGGTCGTGGAGCGCTTCACGCGCATCGATCCCGAAATGATCAACTGGGAGATCCACGTCGAGGACCCCGCCACGTTCGCCACGCCGTGGACGATGCGCCTCACGGTCACGAGGCAGCCGGGCTACGAGATCTACGAGTACGGCTGCCACGAGGGCAATAACGCGATGCGCAACGCGCTCAGCGCCGAGCGCGCCTACGACAAGGCGGTCGAAGAAGCCAAGGCCAAGGGGCTTCCGCCTCCGGAGCGCGTGTTCGAACAGGTCAACGGGCCCGACCGGGCTCGCTGAGGCCGACCAGCGCGACGATGGACCCGTTGAGCGGTCGCGTCGTCGCGTGGTTGATCCGGCGCGCCGCCTCCTTCCTGGTTTTCGCCGGCGGCGCGCTCTTCGTCGCGGGCATTCCGGCGATGTCGGCCGTCTCGGGCGGCGCGCGCGACGTGCTCGTCGTCATCCTGGAGATTGGCGCCACCTGGATCGTGCTCGGCCTGACGGCCGTATACGTGTCGCGCCGGCCGTCCACCCATCCCGGCGCGTGGAGATTCGCGCTCGTCCTCGTGCTCGTGGTCAATGCCGCGTGGCTGGTGTTCATGGCCATGCCATTCCTGTCCGAATGGCGCACCCTGATCCTGTTCGCCCGATCGAGCGACCTGTTGGTGACGGCCAACGCCAACATGTCGGGCGTGCTCCTGGTTCCGCTCGCGGCGGCGCTGGCGCCGCCGTTCATCGAGCTCGCGGCGGTGGCCGCGGTGGTGGGGAGTGCGTTCCTGATGCTCGTCCTCGCCCTGACGAGGAGTCCCCGGTTGGCGCCGCTCTATGTCGCGTCAGCGCTCGTGATCGCGGCGCTCGTGGCCGGGAGCGTGCTCGGCGCCAATGCGGCACGGGTGACGGCCGAGTTGCTGCAGCCCTTCATCGAGGAATCGAAACCGCGGCCGGAAGAATACGAGCTGATTCGCGGTGTGTTCGAGCGCTACACCGCCGGCGTGATGCCCACCGCCACGAAGCTGGTGTGGGCAGGCGTCGGCTACTCGGTGTGGATCCCGCTGGTGCTGTTTCAGCGCTTGATGGGGCGGCCGTAGACTTCGATGCGGCCGACGTTGGCGTAACCGCCCGCGCCGTGCCCGCTGCCTGGCATCAGGTCCGCGAAGCCCACTTCATCGACCTTGGTCAGGTCCGGGTGCTCCACCCAGTTGCCCACCGCCACCACACGCGCGATATCGAGCTTGATCCAGCGCACGTCGGCAATCGAGATGTCCTTCTGGTTGAAGTCGAGCTCGGGGCCGGTAGCCTGATCGCCCACGAGCCACGTGCCGTCGGCGAGCTTCACGATCGGCCGCACCTGGTGGAAGCCCGACGTGCGCACCGTCCACCGGATCTTCGCCAGCGGATCGCTCAGGTCCACGAAGTTCGTGCGGTCGCGCAGCGACGCGGCGCTCGGCGACGTGGTGGTGCCGGTCCACAAGTTCAGCGGGTAGAGATCGGAGCTGCCGCGCACCGCCACCACCACGATCTCCTTGGCCGACGTGCCGTGCAGCGTCAGCTGCAAGTTGGGGCTGGCCACGGCTGCCTGCGACGCCGGCCACGCGCCGTGGTCGTCTGGGGGAGTCGTCAGCGCCTTCCATCCCTCGCTCAGGAACAGCGGCGGGCGTGTCTGCGGCGCACGCTGCTGCGCCAGCGGCGCGCCCGCTACTGCCAGAACCATCGCCGCGCACAGCACGCTCAGTCGTCGGGTCATGCCTTCCTCCGGGAAACAGATCCTACGCGATAATCAAGGACTGTATGAGACCAAACACTTTCATCGCAGCGGCGCTTGGCCTTCTCATGGCCGCCCCGCTCGCCGCCCAGGACCTGACGATCACCAACGTCCGCATCATCGGACCCGATGCCAGCGTCGTGGAACGCGGGAGCATCGTGGTACGGGGCGGCAAGATTGTGTCCGCAGGCGCCGGCGCGCCGGCGTCGAAGAGCGGCCAGACAATCGACGCCAAGGGCATGTCGGCGATGCCGGGCTTCATCGACGCCCACCGCCACTTCAACACCGGCCCGATGGAAAAGGAGCAGATGCAGGCCCAGCTCGAGGCCGGCTACACCACGCTCCTGTCGGCGGGCGGGCCCGCCGAGGGCAACATCACGCTGCGCGATCGCATCGAGTCGGGGCAGATCAACGGGCCGCGGATCATCCCCTCGGGGGTGCTGCGTCTCAACCAGCACACGCCCGACTCGGCGCGCGCCGAGATTCGCAAGATGGCGGCGCTGGGCGTGAAGTTCACCGGCGAAATTGCGCTGACGCCGGTGCCCGGCCCCACCGCGCAGGAGATGGACATCATCCGCGCCATCGTCGATGAAGGAAAGAAGGCGGGCGTGATGATTCAGGTGCACGCCGTCAGCACGCCGGCCATGATGGCCGCCGTGGACGCAGGCGTGCCGCTGCTCGTGCACCTTCCCAACAAAGACTTCACCAGTGTGGAAGACGCGAAGAAGCTCGCCGCGTCGGGCACGAAGATCCTGGCCACCATCGGCTTCGGCGCGCCCGTCTTTGGCGTGTTCGCCAACGACAACAAGCCGCGCTTCCGCGACGGCAAGGACTGGCCGGCGGCCATCAGCGGCGGCGTGCGTCTCGGCGAGGAAGCCGGCTACATGCCGGTGAATGCGCGCACCGTGTGGGATGCCGGCGCCATCCTCGGCTACTGCACCGACACCGTCTACGACCCCAAGGCCGGGCTCGAGCACGAGCTCAAGTCGTTCAACATCATGTTCTCGATGAAGGACATGGTGAAGATCATGGGTCCCAACACCGCGTCCTACATCCAGATGGGCGATCAGCTCGGCACGCTCGAAGCCGGCAAGATCGCCGACATCGTGCTGCTCGACGGCGACCCGCTCGAAGGCTACTGGAACTGGCTGAAGGCGAAGGTCGTGATCAAGGGCGGCAAAGTGGTCGTCGACAAGCGGGGCAAGTGAGCCCCGAGACACCCGCGGTCGCGGTCGAGCACGTTTCGTACGCCTTCGACGACAACGTCGTCCTGCGCGACGTGAGCTTCACGGTGCCCAGGGGCAGCATGACCATGCTGCTCGGCGCGAGCGGCGCCGGCAAGTCCGTGCTCCTGAAGCTCATTCTCGGGTTGTTCCGTCCCGACTCCGGCGCCATCTACATCAACGGCGAGCGGATCGACACCATGCCGGAAGAGCAGCTGCTCCACCTGCGCAACGACGTCGGCATGTGCTTCCAAGAGAACGCGCTGTTCGACTCGCTGACGGTCGCCAACAACGTCGGCTTCCGCCTGATGGACGCGGCGCACCTCTCGAACGAGGAGGTCGATGCACGCGTGGAGGAGGTGCTCGGGTTCGTCGGGCTGACTGGATACGAGGAGCGGATGCCGTCGGAGCTGTCGGGCGGCCAGCGCCGCCGCGTCGGCATCGCGCGCGCGATGGCGTCGAAGCCGGGGCTGCTCCTGTTCGACGATCCGACCACGGGGCTTGATCCAGTGATCGCCAGCAACGTGGACGACGAGATCGTCAAGCTGCGCGACCTGGAGCAGGTGACGTCGATCTTCGTCACCCACCAGATCCGCGATGCGTTCTACGTCGCGCGACATGAGGCCGTGCGGAATGGCAACGGCATCCAGATCCACGAGTCGCGGACCGAGCGCGCGCGGTTCCTGGTGCTGCACGAGGGGCGGATCTTCTTCGAAGGGACGGGCGCGGAGCTGCTCGCCGCCCACGACGCCTACCTGAAAGAGTTCCTCTTCATGACCCTGCCGCCGTGGTGAGTCCGCAGGCCAATCTTTCGTAGGGGCGCATCTTTAGATGCGTCCGACCCAGCAGATTTCAATTCATAGAAACTCCGCGTAGCCACGTGTTCATTCGATTCTCTGTTCGTAAGCGCGATCGGGACTCCGGAGTCGAGTCGGGCGCGTTGCGGGCGGCGTATGGGCTTCGCGACGATCCGAGCGTGCCCATTGGTGACCGCGAGGCGCTGGCTGAGACGTTGCTTTGGTTCGAAACGCATCTCGAGACGCCAGCGCGATTCAATCGAACGACATCCAAAGGCCACTATCGTCGGCAGACTCGTGGAATCGCTTGGTTCAAGGACACGGCGAACGAGCATCTCGCTCAGATGTACGCGTTGAAAGTCCTGCTCGAGCGCTACGGGCACTTCGTAGAGGTCGTCAAGGAGCCTCGCGTGGGCTACATCGTCTGGGAGGATGCATACCAGGTGATTGCGGAACCTTTCACCGACACCCGGACCGGGTGACGATCGCGAGTGGACCAAGGGCGGTCTGAAGACCGCCCTCTACGTACGAGGGGACAGGCCACATTCGGGCCGCCTGAAGGCGGCCCCACGAAGATTACGTGCGAGCGGACATCTTCACGCGCAGGCGGGCGTTGCCGAGCAGGATCTCGTCGCCCGGCTGGAGGCGCACGCCGCGCGCGCCGGGCGGCACCACGATGGTGCGGCCGCCACGTGATACCGCGGTCCCCTGTTCGCTGCCGTCGTCGTAGACGCGATACGCCTTTTCGGCAGGGGCGTACTCCAGATGCGCGTGCCGGCGTGACACCGTTCGATTAAGAGCGATGTCGGTGTCGGCAAAGGCCACGTGGTTCGTGCGCACCAGCTGATTGCGACTGTCGCGGACGTGCGTGCAACGCCCGAAATCGATGCGCGCAAACTGGAACGAGTAGGTCTGCTGCTCCGCCTCGCCGGCCGCGATCTCAATCTCCACCGCCGGCGGAGGCTCCTCCACCGGAGCTGGCGCAGTCGCGGGCTCCGCAGCCGCGACAGGCTCGGGTAGCGGCTCGTCCACGCGATCGAAGTCCACGTGCACGTCGGACGCGGTCCAGCCATTCCCCGCTGCGTCAACGTATTCCACGCGCACGCCGAGACCTGTCGGCGCACATCCCGCGGTCTCGAGTCGCGTGTGGATGCGCTGCGTCAGCGTGGGCTCCATCGCAAACGTGGCTTCGAACCGCGCGCGCGCCTGCTTGGACGGCGCCACCACCGACACCTGGATGCGGTTGAACGGAAAGAGATGACGGCCGCGCCCCGCCGGCTGCACCTCGCGCTCGACGGCTTCCACGACGGCATGCGCGATCTCGAGCGGTTCGCGCGGCCCGTCCGGCGTCACACGGGCTGCGGCACGATCCACAGTGCGCGCGAGTTTCGCTTCGAGTTCCCGCGCCTTGGCGAGAATGTTCATGTGTCTCTCCAGGCGGACCTAAAGGTCCGCCTCTACGTACTACGCACAGGGCGGTCTAAAGACCGCCCTCTACTTAATCAACCCGGCCGATGCGGCGGCGGTGACCAGATCACCCGCGGTGCTGGCAGCCGCCGCACCACCGTAGCCGGCGTTCTCCACGATCACCGCAAACGCGATCCGCCGCGACGCCGCGGGCGCGTCGTACGGCGCATACCCCACGAACCACGAGTGCGACGTCTCACCCACGACCTCCGCGGTCCCGGTCTTCCCCGCGATGCGCATCGGATGGCTGCGCAGCAGGCGGCCGGTGCCCTCGAGCACGCCGTCGCGCATGTAGCGCCCCAGAAGCGCGGCCGACGCCGGCGACAAGAGTCGCTCGCGCTTCACACCGTCTTTCAGAACGGCGGTGTCCTCGCGCGCGTCCACGTGCGCTTCAGTGAGCACGCCACCGTTGGCGAGCGCGGCCGCCACCCGCGCCATGCGGAGCGGCGTCGCGACTACATCGCCCTGACCGTAGCCGGCCTGCGGCAACGTCGAGCGCAGCCGCTCGATCGAACCGCCCGGCGTCACCGAGATGCCGAGCGTGGCGGCCGCATCGAGCAGCGCTTCGGGGCCCAGCTTCATCGCCAGCTGCGCGAAGTACGCGTTGCACGACTGCACGAGTCCCTCGTGCATCGCGATGGTGCCGTGCGGATGGTGGTCGAGAATGTCGTCGCGCACGGGCCGGCCGCCCGGAATCTTCACGCCCACGCGCCCCTCCGGCAGATCGCCGCACGTGAACGTCTCCGACGCCAACGCGGGATTCTGACGCAGCGCCGCAGCGGCGGTGACGAGCTTGAACGTGGACCCGGGCGGATACAACCCGTAGCGCGCGCGATCGAGCACCGCCTCCTCGCGCCCCTCTTCCACCGCCTTCACGGGACGGTCGACCACCGGGAACGGATAGCTGCCGATGGCCAGCACTTCGCCGGTCGCCGCGTCGAGCACCACCGCTGCCGCGTGACCACTCTCCGACCGCTTGGCGGCCGTGGCCAGGATCTGCGAGAGACGCAGCTGCAATCGCGCGTCGATCGTCGTGCGCACGTCGCGGTTCTTGGCCAGGAACGCCGTCGCCGTGGCGCCGTCCGGCTGATGCCGATGCCGCAGCAGCGGCACCAGCTCGCGATAGTCGCGGCGGACGGTCGGCACCGGCCGCCCCTGCTCGTCGACCGACTTCACGGCCGCGGCGTGATCGTCGAAGCCGCGCAGCCGATCGTCGGAATCGCGCTCCACGTACGACGAATTGCTCGCGCTCCAGTTCTCCCGCGTGGCGGCGTCGCCCAACAGATGGAAGCCGGCGCCGCCGAGCGGATAGCAGCGTGTCACCGGCTCCACGCACGTACCGTTGGGTGCCACGCCGAGCTTCTGATAGGTCGTACGTGCCTGGCGCGCCAGCTCCGCGTCGCCGGTCGCCAGCACCCGACCGGCGCGGTCGAACACGGTGCCGCGCGGCAGGGCGCGCACCAGATCCAGCACGCGCGGGTTGTACTGATAGCGCGCCACGCCGTCGGCCTGCAGACTCAGGTGCGGCTTCACCACGTAACGATCCGCTCGCACCATCTGCACGCTGGCCAGCACCCCCACCAGCACCAGCGCCGCGAAGCCGAGACCGCGCGAGAGATACCGCATCGGCACACGGAACGGCTCCGCGCCTTCGCGGCCGCCACGGTGCGCACCGATCGCGATCAGGATGCCGAGGGCCGCGAAGTTCGCCGCCATCGCCGATCCGCCGTAGCTGAGAAACGGCGTCACCACGCCGGTCAGCGGCACCACGCCCAGGAGGCCCGCGGTCATGAGCAGCACCGGCACGACGAGGAACAGCGTCACCGCGGTGCCAAGAAAGAAGCCGTAGTCGTTGGCCGCGCGCATTGCGGCGCGAAATCCCCGCCACGTGATCGCGGCGTAGAGGACGCCCACCGCCATCAGCCCCACGAGTCCCAGTTCCTCGCCGAGCGCGGCGAGCGCCAGGTCGGTGTGACCCGCCGGCAGGTAGCGCGTCTCGCCCAGCCCGAATCCGGTGCCGAACACGCCGCCGGTGGCGAGCGCCCACACCGCCTGCGCCACCTGATCGCCGCCGCGCACGGTGTTGTCCCACGGCGCCTGCCACATGGCCACGCGCGCCGCGAGCGTCTCGGAGATGTGCAGCCGGTAGCCGAGATAGAAACCGGCCACCAGCACGGCGCTCCCCGTCAGCACCGCCGCCACTCGGCCTCGCGCCACCGCATAGAGCGCGAGGAACACGCACGACAGCATCAGCGCGGGCCCGAGGTCCTTCTGCAGGAAGAAGAAGAGGAGCGCCAGGCCCACTCCGCCAATCACCGGCACCACGTAGCCCACGCGCGGAATGCGCAGCCACGACGGCGCCGACGGGGGCAACGCCTTCTCGTTCACCTGCCGCAGCAGTTCCCAGACGCGCGCGAAGTAGCCGGCGAGAAAGAGCGCCAGCAGCAGCCGGATCGCTTCGATCGGCTGGATGGGGCCCAGATTCACCTTGGCGCCGCTCGACCCCGGACCCTCGCCGAACAGGATGAGCGCGAGCGACAGCGTGAACGCCGCGGCGAGCGGCAGATAGCGCAGGCGCAACCAGGCGCTGGTGCGCAGGTTCACCAGCGAGAAGCCGCCGAGGAACAGGAGCCCCACGAGCACGCCCTGGACGTAGCGGACGAACAACAGGCTGTCGCGCAGCGGATCGGCGCGCGAAATCAACGCGGCCAGGCCGAGCGCCGTCAGGAGATGCGCCGCCGACAGCAGGAGCAGGTCGCCCTCGCGCCGTGTCACCTTCCACAGCACGATCACCAGGTAGAAGCCCGCGATGAACAGCGCACCCCAGCGAAAGAGCAGCCGGCGGAAGTCGCTGGAGGAGCGGACGCTGAGTCCGGGCTTGAGCAGCACGAGATCAGCCGACGTGAAGAGCGACAGCCGCTTCGGACCCTTGGCGCCGCGCTGCGACTGCGCGTCGCGGGCGCGCTGCAGCCGTTCGGCGTACGTCACCAGCCCCGGCGTCCGATCGATGAGCGCAGCGGGCACCGTGGCGCGCAAGATGACGGCGACATTGGGCAGCCCTTCCCCGGCTTGCCGCTCGGCCGCGAGAAAACTCAGGAGTTCCTGCGCGGCAAAGCGGCGATCCGTGGGCATGGTCAGCGCCGGTTCCAGCGCCGACTCGAGCTGGCCGGCGTCGGTGCCGCTCGCCAGGTTGAACACCGTCGCGGGCTGCACCACCGCCGTGAGATCGACGCGCTGCACGCGCCCTTCATAAGCGAGCGCCACAGCCAGGAGCGCCACGAGCGAGGTGGCGAGAAACAGCAGCTGTGACGTCTCGACGGCGCTCGACGTCACGACGAACTGCTTGAGCGTGTCGCGTTTCGAGTCGCGCTGCAGGGCGCGGGTGTAGGTGACGGCCATGGGGTTACTGCGGGGGCTCGGCGCTGGCGCCGGAATCGCCCGAGTCGGCGGCTTCGTGCGCGCCTTTGGCGCCCTTGTCGCCGTTCGACTCGTCGAAATTCTTGTTGAAGGTGACGTTGCCGAGCGGGCCGAGGTCGAGACTGAAGTGCGAGCCTTCGACCTCGTTCATCCGGTTCTTGACGCGCTCCAGGCCTGCCTGGGTCTTGCGCACGCTGGCGGGCACGCCGCTGAACGACGCGATGCCGGTGTAGAGATCGAGCGCCTGCTGATACGCCTCGGACGAGCGCGTGAGGTAGTCGCGCTCCTGCGGCATGCCGCGGAGTCCGCGCGCGCTCTGCCACAACGAGTCGCCGCGATCCTGATACCCGCCCGCCAGCTGCGCCGTCTCGCGCTGGCCCGGCGAGTATCCCAGGCGCCGCGCCTGCGCCAGCGCATCCGCGCCGCGGTCCACGTCGCCCAGACCGGCAATGAACGTGCGTGACAGGCCGATGAAGGGATCCGGCCACGACGGTCGCAGCTGCGCCGCCTCGCGGAAGGAGTTGATGGCGTCGGCGTATTCACGCTGCGCCCCTTCCGTGTCGCCCTTCGCCTTGCGCGCGTCGCCGTCGATCCGCGACAGGTGCCCTTCGGCGTAGCGGAGCGAGCCGTTCAGTCCGCTGTGATCGGGGTTGGCGGCCGCCGCCCGCGCCAGCACGTCGCGCGCCTCGCGCCACTGCGGCTCCCACACCACCTTGAGCCCTTCGCGATAGGTGGCCGCCACGCGATCGGTCAGCAACATCGTGCGTTGAATCAGCACGCGGCGCAGCCGCGAGGTGCCAAGGCCGATCCCGTTGGACGACAGCTCCTGATAGCGCGACCAGGCCGGACCGAGCGACTCCAGATCGCTCGACGGCACCGTCACCACCACCTCGCGAGCCTCGCGCCCCACCGAGATCTCGTTGAGCGAGACCATCCCGACCAGAATCACCAGCGCCCAGCGCAGCACGCGCTGGAAGCCGCTCGGCTTGCGCGCCACGCGCGACGGCTGCACGGCCGGTGCGCCAGGTTTCGGGGGCAACCGCGGGGTGGGTGCCTCGGCGTGCGGCGGAGCCGGCCGGGCGGCCGCGGGCAGGGGCGGCGGCACCACGCGCTTCGGCCCCGGCGTCGGCGCCGTGGGTGGAGTGACGGCGGCGGCCACCGCCGAGGGCGGCAGCGGCGGCGGTACTGTGCGCCGCGTCACTTCCGTGGCCACTTCTTCCGGCCCGGGACCCAGCCGGCGCGTCACCGGTTCGTCCGACGCCCGGGCGGGCCATCCCTGCTTCTGCGCCTCGGTTTCCTCTCCGCCCTGATACCGCTCGAGATCGCGGCGGATCGCCTCGGCGCTCGGATACCGGTCCGCCGCGGTCGGGCCGAGCAGCTTGGCGATGATCGCCTGCAGTCCGATCGGACACGCACCCTCGAGCGTCGGCGCCGAACGTCGCGAGACAATCAGCTTTTCGAGCCGGCGCGTGTCGGGGGCCATGAAGGGCTGGGCGCCCTTCACCATCTCGTAGAGCATCACGCCGAGCGCCCAGAACCCGTCGGTGGCGTCCATCTCGCCGCCGCTCTCGATGCGTTCGGGCGACAGATACGCCAGGCTGCCGAAGTCGTTGCGCGTGACCTTGCGGCTCATCGACAGCGCTTTGGCGATGCCGAAGTCGAGCACCTTGATGCGGCCGTTGCTCGTGAGGCGCACGTTGGCGGGCGTCAAATCCCCGTGCAGCAGATGGCGCACTTCGCGCCCTTCGACCTTCCACGTGAAGCCGCGCGCGTCCTCGAGGAACCGGCACAGCTCGATGGCCACGGCCACCGCACGCGTTTCCGTCAGCGGCGCGCGGCGGATGGCCTGCGACAGGTTCTCGCCGTCGAGATACTCCATCGCCACGTAGAAGTAGTCGCTCTCGGTGCCGTACTTGTAGACCTGCGGGACGAAGCCGCTGACGCGGCAGAACTGCTCCTGCAGTTCGGCGCCTCGATGCTCGGCCGCCATCACGTCCGGCGCCGTGTAGGTGGGCACGGTGCGAAGCGCCACCCGCTGCCCCGACGTGGTGTCGGTGGCCAGGAAGACCACCGCCATGCCGCCGCGGCCAATCTCCTGATGGATGTCGTAGGGGCCGATGGTGTTGTAGACGCTACGCATTCAGCGGGCCCGGTTGACGTGCATGCCGACGCCGGGGAACCAGTTTTCGCGCAGCGCCGCCGCGGCTGCGTCGGCTGGCAGCGCGTGGAACACCTCGGGGGTGATGCCGGCGAACACGTTCTGTTCGAGCCGCGCCCGGGCCCCGGCTTCCACGATCACTGGCGCACTGATGCGCTCGGACATCCCGTTCTTGTTGAACCCGCTATGGGAGATACGGGAATCGGCGCCGGAACGGATCACGAGCCCGGCCCCGGGGTTGTCGTGGATGCTCACCCCCACCACCGACCCGGAGGCCCCCTTCCCCAGCTCGACCGCCGCCGTCGTGGCGCCCAACACCTCGAGATCGACCAGCGACACGTCGGCGCGTTCCACCAGGACTCCGATGCCAAGCGGCGAGCGCGAGTCGCCGATGATGCGGAATCCCGCGAACTCGGCGGCCGTCACGTCGCGGGCCACCACGGCCGGCTCCCCTTCCGGGGTGCCCACCGGCATACGGATCGTCGCCTCGCGCGGGACGCGGCTCACGATGCGGACGCCATCCTTGAGTTGCACCCGTTCGGAGTATTCGCCCGGCTCGACGATCACCTGACTGCCGGCACGCGCCCGATCCACGGCGGCGCTGATCGACTCACCCGGTTGCACGGCAATCACACCCGAGCCCGCGAGCGCCGACAGGTTCACGGACTTCGCCGGCCACGTCACGACGCCGGCACGCACGAGGGCGTAGCCCACCAGCGCGAGGAAGAGCGCCACCACCGCGGCCTGCACGGTGAGCGAGCTCACCCAGCTCCGCCGGACGGCGGCCACCGGTTGCGGCACCACCGGGAACCGTTCCCCCTCGACGAACACGACGGTGACGTTGTCCTTGCCACCGGCCTCGTTCGCGGCGTCGATGAGACCACGCACCACGCGCGCCGGGTCGGCGGCAAAGCGCGTCGCGACGGCGTTGACCGTGGCGGAGGGGACGAGATCGCTCAGGCCGTCGCTGCAGAGCAGCAGCGCGGCGTCGGCTTCCACCGGCACCGTGATGATGTCCACGAAGTCGGCGTCGCCCGGCTCGTGGAGCTCGGACCCCACATCGCGATAGACCTCGTTGCGCCGCGGGTGCCGCATCGCGTCCGCTTCCGAAAGCTCTCCGGCGTCTTCGCGCTCGCCCACCGGCGAGTGATCCCGCGTGACCTTCTCGATGCGCCCCTGCCGCAGCTTGTAGAGACGCGTGTCGCCCACGTGTCCCACGGTGGCGAGGCCGTCCTTGATCACGGCCACCGTGAGCACACACGCCATCCCCTTCCAATCGGGTCGGGAGGCTGCGGCGCGATGCACTTCGTTGTTGGCCACCGTGATCGCTTCGCGTACGCGCTCGTCCACCGGTCCGGTCTCGCGCTCGAGCCGGGCGCGCAGCATCGACAGCGCGAGCTCCGCGGCTTCCCCACCCGCCGCCTGGCCGCCGACGCCGTCGACCACCATGAACAGGCCGCGCGCCTCGTCCACGTGGAAGCGGTCTTCGTTGTTGTCGCGCTGCAGGCCCGGATCGGTGGCGCCTCCGGCGCGCAGAACGGTAGCCCGCGGCGTGGCGCTGGTCATCGCGCGGGCCCTCGACCGGCCCACACAGTGAGCGCGGCCACCGCGGCAATCGCGGCCAGGAGCACGAATCGGGCGAGGAGCAGTAGGGTCATGACGTGATCGACTCAGCGCTCGATGCGGAAGTCGAGGAACACCAGATTGGCCAGGCCGATGCGCGCACGTTCGGGCAACACCACCTCCACGCCGTTCTCGCGCTTGCTGCCATCGGCCTCGTCGTAGCCACGCGGCACCGGCACGCCGTCCACGGTCGTGCCGAGCGAGCTCAGATCGATCAGGCAGAAGCGGCCGCGGTCGGCGTCGTGACGGATGCGTGCGTGCTCGCGCGACACGTCGGTGGACGACGTGATCCGCACGTCCACCGGGTAGGCCACGCCGCCACGGCCGATCGACACCGATGCCTTCACCACCGTGTAGTCGTGCGTGCCCGTGTCGTCATCGTACGAGATCCGGGCGAGCGCCCGCGGCGCCGACTGCACCACGGCCGTCGGGAGTGGCGGCGGAGCGGTGAGAACCGCCACTGCAGGCAGTGGTGCGGTCGCTTCGTCGGCGGGCACGGAAGCCACAGAAGGCGGAGGGGGCAGAGATGGCGGAGAGGGCGGAGATGGGAGAACCGCTCGCTCGGGGACCGGCACCTCGCGCGCGACGCGCGCGCCAGTGTAGACGGTGGCGATGCGACGCGTGCGCGCCCCCACGGCGAGCTCGGGGCTCGAGGGCAGCATCAACTCCGAATCCACCAGCACGTCGCCCGGCTGCAGGTCGCCGTCAGGATCGACGCGGAACTCCACGTGCCACTCGGGCGCGGCGTTCTCGACGGTGGCCATCGGGCGTTTCCAGACGCGGCGCGCGTAGCGCTGCAGGCCGCTGCCCTGATTGAGCGTCGACAGCTCCTCGTTCAACGCGCGAATGGTCTGCTGCTGGATGATGCCGAGGATGCCCTCGAGCCGCGCGTATTCCGCTGCGTGGAGATAGACGACGTAGCGGCTCGGCGCCAGCGTCGAGTACTTCAACGGCTCGAGGTTGCGGCGCATGTGCTCGAGCACCAGCTCGATCAAGTCCTTCGCCGGACGCCGCGCGGGGGCGGAGGACGATTCGGAAGGCGTGGCCACGACATACACTATTCCCCAGGGCGAGCCGCCCAGTCTTAAGGAAACGGCAAGGAATCTCCAGTTTTAGAACCGCTGTGCGCACGCATTTCGGCCCCTTCACGCTCGACCCCGCCACGAGGGAGCTGCTCGAGGACGGGCGCCCGATCCATTTGTCGCCCAAGGCTTTCGACGTGCTGCAGGTGCTCGTCGCGGCCCGGCCGACGGTGGTGCCGAAGGCCGATCTGCACGACCGCATCTGGCCCGGCACCTTCGTGGTGGACGCCAATCTCAGCGTCCTCATCGGCGAGATCCGGAAGGCACTGGCCGACAGCGCCCAGACGCCGCGCTACATCCGCACGGTCCACAAGGTGGGCTACGCGTTCTGCGGCGACGCCGGCAGCGCGGCGGCCGCCGTCCCCGCCGGCACCAGCAGCCGCTTCTGGCTGGCGTGGAACGACCGCACACTGGTGCTGTCGGTGGGCGAGAACCTGATCGGCCGCAACCCCGAGAGCGCCGTCTGGGTCGACGCCGCCGGCGTCTCGCGTCGCCATGCCCGCGTGAAGATCGACGCCGAGAGCGACGCCGCGACCATCGAAGACCTCGGCAGCACCAACGGCACGTTCGTCAACGACACCCGCACGGAGTCGGCGGTGGTGCTGCGTGACGGCGACGTGGTGCATCTCGGTTCGGTGGTGCTCACGTTCCGCGCGTGGCTGCCGGAACGATCGCGCTCCACCGAGCGCATTCGACGCCGCTGAGTCACGTCCGCCGATTACCGTCGGCTGAGTAAGCCTTGCAAGACCGCTCG
>Ga0207703_10002683_pt1 | contig 15267 bp, 21 predicted proteins | sample KBSSwiS12_FD_184304 | JGI IMG/M metagenome (GOLD analysis project Ga0207703, IMG submission 184304) | Switchgrass rhizosphere microbial communities from Kellogg Biological Station, Michigan, USA - KBS Switchgrass S1-2 (SPAdes) (version 2) | ecosystem: Host-associated > Plants > Roots >... | reverse complement strand
CTGCGACCGGGTGGCAACCGGATGCACGCTTAGACTTACTAACTTTCTGGAGACAACATGATTTCGAGCAACGTGGTTCCGGACCGGCGTCCCAGCTATCTTCGCGGCGGACAAGAGACATTTATGGACTACCGCCGGCGACGCGAGCTCGACGTAGCAGCCCGGCTGGAGCGTAAGCGCCTCGATGTGGCTGAGCAGACCGCAGAGCTAAACGTCCCCGGAGTCCGTATCCGCGCATGGGAGCTGGTGCACGCGCTGCGCATGCCATCGGGTGCTGAGCACCCTATCCTTCAGCAGATCGCCACCATGACTAACTTGTCCCTGGCCGACATCCACGAAGAGCAGCGTATACGTTCCGAGGTTGCACGATCATGATGGTCGCTGGGTCGCTCCGACTCCCACGATGGCGCCGGTAATGGTGTGGGTGGTTGATACCGGCACACCGAGGCCCGAAGCGAGAATAACGTCAGGGCCCCGCCGGCTTCCGCGGCGAAGCCGCGGCGTACCTGAGATCGCAAGTCAACGAGTCGTTTCGGCATTGCCGCTCTCCCACGACTTCACGTTCGCCAGCATTGGCCCCTTCACGTAATCCCGCAAACCCTCAAGCGCTCTCAGGACTCCGGCAACGGAGTCAGAGCCCGGAGCTGTGCGCGCAACACCATGGAAGCATAAGTGGCAGTCGCCATTCCGCGTGCCGCTACACGCTCGCGCAGGAACACGTGATCTTCTGGGCGCAGCCTCACGGAAAACCACTCTGGCTCAGTGGTTCAACAATCGCGCCAAGCGACTGATCAAGTCCCCCAAGTTACACTTTGGAGATACAGGCCTCGCATGCAATCTGCTTCGCTGCAACGCCGCTGACATCAGCTCCAACTGCAACCTTTGAAACGCGGCCGCCGCCCTTTGCCCATTCGCGATCGGCAGCAACCAATGTCAGCGTATGTGCGGCAGCGCCCCGACGATACTCCTCGATCCAGTGTTCAATGCAGTCTCATAAATCAATGGAGAGTCGCATGTACATCGGTGGCGGAATTCTTGGAACCATTCTGATCCTTCTTCTCATCGTCTACTTTGTGCGCAGAGTGTAATTCGCCCGTACCCGACGCGGACGACGCGGAGTGTCTGATTGTCGTGTCCGACACGGTGAGCCCACCGGCTCGTTCCTCCTAGAGCCGCGCGCCCGTCAACATGTACGCGGATCCGGCACTTTGCACGATGGCGCGGTTGGTCGTGGTCTCACCGCCCATGAAGAGCGCAACGCCAATCGCGCCGTCATTGCCGACAACTGCGATCTCGGCCGAGGCGCCGTCCTTGAGCACGTACAAAAGCGAGATGATGGAGTCGATCGGAAAATAGATGTGACGCAGTGTCGCCTGACTCGTAGAGAACTTTACCGAGCGGCAGCGTAACGAGCTTCAGATAGGGGAACAGCCGCTCGCGTTCCGGCTACGGCAACGCATCCAGAATGTGGTTTTGCTATGGTTAGAACGTCCCCGCCATTGCACAGGGCCTCGATGGCAGGCGATGCGTTGCCGTAGTCCAGACCCTTCGGGGAGGTATGTACTGGAGCGTACATAGGCCTTGGTGCCTCGCTTGCGCAAGGCGCTATCTCGTTAGAATTATGGGACATTTACGGTCGCGCGCCGCGGCTGCGACGAGACGTTGGTCGCGGTTATGGGGCTCGCTAGCTGTGTGCGGTGACGTACAGACCCTCCCGGTCGTCCTGCTAGTTTCGCGATGATGGCAATGGTGCGAGACACAATCGTAATGACCATGATCTGCTGGCCAGGGATGGGTTGATCGGATTGGGGGCGTGCTGACTATCGAATCATCATCAGTCGGGGAAAGCCATGAATGACCAGTCTGAATCCATTGGTTATGCCGACGGTGGCATTAAGCACATTAACGGGCACTGGGCCCACAGCGAGCTTGTCTACAGCAGGCATAACGTCGGCCTCGCTGAAATGTTCCAATGCAGTACCCCTGAGCTTGCGGATTACTTCCGACTATGGCCGCTGTCGTCGTGCGGCCAGCAGTTGCGCACCAGGGACGGCTGGCACAACGAGTTCATGACTGTGTTTTCCCACGAGCTGCGCAATTCTCTCGGTGCGATCCGCAGTGCGACCCACATCCTGCGCATGGAGACGTCCGTGGGTCCCGCTGCGGTGAAGGCGCGCACGCTCATCGAACGTCAGGTTGGGCAGATGAGTCGTCTCGTCGAAGACCTTCTCGACGTGTCACGGGTGCGAAGCGGCCACCTGCGCATGGAGTGCGAACGGATCGATCTGTGCGCAGTCGCAGCTCATGCTGCGCAGAGCGTCGAATTCGCCATGCAACAGCGCAATCACCGAATGACCACAACATTCCCGGAGGCGCCCGTGTGGTTGCAGGCTGATCCCACGCGACTGGAGCAGGTATTTGTGAACCTGCTCATCAACGCGGCGAAGTACACCGAAGCCGGTGGCAGGGTGGAGCTGTCCGTGGAACGGGAAAAGAACGAGGCCACGGTGAGCATTCGCGACACGGGCATCGGCATTGCCCCTGATGTCCTGCCGCACGTCTTCGATCTCTTCGTCCAGGCAGATCCGTGTTCGCGGCGCGGGGATGCGGGCCTCGGTATCGGGCTCGCCTTGGTGCGCAGTTTGGTCGAATGCCATGGTGGCCGCGTAACCGCCGCAAGCGCCGGCCTCCGCCGCGGAAGCGAGTTCACGGTTCGTCTACCGATGCCAGCGGAGTAGAGGTGCGTCGGTAGGACAGCGCCGATCAATGTCGTCGGGCTAACTAGCCGCGCGCCGCGTGCAACGGAGTGGTTTTGCCAATTGGATTTTTTGCCGATGAGATTGTCGGATTTTATTCGCACCCATTCGGAGGAGATCGCGAAAGAATGGGAAGCTTTCGCGCGCACCTGTTCGCCTGCGGCAGCAAAGCTGAACGTTGATCAGCTTCGTGACCATATATTGCCATTGCTTCGGTTTGTGGCTGACGATATGGACGCGCCGCAAACCGATTTCGAGCAAAGTGAGAAGGCCCAGGGAAGGCAGCCACTCACGACAGTCGAAGCAAGCGAAGCCGAAAAGCATGCGGCTCTCCGGATTATCGACGGGTTTACCGTCGATCAAGTGATTGGGGAGTTCCGCGCACTGCGCGCGAGCATTCTGCGTTTATGGATCAAGCATCGATCGGCCGACATTCAGGCGGATCCAACCCAAATTACCCGTTTCAATGAGTCCATTGATCAAACGCTCGGTGAATCCGTCAGGCGCCATGGACACTTGGAGAGCCAGGCGCGCGAGCATTCGACCAGCAGAGACGCCTTTTTAGCAACGCTATCGCACGAGTTGCGTGGTCCATTGGCAGCGATCGTCAATGGTGTGCACATCGTGCGGGCATTGGGTGCAACAAACGCCAACCTCGCACCCGTTGCAGCCATGATGTCCCGTCAGGCGCAGCATCTGCGGCGACTGCTCGACGACCTGCTCGACCTCGCGCGCATTTCCAGGAATCGCCTTTCAATAAGCTGCGTCCCTACCGACATCCGGCAATGCGTGCAGGATGCTGTAGATGCGAATTGCGAGGGGCTCACACAAGGAACGCACATCCTGAAGGTCGATATACCTGAGGCACCTTTAGTGGGCCAGATCGATTGCACTCGGGTTGTGCAGGTGATATCGATCCTGCTGAATAATGCCGTCAAGTATTCCCCCGCCGGCTCGAGGATCGACGTTTCGCTTATCCGCGAAAATGAGTACGCGCTGATATCCGTGCGAGATGAGGGTATCGGTATAGCTGCTGAGATGCTGCCACGCATCTTCGATGCCTTCTATGTCACCAAGGAGAACAATCTCGCAAAACACGGACTGGGAATTGGGTTATGGCTGGCCCGGAGGTTGGTTGAGTTGCACGCTGGAACCATACTGGCCAAGAGCGGGGGACCGACACGGGGGGCCGAATTTTGCGCGGCGATTCCCCTGACTATTTCCGTCGCGGCTCCCGGCGCCTCAATAGCTCAACCGCTCCTGAGAGATAGGACATCGGCAGTCTGAGGGCGCTTCTCGGGCAGCACTCGCTCCACTGAGTCTCAGTGTCGTCATTGGCGCGCACGGTCATCGAAGCAACTCGGGACCGAGCCTTAGCTTGAAAATCTGTTACCTGATCCGGTGGAGTGGCCCATCTTGGGATGCGGCGAATGCGCCAGAACCCGCAGATCCGGCCTGCGCCGTTTCACATCGCACAGCAAGCATCCATCGTCCTATCATGGCGACGTGGTCAAGTCATCGAGAGCGCGCGCATCGCCGGCCTTTGCCGTCCCAATGGCTGCGCAGTCGGCAATTTGCCGGCGACAGAGCGGCCGTTCAGACGTCGCGGTCGACTGACGTGGTCAGTGGGCCCGCTGTGCCGTTAAACAAAGTTTAGAGATACAATTCTCAGAGATCGGGGGAGATCGGCGCTATGGCAAAATTTGTTCTGGTTCATGGGGCATGGCACGGAAGTTGGTGTTGGCAAAGGGTCCGATCGGCGCTGCAGGCGCAAGGGCATCAGATCTTCACGCCTACACTGACCGGCGTAGGCGAGCGCTCGCACCTCTTGTCGGCCCAAATCGATTTGCGCACGCAGACACTCGATGTCACCAACCTGATTCGTTGGGAAGAGCTTACCGATTTTGTCCTAGTCGGCCATTCATACGGAGGCTTCGTGGTGTCCGGTGTTGCCGATGCACTTCCCGAGCGGATCCGATCACTAGTTTTCCTCGACGCTTTCGTGCCGGAGAATGGCAAGCGCCTCGTTGACTATGCGCCAATCGCGCCCGAGCAGCTTCATGATGGTTGGAAGGTCAGGCCTATCTCGGCCGAAGCTTTCGGCGTAAATCCCGCTGATCGTGATTGGGTTGATAGCCAGTGCACGTCACAGTCGCTGGCGTGTTTCGAACAACCGATCGAGCTGGCCGGTCGGCTAGGGCAGATCAAGCGTATTGACTACATATTCGCCAAAGCCTGGGCCGGTGGTCATTCGCCATTTGCGCAGTTCTATCAAAAGGCCAAGGCGATCGGGTGGCGCACTCACGAAGTAGCCTGTGGACATGATGTGATGCTCGATGAACCAGTACGGTTGACGGAACTGTTGGTGAATGCCAGTCACACCTGACGACATATGATTGGCTGTCCGACGCCTCCCGAAGCGGTAAGTTGCGCTTACCCGATAGCTGCCGTTGGCGACTAGCTCCCCTGGGTCGTGAACGGTCCTTCGTCCCGGCGGTCAATGACTCGATCCGTATCCAGCGCTTCGCGTGCGGGTCGGGCGGTTGGGCGCAGGGACGATGGGCGATTGGCAAGGGCTCTAGGCGGCCAACATGGCCCTTGCAACTCAGATTCCCTGATCACAACCTCCTCTCCTATCCATTAACCTTATAGTCTGGAATGCACTGCGCTTCGCGCTTTTCGACGGCTTGTCATCAGTCGCCGAGTGAGCGTCCGCAAGCCCTGATGCCCTCAGGATTTGCGTGTGGGAACCGATATTTGGGCTGTCGGATCGGCAGACCTAATCTCGGGGGCCGCCCTCCGGATGTTAGATCCACGAGCAGCTCGGGGCGAAAGGCCACCAGGACGCTAAGGATGGCTCATGCCGACCGGCTGACCCTACGGGCGTTATCCCTCTCTTCTTGCGGGCGCGACACTACAGTGGTCCTAAGCCGCGTAACCGCTCGTGCCGAATTAATTTTGGCGGAGAGAGAGGGATTCGAACCCTCGAAGGGCTTTTGACCCGACAGTGGGTTCTTAGGAATCAGCAACTTGCTGATTTACTTGCAGATGTCCGTCCCCTTCCATCCCCCCAAGCCCCCGCCGCTGGCAGTAGAGCTGGCAGTAGAAGGCTCGTGAACGCAGGTTCGATGCGGCACGGGGTCGCGTCGTGCTCGGTATGACGCGTTTGGCCAGCGCCTTAAATCTCAGCCACCGCCGTCCGGCCCTCCACCTTCCGCGGGCTCCTTGGCAAAGTATGTACTTGCCTACGCTCGCGCCAACAACCTCACTGAAGGACGGGTCCGCGCCGGGATGCCTGCATGATTACGTCCGGGATAGGGGAGCGCGCCACGATGTCAGGACAACCATCCTGCGTCATCGAAGGCGGTGCTAGCATCGCGATGGACTCGAACCTCGTATCTCCGTGAGGCACAAGGAGGCAAACATGAACGCGCGCGTATCGCCTATGCGATCCATCGAAACCCTCGCTCCGTTCCGTCATTCACCCGAGAACCATGCCGCCATTCCGGCGAAGATCGAAGGAAGTCTTCCAGACTGGCTTCGCGGTGAGGTCGTACGGACCTGCCCCGCGATATTCGAGACGAACGGCTGGCGTGCACAACATTGGTTCGATGGCCTCGGCTTGATCTATTCTTTCCGCATCGGCGACTCAACGATCGACTTTCGATCACGATTGCTGGACTCGGAAACTGCGCGCGATGCCCGGCGAGGAAAGGCAACGCTGGGATCCTTCGGAACACCAACCTCACGCCCTCTCCTGCGGCGAGTTTTCGAGCCGATCCCCCGCATCTCCGACAACACCAATGTGAACATCGTGAGATTGGGACCAGAGCTCGTGGCGATGACCGAGGGTGATCGCCAGATGGTCATCGACGATGAAACCCTCGCCGCCGTCCGACCCGTGGCCTACTCGAAGGACGGACTCAGCCGGGCCATCATGACCGCCCATCCGCACTTTGACTTCGAGCGCTCCAAGGTAGTCAATGTCGCGACGGCCTTCGGTGTTGTTGGGGTGATTTCGGTTTACGAGCACGCACCCGCGGCCCGAGAGCGAATCCTCGTCGGCTCGTGGCAGACAAAACGTGTTCCCTATGTTCACACTTTTGGATTGACACCCAGGCACGCCATCCTGGTTGCCCAGCCTTACGACGTCACACCGACGAAGATGCTTTGGTCCAGCATGGGCTACATCGATCACTTCGAATGGCGTCCGGGGGCGGGAACCCGGCTCGTTGTGATAGACCGGTCGGGTGGCCGGGTGCGCGAGCACATCGCGGATTCATTCTTCTGTTTTCATACGGTGAACGCTTTCGAACGCGGTGACGAGGTGGTTCTCGATCTGCTCGCCTATCCGAATGCCGACATCATGACGTCACTGCGGACCGATCGCATGATCGCCGCGCTGCCTGAGCTGCGGCCTTCGCTCATTCGCATCGTCATGCGGCCGGGAGCGGAACGTGCCACCGTCGAGAAGCTCAGTGACGTCGGCTTCGAGTTTCCATCCATCAACTACAAGCGAGTCGTCGGTCGTCCATATCGCTTCGCATATGGCGCGTCCGACGGTTACGTGGCCGGAGGCGCATATGCCTCGGCCATCGTCAAAATCGACATCGAAACGAAGGGCTCAACTTCGTTCAGCGATGGCACACATATATTCGGCGAACCGCTATTCGTCTCACGGCCCGGAGGCGACGGCGAGGACGACGGCGTTCTGCTCACGGTCGGATCGTCGCAAGATTCCGAGTCATCGGCACTTGCGGTCATCGACGCTCGAACAATGGAGCTGGTGGCCCGCGCAAGCGTGTCGAGTTCGATTCCACTCGGATTTCACGGTTCATTCGTGCGGAAGGAATAAGGAAATGCACAGAATCGCGCGCAGGATCAGCGCTATCACAATCGTCGTCGTGATTACGCTCGCCGCCTACCTATCGTTCTGGCCGGTGCCCGCGGAGCCCGTCGCATGGAGTGCACCGACTCCGCCGGGTTACTCGGGCGTCTACGCAACGAATACGAAGTTGTCTGGACTTCGCGCGATCGACATTGGAAACGAGTTCGGCCCGGAGCATATGGCCATCGGCCCGGATGGGAAACTATATGCGGCGATGACGAGCGGCAGTCTGGTGCGCATGGATCCCGATGGCCAGCACCAAGAGCCATTCGCGAATACGGGCGGACGTGTACTCGGCTTCGACTTCGATGCGCAAGGGCGCATGATCGCGGCGGATGCGATGAAAGGGTTGCTACTCATCGCTCCCGCTGACGGGAGCGTGCGTGTGCTGGCCGATCGGCTGAGCGCCGGTGACCGAATCCACTATGCCAACTCCATCGTCGTGTCGCCGCACGGTACTATCTACTTCACCGATGCCTCCGGGCGCTTCGCTCCGGCAGACTGGGGCGGAACATATGAAGCGAGCGTTCTCGACATCATGGAGCAGGCTGCGACCGGTCGCGTCCTCGCCCATGACCCTAAGAGCGGATCCACGCGAGTCGTCGCCCACGGCTTTTCTTTCGCCAACGGAATTGCGATGTCCTCGGACGGGCAATCGCTTTTTGTGAGCGAGACAGGCCGTTACCGGATCTGGAAGGTAGATGCCGGCGCCAATGACGTGGACGTTCGGGTTGGTTCGTCGCAGGCGAAGGTCCTACTCGACAATCTTCCGGGCTACCCGGACAACTTGATGCGCGGTCGTGACGGTCGAATCTGGATCGGACTGTTCAAACCCCGCAATCCAGCCGCCGACTCGCTGGCCGGGAAGCCGTTCATGAGAAAAGTGCTGTTGAGACTGCCGCGGTTCCTGTTACCGCTAGGTGAGTCCTACGGGCACGTGTTCGCAATCGACGAGAATGGCCGAGTCACTGTGGACTTGCAGGATCCGAGTGGCGCCTATCCCGAAACCACGGGAGCCACCGAGACTACGGACCGCCTGTATATCCAGAGCCTGCATTCTCACACCATTGGATGGTTGCCCCTATGACTCGCCCGCCCTGACGGGAACAGTTGTTGCAACAAAGCGACTCAAAAGGACTCATCATCATGGGCGCACGGCCCTACGCCACCGACATCCGCCGCGTTTTGCGCACAGGCGCGCTACTCGCGGGGGGTTGCTTCATGCAGGCAACGGCCCTACTGCCGCGGTTCAGTTACCGCGGCGCGGCGGGTAGCTGAACTGCGGTTGAAACTAGAGACCCGCAATCCAATCGATCAGAGAGCGGCGCTGTTGGACATCAAGATGCGAGTAAGCATCGCGTGCGCGGTGCGCTTCTCCGTCGTGCCAGAGGACGGCCTCTTCGATGGATCTTGCTCGACCGTCGTGCAGCAAGCGCACCGGTTGCTTACTGACAATCGAGGCGTGCAGGCCCCATAACGGCGCAGTTCGCCAGGGCGACCCCGGCATCGCGGTGGGCCAGATCCTGCGCTATCTCGATGCCATAGCACCGGGCAAAACGCTGTTGGAATTTTTGACGGAAACGGACCCGGCTTTGGCCGCCCTTGGTGCGAAGGAAAAACGGCGTCGGGCCCGAGAGCTGTCGCAGCGTGAACTGCATGAGATCGACTTCTAACACATGGCCGTGATTGAACAGAAACTGGTTGTGTTCTCCCACCTCGATACCGAGTGGGTGCCTTGCGGTCAGCTCACTCTGACCGAGGACGGAGCGAAGCTGTTGGCCTCAACCTTCGCGTACGGATTGCGATACTTGCAACGTCCGGGCGCGCTCGAAGTCGATCCAGTGAGCTTGAGCCTTCGAGATAAGAACGCGGTGCGCGGCAAGGCCCTCTTCCCGCCCAACGATGCGATCACAGCGCGAGTCAACTACCCTGATGCGTAATCCTGAAAGACTCCTGCAACACCCGTGCACTGGCCATCACCCTCAAGCTGCGGGATCAGCTCTCCGGTGGAACTATCGATCACGATCTCCTTCCACCTGTAGTAGTCCGGAGAGATCGAGGGCGGCGACCGGCTTTAGAAGATAGCGCTCGAATCCCGCCACGCGAGCGAGCTCGCGGCCCGCGTGTTCGCGGCTGGAGGTCATCGCAATCAATCGCAGGTCATGGCTTTGCGCGCGCTCGCGCAACAACTGCGCAACTTCATAGCCACTCATATCCAGCAGGCTGAGCTCGAGCAGCACGACCGAGGGCTGAAACTCCGCCGCAATGGCCAGCGCGGCGTGGCCGGAGTAGGCAACGCGAGTCTCCGAATAGCCCGATGCGTTCAACATGCGCTCCAGTGAGTCCGACGACTTGATATCGTTATCGACGATCAAGATCCTCACTGGTGCGGTCGAGAGTGCGGACTGTCCCCCTTCATTCTCCCAAGTCTCTAGCGCTTGGGCCTTTTTTAACTGCACAGGCAGCAACTGTCCGCCGCGGCTGCTGTGGGAATCGGCATGCTTCTGCGCCAGGTCGGAAAGCCGCCTCCAGCTCGTGGTTTCTGTGTCGCGCATATCTCCAACTCCTACTATGTGGAGCAGGCTATACGCGTTGAAACCGGAAGTCGGTACGCTAGGACACAGACGCTCCCCCGCGCTCCGCGGCGTGGGTACATCTGCATCCAAGCGTCGCCCGCTCTCTCCCGGAACCAGTGGTCTTCGGCTTTCGGTTTAGAAGCTACACATGCTCCGAAGACGCTCGTAACCAACTATCGGAAGAGAGGCCCGCTCTCAACGTAATGGAATGCTGGCAGTCGCTGCAGCCATCGCGTGTCGCGCACTCCTCGCAGAGCGTCTGCCCGTTCCACGTCGGCGGCTTGTCCTCACGCTGCCGAAACTCGTGGAGGGGCCAGCCAGAGCAGTTGTGGCACCAGTGCCAAGTGAAGCTGTTGCTGAGCTTGCGATAGGGCATATGGGCGCTCCTTGCGCAGAGCAGGTACGGGGTATTCGCCCCACAACGACACTAAGTCATCCCTCCCCATATCTCGGTGCGCCGGCGCACACACGAAGGCTCGAGGAAACGAGGCAGCACGTTGCTCAAATGAGGTGCATGCCATGTGACGTCGGGATAGAGACGTTTCGCGACATCAGCGGCGGGCACGGGTGCTGCTGGGTTCGCAAGCGCACCGACTTCTTCAGCGATGGCAACTTACGCTGTGTGGGGTCGGTGTTCGAGATCGATCATCGGGGTTGTTTCTTGACCACGTATCCGCGCGAGTAACGCATGAATCCATTTCCCATTGTAGCCGTGGCCTCCTCGGCCGGAGACCTCGGGGCCGTTGTCGAGCTGCTGTCCGCTTTGCCCGCCAAATGGGGCGAGGTTTTCATTATTGTTCAACATTTCGACCCGGGCCGGCGCGATATGTTACTCCACGACGCTCTTGCAAAAGCAACGAGTCATCCGGTGCTCCTCGCGCATGATGGCGTCGTGCCGGAGCGAGGAAATGTTTACGTCATGCGCGCCAATGTAGCACTGGCAATCATCGGTGGCCGAGTTAGCGTAAGTCCTGGCGCAAGCCCCCGCGAAGGTCCCGCGGATACACTATTCACTTCTCTGGCCGCAGAACGTGGCGCTGGCGCAATCGGGGTTGTCCTCTCGGGCGGCGGCTCCGACGGTGCCCTGGGCATACAAGCCATCAAGAAAGTCGGGGGCACCACATTTGCGCAATACCCGGGATCTGCGCGCTTTCCCAGCATGCCCATCAGCGCCATCGAAACTGGATGCGTGGGATACGTGTTGCGTCCGAACGAGATTGCTCACGAGCTGACTCGTCTGACTCGCCTCAATACCCGTTCCGAAGGCACTACACGCTCTGGGTCTCTCATGGGAGAGTTGTCTATCGTTAGTTGATTGTCTTTCTGGGTTCAGCGCCCGGCGTGGAGGACTTGCGGCCGGAACAAAGTTTGAGCCGCGTCCGTGAACGGCTAGCGCGCTGATGAATCAGGCACGCAGCTATCGTCGTTCCTGCGGAAGCCATCCGCACAACTCCAGTCATTGCCCGAATAGCCGATGTGGGCGTTTGCCGGCATTGTCAGGGTTGTGCAGACGGTCTGTTCGCGTTTGAAGCCGCGCTCGCATTGCCAGCTATTTCCGCTGGCATCCAGGTAGGCGTTCCCGGGCACATCGACCACTGCGCATGTCTCGCCATGTTTGACGAACCCCCGCTCGCATTGCCAATCGTCGCCGTAGCGCCCGAGGAAGCCGTTCGAGGGAACCTTGACCGGCGCGCAAGCCTGGCCGACGAGGCGAAAACCACGGCTGCATTCCCACCCACGACCGTATGTTGAGTCCACCGGATACGCGTTCTCTGGCACGGAAACCAGTGTGCAGCCACGCTCGGTCTGGTGGTAACCACGGTTGCATTGCCATCCTGTCCCAAAAGGGGAGTCTTCTGCATAGGCATGCTCCGGCACCTTGACAGCGACGCACAGCCTCCCAGCTTTCATATACCCTCGATTGCACTCCCATCGGTTACCGGAGGAGTTGAGATAGGCATTCGGCGGCACTTGGATAGGTACACACGTCTGCGCCTCTCGATCGTAGCCTCGGACGCAATCCCAACCGCTGCCATAGCGGCTGACCTGAGCATGACTCGGTAATGTGCCCGCATCCGTCTGCGCCGAGGCGATTCCAGAGGCAGTGAGCAGGAATGCAAGGAAGAGCAAGCATGGCACCCCACGCCACTGCCCTGCTGAGCTGAGATTCGCTGGAGAGGTACTGTTCATCTTTGAGGTCGTCCGTGTCGCTTGGTCTACCCGATGTGACAATCGGCGAACGTGGCATGTGATGCGTAGGCACGTCACGGCCACGGAGTCGCGGTCGGACCCTTTCACGCCGCTGCCGGGTAGTCGCCTGGCAACGATGTTAGGGCGCACGTCCTCATGTCTCGGTGCGCCGGCGCACATATGAAGGCTCGAGGCGTCGAGGCAGCGCGGTGGAACTGATGCCTGCTGCGCACGCAGGGGCCTTCGTAGCCGATGGGCCTCCGTAAAGCCGAGGCCCACCACCGCGGGGTCAAATTGGCGAGCTATCGTTTGGGAGAGGCTGGATTGGAGCCGTTCTGAACTGCTGCTTTCACACCTGGTGCGGGAGCAACGCAGCTCGAGCCAGGCGCGGATTTGGGCCGTCCGGAGTCTCCCTCCTGGTTGCGTCGGCGAATATTCATGATGCGCACGTTGGCTTGGCGCGGTGTATCCATTCTACCTCCAAAGTCTGGCGGACCCCGAGAGTTGCGGGCCGCTTGCGTAGACTTGCCGCAAGAACATGACCCACGCAGCGGCATGTCGTCGGTACGCTACCGAACGCATGCCACAACGGGGCACAGGGTACCTGCACACATCGATCGTGCGCGCCGTAACGATGCTCCAAGTGCTTCAGGTCGTCTGTGCGCTAGCGTACCCACGACCTGAGCGACCGCTATCGGGTTGTCAGTCAGTGGTCCACCGAACAGATCATCGCGACGCCGTCCGTTATCGTGCCATGTTGTGGATTTCCCCGAACGACACAACAGAGCGGAGAATTTCGTGTCACAGCCGGCGCGATCAGTCGCGAACAATCGTCTGCTCGCCGCTCTACCCGGCAAGGATCGACTACATCTGCTGGCGCGCTGCGAGCAGGTCGAGCTTCGCTTTGCCGATGTACTCTGCAAGCCCGGCGAGCACATTCGTCACGTCTTCTTTCCCACGGATGGTTTCATCTCGCTGATCACGCCGATGGAGGGCTACGCCGGCCTCGAGGTGGGACTCATCGGCGACGAAGGCATGTTGGGGATCTCGTTGATGTTGGGCGTCAACACGGCACCACTGCACGCCCTAGTGCAGGGCGCAGGCGCCGCTTGGCGAATGGAAGTGGCGGCATTTTCCCGCGAGCTCAAACATAGCTCAGCGCTGCAACGGCATCTGAACCGCTACCTTTATGTGACGCTAAGTCAGTTGGCACAAACGGCCGCATGCACCCGCTTCCATCTCGTGGAGGCGCGGCTCGCCCGTTGGCTCTTGATGACGCGGGATCGGGCGCACGCCGATGAGTTCCATATCACGCATGAATTGCTGGCCTACATGCTGGGCGTGCGTCGGGCCGGCGTGAGTGCGGCCGCCCATTCTCTGAAGGGGCGCAACCTGATCCGCTATACCCGCGGCAAGCTCACGATCGTCGACGCAGAAGGCCTGCAAGCGGCTGCTTGCGCGTGTTACGCGGCGGACAAAGAAACGTACGCCAGGATACTGAGTTAACCCGAGAATTCATCGAAGTGCCGTCCCCCGTGCCGGCACGGAAGCTCAGGCGCGTGACCCGCAGTCGTGCCGCCTTCATCTTCCCAGACATCTAACTCGGCGGCCTGGCGGCTCATCGCCCCCTCGCGATCCCCCAGTCGCAGGGTAGTGACAGACCGCTGGACAGCAGTGCCGCCCGTGTTTGCCCAGGGCGAGGCGCGCACATAGGTAGCTGGATCGTAACGCACGGCCTTCTCCTGACGTATGCCATCACCTCAACGCGGCGGGCGGATTGCTGATGATCACCTCGACGCGACGGTTCTGCTGCCGGCCGGTGGCGGAATCATTGTCTGCCACGGGGTCGTTTCGGCCCTTGCCCAATGCGGAGAGTCGTGTTGAACCGATCCCCTGTCCGGTGAGATACGATTTCACCGAGTCGGCACGGCGCTCAGATAGCCTTTGGTTGAAGTCTTCAGTACCCACGCTGTCCGTATAGCCCTGGATGGCGACACTGCGATCGGGATATTTGTTGAGGAAGGCGACCAGCTTGTCCAGATTGCCCGTCGCACCCGGCTTCAGATCGGCCCTTCCGGTCGTGAACAGTACATCGCCGAGCGTCAACACCAACCCGCGATCCGTGGGCTTTGCCTGCAATACGTCGATCTGCCGCTGCAACTCCGCGGCTTGCTGCTCTGAGCTTGCGGCGGCCAACTGCGCCGCACCCGCTTCACTCCGCGCTTGATCTGCCGCCAGCTTCTGTTCGGCCCCTTCGGCGCGTGCCGTCGCGGCTTGAACCTTGGCGGCGTCCGCTTCGTGCGTGCGCGCGTCCAAACGAGCGCTGTCCCTCTGTGCGGTGAGCCCGGCACGCTGATCCTCAGCGAATCGAGTCTCAGCCAGAGCCTTGGCCGTGTCCACTTTACGGTCGGCCAGATAGACCCGGTGCGCCGCCAGCTCTTTGTTCAACTCCGGCTGCTCGGCTGTGCGGACCGCAGCGTCCGCGTCCTTGATAGCAACCGCTGCGCGGCTTGCCAGGTTCGGATCGGATTGCAGTTGAGTTAGTTTGGCGCGCGCTTCGGCAGCGCCGTCCGGTTTGACCGGGGCGGTTGCGCAGGCGGCCGCGAGTAATATCGATGCCACGGCCGTGGCGATCAACGTGCTGCGAACAATCACATTGCTGTGGTTTATCGTGTTCATGGCTTGTCTCCCGAGCCGCGCTTCATTTCATCGACCAGCGTGCCGTTGCTATGCTTCATTTCATCGTTCACGGCATTGGCTTTGGCGGCCGAAGTCTTGGCGGAAGCCAGTTCGGCTTCGGCGCGCGACTGATCGGCGAAGCGCTCCGCCACCACCATTTTCTTCTCGCTTACGGCGC
>Ga0207703_10002679_pt1 | contig 15292 bp, 14 predicted proteins | sample KBSSwiS12_FD_184304 | JGI IMG/M metagenome (GOLD analysis project Ga0207703, IMG submission 184304) | Switchgrass rhizosphere microbial communities from Kellogg Biological Station, Michigan, USA - KBS Switchgrass S1-2 (SPAdes) (version 2) | ecosystem: Host-associated > Plants > Roots >... | reverse complement strand
GCGACGATCCCGGGCTGACGAGGGGCAAACGGACTATCGTCGCCATAGGGAAGAGAAAGCCTCGGGCACCCCTTGCGCGAGGTGCCTGTGCCACAATGATTGTGCCTTCGACGCACGCTTGCAGGATGCGGCCACGCGCCGAGATCCGCGTGCAGCAACGAGGACCCCACCGATGAGCAGCGAATTGATCACCCACACCTCCGATGCCTCGTTCAACGCCGACGTGCTCGAGGCATCGACGCCGGTGCTCGTCGATTACTGGGCCGAATGGTGCGGTCCGTGCAAGATGATCGCGCCGATCCTCGACGAGGTCTCGAAGGACTACGACGGCAAGCTCCGCATTGCCAAGATGAACGTCGACGAGAACCGCGACGTCCCGGCCAAGTACGGCATCCGCGGCATCCCGACGCTGATGCTGTTCAAGGACGGCCAGCTCGCCGCGACCAAGGTCGGCGCGCTGTCGAAGGCGCAGTTGACCGCGTTCCTCGACTCTCACCTATAATCGCCGTCCAACGAAGGAGCCCGCGCGTCGCCGACGCCGGGATCCGGCACGAGACGACCCTCCGGGCGCCCGGCCGCTGATCGATCCGGTCGGCTGACCGGTTCGCCGCCCGGCCCGAAGCGCTCGCCGCTTCATCTCCCGACCGCCGCTTTTCGACGTCCCGAGCTGCGTTCTACGCAGCCTTGCACGCCCGGCCGATCGCCACGACGGGCACCCTCCGCGAGCAGCCACCGCTGGCACCCTCCCCATGCACCTCTCCGAACTGAAGCAGATCCACGTCTCCGAGCTCATCAAGATGGGCGAGGCGCTCGAGATCGAGAACGTCGCGCGAATGCGCAAGCAGGAGCTGATGTTCGCGATCATGAAGAAGCGCGCCAAGGGAGGCGAGCAGGTCTTCGGCGATGGCGTCCTCGAGGTCCTGCCCGACGGCTTCGGTTTCCTGCGCTCGCCGGATGCCAGCTACATGGCGTCGACCGACGACATCTACCTCTCGCCGAGCCAGGTCCGCCGTTTCAACCTGCACACCGGCGACGCCGTCGAGGGCGAGGTCCGGGTGCCGAAGGACGGCGAGCGCTACTTCGCGCTCGTCAAGGTCGACAAGATCAACGGGCTGACTCCCGAGGAGAGCAAGCACAAGATCATGTTCGAGAACCTGACGCCGCTCTTCCCGAAGGAGCAGTTCAGGCTCGAGCGCGACATCAAGTCGGACGAGAACATCACCAGCCGGATCGTCGACCTGATCGCGCCGATCGGCAAGGGCCAGCGGGCGCTGCTCGTCTCGGCGCCGAAGAGCGGCAAGACGGTGATGATGCAGAACCTCGCGCACGCGCTGACCGCGAACTACCCTGAGGTCTACCTGATCGTCCTGCTCGTCGACGAGCGCCCCGAGGAAGTGACCGAGATGCAGCGCACGGTGCGCGGCGAGGTCATCAGCTCGACCTTCGACGAGCCGGCGGCCCGCCACGTCCAGGTCGCCGAGATGGTGATCGAGCGCGCCAAGCGCCTGGTCGAGCTGAAGAAGGACGTCGTGATCCTGCTCGACTCGATCACCCGGCTGGCGCGCGCCTACAACAACGTGCTGCCGTCGTCGGGCAAGGTGCTGACCGGAGGCGTCGACGCCAACGCGCTGCAGCGGCCGAAGCGCTTCTTCGGCGCCGCGCGCAACATCGAGGAAGGCGGGTCGCTCACGATCATCGGCACCGCGCTCGTCGAGACCGGCAGCCGGATGGACGAGGTGATCTACGAGGAGTTCAAGGGCACCGGCAACTGCGAGATCCACCTCGACCGCAGGATGTCCGAGAAGCGCGTCTACCCGTCGATCCTGCTCAACAAGTCGGGAACGCGCCGCGAGGAGCTGCTGCTCAAGCCCGAGATCCTGCAGAAGAGCTGGATCCTCAGAAAGCTCCTCTACTCGATGGACGAGATCGAGGCGATGGAGTTCATCCTCGAGAAGATGAAGGCGAGCAAGAACAACCTCGACTTCTTCGACATGATGCGCAGGGGCGGCTAGCGGCGGCGACGCACGCGCGGCTACAATCCAAGGTTTATTCGGAAAGTGCGTCGGCGGGGGGTTCTCGCTGCGACGTGGCTCCCGGTCGCAAGAAAGGTCCACCGTGAAGGAAGGCATCCACCCGGCGTATCGCGAGGTCTGCTTCGTCGACCTCTCGAACGGCTTCAAGTTCGTCACCCGCTCGTGCGCGCAGACGCGCGAGACGATCAAGATGGACGACGGCCGCGAGCTGCCGCTCTACAAGCTCGAGACGACGAGCGAGTCGCACCCGTTCTACACCGGCACGCAGAAGAGCGTCGATTCGCTCGGCGGCCGCGTCGAGAAGTTCCGCAACAAGTTCGCCCACCTCGGCGGCGCGGCGAAGAAGTAGCGCCCGGGCGCTCGCAGGAAGGCAGCTCCGGCTGCCTTTTTTGTTGTCCGATCGGCGTGCGAGCGAAGCCGGACGGCGCTTGCTGCATCATTCCGCGTCCGCGAAGCCGAGCGTTTGAACTCACCCAACCCCGCCCTCGTCAGCCAACGCGAAGCCGAGCCGCTGCCGCGGCTCGCGCTGCTCGTGCTGTGCGCGGCGTACGTGCTGCCGGGGCTCGTCGGCCGCGATCCGTGGAAGAGCGCCGACATCACGTCGTTCGGCTACAGCGTCGGCATCGCGAGCGGACGGACCGGCTGGCTCGCGCCGACCGTCGGCGGACTGCCCGCCGACGGCGCGCTGCTGCCGTACTGGATCGGCGCGGCGTTCGTTCGCATGCTTTCGCCGCTCGTCGATCCGATCGTCGCTGCGCGCATTCCGTTCGCGCTTCTCCTTGCGCTCGCCCTTTCCTTCACGTGGTACGCGGCGTACCACCTCGCGCGATCGGAGTCGGCGCAGCCGCTGCCGTTCGCGTTCGGCGGCGAAGCGGCGCCGGTCGACTACGCGCGCGCGATCGCCGACGGCGCGGTGCTCGCGCTGATCGCGTCGCTCGGTCTGCTGCAGCTCGGCCACGAGACGACGCCGGAGCTGGTCCAGCTCGCGGCCGTCGCGCTCTACCTTTACGGCCTCGCCGCCGGGCTGGCGAAGCCGATGCGCGGCGGCGCGCTCGCCGCGCTCGCGCTCGTCGTCCTCGCCGCGAGCGGCGCGCCGAGCGTCGCGATGTTGCTCGCCGCGATCGGCGCGGTGACGGCGCCGCGCCGGCACGCGACGCCGGCGCCGACGCCGATCCCGACCTCGCCGGCACCGTTGCCTGCCTCCTCGGCGCCGCGGACGCGGGAGACGACGCTTGCGCTCGCATGGCTCGCGATCGGCGCGCTGCTGGCCGCGGGGATCGCGACTGCGCTCGGCGCCTGGGCGAACCGACTCGGCTCGTATGCGAACCCGGCGCAGGTGCTCGCGCTTCTGCGCCAGATCGGCTGGTTCGCGTGGCCGTCGTGGCTGCTCGTCGTGTGGACGCTCTGGCAATGGCGCAAGCAGCTCGCGAGCTGGCACATCGTCGTTCCACTCGCGGTGTCGGCGACGCTGCTCGCGGCCTGGCTCGCGATGGCGGGCAGCGATCGCGCGCTCATGCTCGCGCTGCCGGCGCTCGCGGTCCTCGCCGCGTTCGCGCTGCCGACGCTGCAGCGCAGCGCCGCCGCCGCGATCGACTGGTTCTCGGTGTTCTTCTTCACGATCGCAGTGGCGACCGGCTGGGTCTTCTACGTCGCGATGCAGACCGGAACGCCGGCCAAGCTCGCCGCCAACGTCGCCAAGCTGTCGCCCGGCTATGCCAACGTCTTCTCGTGGCCCGGGCTCGTCCTCGCGCTCGCCGGAACGCTGGCGTGGCTGTGGCTGGTCCGCTGGCGCACGGGCCGGAACCGCCATCCGCTCTGGAAGAGCCTCGTGTTGCCGGCGGGCGGCGTCAGCGTCTGCTTCCTGCTCGTCATGACGCTGTTGTTGCCGCCGCTCGACAACGCGCGCAGCTACCGCGCGATGATGCAGCGGATCGCGCGCATCGTCCCTGCAGGTGCATGCATCGCGGCGCCCGGCATGGCGCGTCCGCAGGTGGTCGCGCTCGAATACTTCGGCGGCTGGCGCGTCGACGCGACCGAGCGCGCGAGCGCTTCCAACTGCGAGTTCCTGATGCTCACGCGCGCCCGCGAGCGGCCGCCGCCGGCGTGGCAGTTCGTCGTCCGCGAGCGCCGCAACCGCGCCGACGACGACGCCACCGACATCTACCGGCGCGTCGCCCCGGTCGAGGCGAAGGCCGTGCAGGCGCCGGCGATCGGCGAGCGCCGGCCGAGGCACGGCTAGGACGCGACCGTGTCCTCGCTGTGGCTCGTCGTCGCGACCGGCGCGGCGCGGACGCGCACGGCGGGAAAGCCCAGCCTGAACGTCGACCCCTTGCCGGGTTCGCTCTCGACGTCGAGTTCGCCGCCATGGCGCTGCATCACGTGCTTGACGATCGCGAGGCCGAGCCCGGTGCCGCCGGATTCGCGCGAACGGCTGCTGTCGACGCGGTAGAAGCGCTCGGTCAGGCGCGGCAGGTGCACGCGCGCGATCCCCGGGCCGGTGTCGCTGACCGCAATCTCGCCGCTGCCGTTGTCGGCGACCCGCCAGCCGACCTCGATCCTGCCGCCTTCCGGCGTGTAGCGAACGGCGTTGCCGACGAGGTTGCCGAGCGCGCTGCGCAGCTCATTCTCGTCGCCCGCGAGCTGCGCGCCGCCGGCGTCGGCAAAGGCGATGGCGTGGCGCTTCGCCGACAGCGCGGCTGCCTCGTTCTCGGCGTGCGCGAACAGCGCCGCGACCTCGACCCAGCGATCGCTGCCGGGCCGCGGACTGCCCTCGAGCCGCGCCAGCGTCAGCAGGTCGGCGACGAGGCCGTGCATCCGCCCGGCCTGCTGCGACATCAGCGTCAGCACGCGCTTGCGCTCGGCCTCGGTGAGCGGGAGGTTGCGCATGGTCTCGAGGAAGCCCGACAACACCGTCAGCGGCGTGCGGATCTCGTGCGAGACGTTGGCGATGAAGTCGCGCCGCATGCGGTCGGCGCGCTCGCGCTCGGTGAGGTCCTGCGAAAGGACGAGCTTCAGCTCGCCGCCGTAGCGACGGACGAGCACCTGCAGCGTTCCCGGGCCGCGCAACGGATGCAGCGTGAGCGGCTCGTCGAAGTCGCCGGCCTGCAGGTAGGCGACGAACTCGGGCGAGCGGATCAGGTTGGTGACGCGCTGACGCCGGTCGCGCTCGGGATCGAGGCCGAAGTGCTCGGCGGCGCGGCGGTTGCACCACTCGATCTGGTCGGCGCGATCGAGCAGGAGGACGCCGTTCGGCGACGCCTCCATCGCCGAGACGAACTGCGACAGCCGCGTCCGTTCGGCCTCCGCCGTGCGCTCGAGGGCGCGCAGGCTGCGCTCGATGCGGTAGCCGATCTCGCCCCAGAAGCCGGCGTCGCGGGGTGCCGCCTGGTCGTGCGCGCCGCGCAGCCACCGCATCAGCCGCCAGCCTCGCAAGGCGTCGAACGCGACGACGCTCGCGAGGCCGACGAGTCCGCCGATCAGCGCACCGACGAGCGTGCTGCGGTTGCCGTTGGCGATGTGGCCGGCGAGAGCACCGACCGCCATGCAGACGACGCCGACCAGGAGGCGCGGCAGCAGTCCTTCCATCGCTGCCGAAACGAAGGCGCTCAGGCGCTCACGGCCTGCGGTCGCGCGAGCCGGTAGCCGGCGCCGCGGACGGTCTCGATCATGTGCTGGCAGTCGACCGCCGCCAGCGTCTCGCGCAACCGCTTGATGTGGACGTCGACCGTGCGCTCCTCGATGAAGACGTGGTCGCCCCAGACGCGATCGAGCAGCTGCGAGCGGCTGTGGACGCGCTCGGGATGCGCCATCAGGAAATGAAGCAGCTTGAACTCGGTGGCGCCGATCTTCACCTCGCGGCCGCGGCCGATGACGCGATGCGTGGCCGGATTGAGCGAGAGCTCGCCGACCGCGACGACGTCGTCGAGCGCGTTCGGCGAACGGCGCCTGAGGAGCGCGCGGATGCGCGCGAGCAGCTCGTTGATCGAGAACGGCTTGGTCAGGTAATCGTCGGCGCCGGCGTCGAGCCCCGAAACCTTGTCGGCCTCCTCGACGCGCGCGGTCAGCATGATCATCGGCAGGTCGCGCGTGCGCGGTGCGAGGCGCCATTGCCGGATCAGGGCGTGGCCGCTGCGGCCGGGGAGCATCCAGTCGACGATCACGAGGTGCGGCAGCACGTCGTCGAGCGACGCCTGCGCCTGCTCGGCGTCGCCGGCGATCGTCACCTCGAAACCGGCGTGCCGGAGGTTGAGCGCGACCAGCTCGGCGATCGCGGGCTCGTCCTCGACGATCAGGATTCGACTCATTCCTTGACGCTGCCTCAGCGGACGAGGGTCTCGACCATCCCGACCGGATTGTGCCGGACGTCGGTTCCCTTGACGATGTAGATGATCTGCTCGGCGACGTTCTTCGCGTGGTCGCCGACGCGCTCGATCGCCTTGGCGACGAAGATCAGGTCGATGCTCGACGAGATCGTGCGCGCGTCCTCCATCATGAAGGTGATGAGCTTGCGGAGCAGCCCCTCGAACTCCTGGTCGATCAGATCGTCGCGCTTGAGCACCTCGACTGCGCGGTCGACGTCGAGCCGGGCGAACGCGTCGAGCGCCTTGCGCAGCTGCGAGACAGCGAGCTCGGATTCGTAGGCGAGGTCGTTGACCGGCAGGCGCAGCCTGCTCGAGACTCCCGAGTTGACGAGCCGCTGCACCGTGCGCGCGATCCGCGCCGCTTCGTCGCCGACGCGCTCGAGGTTGGCGATCGTCTTCGAGATCGCGATCAGCAGGCGCAGGTCGCGCGCCGTCGGCTGGCGGCGCGCGATGATCGTCGAAAGGTCGCGATCGATCTCGACCTCGGTCTGGTTGACGCGCTCCTCGGTGGCGAGCACCTCGGACGCGGTGTCGCCGCTGAAATGGACGAGCGCATGGACGGCGCGCGCGACCTGCGACTCGACCATTCCACCCATCTCGAGGACGCGGGTCGAGACCCCGCTCAGCTCGGCGTCGAACTGGGTCGACAGATGGCGATCGTTCATGGCATGACCCCTGCTCTCTAGCCGAAGCGGCCAGTGATGTAGTCCTCGGTGTCCTTCTTGCGCGGCCGCATGAAGACGTCGTTGGTGCGGCCGAACTCGATCAGGTCGCCGAGGTACATGTACGCGGTGAAGTCCGAGCAGCGCGCGGCCTGCTGCATGTTGTGGGTGACGATGACGACGGTGTAGTCGGCCTTCAGCTCGTGGATCAGCTCCTCGATCTTGCCGGTCGAGATCGGGTCGAGCGCCGAGCAAGGCTCGTCGAGCAGCAGCACCTCTGGCCGGATCGCGATGCCGCGCGCGATGCACAGGCGCTGCTGCTGGCCGCCGGACAGGCCGGAGCCGCTCTGGTCGAGCTTGTCCTTGACCTCGGTCCAGAGCGCGGCCTTGCGCAGCGCCCACTCGACGCGTTCGTCCATTTCGACGCGCGGCAGCGACTCGAACAGCTTCACCCCGAACGCGATGTTGTCATAGATCGACATCGGAAACGGCGTCGGCTTCTGGAAGACCATGCCGATCCTGGCGCGGATCAGCGACACGTCCTCCTTCGACTTCAGCAGGTCGCTGCCGTCCATCAGGATCTCGCCCTCGGCGCGCTGCTCGGGGTAGAGCTCGTACATCCGGTTGAACGTGCGCAGCAACGTCGACTTGCCGCAGCCCGAAGGGCCGATGAACGCGGTGACGCGCTTCTCGGGGATCTCGAGGCTGATGTTCTTCAGCGCGTGGAAGCCGCCGTAGTAGAAGTTGAGGTTGCGCACCGAGAGCTTCGGCACTTCGCTCACGATCGGCTCGAGTCGCGCGTTCATGCGGTGTTCAGATCCGGTTGCGGAAGAAGGTGCGGGCGACGATGTGCAGCAGCAGCACGCCGAGCGTGATCAGGAAGACGCCTGCCCACGCGAGCTTCTGCCAGTTCTCGTACGGGCTCATCGCGAACTTGAAGATCGTCACCGGCAGGCTCGCCATCGGCTGCGCCAGGTCGTTGGTCCAGAACTGGTTCGACAGCGCGGTGAAGAGGAGCGGCGCCGTCTCCCCGGCGATGCGCGCGAACGCGAGCAGGACGCCGGTGATGACTCCGGCGCGCGCCGCGCGCAGCGTCACCGTGGTGATGACGCGCCACTTCGGCGTGCCGAGCGCATACGCCGCCTCGCGCAGCGCGTTCGGGATCAGCGCCAGGATGTTCTCGGTGGTGCGGATGACGACCGGGATGACGATCAGCGCCAGCGCGAGGATGCCGGCCCAGCCCGAGAACGTTCTCGTGCGCGCGACGACGACGGTGTAGATGAACAGGCCGATCACGATCGACGGCGCCGACAGGAGGATGTCGTTGATGAAGCGCGTCGCGCTGCCCAGCCAGCTGCGCTGGCCGTACTCGGCGAGGTAGATGCCGGCGAGGATCCCGATCGGCGTGCCGAGCAGCGTCGCGAGCGTGACCATGACGAGCGAGCCGAAGATCGCGTTGGCGAGGCCGCCGGTCTCCGCCTGCGGCGGCGGTGTCATCTCGGTGACGAGCGAGACGCTGAGCGCGCCGACGCCGAGGTGCACGGTCTCGACGAGGATCCAGACGAGCCAGAAGATGCCGAACGCCATCGCCATCAGCGCGAGCGTCAGGGCGACGACGTTGGTGCGCTTGCGGCGTCGATGCAGCCGCAGCCGCGCCAGCTCGAGCGCGCTCGGTGCCGCGACGGTGCTCATGCCACCGTTCCCTCGCGCTTCTTCAGCTGCTGCAGCAGGATCTTCGACCCCGCGAGCACGACGAAGGTGATCACGAAGAGGACCAGCCCGAGATAGATCAGCGACGCCTGGTGCAGCCCCTGCGCGGCCTCGCCGAACTCGTTGGCGAGCGCAGAGGTGATGCTGTTGGCCGCCTCGAACAGCGAGAGCGAGTGCAGCTGGTTGAAGTTGCCGATGACGAACGTCACCGCCATCGTCTCGCCGATCGCGCGGCCGAGCCCGAGCATGATGCCGCCGACGACGCCGGTCTTGGTGTACGGCAGGACGACCTTCCAGACGACCTCCCACGTCGTCGAGCCGAGCGCGTACGCAGATTCCTTGAGCATCGGCGGCGTCACGTCGAAGACGTCGCGCATCACCGACGCGATGAACGGGATCACCATGATCGCGAGGATGATTCCCGCCGAGAGCAGGCCGATGCCGACCGGTGGCCCGGAGACGAGCGGCCCGAGCAGCGGCACGCCGTGGAACGCCGCCTGCAGCGGCTGCTGGACGAAGCGCGCAAGGATCGGGCTGAAGACGAGCAGGCCCCACATGCCGTAAACGATCGAGGGCACCGCGGCGAGCAGCTCGATCGCGGTGCCGAGCGGGCGCTTCAGCCAGGTCGGCGAAAGCTCGGTCAGGAAGAGCGCGATGCCGAAGCTCACAGGCACCGCGATGACGAGGGCGATGAACGACGTCATCAGCGTGCCGTAGATCATCACCAGCCCGCCGTAGCGGTTCTGGACCGGGTCCCACTCGCTCGTCCACAGGAAGTTGAGCCCGTACTCGCGGATCGCGGGCGCCGCGCCGATCACGAGCGAGACGAGGATCGCCGCGAGCAGCGCCAGCGTCAGCCAGGCAGCGCCATGCGCGAGAACCGAAAAAAGCGCATCCGCCCACGGCCAGACGCGGCGGGCGGCGGGCGGGCGACCGCGCATGCCGGCGCGCGTCCCCGCCTCCGGGAGGTACGGCTGCGCGCTGGCGATCGTCGACATCGAAGCGCCGGGTGCTACTTCCAGGCGAGCGCCTTGCCGCCGGAATCCTTGACGTTCGTCGCCCACGACTTGCGCACCAGGTCCTTCACCGCTGCCGGGAGCGGCACGTACTCGAGATCGTCGGCCATCTTGTCGCCGTTGGCGTACGCCCAGTCGAAGAACTTGAGCGCGTTGGCGACGTTGACCGGCTTCTCGGGCGCCTTGTACACGAGTATGAACGTCGCCCCGCTGATCGGCCACGCGTCCTTGCCGGGCTGGTCGGTGAGGACCTGGAAGAAGGTCTTCGACCAGTCGGCGCCGGCGGCGGCGGCCTTGAAGTTGTCGGCGTCCGGCGGCACGAAGTTGCCGTCCCTGTTCTTCAGCAGCGCGTACGTCATCTTGTTCTGCTTCGCGTACGCGTACTCGACGTAGCCGATCGAGTTCGGCAGCCGTTGCACGAACGCGGCGACGCCTTCGTTGCCCTTGCCGCCGGCGCCGGTCGGCCAGTTGACAGCGGTGCCCTCGCCGACCTTCGCCTTCCAGTCGGCGTTGGTCTTCGACAGATAGTTGGTGAAGATGAACGAGGTGCCCGAGCCGTCGGCACGGCGCACCGGCGAGATCGCCTCGTCGGGCAGCGCGAGCCCCGGATTGAGCGACTTCAGCGCCGGGTCGCTCCACTTCGCGATCTTGCCGAGGTAGATGTCGCCGAGCACCTGGCCGGTGAGCTTGAGCTGGCCGGGTGCGACGCCCTTGACGTTGACGACGGGAACGACGCCGCCGATCACGGTCGGGAACTGCATCAAGCCGTCCTTGGCGAGGACGTCGTCGGCGAGCGGCATGTCGGAGGCGCCGAAGTCGACCGTCTTGGCGCGGATCTGCTGGATGCCGGCGCCGGAGCCGACCGACTGATAGTTGAGGCGTGCGCCGGTGGCCTTGTTGTAGGCGTCGGCCCACTTGGCGTAGACCGGTGCGGGGAACGTCGCGCCGGCGCCGGTGATGTCCTGGGCGGTGGCCGCGAACGCCGCGGATGCGATCGCGACCGCCGCGGTCGCGCGCACGAGCGTCTGGTATTTCAGCATGCGAAGTCTCCAGTGCGTGAGAAACAGTCGCAGCGGATCGTAGAGAGCAGCCATGACGGATTCATGACGCGAGCAGCGGATTCGATGACACGCGACGGAAGACGCCGTTCATCGCGTTGTCACGGACGGCGGCGACGCTGGCGGGGAACTTCGCAGGAGGCAGCCATGCCCGAGCTCGTCGATCACGTGCCGTTCGCGGCGATGCACCTCGACATCGAATGGGACGAGCCGCCCGGCCCGGTCGAGTTCGCCTGGATCCGCGCCTGCGCGCGCCAACTCGTCGCGCTCGATGCGATGCTCGACCCCGGCGACGCCGAAGCGATCGGCGCCGAGATGGCGCAGCAGCGGCGCTGGCGGTCGCTGCCGCCCGAAGCCGCCGCGACCGCGCTGATCCTCGACCTGCCCGCCACGGCGCGCGCGGTCGCGGCGCTCAGCCCTAGCCGGCGCGGATCGCCGCCACGAGCCGGTCGGCGCAGCGACGCGCGAGCTGCGCGTCGTGCGCTTCGACCATGACGCGGACGACCGGCTCGGTTCCCGACGGCCGGATCAGGACGCGGCCCTGCTGGCCGAGCTCGCGCTCGACCGCGCCCTGCTCTTCGGCGAGCCGGCCCTTACGCCAGTCGCGGCCGTTCTCGAGCGGGACGCTGAGCAGCGTCTGCGGGAAGAGCTCGACGCCGCCGAGCAGCTGCGCGAGGCTGCGTCCCGAGCGGACGATCGCCTCGAGCACCATCAGCGCGCTGACGATGCCGTCGCCGGTCGTGTGGCGGTCGAGCGCGAGCAGGTGCCCCGATCCTTCGCCGCCGAGCTGCCAGCCGCGGCGCAGCAGCTCTTCGAGCACGTAGCGGTCGCCGACCGCCGCGCGCACGAACTCGACGCCGCGCGAGCGCAGCGCCTGCTCGACTGCGAAGTTCGTCATCAGCGTGCCGACGACGCCGGGAACGGCGGCGCCGCGCTCGAGCCGGCCGGCGACGAGGACGTAGAGCAGCTCGTCGCCGTTGTAGAGGCGACCGGTCGCGTCGACGACCTGCAGCCGGTCGCCGTCACCGTCAAGCGCGATGCCGTAGTCGGCGCCGCCGGCGCGCACCGCATTGACGAGCGCCTGCGGCGCCGTCGCGCCGAACCCGGCGTTGATGTTGAAGCCGTCGGGGCGGCAGCCGATCGCGACGACCTCGGCGCCGAGCTCGTGGAAGACCTCCGGCGCGACGTGGTACGCGGCGCCGTGCGCGGCGTCGACGACGAGCGAGAGCCCGCGCAACGTCAGCTCGTTGCCGAACGTGCTCTTGCAGAACTCGATGTAGCGCCCGCTCGCATCGTCGAGGCGGCGAGCGCGGCCGAGCTCGGCGGAGCCGACCCAACGCTGCTCGGCCGCGAGCGCGACCTCGACGTCGCGCTCCCAGGCGTCGTCGAGCTTCTCGCCGTGCGCCGAGAAGAACTTGACGCCGTTGTCGGGGAACGGGTTGTGCGAAGCGCTGATGACGACGCCGAGGTCGAGCCGCAGCGCGCGCGTCAGGTACGCGACCCCCGGCGTCGGCAGCGGACCGGTGAGGACGACGTCGACCCCCGCGGAAGCGAATCCGGCCTCGAGCGCGGACTCGATCATGTAGCCGGAGATCCGCGTGTCCTTGCCGATCAGCACGGTGGGCCGCCGCTCGCTGCCTTGGCCGCGCAGCACCGCGCCGACGGCGTGGCCGAGGCGCAGCATGAAGTCGGGCGTGATCGGCGCGTCACCGACCGTGCCGCGGATGCCGTCGGTGCCGAAGTAGTTCCTGCTCATGGGGTCGCGTGCGGGCTCGGAAGGTGGCCGCGATTATCGACGCGCGCCGCGCGCCAGACCGCGAGCGCAGCGACGGTCGCGGCAACGTCGTGGACCCGGACGACGCGGGCGCCGCGCTCGACGGCGAGCACGGCGGCGGCGACGCTGGCCGCCGCGATGCGCGCCCGCTCGTCGCTGCTGCGCTCGCGCGCCGGCGTCGCGACGCCCGCCAGCAGCGCGAGCGTCGACTTGCGCGACCAGCCGACGAGAAGCGGCACGCCGAGCGCGAGGAGCTCGGCCTGGCGTGCGAGCAGCGCGAGGTTGTGCTCGGGCGTCTTCGCAAAGCCGATGCCGGGATCGGCGACGATCCGCCCGCGCGCGATGCCGGCCGCCGCGACCGACGCGATCCGCTCGCGCAGGAACGCCGCGACGTCGGCGACGACGTCGTCGTAGCGCGCCTCGTCGCGCATCGACTGCGGCGTGCCGCGCATGTGCATCAGACAGACGCCGCAGCTGCCGTGCGCGGCGACGGCTTCGAGCGATCCCGGCCCGCGCAGCGCAGCGATGTCGTTGACGATGTCGGCGCCGAGATCGAGCGCGGCGCGCATCACCTCGGCCTTCGTCGTGTCGATCGAGACCGGACAGCCGAGCCGCACCGCCGCCCCGAGAACGGGGGCGACGCGCGCGAGCTCGGTCGCGGCGTCGACCGTGGCGGCGCCCGGGCGCGTCGACTCGCCGCCGATGTCGAGGATGTCCGCGCCCTCGCCGAGCAACCGCTCGCAGCGCGCGACCGCCTGGGCCGGAGCCGGATCGCCGTCGGAGAACGAATCGGGAGTGACGTTGACGATCGCCATGACGCGCGGCCGCTCGAGATCGATCTCGAACCGGCCGGCGCGCCAGACGCGAGCGTTCATCGCGACATCCGCAGGCTCATGAAAAACGGGGCCGAAGCCCCGTCGTGGTCGCCGTGCGCGCCATGCCTCATGCGGCGGCGGGCGCGTTGCCCGGCGAGACCGGAGGCACGCTCGTCGGCCGCGCCGACGGCGGCGTCCAGTCCTTCGGCGGACGCGGCGGCTTGCCGCCCATGATGTCGTCGATCTGCTCGGAGTCGATCGTCTCCCATTCGAGCAGCGCCGCGGCCATGGCGTGGATCTTGTCCTGGTTCTCCTCGATGAGCTTTCTCGCGACCGCGTACTGCTCGTCGATGATGCGCCGGATCACGGCGTCGACCTTCCTCATCGTCTCTTCGGACATGTTGGTCGTCTTCGTCACCGAGCGGCCGAGGAAGACCTCGCCTTCGTTCTCGGCGTAGACCATCGGCCCGAGCTCGTCGGTCATGCCGTAGCGCGTCACCATGTCGCGCGCGATCTGCGTCGCACGCTCGAAGTCGTTGCTCGCGCCGGTCGTCATCTGGTGCATGAAGACCTCCTCGGCGATGCGGCCGCCGAAGAGGACGGCGATCGTCGAGAGCATGCGTTCCTTGTCGAGCGAGTAGCGATCGCTCTCGGGCAGCTGCATCGTGACGCCAAGGGCGCGGCCGCGCGGGATGACGGTGACCTTGTGGACCGGATCGGTCTTCGGCATCAAACGGGCGACGAGCGCGTGGCCGGACTCGTGGTACGCGGTGTTCCTGCGCTCCTCCTCGGGCATGATCATCGACTTGCGCTCGGGGCCCATCATGATCTTGTCCTTGGCGCGCTCGAAGTCGACCATCTCGACGACGCGGCCGTTGCGGCGCGCCGCGAACAGCGCCGCCTCGTTGACGAGGTTGGCGAGGTCGGCGCCCGAGAAGCCCGGCGTGCCGCGCGCTAGGATGTCGGCGCGGATGTCCTGGCCGACCGGGACCTTGCGCATGTGGATGTTGAGCACCTGCTCGCGGCCGCGGACGTCCGGGAGCGTCACGAACACCTGGCGGTCGAAGCGGCCCGGACGCAAGAGCGCCGGGTCGAGGATGTCGGGGCGGTTGGTCGCCGCCATGACGATGACGCCGAGATTGGTCTCGAAGCCGTCCATCTCGACGAGCATCTGGTTGAGCGTCTGCTCGCGCTCGTCGTTGCCGCCGCCGAGGCCCGCGCCGCGGTGGCGGCCGACGGCGTCGATCTCGTCGATGAAGATGATGCACGGCGCGCTCTTCTTCGCCTGCTCGAACATGTCGCGCACGCGCGCCGCGCCGACGCCGACGAACATCTCGACGAAGTCGGAGCCGGAGATCGAGAAGAACGGCACCTTTGCCTCGCCGGCGATCGCCTTGGCGAGCAGCGTCTTGCCGGTGCCGGGCGGGCCGACGAGCAGGACGCCGCGCGGGATGCGGCCGCCGAGCTTCTGGAACTTCTGCGGGTCCTTCAGGAAGTCGACCAGCTCCTTGACCTCTTCCTTCGCCTCGTCGCAGCCGGCGACGTCGGCGAACGTGGTCGTGTTGTTGGCCTCGTCGAGCATGCGCGCCTTCGACTTGCCGAAGCTGAACGCGCCGCCCTTGCCGCCGCCCTGCATCTGGCGCATGAAGTAGATCCAGACGCCGATCAGGAGCAGGATCGGCCCCCACGAGGCGAGGATCGAGAGCAGGAACGAAGGCTCCTCGCGCGGCTTGACGTCGAACTTGACGCCGTTGTTGATCAGGTCGCCGACGAGGCCGCGGTCGAGGTACGTCGCGGTCGTGCGCAGTTCCTTGTCATCGGTCGTCTTAGCGCGGATCTCGGTCGAGCCGCCGACGCCTTCCT
>Ga0207703_10002673_pt1 | contig 15317 bp, 12 predicted proteins | sample KBSSwiS12_FD_184304 | JGI IMG/M metagenome (GOLD analysis project Ga0207703, IMG submission 184304) | Switchgrass rhizosphere microbial communities from Kellogg Biological Station, Michigan, USA - KBS Switchgrass S1-2 (SPAdes) (version 2) | ecosystem: Host-associated > Plants > Roots >... | reverse complement strand
TTCGCGTCGAATATCCTGTTCTGGCAACAGTCGGGCTATTTCGCCACCGCGTCCGAGATTAAACCGCTGCTTCACACCTGGTCGCTGGCCGTCGAAGAGCAATTCTACGTCCTGTTTCCCCTGATCATGCTTGCGACACGGCGCTGGGAGCGCCGCAAGGTAGCGATCCTCGTCGGCATATTGACGGTCGTCTCGTTCCTGATCTCGGTCTATTGCGTCCAGACGGGCAAGCAGACGCTCGCCTTCTTCCTGTCGCCCACGCGCGCCTGGGAACTATGGGTGGGCTCGCTGATCGCGCTCGGAGCGGTACCGCGTATCACGTCGATCGCGCTGCGCACGGTGCTTGCCGGCGGTGGTCTCGCGTTGATCCTCCTTGGGGTGCTGACTTTTCATGCGCGCACGCCTTTTCCGGGGATCGCGGCGCTCGCTCCGGTGCTCGGCAGCGCGGCGGTGATCGTCGCCGGGATGGACGGGCGGCATCATCTCTCGCGCTTTTTCGAATTACGGCCGGTGCTGTTCATCGGGCTGATCTCCTATTCGCTCTATCTGTGGCACTGGCCGCTTCTGGCCTATCTCGCCTATGTCACCATCGATACGCCGCCACTTCATCTGAGCCTGCTCGCGCTGGTGATCGCGACGGTTCTCGCGACCCTGTCCTGGCGTTTTGTCGAGCGGCCCTTCCGCGGTCGCAATCCCGGCAAGCTCCAATATATCTACGCGATCGGTCCGGTCGCTTTCGTCTGCGCCTGCATCGCAGCCTTGGCCACCGATGGCCTGCCTTCGCGCGTGCCGCCCGAAGTCGCCGCACTGAACCGCACAAATGGCGATGTCGTGCGATGCCCGATATTGAACACGCGACCCTTTGGCGGCTCTCGAGCATGCGCGCCGCTCGGCGGCGATTCCGAACCTCGCCACGCCGATGTCATATTATGGGGAGACAGTAATGCGGAGATGTACGGGCCGGCGATCGCCGCCGCCGTGGCACCTCGCACGGTGGTGCTGATTCTCGCCCGCTCCTGCGCCCCCGTTCCCGGCTTCAATGCCAATGTCCACTGCGCTCGCGACCAGCCGCTCAACCTGGAAGCGATCAGGAAGCTCCCGGCGAAGGACGTCGTCATCGCCTTCAATTGGGGCCAGTATAGTTTCCAGACCTTGTGGAACGCCAACGGCCAGCGGAAGCCAGCCGCTCATTTCGCGACGCTATTGCCGGAGCTCACCGCATCGGTAGATGCGCTTGTCGCAGCCGGCAAAACGGTGACGATCGTTGGCCCGATCGCCGCACCGGGTTTCGAGGTCGGAAGCGTCTCCGCCCGCGAACTGCAATTCTATGGTAGGTTCATACACCCGACCGCCTATGATCGGCAGAGCTTCGAGACCCTGATGGGCCCGGCACTGACCGCGCTTGACGAAATGTCTCATCGTCCGAACGTCCGCGTTCTCAAGATACATGAACATCTCTGCGAGACCGATAGGTGCCCCTACATCATCAACGGCGAGGCGATCTTCGCCGACCACGGGCATTTGTCGACCCGCTACGTCGCGAGCCTTGAGCCCGAGTTCGCATCTGTTCTGAGGTGACGTGCTTAAAATCCGCCGCGAACGCCAACGCGGTGGCGACGCGGCGCTCGCGACCTATCGCTTTGCCGGTGAGCGCCGCTTCGAACCAGGTCTGCGACGCATAAATCGCGTCTTCATATGGTCGAAGCTCATCGCGGCTAGTCTAACCGCAGCCGCTCGCGACCATCATAGGCATCGCAATGATCGCGCGGGCGACGGGGCCTCGAGGGTCGGCAGCCGCATCGCCGGTTTCACAAAATGCCGAGGCTTAATATCGCACTGCCCGCGACCACGCCCACCAAAGCGCCGGCGCCGAGGCAGGCCAGAGCGAACAACTCCTCGCCGATACGGAACGCGCCGATGCGGAACAGCAGGAACCACGCGAACAGCGTCGCCGCCACTTCCATGGTGCCGACCGCCCAGACAATTCCCATGGGCCCCTCGACGATCAGGCCGATGGTGCCCATCCCCCCGAGCCATGCGCAGCGGATCAAGTTGATCTGGAACGGGGCCTTCACGCGGCCGACCGCGATCATTGCCTGCTCGGCTGCGACATTATTGAGCAACAAGCCCGCCGAGATGGCGACGATGCGCAGCAGGGGCGCGACGCCGGCATAGCGATCATCATATAATATAGCGATGACCAATGGTGCACAGCCGATCAGGCCGCCCAAGGCGAAGGCATAGAGCAGCGAGACCAGCCGCCTCGTGCCATAATAGCATCGCGCGAAGCCGGCGAGGCCCGCTTCTCGGAAATGATGAGAATAGGCCGGGTAAAGGATGCGATTGCAATAGGGGTAGACCATCGCCCGCGGCGCCAGCGCCAGCAGCGTCGCGATGCTGTATATGCCGAACAGGGCGAGCGGCAATATCCTGCTCAGCACCAGCTTGTCGGATTGACCCAGCAGCAGGGTCAGGAAGCTCGATCCCGCGATAAAGCGAGAAAAGCGCCACATCTCGGCACTGCGCTGGATATCGAAGGCCAGCTGCCGCCGCGAGTGGGGGAAGAACCGGTAGGATGCAAAGATCTTGACCACGCTGCTGGCAAGTCCCGCAATCACGATTGACCAGTAATTGTGGAGGATCACGGCGAGTGGGATAGCGATTGCCACCTGCACAATGTTGATCCCGAACTCCATCCAGCTGAGCCGCGCGACCATGCCGCGGCGGACGGCCTGGGCAAAGGCCATTGAGGTGAAGCCTTCAAGCAACTGGTTGAGGGCCCAGACCGCTATCGCGGGCGCGAGCACGGACTTGCCGGTGTATAGCGCATAAGGATAGGCCAATGCGATCAGGATCACCGTGAGCGCCGCGCCCCGAATGAGGCGAATCGTCCAGACCTCATCGAGAAAGCGTGGATCGTCCGCGTCCTTGTGCCGCACGACGAAGGCGAAGAAGCCGAAGTCCGACAGCATCACGATGATATAGGTGAGCGAGGTGATTATGCCGACAACCCCATAGTCGGCGGCCGTCAGCAGCCGGGTCAGCACCGCGCTCGAGAAAATCCGCACGAAATTCGACAGGGCGACCGTGCCGACCACGGCAGCGGTGGGGCTTTTCGCCGCCCCGGCGAGGCGACCCAGCTTCGGGATCGGCGCAAATCGCATCAGGCAACGACGTCGGGTGGCCCGCCCTCGGCCAGAATGGACTGTGCGGCTCTCACGCTCTCGATGTCCACGGTAAAGTCGTCGAGGGAATGGATCGAATACGTCCGGTCCAGTTGGTAGGAAGGCTCGACCATCTCCGGCTTGATGCGGCCTCTGACGCCGACATAATGGCCACCGACCTGGGCGGCCATCAGGCGATAGGACGTCGCCATATGGCCAGGCGTCAATATTTCGACGAAATTGAAGGGCGGCTGGCTCGCCGAACGAAACAAGAGCGGCGCGAGCGCGGCGCCATGGATCGCGACTATGTCGGTCGCGTGGTTGAACAACTCGATCTGCGCCGACGCCGACAATTTTTCGGGCAAAATTTTCGTGTAGCCCTGGCCGGCCAGATAAGCCTCTATCTCGGCCTCATTCTGGATGCGGCGTGTCTTGGCGCGGACGACGAAGATCTTACGGGGCAGATCACTGGGAAGTTCGCCCGCCGCGCGGCGCCGGTCGAGATCCTCGACCAGCCCCTCGACCAGCTGCCGTCGTACCGGACGCAGTACGTCGAAGGCCGAAAGCCGGGGCGTGATAATGTCTCCGCGCACTGGTCGTTCGGTGGCGATCACCGGGAAGCCGAAATGATCGTAGAGCGCGCGGATGAATCGCGGCGTGCCGAAGGTAAGGAGCACGGTTGGCGTCGTCCCGAGCCATTGGCGTGCCATCTGCGCCAGGGGCAGATGGAAAATCTGGGCGTGCGCCCAATTCTCCGGCGAATTCAGCCGCAGATCCACGATCGGCCCGGCGGCAGGCTGCACGCCCCCATCCTTGCGGAGCAGGCGATGCGCGTGGATCTTCCAGCCCCGCTTGCGCTCCGGCGCGCATCCGCGCTCGTCGCGGATCAACGCGATCGAACCACCGGGCTGGATGGTCTTCGGCATCCACAGAAATTCGAGGCGGGGGACGGCACGATCGACCAGCATCGATCGCGCACCGACGACCCACGCCGGCGGCACCGGATAGCCATCTACCGCCTTCTCAAGTCGCTCCACCAACTGAACGCCCCCTGGATGATCGAGCGCGCCTTTCGGCCTGCTGCGTGCGCGGTTGCCTCTGGGCAGAAATTGCGGCAAAGTCACGCATATTCCATCGAGGGCGGGCCAGAATAGATGCTTCCTGACCAAGGGGCGCCAGGGGGAAGCGTGCTATATGTCGGTGCGCGCCTGCCCGAGCTGTCGGAAACCTTCGTCTATCGCGAAATATTGGGTCTGAGGTCGCGCGGGCGGCAGGTGGCCATTGCCAGCGTGCATAAACCGGACAGCCATGCCGCCGATATCACGCTAGGCCCGCTGGCCGCGGAGGCGGTGGTCATTTACTCGGCCGAAAGCTTCCGGAGCTTGCCAGGGGCGCTGCTGCGTCACCCGCTGTTGCTCGTACGCTCGGTCGTGGATGCGCTGACCGCCGATCATCCGACGCCGGTCAGCCGGGCCAAGCATCTCGTTCAAGCCGCGATGGGCATCGCTGCGGCCCGCAGGCTGCGGGACCGCAACATCACCCATGTCCATGCGCATATGGCGCATGTGCCGGCGACGGTGGCGTTGTACATCGCCCGGGCGCTGGGGGCACGGTTCAGCTTCACCGGCCACGCCGCCGATCTCTTCGTCGACCGGGCCGCGCTCGCGTTCAAGCTGCGCAGGGCGGCGTTCGTAAGCTGCATCAGCCACTGGCACCGCGGCTTTTACCGTTCGATCGTGCCCCTGGAGCAGGACCGCCTGCCGGTCATCCGCTGCTCGGTTGCCATGCCGGACATCATCGAAGGCGATATCCGTGAACTGGTCACGGTGGCACGGCTGGTGCCGAAAAAAGGTGTCGATCTGCTCCTGCGCGCCTTCGCGGCGGCGAAGCCGGACGGATGGCGGCTGCGTGTGGTCGGCGGTGGGCCGGAGCAGGCACGGCTCGAGGCGCTTGCAGCAACGCTTGGCATTACCGGGCAGACGATTTTCATGGGCGCGCGTCCTCATGAGCAATGCCTTGAGGCGATCCGGAGTGCGGGAATTTTCGCGCTGCCTTGCCGAACCGCGACGAATGGCGACCGCGATGGGATTCCCGTCGTGCTCATGGAAGCGATGGCCGCAGCTCGTCCGGTGATCGCTGGCGACCTGCCGTCGATCCGTGAGCTGGTGACCGACGGTGCCGGGCTGCTCGTCGCGCCGGATGACGTCACCGCCCTGGCGGACGCGATCGAAAAATTGGCGGCCGATGCTTCGCTGCGGGCCGCCATCGGTGCCAAAGCCCGCGAGCGGGTCGCGGAGGAATTTACCGATGAGGTCAATCTTGCCCGGCTCGAGGCGGCGTTCGACACCGCTGCCCGCGCCTGACCCGGTATCCGACCCAGATGCCTCCCTCAGCCTCGGATGAAATCGGCAAGATGACCAACCGCGCGACCATCCTGCACCTTGCGGTCGACTATAACACCCCTCAGCGGCCGAGGACGACGACGGCCATCGAATGGATGGTGGACGAACTGACCGACTATGACAATGTCGTGATCGCCTATCGTCGCCGTCCGCGGCTGACGCGGCTCGGCGTAACGGAATGCGCGGCTCCTGGGGGGCGGCTGTTCGACTTTCCCTATTTCGGGCTGCCCCTGGGCCTGGGGCTGAAACACGCCATGCGCGCCGCCGCGCGACGCACGATCGCGCTTCTCGACCGGGAGGGCATCCGGCCGGATCTCGTCCATGCCCACAAGTTGACCTTCGAAGGAATTGCGGGCTGGTATATAGCCCGGCATTTCCGGGTTCCCCTGTTCGTCTCGGTCAGGGGAGAGGTCGAGACCAAGGTCGTCCGCAACAAGCCCGAGCTGCGGCCGTTTCTGCGCCGCCTGTGTCGCGATGCCGAGAAGATATATTTCGTGTCGGCATGGTTCAGGGACGAGTTCCGTCGTCACATTCCGGGGCTGGATCAGAAGCAACGGCTGCTTCCCAACATCGTGCGCAATATAGCGCCCACCATTCCTCGGTCGGATCCCGAGGGCAATCGCTTCGTGTCGATCTTCAATCTCGATACCTGGAAGCGCAAGGGGCTGATCTGGCTGCTCGATGGATTCGCGCGAGCGGTCGCGCGCGATGCTACGCTGCATCTCGACCTCATCGGCGGCGGCACTGCCGAGTCGGTCGCCAATGCGGAAAGGCTGGTCGCCAAATATGGACTTGCGCAGCATGTGACGCTGCTGGGTCGGATCGCCAATGCCGATCTGCTCGCGATGCTCCCGGGTTACAAGGCGCTATTGATGCCCAGCCTCAACGAGACGTTCGGCATGGTCTATGTGGAGGCCCTGTTCGCCGGCGTGCCGGTCCTGTTCACCGAGAAGACGGCTATCGATGGATATCTGGACGGGCTCGATGTTGCACGCGCGGTGCCGCCGCGCGATGCGGCCGCCATCGCCGAGGCGATCATCGCGCTTTCACATGACCATCGCGCTCTGCGCCGCAACATCAGCGAGGCGGCGCCGCAACTGTTCGAACGGTTCGATCCGCGCAGGAGCCTTGAACTTTATCGTGTTGATGTCGCCGGGACGCTGGCCCGGTGGCGGTGATCGTTCTCGCCTGATCGTCGTGCGGGCGCTCAGCGCTCGCTGGAGCGACCGAGCAGCAGATGACGGTGGATGTCGTCGCCAAGAGCGTCGAGCGGCGGCGCCGGGCGGCGGGCCCTGTGGTGATAGCCCTCGATGAGGACGCGTATGCACGCCAGCACGGCAATGCCCGGAACGAGAAGAAGCCAGCTCATCGGCGAAGGATAGTCCCGCGGCCTTTCGAAATGGTAAAGGCTCGCCCGTGGCGGGCGGAGTTCCCGCTTCCGACCGCTTTCCCCAGCGTCGAGGCGCGACGCGGAGCGTCAGGATAAGCGCTGATCGGTGCCGCAGGGCTAGTCCTGCTCCGAGTGCTCCTCCGCGATGCCTGCTCCGCTGGTGAAGGGCGAGGCCGCCGCGTCGGGCTTGGCGAGTTCGAGGGTGGCGGAGCGCCCTTCGAAAAAGTCGGATTCCGCCGTGATCGCCGCGCATGCGGCACCCGACGCCACCGGGTTGAGCAGCAGGATCAGGCTCGCCTCGCCACCAGCCGGATCTCGGCTTTCCAGATAGACGAGGTCCCGCTTGCCGGGCGTGGAGACGCGGTAGACCTGGATCGACGCCGAAGCCACCAGCGTCACATCGGCGCAGAGGAGTTCGCTGCGCAGCGTCGATCGTCCGCCGGGGGCGCCCAGGTTTGCGCCGTTCGGCGTCGACAGACGCAGAGCGCTAGCCTGCTCGCCCGCGACGTGCAGCCGCGCTTCGATCGTCACGGGCTTGCCTTCCATCGTCACATCGCACGAGCCGCGCACCTCCGGCCCGGCGCCCGCGTCCGCGAAGTGGCACTCGGGTAGCAGTGCCCTGACATGGCCGACCGCCGGAGCGCTATCTTCCTCGCGGGCCGGAACGAGCTCCAATAGCCGGGTCGGAAGCGGGCGCGCAGCCATCTGGGCGATAGCGGTGTCGGTCTTGATCTCGGGCGGGGTTGCCGCCGGTTCCTCGCCGCAACCCGGCAGCAGAAGAACGGCTCCAGCAAGGACGAGGATAGGGGGCCGCGCTATCATCATTCTCCAATATTGGCGTTGGATCTGCCGGCATGCAACATGGCGGCAACGGAGCGCAAACGTCGATCCGCCGCTTCGTTCGGCAATCGCGGTCGCTCGGTCGCCCGCAAGGGCTGGCATATTATCCCTCACAAGAAAAGGGCGGCTGGTTGACCCAGCCGCCCTTGTATCTCACCGAAGCGATGGATGTGTTAGGCCGTGACCATCGACATGCTGCGGCGGCGACGCATGGTCGAACCGACCAGGCCGAAACCGACGAGGAGCATCGCCCACTGGTCGGGCTCGGGGACCGCAGCCGCGAAGCTGCCGGTGCCGCCCGCCTTGAAGCTGACATAGGTACCCGGTCCAGCCTCGCCACCCGGCGTGACGACCTTGGTGGAGGTGCCGGTCAGGCTGAACGCGAAATCATAATCGCTCGCGTCGGTGAAGTCGAAATAGTCCGACGTATAGGTGATCGTCGAGATACTATTGTCGAACTGCTGCTCACCGTCGGTAACGGTGAAGCCGACATTCTTGCTGCCGTTCGGCGTCACGTTCAGCGCGCCGTTGACGAAGGTGGCGGTCAGCAGGTTGGTCTTGCCACCATGGGCAGCGGCGAAGGCGGCCGACGCGGTGAACGTCAGGCTGCCGTCAAAAACCTGCGTCGAGTTATGATTGTTGGCCCAATCGGAAGGCGCGCCCGTCGCCGATCCCGTGAGGACGAACTTCGTGCCGGTGGCCATTTCGAAGAAGCCGAGACCGAAGCCATCGAAATTCACGGTCGTGTTGGCCGAAATCGTGCCGCCGCTGCCCGGCGCCGCAGTTGTGTACTGGAACCAGGTCGGACCCCCGCCCGAGAATTCGGCAAAAGTAACGGCATGGGCCGGCATGGCGGCCAAAGTTGCGGCACCGATCAACAGCGCCTTCGAAAACATCTTCATCGCTTCCCCCTTGGCGGCCGAGCCGCCCTGGTGATTGACGCCACAAACTCGCCGAGGGTCCGAATGACCCCGTTTCCATCACGATGCGACGAATCGTGTGAAACTGCCGGCAGGTGGCATTAAGCCGCACTGCAGCGTAACGAGTCAAGCTAAACTAATGATTTGTTAATCCTTAATGTCGGGAACGGACGTCCCGGAATGGAACATTGTGGCAGAATCTCGCAATGGTCAAAGCTCCATGCGGCGCTTCAGGTCGATATCAAATCCTTGAAACAACATGATGTTCGATTCAATTCTGCTCTAAAGTGGGCGCGGCGTGTTGGACTTGGGGCTGAGGCTGGGCAGTGAGGATTTGAGGACGCAAAAGGAATTGGTGTTCGCGATTCGGTTGCCGTCCGCGCCGCCAGCACCGATTCGCGTCGGACGCCACGGAAGCGAGCGGTCCGGCGAATGGATGCGCCCGATCGCGACGGGCTTTCCCAAGGAACCTGATCCCCTGCTTTGCGCTGAAATGCCCTCCCCGCACGAATGTGTTGGTGCGTCATCGGCGAATGCGGATATGAGGAGAGCAGCCGTGCCTGCTTGGGAGTGAGAGATGGGTCGTTTTGGTGGTGTGAGGTTGGTGCTGGGGGCGGTGTTGGTGTTGGGGCCCTGTGGTTTTGTGGGTGTTGCGGGTGCGGCGGGACCTGGGGTTGAGGGTTCGTACCGGATCAATCCTGGGGATGGGCTGGAGGTTTTCGTGTGGGGCGAGGACCGGATGCAGCGCGAGGTTCGGGTTTTGCCGGACGGGAAGTTTTCGTTTCCGTTGGCGGGGACGCTGGTGGCGCAGGGTCGGACGTCGGAGGAACTGGCGGCGGAGATCCGGCAGCGTATAGCGGGACAATATCGTTCGGCGGCGCCGGAGGTGACGGTTTCGGTGAAGAGCACGGACGGCAATCGTTTTTATGTGGTGGGCAAGGTCCGGTCGCCGGGGAGTTATTCGATCGGGCGGGACGTGAACATATTGCAGGCGCTGAGCATGGCGGGGGGACCTGCGGATTTTGCCGATGTCGACAATGCGGTGCTGGTCAGCGAGGGGCCGGGCACGCAGAGCGTGACGCGGGTGCGGCTGTCGGAGGCGTTGAAGGGGGCGCGCAGCCTGAAGCCGGGACCGCAGGCGCAGCCCTTGCCGGTGCTGCGGGCCGGTGACGTTCTGGTCGTGCCCTGAGGATGGGCGTGGTCCGGAGTGGGCTTGCCGGGGCGGCGGCGGGCGTCTGTCTGATGGTGCCGGGTAGCGCGGCCTGGGCGGACAGCCGGCTCGAGCTTGCGACGGCGCTTGAGGTGTCGGCGTCGAACAATCCGCTGCTGCTGGTCGGGCCGGCGGGCAGATCGGCGCTGCTGGTGGAGGGCTCGGTCAGCCCGCGCTGGGAGTTGCGGGCGGCGACGGCGACGACGCGGGCTTCGGGGACGCTGAAGTTCAGGCGCTACAGCCGGCTTTATAAGGATTTCACATCCGGGAGCGTGGAGCTGGAGCGCGAGGGGCGTCTGTCGGAGGCGCTGTCCTACAAGGGGCTTGTGTCCTACGACCGTTCGCTGACGGTGGATGTGGTCGACGACATATCGGCGGCGATCGATCCGTCGAGCCTGCGCAACCGGCTGGGCGGCGAGGCGTCGCTGCAGTGGCGGCCGGGGTTGCGGGGCGAATGGAATGTGGGGACCAACTATGAGCGGGTCTGGTTCGACGAGGCGACGACGGCGCGCAATTATCGGGCGCTGGGGGTCACGGCGGGCTATTTCCATGCGCTGAGCGAGGCGACGCGGCTGGGTGCGCAGGTGCGGGCGAACTTCAACCGCTCGGCGGCATCGGACATCAATGTGGTGGGGCTGCTGGCGCGGGTCGAGCATCGGCTGGGCCCGGCGTGGCGGGTGAAGGCGTCGGGGGGCGTGGAGCGGGTCGATCCGGTCGGCCGGACGGTGGGTCCGCGGCCTGTGGTGGGGGGGACTTTTGCGAGCGGCGAGATCGAGCTTTGCCGCGAGGGGGCCTATCTCGACCTGTGCGCCAAGGGGGAGCTGGCGTCGCAGGCGACGGGGCTTGGCACGGTGCGGCGGCGGCTGTCGCTGGAGAGCAGGCTGAGCTACAGGCTGAGCGAGCGGACGACGTTCGGGCTGTCGGGCAATTATGAGCGGCCGGTCGGCGGTGGTGGTGCTGTGGTCGGCGGCGCGGGGCCGATCGTGGCGGCGGGTTCGCGCAGCCTGCAGCTGCGCGCCGATCTCGACCGGCGGCTCGGCGAGCATTTAACCTTTAGGGTCCATGGCAGCTACCGGCGCCGGGAGGGGGGGCTGGGCAAGGCCGATGCGGGCTATGTCGGCGCGGAACTGCGCTGGACACCGAGACTGTCATGAGCATGGGGCTGGCATGAGCATGGAGCTGGCATGAGCATCGAGGAAGAGGAGCCGCAAGGCGGTTTCGGGCTTCAGGAGATCGCGGCGATCTTCTGGCGGCGGCGCTGGTGGCTGGTGGTGCCGCTGGTGGTGGCGACGATCGCGGCGGGGATTTATGCGTGGCAGGCGGACCCGGTCTATGAATCGACCGCGACGATCCTGATCGAATCGCAGCAGATCCCGACCTCGCTGGTCGCCTCGCCGACGACGAGCTTCGCCGACGAGCGGATCGCCAAGATCCGCCAGCAGATCCTGGCGCGCAATACCCTGATCGAGCTGATCAACCGCAACAACCTCTATCCCGAGGAGCGGTCGAGCAAGCAGCTGTCCGATGTGGTGGCGCTGATGCGCGATGCGATCAAGGTCGACCTGGTGAGCGCCAATGTCGATCCGAGCAGCGGCCCGATGAAGGGCAATGCGACGATCGCGTTCAACCTGACCTTTGCCTATGACAATCCGCAGATCACCCAGAAGGTCGCCGAACAGCTGATGGGCATGTTCATCGATGCCGACATGCGGCGGCGGACCGAGCAGGCGTCGGGCACGGCGGGCTTCCTGGCGCGGCGCGCCGAGGAGCTGCGCCAGCGGCTCCTGAAGCAGGAGGAGCAGATCACCGCGGTCCGGCAGCGCTATAATGGCGCGCTGCCCGAGCAGCTGGCGATGAGTTCGTCCTCGGCGGCGACGCTGCGCGGGGAGATTTCGCGGATCGATGCCGAGATCCAGGGGGTGATGCAGGCCAATGCGGTGCTGGCGGGCCGGATGCAGGACCAGGCGGCGATGCCCGACAATTCGGTCCAGGGCGAGCTGCAGCGCGCCGAGGCCAATCTCGACCGGGTCCAGGCGCTTTATGCCGATTCGCATCCCGACGTCGTCGCGGCGAAGGATGTCGTCGCCCGGCTGCGGCAGAGCGCGAAGGCGGTGGGGTCGCGCGGCGGGTCGGCGCTCACCGCCGAGCTCAATGCGGGCCGCGCGCGGATCGCGATGCTCAACCAGCGCCGCGCCGAGCTTGCCGGCAATATCGCGGCGGCCGACCGTCTCGTCGCGGTTTCGCCGCAGGCGGCCTATGCGCTCAACAATCTGCAGCGCGACTATGACAATCTGAACCAGCAATATCAGAGCATCCGCGACCGCCAGCTCGAGGCGCAGGTCGCGGCCAATCTGGAGACCGAGGAGAAGGGCGAGCGCTTCACCGCGGTCGACCCGCCGGCCTTCCCGGAAAAGCCGGTGCGGCCCGACCGGCTGAAGCTGGTGCTGATGGGGATCGGCGCGGGGGCGGGGATGGGCCTGGGCCTGATCATGCTGATCGAGCTGCTCACCGCCCCGATCCATGGCGCGGGCGCGGTCCAGCGGCTGACCGGCGACCTGCCGCTGGCGGCGATCCCGGTGATGAAGACCGGCCCGCTCGAAAGCTCGCTGAGCTGGTTCGACCGGCTCGTGCTGTGGCGGCGGCGGCTGAGGGCCGGCGCCTGATGCCCGATCCGCTGATGCCCGATCCGCTGATGCCCGATCCGCTGCTGACAAGGACCAAGCCGCTTTGACCGATGCCCAAGCCGCGGGGCCGACAGCGCTCTGCCCGTCGATCGACCTCGACCATGACCATCTCCAGGCCCAGGCCGTGTTCGGGCTCGAGCTGCGCGATCCGCGCGCGCAGCCCTTCGTCATGCTCAGGACCCAGATCCTGCGGCGGCTCGCCCGGCTGAAGGGTAAGGTGCTGGCGGTGACCTCGACCCATCCCCAGAACGGCAAGTCCTTCGCCGCCGCCAACATCGCGGCCTCGCTCAGCTCGATCCAGCCGGTCTGGCTCGTCGATCTCGACCTGCGCCGGCCTGTGCTCGGCGGACGCTTCGGGCTCCAGACCGAACAGGGCGTCGCCGCCCATCTCGCCGGCGACATCCCCTTCGAGGCCGCCGGCTACCATGTCAACGGCACCAACCTCACCATCATGCCCGCCGGCGCGCCGCGCGACGACGCGACCGACCTGCTCGCCTCCGCCCGTGCGGCCAGCTTCTTCCAGGCCTTGCGCGACCTCGGCCCCGACACCGTCATCATCGTCGACACCCCCCCCGTCCTCGAGAGCGACGACCTGCTCATCGCCGCCCGCTATGTCGACGCCGTCCTGCTCGTCATCGAGGAAGGCCGCACCGGCAAGCGCGAACTCACCGAAGCCCTCCGCCTCATCTCGCCGACACCGCTGCTCGGCACCCTCCTCAACAAGGCCGTCAGACCCCTCGACCGAAAATCCTACGGCTATGGATATGGATATTATGGCGCCAGGCCCGAATAGGACGCCCGCCGGAAAGCGGGCCTCGGCGGAGCCCGGTCGGTGCTCGGAGCTAATGATGGATAGGAGCTCGACTTCTTCCTCCCGCAAGGAATGGGTCGATGTCGCACGAGGGATCGGCATCATCTTGGTTGTCTATGGCCATATATTGCGGGGAAATTTCAATCCCAAGACAAGGCCGGCCTGGACGTCCGTTCAGGATGCCGTGATTTATTCTTTTCACATGCCCCTGTTTTTTGTGCTGGCGGGGCTGTTCCTATGGCCATCCATCGGACGCGGACGAGCAAATTACCTCAAGGATAGGTGGTGGACGATCGCTTACCCCTATCTGCTATGGTCTCTCGTGTGCGGGCTGATTGAAGTCATGATGTCGAGATTTGTAAACTCACCGCTGGGTTGGGTGGATATCGCCTCCATACCCATCAAGCCAATCGAACAATTCTGGTTCCTATACGCACTTTTCATTACGCAAGTCGTCGCGGCGCTCTCATTCCCGTCGAAGCTGCGATTGTGGGTGATCGCTGTCGCGGGCATCGCATTGGTAACCGTTTTCGGCCGGCTCTCTATCGTCCATCGCGCATTTTATTTTTTGCCTTATGTGGCACTCGGCGTCAGTGCGGCTGGCCTCATGTCACGTCTGGCAATCGCGCCACCAATGCTTCGCGTGATCGTCGCTGCCTTCGCTTGGCTGTCTTTCCTTGTCCTGTGGACGATGGACGAGGATTGTCTGGCCCGCAATTTCGCCTTGGCGTCCGCCGGCAGCCTCGGTGTGCTGGCGATGGCAATGCTGGTGCCGAAAGGCATTGCCGGCAATGTGCTGGCCGAATTGGGTCGGGCCTCGCTGGCGATTTTCGCTCTTCACACGCTCTTCTCGGCAGGGACGCGGATCGCGTTGCAACGGGTCGGCGTAGACCGCGAAAGCGTGGTATCGATTGTGCTGTCGACCGTTGTTGGCCTGTCGCCATGGCTGTTGTGGCAATGGAGCCGCGGGACGAGATTTGAATATCTGATCGGCTTTGGAAGCAAGCCGGCAAAAACAAAGCCCGCCTAAAGGAGGTCGACGGAATTTCTCATCCTGTTCTTTTCCTTTTCCAACGCCGGAAGATGAGGAAGATGGCGGGACCTTCGAGGAGGTAGCGCCGCCAGAGCCGTCTCGGGTTGGAGAGCAGGCGGAACAGCCATTCGAGGTGGAGGCGCTGGAGGATGGCGGGTGCGCGCTGCTGTGTTCCGGTGAGGAATTCGATGCTGGCGCCGATGCACAGGCCGATGCCCGAGGCCTCGCCGGTCGTCATGACGTCATGGGCGATGAGTTCCTGGCGGGGGGAGCCGACCGCGAGGAAGGTGAAGCGGGCGCCGGCCTCGACGACGAAGCGGACCGCGCGCCGGCGCTCGGCCGGATCGTCGATGAAGCCCATCGGCGGGTCGTGGTGGTGAAGGTCGGTGAGGCCGAGCCGGTGGCGCAGGACCTCGATGTCGGCGGCGCGCCCGCCGAGGATGGCGATGCGGTCAGAGGGTCTGGCGTGCATCGAGCGGATCGAAGACAAGCCCGAGAAATTCGCAGGTCCCGACCGGCCCGTCCGGCCGCTCCGCAGGCGGGGTGCCATCGCGCATCCTTGGCGACCTGCCGGGCAAGGGCGACAGCGCTGCCTCAGCTTCCCCTGATCGTGCTGGCGGCGGTGGGTTTGTCTTTTGCGGGCGCGGCTTTCGCGCCGGGCTTGGGCGGTTCATAGCCGGGCTGGTAGCTGATCTGCGCCGCCTTGCGCAGCGTGCTCAGCTGCTCCTCCACCGCCTTGGCCGTCCGCTGCCGGAAAAGCAGCTGGGCGGCATATTGCAGCCCCGCATCGGGCGGGATCGCCGCAGGCCGCTTCTCGCGGATCGCATTGGCCAGCACCATATTGCCGGTCGAGATCACGAACA
>Ga0207703_10002671_pt1 | contig 15324 bp, 12 predicted proteins | sample KBSSwiS12_FD_184304 | JGI IMG/M metagenome (GOLD analysis project Ga0207703, IMG submission 184304) | Switchgrass rhizosphere microbial communities from Kellogg Biological Station, Michigan, USA - KBS Switchgrass S1-2 (SPAdes) (version 2) | ecosystem: Host-associated > Plants > Roots >... | reverse complement strand
CGCGCGCCGCTCGGCGTCGAGACACTTGGCAGCGGCCTGGCCCATGCTCTCCGTGAGCAGCACGCCCGGGACAACCGGAAACCCCGGAAAGTGATCCTCGAAATAGTCGTCGTCTGCCGGCACCGTGCGGACAGCGCTGACGCGCTCGCCCGGCGTCAGCGACAAGATGCGGTCGACGAGCAGGAATCGCATGCGAGCTTGCGATCCTTCAGCCTTCGATCGCGCCGTGGCGGCGCAAGATGGCGAGGATGTCATCGACGCTCTGCATCCCCTCGATGTCGCTCTCCGACAGATTGATGTCGAAACGTTCGTCCAGCGCGGCGATCAGCGAGAGCGTCCCGAGAGAGTCCCAGCCGGCGATCTCGTGGCGCCGCGTGGCGGCGGCGATGCGGCCCGGCGGCTCTTCAAAGATTCCGGAAATCCATGTCAGCGCGTCGTGTGGCTTGATCGTTTCCATGGTCCGTTCGCGAACGCTCCGTCACTGCGCCGTGAAGCCGCCGTCCACCGGCAGATCGACGCCGGTGATCCACCGATTGGCGGGCGACAAGAGAAAGGCGATCGCACGCGCGACGTCTTCCGGCTGGCCGACGCCGAGGGGGTGTGCGCCCTTGAGCTTGTCCGCATGCTCCGTGCTCAGCTTGCCGAGCGCTGCCACCGTCATCCGGGTCTCTACCAATCCGGGCGAAATGCAGTTGACGCGGATGTTGCGTCGCGCCATCTCGATCGCCATCGCTCGCACCGCCGCCGCGATCGCGCCTTTGGTCGCGCAATAGCCGACTTGACCAGGCATGCCGACGAGACCGTAGATCGAAGAGATGAACACGAGGCTGCCGCCTTCCGGCACCATGAGTTCGCGTCGGCAGACGGCGCGCGCGAGTTCCAGACCAGCGAGCAGGTTGACGTCGAGCTGCGATTGAACGACCTCGACGGTGTTGGTCGACAGCGGCCGCGTCTGCACGACGCCGGCAGCATGGCAAAGCCCGTACAGCGTGCCCACGTCGGGACGCAGTGCAGCGATCGCAGGCGCGGTGTCGGCGTGGCGCGTCAAGTCGAGCTCGACGATCCGGTGCTCGGCGCCGCCGAAGGCTTTGGCGGTTTCGGTCAGGCGCCCCGCGTCCCGGCCGATCAGGATCGGCCGCGCACCGCGGCTGGCGAGCTCGATGGCGGCCGCCCTGCCGATCCCCGACGAGGCGCCGCTGACGACGATCCAGCGACCGGCGAATTCCAGGGGCGAGCGGTCATTGGACATCTTCGGATCAATGATGGCGCCGACGTCGCCTCAAGCATAGGGACCGTCGCCCGCGAAAACCGAACAAAAGTCACTGATTCGGGTCGCGGACGTCGCGCGGAGCGATCGGGCGGACCGAAGGGGGGCCCAAATCGCTGGTGTCGTAGAAGAAGACGCCGTGACGCGCCATGTCGGTTACGCACTCGATGGCGTCGCGGACGCGGACGGCCAGAATCCGGCTGGCGCCGACCCGCTGCGAGCGGATGAGGCCGCGCGCCCGCAAGCCATCTTCCAGGACGGCAAAACGGCGTCGCCGGATCGCATCGGCCGTGAAGACATGGGTCCTGACGATGCGTCGCTCCCCGTCATGATCGATCACCGCAGCGTCGATCAGGTCGGGTGTGTACAGCGCAAACGGGAGCTGATCGCTGACCAGGTGCTCCAGGTAGTGAAAGAACGTGAAGTTGGCCAAGGCAACGTTGAAGAAGACTGCCTGACCGTCGTCGGCGGCGAGTTTGTCGAACGGACTCCCCGGGCCGCACGGGAATCGACAGCCCGGATGGTCGTCCACGAACCAGCCGGCACGAGGGCCCCACGCCAGCACCGGATGCGTCGGATGAACGCTGCGCCTCACGTCGGGCCGAAGTCGGAACATCTCGGAGATCAAGCCCATCAACGATGGCGTCCGACGCACGTCGAACACCTTGCCTCTGTTCAGGTAGTCGAGCGACGACGAGCGATAAGGCAGCGACACCATGAGCAGATGACCGCCCGGTCCGACCGCGTCGAGAAAAACGTTGGTGAGCTGGTCGATCGAGCCGCGAAATCCGTGCGTGCTCTTGAACGCACTGTGCAGCATGACGCTGTCGCCGGCACGAACACCGATCCTGCGCAAGGCGCCGAGCAGCTCCGGCTCGCCGTACGAAAGGAACGCGCGCACGAGCCGCTCTTGCGCTCGCAGCAGCTTGGGCTTGAGCCACCGCTTCTGGGATTTCGAGAGTAGCACGTCGATCGCGGTCCAGGGCGAGGCAAATTCTAGGGGGCGCAGAGTCATGCGCTCCATTCGCGCGCACGACCGTTCACGCCCAAGGTGCGGCGAATGCTCGCCGGTTCAGGCCCGTCAGGGGCGGGCCCTTCAAGTACCGCTCGACTCGTTCGAGCAATCGAAAGACCACGATCCGGAGCGACTTCTCGGGTCCGACCAACGCAGAAGATCGACCGTTCGTCGGCGGCCCGTTGATCGCTCCACACCGTTGCACTCCTAAATCGTCTGCAAGAGAATATTCGGATGCCGGACAGCGCTTCCGCTCCCGAGATGGTCGCGAAGACGTGCTGCCGCGAGCGCCGCCCCCGTCGCGTTCTGGGGCACTGGGTTCTGGTTCTGTGCTGCGCCACCGCCCCTGCAGCCGGTTCTGCGCAAGAGACCGGCCTCGATGCGCGAATTGCGAGCCTGCGGAGCGAGGCGGTCGCCTTGGAACACGGCGAGGGAGTGGCGCGGGATGGCGCGCTGGCGATCGCCCTGTACTGCCAGGCCGCTCGCCTTGGCGACGCCGCCTCGGCATTCGATCTCGGCTGGATATACGCGAACGCGCGCGGTGTGGCTCGCGACGACGAGCTCGCGTCGAGTTTCTTTCGGATTGCCGCCGACCGCGGGATTCCCCAAGCGGAGTACATGGTTCGCCTGCTCGGCGAGCGCTCTGCGCTCGTGCCGCCCTGCATGTCTGAACGGGTCGTCGCGACTGTTCAGCCGGTTTCCGACACCCAGATTCCCGTCCCCGTGATCGTGGCGCTGCGGGCACCCAGGCCGATCGTCGATCTCGTCCAGAAGATCGCTCCCGAATACCACGTTCCGGTCCCGCTCGTCATCGCGATCATCGAGGCCGAATCCAACTACGATCCGGCCGCCGTCTCGCCGAAGAACGCGCAAGGGCTGATGCAGCTGGTACCGGACACGGCGCGTCGCTTCCGCGTGAAGAACGCCTTCGATCCGGTGCAGAACATCCGCGGCGGGATCGCCTACCTGCGCTGGCTGCTCGCCTACTTCGAGGGCGAGGTCTCGCTCGTCGCCGCTGCGTACAACGCCGGCGAGAAATCCGTCGAGCGTTACGGCGGCATTCCACCGTTCGGGGAGACGCAAGCGTATGTACGCCGGATCGTCTCCAGCGTCGGGCCGGTCGCGCAACCGTTCGATGCAGACGCCGCGGTGCCGTCTCCGCTCGTGCGCCAGTTTCGCGAGCGAACCCTCGCCAAGTAGCGAAATCTGAGGCGCGGAGACGGCGACCCGGGCGTGGCTACGCCGCTTCCGCTCGCGTCTGGCCATTTCGGCCTGCGTGCCGCGCAGCGGCCAGACGGAACGCCCTGGGCCGCTGAATTCGCGCGGGCGCCAGCAGCGCTGCGGAGTGATCTCGATCTGGGAGAGCCGCGGGCCGGCCTTGCGCCGGTACTAGACTGCCGCATCCGCAGTCCGATTGCACTGCCGCGGTCCGCCAGCGTTAGAGAGATGCCGCAGACTTGGCGAGGCGAGGCAGCACGCATCGGGAGCGCGGACGATCCATCAGTGCGATGTACGACTCCTTTTTCGGCCTTACCGGCCTTCCCTTTCGACTCATCCCCGACCCTTGCTTCCTGTTTATCGCAAAGGGACATCGGGAGGCCTTCGCCGCATTGCAGGAAGGACTCGCCGCGGGTGCGAGGATCCTGGTCCTGACCGGCGAAGTCGGCGCCGGCAAGACGACGCTGCTGCAAGCCTTGCTGAAGAGCGTCGACCAGGCCTCGACCATCACGGCGCACATCTCGGTTTCGGGCCTGGACGCCGAAATGCTCTCCAACCGAGTTCTCGAGGCACTGGGGTACCCATCACCACCGCACTCTGTCGCGCCGCGGGACGCGTTGCTCGCAAGGCTTCGTTCGGGGCCACTGGCGACCTTGCTGGTCATCGATGAAGCTCAGCATCTTGACTTCAGTGCGTTCGAGCTGCTCGAGGCGATGGCCAATGCGAGTGCGACGGCTCCGGCTCGATTGCAGATCTGTCTGGTCGGTCAACCCGAGCTGCGATGTCTGATCAACGCCGAGGAGAGCGGCGGCTTTCGCGAGCTGATCGACGTCGATCGGCATCTCCGTCCGCTGGAGCAAGCAGAGATCCGTCTGTATGTCGAGCATCGCCTGCACCGCGCCGGGTGGACCGGCCGACCAGAATTCGAAGATGCCGCGTTCGTCGAGATCTTCATCTTCACGGCTGGCATTCCGCGCCGCGTCAACCTGCTCTGCAACTCTCTGTTGCTCTCGGCATGGCTCAAGAGGCAGGAGAGGATCGACGCCCCTGCGGTCACCCGGGCGGCGGCCGCGCTGCGCGGAGAGTCGTTCAAGGGAGCGTCGGATCTATCGCATGTCGAGCACCCGCCGACGCTGACGGAAGCCCTCGAACCCGCTGCGCCGACGGAAGACGGCAGGGCACGCGGGCATGACTCGGATCCTTGGTCCTGTCCGAGTTGCGATACGGTCAACCCGCCGGGTGTGATCGAGTGCTGGCAGTGCAAGGCGGCGCGACCAAGCCCTCCGGGCGTCGCCGAGTTGCCGAGCGAAGCTGACCTTCGCCCGCACGCAGGTGTGGTTCCGGCCAGTGAACCGGCCGCGCCGGGCGCGGTGCATTCCGACGTTGCCATGAGCGCTCGTGGGCTGGACGATCCGGCGCCGCCGACGATGAGCGACGGAACGCCGCAAGACGACAGCGTGGCGCCAAGCGAGACGATCAACGACCGGCTGGCGGGGTTGATGCAGCAGCCAGAGAGCCCCGCGCGTCGACGTCGCAAGACGATTCTGGCCAGTGTCGCTTCAGTCGCCGTGGCGCTCGCCGTGATCGCATACATGTTGGACCGGCATGGCTCCCGTGCCAGCCTCTCGCAAGGGACACTGCGGGACGTCGTCGGCAAGCAGGTGCCGGTCCCCCCGCCCGCAACTGCGCTCGACCGGATCCCCTCGAGCGCCACCTCGCTTCCTGCTGCCTCTTCGCCGCCGGTGCCGTCTGTGTCTTCGCCTTCGCCCCAGCTCGCGAGCCCCGCGCCCGCCCCGGATGCAGCGAAGGGCATGGCATCGCAGGACAGCGACGCCACGCAGGACACGGCTGCCGGCCAGATGCCTGGGATCACCGCCGCAGCCCCGGAGACTCGCGGTCCCGCCGGTTCGGTCCCAGCGGCATCGCCGATGCCGCCTTCATGCAGCGGTCCGGCGTCCGCGCTCGGCCTGTGCGACGCCGAAAGATCATCATCGAAGCGGGAGGACTGACGATGGCTGGCCGATTGCTCACCCTGTTTGTCGCCGCTCTTTGCCACTCGGCAGGCCTGGCGGCGCCGCGGGCTGTTCCGTACAAGATCGTGACGGCTTCCGAGCGCGGCACCTACATCCAGATCGGCCGCGACCTCGCCAAGTTCGTGGCACCTGCAGCAAACGTCGATCTCGAAGTGCTTCCTTCGGCAGGTTCGGCGGAGAACGTGCAGCGCCTGCGCTTCGAGCCGGGCGTCAAGTTCGCGCTCGTCCAGTCCGACGTGTACCAGGCCTTCCTCGACCTCGCGGCGGGCGGCAACGCCGAAGCGGGCGAGATGATCCGGCCGCTGCGCGTGATCATGCCGCTCTACAACGAGGAGATCTATTTCATCGTCCGCTCCAATTCGCCCCTGAACTTCGTGCACGAGATCAAGGACGCGAAAATCAACGTGGGCCCGCTCCGGAGCGGCACCGCAATGTCCGCAACGACGATCTACCGTCAGCTGTTTGGCGCTGCGCTCCCCGACGCGAACACGAGCTTCTTGGGCAACGAGGAGGCCCTCCTCAAGCTGGTCGGCGATACCGGCCTCGATGTGGTGGTCGTCGTCGCCGGTCAGCCGACCAAACTGCTGGTGGACATGAAGCCGGAGGCCCGCAAGCTCATCAAGCTCCTGAAGTTCGACCCGAGCAATCCGGCGAGCGCCGCAGCGTTCAAGACCTACTTTCCCGCGACGATCCGCGCTGCCAGCTATCCCAATCTTCTCGCGGCCGACATTCCCGGCGCCGCGATCAAGGCATTTCTGGTGACCTACGACTACACCCTCGGCGGCTCGGTTGAGCGGCTCGGCAAGTTCGCGCGCTCGCTGTGCCAGAACTTTCCGAAGCTGCAGGCCGAAGGCCATCCGAAGTGGCGCGAAGTCCAGATGGCGGTGCCTGACCTTCCGCGCGGATGGCTCTACTACCCGCCGATGCAACGTGAGCTGAAGGCCTGCATCGCCAATATGCGAGACAAGCCGCCGGTAGCGGTGTGCACGCAGGAGGCGAAGATCCTGGGTCTTTGCAAGTAGGCGACAGACCGGAGCCCGGTCGCAGCAGCGACGCTGCTTGCGCGACCGTTCCGACGCACCGACCGAGCCCGGTTCCCATAGGTCTTTCCCTGATTTCGGTCTTTCCCTGATTTCGGAATGACCGGCTAGACCTAAATTAGCGTTTGGAGCTCCATTGAAGCCACGAGAGAGCCGGCGCAGGCGTACTGAGTCGGCTCGTGCCCTCGCGAGCGGCGCAGGAGAGCCAATCAGCCATGTCAATCTGGGCGCTGATCCTGTTCGCAGCGGCGTGCTTCGGCTTCAGCTTCGCCGTTGCTCATTTCGCCGAACGTTTGCTCTTGTTCCTTGTCGGAGGGGCGAGCGATCGCCGGCAAAGCCGTCGATCCACTGCCGCAGGCAATCCAGAACTCGCAAGCTCCAAGGAGCGTGCGGGCGCTGTGGTTCCCGGCGAACAGATCGGCCAAGCCAATCCAGAGACGACCAGCCCCGCTGGTTAGGACGACTTCAAAGATCAGCCCAGTACAGAGCGTCCTCCAGCATGGATGCGGCGCCTTCATCGAACTGCAATGGCCCCGCAAGAGTCTGCGAAGACCTCCGGCCTTGATGCACTCGCGGGCTCGCTCCCACCATGGAAGTTCGGGAGAGACCGGGCCTTCAAGGCGGCGTTGAGTGGCATCGGCGGCCGGCGAAGGTGGCAACTCTAGAGCGTTCGGAAGTCGCTCGCGGTCTCGTCGAACTCGGTTTGCGGGGCAGTGGGTCGAAGCTGGAAGCGGGTACTGCGTCGCGTCTTCGCTTCGCGTCCCGAACGAAGCAAGACCCAACCGGCGGCGCAAACCTCGAGCAGCAGCACGGCACACTTCTCGAGCCCGGGGTCGCCCTGCGAAGCGGGCCCCCAAACGGTGCCGTCCGGCGGCGATTCACGTCCAAATGGATTACACCGTATGTCGGGTTCCGCGAGGCATTCGGAGGTCACCGTCGCGTTTCCCATTGAGGCGGAGAAGTCGTGCACCTGAACTGCGACGGCCCGCAACGTGATGGCCGACAGAAGCACTGCAGCAACGAAGTTCTTCCTCACGTCCTGATCATGCACAGGACGGGAACCGAACAAACCCCTTGATCATGTGGCCGCCGCCGGATGGTGCGACGGTCGGAGCGGTCGGCCACCGACATCTGGAACTGCCCCGTGGGCGGCACGCGGATGGTCCGGACGGTCGAACCGTCACGCCACGCGGCCGTCAGTACAGCCGGACGGCGCTGTCGAAGTACCAGGTTCGTCGAATTTCGATCACGTCGAAGTCGCGCGCGAGTGCAGGCGGGAACGCGGGGTACGGCTTTTGGCTTTCCACGATGCGCCGTATCGCCTCATCGATATGCGCCACGCCACTGGAGACGGCGAAAGTCACCGATTCCACGGATCCGCTGCTGCGAATGGCCACCGTCACCATCGCAGGCGTGTGGGGCTGCTTCGCCACTTCGCGGACGGTTTCGAGAGCCGTATTGAACTGGATCTTCCGTGCCCAAGCCTCCGCGTACTGGATGACTTCGTCGTTGGGGTGGGTGCGCCCCCATACCCTGACCCGACGCGCGGTGCTCAACGACAGGGGTAGCGCGGAAGGTAAGAAAGCGGAACGCGAGCCTGCTTCGCGGCGGCCGGCTTCCTCGTCGAGCTGCCGCCCGATGGCCCGAAGCGCGGCTTCCCGTCTCGCCTCGCGTTCTTCGGACTCGTCACGCGGGGACTCTCGCGGTGCCGTTGCCTGCGCCGCGGCCGGTGCGCGGTCGGCCTCCGGTCGCGTCGTCGCGACGCGGGGCGCCTCGCGAGCGGGCGCCTGCCGCTGTGCATGCGGCTGCGGCGGAGGTTCTCTGGCAGCGACCTCGCGCTCGGTTTCGCGGCGCGCAGCCTCGACGCGGGCCACCTCCTGACGAGCGGCTTCGGCCCGCTGCGCATCCAGCTGCGCCGCGGCAATTCGCGCGGTTTCCCGGCGCTCGGCCTCGAGCCGTCCGGCTTCGACGCGGGCCGCCTCCTGACGAGCGGCTTCGGCCCGCTGCGCATCCAGCTGCGCCGCGGCAATTCGCGCGACTTCCTGGCGTTCGGCCTCGAACCGCGCGGCTTCGATGCGAGCGGCTTCCTGACGAGCGGTCTCTTGCCGTTGTGCCTCGAGCCGGGCGGCGGCGTCTTGCGCCGCTTCCTGACGTTCGGCCTCGAGCCGCGCGCCCTCCTGGCGCTTGGCCTCGAGCCGCGCGGCTTCCTGTCGAGCCGCCTCGTCGCGTTGCGCATCCAGGCGCACCGCAGCTTGCCGCGCCACTTCCTGGCGTTCGACCTCGAGCCGCGCGGCCTCCTGGCGCTTGGCCTCGAGCCGCGCGGCTTCCTGTCGAGCCGCCTCGTCGCGTTGCGCATCCAGACGCGCCGCAGCTTGCCGCGCCACTTCCTGGCGTTCGGCCTCGAGCCGCGCGCCCTCCTGGCGCTTGGCCTCGAGCCGCGCGGCTTCCTGTCGAGCCGCCTCGTCGCGTTGCGCATCCAGGCGCGCCGCAGCTTGCCGCGCCACTTCCTGGCGTTCGGCCTCGAGCCGCGCGGCCTCCTGGCGCCTGGCCTCGAGCCGCGCGGCTTCCTGTCGAGCCGCCTCGTCGCGTTGCGCATCCAGGCGCGCCGCAGCTTGCCGCGCCACTTCCTGGTGTTCGGCCTCGAGCCGCGTGGCTTCGAAGCGCATGGCTTCCTGTCGAGCCGCTTCGGCCCGCTGCGCATCCAGTTGCGCCGCAGCATGTCTCGCTGCCGCCCGCCGCTCGGCGTCAATTCGTGCGTCCTCGACGCGGGCCGTTTCGCGATGGGTGGCCTCCGGTCGCTGCAGCTCCGGCGCGATATCGCCTGCATCTTCGGACACCGACCGCAAACGCTCCGGGCCCGAGGCGCTTGGCGCCATCGCGAAGACGGACGTAGCCGAGGGCGCTGGCTTTCGCGGTCGACGCAGCGTGGGGGGAACGGACGGCGCCACGGCCTGCTGAGCGGCAGCAGGAGGCGTGATCGATGCGCTCGGCGGCGCGTTGCCGAACGGGCTGACCGCTGCCTTTGCTGGCACGGGATTCGCCGGAACCAGCACGACGCGCAGATCGGGCGCCTCGATCCGTCGATCTCCCCACAGGATGACGCGTCCCGTCAGCCAGAGTCCCCCGCGACCGAACGTCAGGCTCAGCAGAAGAGCGTGAATCAGCAGCGAGAACACCAGCGCCACAGCCAGTTCCCTGTGCTCGCGTGCCGACTGGCCGATCGGGCCCGCAGGCCCCGCCGCTGCTTCTTCGGAGGCACTCGTGATCCGCATGCGGGCGATGGCGTCGATCACGACGGGTTCAAGCAAACCCCCGATGCGGGAAAGGCCGGACACGCCGCGGAAGGCGCCGTCGCCGTCCGGTTCCCAGGCCTGGCTGCACCGGATTCTGTCCGCACGCAGGTCAGCTGGGACGTCCATTCATCAGCCTCGGTTAGCGCGCGCGACTGGGCCGCGCCGGCCACGACAGGCTTTCCAGGGACGTCTTGTGTGGTGGAGAGGGTGGGATTCGAACCCACGTCACGGTATGACCGTGAACCGGATTTCGAGTCCGGCGCATTCGACCACTCTGCCACCTCTCCGCTCGGGTGCTTCGGCGGGTCGTTGCCGAGGGCGCGATTCTAGGGCTTCCCGAGCGCTAGAAACGCCTCGGCCGACGAGGTCACTCTGCGGTGACGATCGTCATCGGAACGAAGCGCGCATCGCTCAGCCGCGTCTTCCAGCGCTCGCCCGGATGGAGCGGCGCCGCATCGGTGATCGTTCCCGTCGAGACGATGTCGCCGGCGACGATCGGCCAGCGCACCGGCTGCGCCGCCATCGCATCGACCCAGAGCTTCAACGCATGCAGCGGTCCGTCGAGGACGATGTCGGCGCGACCGGAGTCGACCTCGCGGCCGTCGCACGAGAGCACGACCTCGATCGCAGCGAGCTCGGCAGCGACGCGGGCACGGTCGAAGCGCGCCGCCGCGACGCGCGGACCGACGAAGAGGCGGCCGTGCAGGGCGAAGTCGGCGACGGTGTCGGCGGCGGCGAAGCGCCAGTCGGCGAAGTGCGTGTCGACGATCTCGAAGCCGTGCGCGACCCACTCGATGCAGTCGAACAGCGCTTCCAGGCTCGCGCCAGCGCTCGGCGTGCGCGCGAAGCCGAACATGACCTCGGGCTCGAGGCGCGGCGCCGCGAAGCGCGCGAGCGAGACGGTCGCGCGGGCGTCGTCGGCGCGCTCGACCGTCGTGTCCCACACCGGCCCCCAGATCGGCTCGAAGACGCCGTAGCGCGCCCAGATGCCGCGGTTCGTGAATCCGATCTTGTAGCCGAGCGGGCGCTCGCCGCGCGCCACGCGCAGCCGCCGCGCCTCGTCGGCGACCGCGTATCCGTCGGCCATCGTGAACGAAGGATCGCGGCTCGTGATCGTCGCGACCACCGCGGCGCCGTCGCGCGCCGCGATGAGCTCGCGCGCGCGCTGCGCGACGAGAGCCGGCGCTGCGGTGTCGCTCACGCGCGGATCGCTTCCAGGCCGCCGAGATACGGCCGCAGCGCCGCCGGCACCGTCACCGATCCGTCGGCGTTCTGGAAGTTCTCGAGCACCGCGACGAGCGTCCGCCCGACCGCGAGGCCCGAGCCGTTCAGGGTGTGGACGAACTCGTTCCGGCCCTGCGCGGTCTTGAAGCGCGTCTGCATGCGCCGCGCCTGGAACGCCTCGCAGTTCGAGCACGAGCTGATCTCGCGATAGGTGTTCTGCGCCGGCACCCAGACCTCGAGGTCGAACGTCTTCGCGGCGCCGAAGCCCAGGTCGCCCGTCGCAAGCTCGACGACGCGGTACGGGAGCTCGAGCTTGCGCAGCACCGCTTCTGCGTGGCCGACCATCTCGTCGAGCGCCGCGTAGCTGCGCTCGGGATGCGCGATCTGCACCATCTCGACCTTGTCGAACTGGTGCTGGCGGATCATGCCGCGCGTGTCGCGGCCGGCGCTGCCCGCCTCCGAGCGAAAGCACGGCGTGTGCGCGGTCAGCCGGATCGGCAGGCTCGCCTCGGCGAGGACCTGGTCGCGAACGCTGTTGGTGAGCGAGATCTCGGACGTCGAGATCAGGTACTGCTCGCTGGCCGCAGCGACCGCTTCGCCGCTCGCGTCCTGCTCGCCGCGGTAGACCCAGAACATCTGGTCCTTGAACTTCGGCAGCTGCCCGGTGCCTTCGAGGATCTCGCGGTTGACGACGTACGGCGTGTGGCACTCGGTGTAGCCGTGCTCGATCGTCTGCACGTCGAGCATGAACTGGGCGAGCGCGCGGTGCAGCCGCGCCACCGGCCCGCGCAGGAACGAGAAGCGCGCGCCCGAGAGCCTGGCGCCCGTCTCGAGGTCGAGGCCGAGCGGCGCGCCGACGTCGACGTGGTCGCGCGGCGTGAAGGCGAACGTGCGCGGCGTGCCCCAGCGCCGCAGCTCGACGTTCGCGCGCTCGTCGGCACCGACCGGAACGCTCGGATGCGGCAGGTTCGGCAGCGCCATCAGCTGCGCGCCGAGTTCGACCTGGATCGCGGCGAGCCGCTCGGCCGAGCGCTCGAGCTCGGCGCCGACCTGCCCGACCTCGGCCATCGCCGCGGCGCCGTCGCCGCCCTGCGCCTTCAGCTTGCCGATCTCGCGCGAGAGGACGTTGCGCCGCGCCTGCAGCTCTTCGGTGCGCGTCTGCAGCGCCTTGCGCTCGCTCTCGAGCGCGCCGAAGCGGGCGACGTCGAGGAAGCGCTGCGGCGACTCGCGCGTCTCGAGGCGGGCGACGACGTGCGCCAGGTCCTTGCGCAAGAGCGTGATGTCGAGCATGTGCGAACGGCGGAACGCGAAGGGAGCGGATTGTAGAAGTCGGCGCCGCGCCGAGGCGACGTCTCAGCGCGCTTCGTCGGTGCGCTTCCTGCCCGTGACCATCGCCGCCGGCAGGTTCTCGCGCCAGCGCCAGCTCATCGCCGCGACACCGGCGACATGCAGCGCCGCGGCGACGAGGAGGATGTCGGCGAGCACTGCATGGACCGCCTGCACGCGGTCGTCGCCCCAGAACGCGTCGAGGTGCGTCATCCAGCCGGTGACGCCGAGCAGCAGGACGAGCGTCCACAGCAGCCAGACCATCCAGAGACCGAGCGGATCGTGGCCGATCGTGCGCGGCGTGCCCTGGCGCACGTACTCGAGCGTGCGCGCGAGCGAAGGGCGCAGCGCCGCGAAGCGCTGTTCGCCGCTCGCGAACGCGGACCAGACGAGGCGAAGCGCGACGACCGCGGCGGCGACGTAGCCGATGGCGCGATGCAGCGGCCCGCCGTCGTCGACGACGAAGTCGAACATGACCAGCGCGGCGAGCGCCCAGTGGCAAAGACGAACGGCCGCACCCCAGACGAGGATGCGGCCGTCGGGCGCTGGCTCCCCGCTGCGGGAGTCCGGCACGGGGCTACTTCTGGATCTCGCTCTTGACCGGCTCGAGCGTCTTGGCGTCGTAGTAGATCTCGACCTTCCTGCCTTCCTTGTTCTTGCCGTAGATCTCGTAGCAGTTGCCGGAGACCTTGAACTTGTCGATGGCGTAGCCCTGCGCTTCGATCTTCGCCTTGGCGTCGGCTTCGCTCATCCATTCCGCCTTCGGGTACGCCTTGCAGTCGGCCTTGGCGAAGACGGCGCCGGAGAACAGGGCGGTCGCGCCGGCGGCGGCGACGAGAACGATGTGCTTCACGAGAGTTCCTTTGCGGTGCGGTGGGGTGTCGGCGAAGAACCGGGGTGGGAGTGTACGCTGAATGCGAATAGTTCTTATTGGATATTGTGGATGAGAACGATTCTCGTTTATATTGAGACCGCACCCAGAGGAGGACCGTCCCGTGTCGACCGCGTCGAAACCCGCCCGCGCCTTGGCGGCATCGCTTGCGTTCGCCGCGATCGGCCTCTGTGCGAGCGACGGCGCCGTGGCGCAGGAGACGCTCTCGACGGTGAACGTCACCGGCCACAGCGACAGCGACGGCGACTACCGCGCGACCCGATCGGCGACGTTCACCAAGACCGACACGCCGCTGAAGGACGTGCCGGCGTCGGTGACCGTCGTTCCGGCGCAAGTCATGAAGGACCAGGCGATGCGCAGCCTCGCCGACGTCATCCGCTACGTTCCCGGCGTCCTCGCCCACCAGGGCGAAGGCAACCGCGACCAGTTCATCCTGCGCGGCGTCAGCACGAGCGCCGACCTCTACGTCGACGGCGTGCGCGACGACGCCCAGGTGTTCCGCGACCTCTACAACCTCGAGCGCGTCGAGGTGCTGAAGGGCACGGCCGGGATGATCTTCGGGCGTGGCGGCGGCGGCGGCGTGATCAACCGGGTGACCAAGCAACCGATCTTCGGGCCGGTGCGCGAAGCGTCGCTCAGTGTCGGCAGCTGGGACCAGGTGCGCGGCACGGTCGACGTCGGCGACGCCCTCGACGACAGCGCGGCATGGCGGCTGAACGCGATGGCCGAGCACGCCGGAAGCTTTCGCGACGGCGTCGACCTCGACCGCTGGGCGATCAATCCGACCGTCGGCCTCGCGCTCGGCGCGCGCAGCCTGCTCACGCTCGGCTTCGAGCACCTGCGCGACGAGCGCACCGCCGACCGCGGCATCCCGGCGCAGAACGGCCGCCCTTACGAGACGGATTCGGGCACGTTCTTCGGCAACGCCGACCAGAGCGATGCGCGCTCGATCGTCGACGGCGTGTACGTGATCCTCGACCACGACTTCGGCGGCGGCACGCGGCTGCGCAACGTCTTTCGCGTCACGCACTACGACAAGTTCTATCAGAACGTCTACCCCGACAATGCCAACGCGAGCTCGGTGACCGCGGCAGGGACGATGCGGCTGGCCGCCTACAACAACGCGAACCTGCGCACCAACGTCTTCAACCAGACCGACGTGACGTTCAGGGCGACGACGGCCGGCATCGAGCACCTCCTCCTCACCGGCGTCGAGCTCGGTCACCAGGACAGCAAGAACAAGCGCAACACCGGCTTCTTCGGCCCGCTCGCGAGCGACAACCTGATCACCGTGCCGGCAACCGCACCGTTCGCGACCGCGGTGCGCTTCCAGCCGAACGGCAGCGACGCCGACAACCGCGTCCGCGCCGACATCTTCGGCGTCTACGTCCAGGACCAGCTCGCGCTCACGCGGGAATGGAAGCTCGTCGGCGGCGTGCGCTACGACATCTTCCGGACGACCTTCGACGACCGCAGGACGACGGTGGCGCCGACCGACCTCGCGCGCACCGACCACGGCCTCAGCCCGCGGATCGGCGTCCTCTGGTCGCCGACGCCGGCGGCGACGCTGTACGCGAGCTACAGCCAGTCGTTCCTGCCTTCGGGCGAGCAGCTCAGCCTGGCGCCGAACACCGCCGACCTCGCGCCGGAAAAGGCGATCAACTACGAGGTCGGGGCGCACTGGGACGTGCTGCCGGGGCTGACCGCGTCGGCGGCGATCTTCCGCCTCGATCGCGACGACGTGCGCTCGCCCGATCCGGCCAACCCCGGCTTCTTCATCAAGACCGGGCAGCAGCGCACCGAAGGCTTCGAGCTCGCGCTGCAGGGCGAGATCACGCCGCGCTGGCGCGTCTACGGCGGCTACTCGAACCTCAACGGCCGCATCACCCAGACGACGTCGGCGGCGCCCGCCGGGGCGACGCTGCAGCTCGTCCCCGAGCATCTCTTCTCGCTCTGGAACCGGGTCGGCTTCGGCTCCCAATGGGCGGCCGGGCTCGGCTTCGTCTACCAGTCGAG
>Ga0207703_10002670_pt1 | contig 15330 bp, 18 predicted proteins | sample KBSSwiS12_FD_184304 | JGI IMG/M metagenome (GOLD analysis project Ga0207703, IMG submission 184304) | Switchgrass rhizosphere microbial communities from Kellogg Biological Station, Michigan, USA - KBS Switchgrass S1-2 (SPAdes) (version 2) | ecosystem: Host-associated > Plants > Roots >... | reverse complement strand
GTCGTCGCTGAAATCGGCCAGCGCGCCCAGCATGTAACGGAAGGTGTTGCGGAGCTTGCGATAGGCGTCGGACGATCCGGCCAGCACTTCCTTGCCGACGCGCACATCGTCGAAATAGTCGGTCGATGCCACCCACATGCGCAGGATATCCGCGCCGCTCTCGCCCATAATCTTGAGCGGATCGACGACATTGCCGAGGCTTTTCGACATCTTGCGCCCCTGCCCGTCGAGGGCGAAGCCGTGGGTCAGCACCGCCCCATAGGGCGCGCGCCCGCGCGTGCCGCAACTTTCCAGCAGCGAGGACTGGAACCAGCCGCGATGCTGGTCCGACCCTTCGAGATAGAGGTCGGCGCGGGTGCCCGGGCCATAGCGTTGCTCGACGACGAAGCTGTGGGTGCAGCCCGAATCGAACCACACGTCGAGAATGTCGTTGACGACCTCATAGTCGTCGAGCCGGTAGTCCGGTCCGAGCAGCGCCTGATGGTCCGCCCCGAACCATGCATCCGCGCCTCCCTGCTTGAACGCCGCGACGATGCGGGCATTGACGGCGTGGTCGTGCAGATATTCGCCGGTCTGGCGGTCCACATAGAGCGCGATCGGCACGCCCCAGGCACGCTGGCGCGAGATCACCCAGTCTGGGCGCCCTTCCACCATCGAGCGGATACGGTTGGTCGAGCGCTCCGGCACCCAGCGGGTCTGCGCGATGGCGTTAAGGGCGAGGTCGCGCAGGGTGGGGCCGTTGCTACCACCACCCGTCACCCCAGCGAAGGCTGGGGTCTCATGCGGCTGCGCGCCATCGCCTGAGGTCCCAGCCTTCGCTGGGACGACGGATTGGGGCCGGTCCATCGGGATGAACCATTGCGGCGTGCAGCGGTAGATGATCCGCGCCTTGGAGCGCCAGCTATGCGGATAGCTGTGCCTGAAATCCGCCGACGCCGCGAGCAGCGCGCCCGCCGCGCGCAGGTCGGTACAGATCGGGCCGTCGGGCGCGTTCAGCTTGGGATTGATGACGGACAGCGGATTCCCGCCGAGCCACGCCCAATCCTCGCGAAACCGCCCGTCCGCCTGCACCGCGAACACCGGGTCGATGCCGAGCGGCTTGCAGGCTAAGAAGTCCTCCTCGCCATGGTCAGGGGACATGTGGACAAGGCCGGTGCCGGCGTCGGTGGTGACGTGGGGGGCTGGGAGGAAGGGGCGCGGCTTGGCGAAGAAGCCGCCGAGATGGTGCATCGGATGGCGGGCGGTGGCCCCGGCGAGTTGGGAACCTTTGCCGCGCCAAACCTCTTCGCAACGAGGTACTCCTTGCTGACGCTTATCCAAAAGCGCGGCAGCAGTTGTCGCAACGAAACGGCCAAGAAACTCTTCCACCAGGTCAGTGGAAACTAGGATTTTCTTACCACGAAGGCTCGTCATCGAAGAGTGAGAATAACCTTCGAGCGGCGTCACTCCTTCCGTAGCTGTGCCAGAGACTCCAACCTCAATGGCTAGGCAGACATACTCAATCCCCTCCCCATAGGCGATCCCCTGGTTCGTCGGGATCGTCCACGGGGTCGTCGTCCAGATCACCGCATAAGCGCCGACCAGTTCCGGCGCATTCGGCGCCTCGACGATCTCGAACGCCACGTCGATCTGGGTCGAGACGACATCCTCATATTCAACCTCGGCCTCGGCCAGCGCGGTCTTCTCGACCGGCGACCACATCACCGGCTTGGCGCCGCGGTAGAGCTGGCCCGTCTCGGCGAATTTCAGCAGTTCGCCGACGATCGCCGCCTCCGCCTCGAACTTCATGGTGAGATAGGGATCCCCCCAGTCGCCCATCACACCCAGCCGCTTGAACTGCGCCTTCTGCACATCCACCCATTTGTCGGCATAGGCGCGGCACTGGGCGCGGAATTCCTGCGGGGGAACCTCGTCCTTGTTCAGCTTCTTCTTGCGATATTCCTCCTCGATCTTCCATTCGATCGGGAGGCCGTGGCAGTCCCAGCCGGGCACATAAGGGGCGTCCTTGCCGGTCAGCGACTGCGCGCGCACGATGATGTCCTTGAGCACCTTGTTCATCGCATGGCCCATATGGATGTCGCCATTGGCATAGGGCGGGCCGTCGTGGAGGATGAAGCGCTCGCGCCCGGCGCGCTTGGCGCGGATCTGGCCGTACAGGTCCTCCGCCTCCCAGCGGGCCGCGAGGGCGGGTTCCTTCTGCGCAAGGCCCGCCTTCATCGGAAAGTCGGTCTGCGGCAGGAATACGGTGGATTTATAATCGGGCAGGTCGGTCATTGGGCTTCTGATATCTTCCAATCCGTTCGCCCTGACGAACGGCTGTTGTTTGATGTGCGGCCCTACGCGACGATGGGATGATCCGCAAGAATGCGGCGCGCCGCATCGCAATCCCGGCCGATCTGCGCCATGAGTGCGTCGAGCCCGTCGAACTTTTCCTCGGCCCGGATACGCTCGATCAGCTGGACCTCGATGCACTGGCCATAGAGATCGCCCGAAAAGTCGAAGAAATGCGGCTCCAGCAATTCCTTGGGCGGCTCGAATTGCGGCCGGATGCCGAGATTGGCCGCGCCGTCGAGCACCCGCCCGTCCGGCAGCCGCCCGCGCACCGCATAGACGCCATAAGCGGGCCGGAGATACCGCCCCAGGTCGACATTGGCGGTCGGAAAGCCCAGCTCCCGCCCCAGCTTGTCGCCGTGCAGCACCTCCCCTTCGACCGCATAGGGCCGCGTCAGCAGGCGCGTCGCGGCGGCGCAGTCGCCCGCATGGAGCGCGTCGCGAATCCGGCTGGACGAAATGACAAGGCCATCGGCGTCCGCAACCGGCTGCACCGCCTCGGCGATCAGGCCGAGCGCCTGGCCCAGCTGCGCCAGGGTCCCGACATTGCCCGACCGCCCCTTGCCGAAGGTGAAATCAAGGCCCGTCACCACCCCGGCCGCGCCCATGTCCTCGACCAGTATCCGCGCGAAATCGGGCGCGCTGGTCGCCGCCAGCGCATGGTCGAAGTGGAAGACCAGCATCGCATCCGCGCCCGCAGCCGCGAACAATCGCTCGCGCTGCTCCAGCGACGTCAGCCGAAAGGGGGGCGAATCCGGCCGAAACAACCGCGACGGGTGAGGGTCGAAGGTGGCGACGATGATCGGCCTGCCCTCCAGCCGCGCCCTCTCGATCGCGCGCCCCACGACAGCCTGGTGGCCGGCATGAAAGCCGTCGAAATTGCCAAGCGCCATGATGTTCCCGCGCAGATGCGCCGGTATCTCGTCGTCGTTATAAAGCCGCTCCATGGCGCCCGGCTATAGGGGTGGGACCAGCACCGCGCAACGGTGAGGCCAAGCGGGCTCAGCCATTGCGGCGGTGCAGGGTCACAAAGCTGAAGGCGGGACGGCCGTTGGCGGCGTCATGCTCCTCCCGCGCCGTCTCCTCCCAGAGCAGCGGATCGAACGGCTCGAGCAGGGTATCGCCCTCGGGCCGGGCATGGACTTCGGTCAGCTCGATGCGGTCCGCGCGCGGCAGGAACAGGCGATAGATTTCCGCCCCGCCGATCACCGCGATGTGCGGCGCATTGGCTGCGCGGATCGCCTTATCGGGATCGGAGGCGCGCTCGGCCCCCTCGACCTGCCACTCGCTGTCGCGGGTCAGGACGATATGGCGGCGGCCGGGCAGCAGGCCGGGCAGGCTGTCGAAGGTTTTGCGGCCCATGATCATCGGCATGCTGCTGGTCAGCGTCTTGAAGCGGCGCAGATCGGCCGGCAGGTGCCATGGCATCGCGCCTTCATAGCCGATCACGCCATTGTCGGCGCGCGCCACGACCAGCATGACTTCCGGGCGGTTCACAGCGTCAACCGCGTGATATGGCCCATCTTGCGGCCGGGCCGGGCCTCATGCTTGCCATAGAGGTGGAGGTGGTTGGCCGGGTCGGACAGGATCGCGCGCCAGCCGCCCGCCTCCGCGCCGATCAGGTTGCGCATCTCGACCTTGGCGGCGGCCAGCGCGGTATCGCCCAGCGGCAGGCCGCAGATCGCGCGGACGTGATTTTCGAACTGGCTGGTGAGAGATCCCTCGATCGTCCAGTGGCCGCTATTATGGACACGCGGCGCCATTTCGTTGAACACCGGGCCGTCCGCCCCTGCAAAAAACTCAAGCGCCAGCACGCCCACATAGTCGAGCGCGTCGGCCACCTTGGCGGCGAGGGAACGCGCCTGTGGTACCTGTGCAGCGATGAGGGCACCCGCCGGCACCGTCGAGGTGGTGAGAATGCCATGCTCATGCACATTGGCGGGCGAATCCCAGAAATGGATTTCGCCATCTTCCCCGCGCACGAGGAGGACGGAAAACTCCGCGGCGAAGGTGACAAAGCCCTCCAGCACGCAATGCCCGCCGCTGACGGCCGCCCATGCCGCCGCAGGATCATCGCCCGGCATGATCCGCACCTGGCCCTTGCCGTCATAGCCCATGCGGCTGGTCTTCAGGATCGCGGGCATGCCGATATCCCGCAACGCCTGCTCCAGATCGGCGAGGCTGTCGATTGCCGCAAAGGGCGCAGGCTGGCCGCCAAGCTCCACCACGAAGCGCTTTTCGGCCACACGGTCCTGCGCGATGCCGAGCGCGCGGGCATTGGGCCGGACATGGCCGAGCCGCGCCAATTGCGCCACGCTGTCCTCGGGAATATTCTCGAACTCGAAGGTGATGACATCGACCGACGCGGCAAAGCGCGCCAGCGCCTCGCCGTCGGCGTAGCTTGCCTGCGTCCAGCGCGGCGACACGTCAGCGGCCGGGCCGCTCGATTCGGGCGCGTAGATGTGCGTGCCATAGCCAAGCTGCGCGGCGGCGATCGCCATCATGCGGCCGAGCTGGCCGCCTCCCAGAATACCGATCGTTGCGCCCGGCTCGATCGTTTTCATGCGGGCTCGTCGGGCACGGACGCGGTCTGGTCCAACCGCCATTTGTCGAGCCGCTCCGCCAGCGCCGGATCATTATTGGCAAGGATGCCCGCCGCCAGCAGCGCCGCGTTGATCGCGCCGGGCTTGCCGATGGCCAGCGTGCCGACGGGTACGCCGCCGGGCATCTGGACGATCGACAGCAGGCTATCCATGCCATTGAGCGCGGCGGACTGGACGGGGACGCCCAGCACCGGCACCCGCGTCATGGCCGCGACCATGCCCGGCAGATGCGCCGCTCCGCCAGCCCCCGCGATGATGACGTGCAGGCCGCGTCCCGCCGCTTCTTTGGCATATTGGACGAGCCGGTCGGGCGTCCTGTGGGCGGACACCACGCGGCATTCATGGTGGATGTCGAGGGCAGCGAGCGTCTTGGAGGCATGGCTCATCGTTTCCCAGTCGGAACGCGACCCCATGATCACGCCGACACGAACGGATTTCACTTGCCCAGATGCGCCGCCCATATCCTCCCTTGCTCCGTCAACCCGCCGCCATGATGCGACAGGGACCGCCATAGCCGCGCCTCCGCCCCGGTACAACCACGCGCACTCGGTCCCATGGCCGCAATCGGTTCACCGCATCATTAGGGCGGAATTTAAGTTTTTTGTTGCATTGCGTAACGAGAGCGACCCCTATGATTGTCCAACATAGAATGGTCGCGTTTGGAGGGTATAGTGACGAGGGGAGCATCCCACGTCGGTCTCCCCGCGATGACCGACGACGACATAGGGGAACCGCAGAGCGAAATCGCGGCATTGCGCCGCGAAATCGCCATGCTGCGCATGATCAATGCCGAACTCGAACGCGTCGTCGTTCGGGATACGCTGACGCCGTTGTTCAACCGCCGCCATTTCATATCCAGCGTCAACGACCGAATCAGCCGGATCGGCCGTTACGGCGGGCAGTCGGTGATCATGTTCATCGACGTGGATGACATGAAGGGCATCAACGACGAGCACGGCCATGCCGCCGGCGATTTCGCGCTGTTGCACATTGCGTGCATCATCAGCGGCGCGGTGCGCTCGACCGACGTGGCGGCGCGGCTGGGCGGCGACGAATTCGCGCTCATCCTCGATGAAATCGACCAGGGCCAAGCCGAACAGAAGATGATCTCGCTCGATATCATGGTGCGCGAGACCAGCTGCCGGTTCGGGACGGACGAACTGCGCATCAGCGCATCGTTCGGTTGCACGCCGATCGTTCCGGGCGACACCGAATTCTCCATTCTCGCGCGGGCCGACGAGGCCATGTATGCCAATAAGCGCCGGCGGCGCGGCGGCTGACCTGGTGGAGGACCGCGCTCAGCGCTCCGACAGATAATAGCGCTCGCGCGCCGTCAGGTCGTCGGCCAGGTCATAGACGATCGGCTGGCCGGTGGGAATTTCGAGGCCGGTGATCTCATCGTCGGAAATGCCCGACAGATGCTTGACCAGCGCGCGCAGCGAATTGCCATGCGCCGAGATCAGTACCCGCTTGCCCGCCCGCAGCTCCGGCGCGATCCGGCTTTCCCAATAGGGCAGTACGCGCGCGATCGTGTCCTTCAGGCTCTCGGTGTCCGGAATGTCGATGCCCGCATAGCGCCGGTCCGACGACAGGTCGAACGGGCTGCCATGCTCCAGCGGCGGCGGCGGGATATCAAAGCTGCGCCGCCAGATATGGACCTGATCCGCGCCATGCTTCGCGGCGGTCTCCGCCTTGTCGAGGCCGGTGAGGCCGCCATAATGCCGTTCGTTGAGGCGCCAGTCCTTCTCGACCGGCAGCCACAGCCGCTGCATCGCCTCAAGCGCCAGGTGCAGCGTCTTGATCGCGCGGGTCTGGACGCTGGTGAAGCAGCAGTCGAAGTCGAGGCCCTTGTCGCGCATCAGCTCGCCCGCCGCCCAGGCCTCGGCCGCGCCCTTTTCCGTCACGTCCACATCCCACCAGCCGGTGAAGCGGTTTTCCAGGTTCCAGGCCGATTGGCCGTGGCGGATGAGAACGAGCGTCGGCATGTTTTTCCTCCGATGTCAGGCGCGGCGATCCATAACGGCAAAATTCCACCATGCAACTTGCCACGCGGCGGCCCGCTGTGGAAAATCGGGCATCTGTGACCTGCACCAGGAGCGAATCGCCATGAGCATCACCCGCGAAGTCATCGTCTATGACGGGCCCGGCGGCCCCTTTGAGGGCATGGCGGTGCGCGACACCGCCGCCACCGTCTCCCGCCCCGGCATCATGCTGGTGCCCAATGTGCTGGGCACCAAGGAGCAGGATTTCGCCAAGGCGGAGGATGTGGCGGCGCTCGGCTATGTCGTGTTCGTCGCGGACGTCTTTGGCCAGGGCAAGCGCACCACCCGCGAGGACCCCGACATGGGCCGTTACATGAATGAGCTCAGCGCCGACCGGGGCCTGCTGCGTGATCGCCTCGCCGCATCGCTGTCTGTGCTCAAGGGCCTGCCGGAGTGCGATCCGGGCAAGCTGGCCGCCATAGGTTTCTGCTTCGGCGGCCTGTGCGTGCTCGACATGGCCCGCGCGGGGCTGGGCCTGTCGGCGGCGATCAGCTTCCACGGCATCTATAACCGGCCCGATTACGCCAATGTCGCCCCTCTCACGACGCGCATTCTCGTCTGCCACGGCTGGAACGACCCGTTCTGCCCGCCCGAGGCCACGATCGCGCTGGCGCAGGAGCTGACCGAGGGCGAGGCGGACTGGCAGATCCACGCCTATGGCAAGACGATGCACGCCTTCACCGACACGGAGATGAACATGCCCGAACGCGGCATCGCCTTCGAGGCAACAGCGAATCGGCGCAGCTGGAAGGCGATGGTGGATTTCCTGGAGGAAGTGTTCGGGTAGCCCTTTCCGTCATCCCAACGCAGGCTGGGATCTCAGGCGATATTGCGCCAGCCTCACGAGATCCCAGCCTGCGCTGGGATGACGGGGCAAATTCAAATCTCGCCCACCATCTCCGCCAGCACCGCCAGGCAGTCGCGTGCCAGCTGGGCGGAGCGCTCCGGTGACCAGCCATGCACCTCGTCCGGCAGGTCGACATTGTCCTTGAACGGCATTTCCAGCGTCATGCTGACCGCGCCGAAACGCTCGGCGAGCTGGGCGGTGGACATGGTCAGATTGGCCTTGCCGGGCCCCGCCGAGGGATAGCCGAGGCGCGTCTGGAAATCGGGCGTGCGGATCGCCAGCGTATCGCGGTAGCGGCGAAACAGGCCCATCTGCCGGTCGGTGATGGAGGGTATCCCCTCGAACCCCGCGAGGAACACCGCCGGGATCGCCTCATCGCCATGAATGTCCATCGCAAAGGCGACGCCGCTTTCGTCCATCGCATTGCGCACGCACAGCACTTCCGGGCTGCGTTCCGCCGAGGGCGCGTGCCATTCGCGGTTGAGGTTCACGCCGATCGCATTGGTCCGGAGATGACCCCTGAACGATCCGTCCGGGTTCATGTTCGGGACAATGTGGAACCGGCACTTCTGCCGCAGCAGCCGGCCGTGCGCACTGGCGGGATCGGTGAGCAGGTCGAGCGCCCCTTCCATCCAATATTCGGCCATGGTCTCACCGGGATGCTGGCGCCCATAGAGCCACACATGCTTGTCCCCCTCGCCCAGCTCCAGGCAGTCGATTGGCCGCCCGTCGAGGCTGTAGCCCAGGCAGCGATAGCCGACCCCCTCCGCGCTCGCCGCCTCTGCGACCAGATCGTGATGCCGCTCCATCGAATAGGGCGCGAAATAGGCGACCCAGACGATGCCGGTGGTCGCGCGGTGCCGGATGGTCAGCGTGCCGCCGTCCTCGGGACCATAGCTGGTCTCGGCGCGCGTCCAGTCGATCCGATCCTCCGACACGCAGGCGCGATAGCCGGGCCAGCCGTCGGGATAGGCCGAACCGGCAAGGCCGGTGATCCGCAGGGTCAGTTCATCGCCGGGGCTGCAGGCCACGCGGAAATGGAACCATTGGAGAAAGTCGCTGCCCTCGTCCTTGCGAATCGAGAGCGTCGCGCACGTGCCGCTGATGTCGTGGACGATGATGTTGCCCGCATCGAATGCGGCAGAGATAGAGAAGGTTCCGGTCATTTGACCGTGATAGTCGCTCCCGATTGACCCGGATAGTCCCTGAACATCGCATCGGCGAGCTTGCCGGCGGCGATGGCGGGCTGCGCGCCCGGCGTGCCCTCCTTGGCCGCGGTCTCGGCGCGCCCTTCCCATACCGGCTCGGCCGCTGCGCCCCGGCTGATCCGTACCGACAGGCGAGTCGCGATGACGGCCTTGGGCGGGCCGGACAGGTCGATGCCGATGCCGACCCCCAGGCCGCTGCCATAGCTGCCGGTCGATCCGCCGACCCCGACGCTGACTGGCGAACCCCGGCGATCATAGGGCCGCTGGATCGCGACATCATAGGCGATGGTGGCGGTGAGCGCGGCGGGCCTTCCGGCGTCCGCAACGGCGAAACCGCTGCGCGTCAGCGCCGCTGCCACCGCATTGGCATAGGTGCGGTATTCGATCCCCGATCCGTCGCTGCCGGTCGCCGGCGCCAGCGCTATGGTTCCGCCCGCCGGTGCGTTGGCGGCATGAAAGCGGGTGACATCCACCGGCGCCATCGCGGTTGCACAGCCGCTCAGCATCGCTGCGGCAAGGAGGGGCGTGATCCATCGGCTGGTCATGATTTTCTCTCCTATGCGCCGCGCGCATGGACACAGGCGAACGGTCGCGCATTGCCTATCTGAGGCCGCGCCCGGTGCCGCGCAAGTGCCGAACCGGCCTTGACTTTGCCCATGTCTGCCCATAGAGGCTCGCCTTCGATTTTTTAGTCTTTCTGGAAGTCCGCTCATGAAGATCCGCAACTCGCTGAAGTCGCTTAAGGACCGTCACCGGGATAACCGCGTGATCCGCCGCCGCGGCCGTACCTACATCATCAACAAGACGAATCGCCGTTTCAAGGCCCGCCAGGGCTGAACCGGCACCGGGCCGGTCACCCGGCCAATCGCATCGCGCAAGCGCCCGGTCAGCAATGACCGGGCTTTTTGCTGTGCGGCATTGTCAGAGGCTTGCGGATGGTCGTACGCATGATACAACGCAGCCGCAAATTGCTCTTATAAAAGAAAAAAGTCGCATTGAACGGGAGTCTGATGAGCGAAATTTCGCATCAGTCACGAAAAAGACGATCTTCGCGGATCATCCGGGGTACTTTGACAACCCCGTCCGGCCACGAATGTGAATTGCTGATTCGCAATGTCTCAAGTCACGGATTGGGGGCCAGGACTGCGGCCCAAATCGATCTCAAAATCGGCGATGATGTCATCGTGCAGTTGCCGAACGTCGGCCGGATCGCGGGGACGGTTCGCTGGATCGGAAATGGGAGCTTCGGCATTGAGACCTCCAAGGAGATCGACGCCGACCTGCTGCTTTTCGGTGGCGATGAGCGCAGCCTGGTCCCCAAGACCGAGGCCTATAACGTTCCCGAGGCTTTTCAGCCGACGACGGACACACGCCGTCCCGGATTCGGCAAGCGCCGACGGATCAGATAGCGGCGCTTCGCCATCACCCGTCACTATGCCCCTTGAGCTCGTCGCCGCGAATGGTGGCGACATGCAGCACATTGGTTGATCCGGGCGTGCCAAAGGGGACGCCGGCCAGCACGATGATCTTGTCGCCCGCCCGCGCGAAATCATGGCGCAGGGCCATGCGCCTGGCCTTGGCGATCATCTCCTCGAAGCTGCCGATATCCTTGGTGCGCACGGCATGGGCGCCCCAGAGCAATCCCATGCGCCGCGCCGTATCCTGCCGAGGCGTCAGCGCGAGGATCCGCGCCTCCGGCCGTTCGCGCGCCACCCGGCGCACCGTGCTGCCCGACGAGGTGTAGCACAGGATCGCGCTGGCCGAGACCGTCCCGGTGATCTGCTGGGCCGCCTCCGCAAGCGCATCCGAGGTGGTCGGATCCGGCAAGGTCTGGGTATAGCGCAGCCGGCCGAGATAGCCGGGGTCGCGCTCGACGCTGTGGGCGATCGCGTTCATCATAGCGACCGCCTGCTCCGGCCATTCGCCCGCCGCCGTTTCCGCCGACAGCATGACCGCGTCCGCCCCGTCATAGACAGCGGTCGCGACATCGGAGACCTCGGCGCGCGTCGGCGTCGGCGCCGTGATCATCGATTCGAGCATTTGCGTGGCGACCACCACCGGCTTGCCCAGCCGGCGTGCCGTCTCGACAATCCGCTTCTGCAGGGGCGGCACCGCATAGGGCGGCAGCTCGACACCCAGGTCGCCGCGCGCGACCATGACCGCGTCGGCTACCTCCAATATCTCCTCCAGCCGATCGACGGCGGCCGGCTTTTCGATCTTGGCCATGAGCGCGCCGGAGCCGCCCATCAGCCGCCGCGCCTCCGCCAGATCCTCCGGCCGCTGTACGAACGACAGCGCGATCCAGTCGACCCCCTGCTCCATCGCGAAAGTGAGGTCGCGCCGGTCCTTGTCGGTGAGCGCGGCGAGCGGCAGGACGACGTCCGGCACGTTGACGCCCTTGCGTTCCGACAGCAGGCCGCCGACCTCCACCACCGTTTCGATCTGCATGTCATCGACCGCCTCAACCCGCAGCACCAGCTTGCCGTCGTCGAGCAGCAGCCGGCTGCCCGGCCGCAGCGCGGCAAAGATCTCGGGATGGGGCAGGGTGACGCGGTGAATGGTGCCCGGCTTGTCGTCACGGTCGAGGATGAAGCGTGCGCCCACCTCGAGCTTGACCGGGCCCCGCACAAAGCTCCCCACCCGCAGCTTGGGCCCCTGCAGGTCGGCAAGGATCGTCGTCGGCCGGCCGAATTCCTTTTCAAGGGCGCGGATCGCTTCTACATTGGCCGCATGGCTGTCATGGCCGCCATGGCTCATGTTGAGGCGGAATGCGTCGGCGCCGGCCAGATAGAGCCGCCGGATCATCTCCGGACTGCTGCTCGCCGGGCCAAGCGTCGCGAGAATGCGGACCTTGCGTGATCGTGGAGCAAGCTTTTTCATGGGCCTCGAGGCTGTTTGCGGTTTTGGTTGATGCGGCAGCAAGGCGCCGCACGGACGGGAATGGCCCTTGCGAAGGACGCGCAGGGCAGGCACCAGCCATTGCACAGGAGACATGACCGATGGATGACAGCATAGTGGATGACAAAACTGCCGCAACGGCTTTCCGCCGCCTGGTGGCGCATTTGCAGTATCGAACGGACGTTCAGAATGTCGATCTGATGGGCCTGGCGGGATTTTGCCGCAATTGCCTGGCCGACTGGATCGCCGAGGCGGACGGCCATATGGACAAGGAAACCGCCCGCGCCGCCATTTACGGCATGCCCTTCGCCGAATGGAAAGCCCGTCACCAGACCGAGGCGACACCGGAACAGCTCACCCGCATGCAGGAAAGCGTAGCGAAGAATCGCAGCGGACATTAGAGGAGCCGCTCGACCGATTCACGCCAAGGGGACATATATGAGCGAAGGTAATATCGCGGCGGATGCGCTGCGCCTTTTCATCGAGCGCATCGAGCGGCTTGAGGAAGAAAAGAGCGGCATCGCCGACGACATCAAGGACGTATATAGTGAAGCCAAGTCGACCGGCTACGACGCCAAGACGATGCGCCAGATCGTCCGGCTGCGCAAACTGGAGAAGCATGTAAGGCTGGAAGCCGAGGCCCTGCTGGAGACCTACAAGGCGGCGCTCGGCCTCGAATAGAGGCAAGGAGAAGACGCGATGACCGCATCCCCATGGAGCGACAAGTCCGCCGACGAGCCGCCGGCCGACGCGTTGATCGTGACCACCACCAACGGCATCGACGGCAAGCCGGTGCAGACCTATCTCGGCATCGTGACCGGCGAGGTGATCGTGGGCGCCAATCTGTTCCGCGACCTGTTCGCCAGCGTCCGGGACATCGTCGGCGGCCGCTCCGGCGCCTATGAGGATGTGCTGGCGCGCGCGCCCGCGAACAGGCGCTGGGCGAGATGCGCCAGCGCGCCGCCACCCTCGGCGCCAACGCGGTGATCGGCGTCGACCTTGACTATGAGGTGCTGGGCTCCAGCGGCTCGATGCTGATGGTGTCGGCGACGGGCACGACGGTCCGGGTGTGAGCGCGGGCGGCCTAGAGCCGTAAACCAAAGCGCGGCCCGAACCAAGTCATCGCCAGGTAGAGCGCCACGGTGAGTGCGCAACCGAGCGCAAGGGCGAGCCAGAAGTTAAGGCCGCCCCGGAGCAGCGCCGACATGAGCAGGAACATCGGCAGGGACGGCAGCACATACCAGAACGTCGCCGCCGCATAGGCCGCCATGTTTGCCGCGTCGGGCTTGTCCCGCCACAGCCAGATCATGCTCAGAACCGCCACCATGGGGAGCGCCGTGAGCATGGCCCCCAGGCCGGGGCTTCGTTTCGCGATTTCAGAGACCGCGGCGATGATGGCGCCGGACATGAGGGCTTTGATGGCAAGATAGAGCATATGCGGTCCTATGCCATGAAATGGCCCGGCGTGGCAGACCAACGCATCATCCAGCGATACCCGGCCGCACGCCCGACCTGCCCGGTTGCCTCCAGCGTCCGCCCAAGCTAGGACGCGCCGACATATTTCCCGAGCATCAACTCAAGGAGCACGGCCGTGGCAGGCCATAGCAAATTCAAGAACATCATGCATCGCAAGGGCGCGCAGGACAAAAAGCGCTCGGCCATGTTCTCCAAGCTTAGCCGCGAAATCACCGTCGCGGCCAAGATGGGCATGCCCGATCCCGAAATGAACCCGCGCCTCCGGCTCGCGGTCAACGCCGCCAAGGCGCAGTCGATGCCCAAGGATAATATCCAGCGCGCTATCGACAAGGCGACCAAGGGCGATGGCGAGAATTACGAGGAAATCCGCTATGAGGGCTATGGCCCCGGCGGAGTCGCGATCATCGTCGAGGCGCTGACCGACAACCGCAACCGCACCGCCACCAACGTGCGCACCGCCTTCAGCAAGAATGGCGGCAATCTGGGCGCGTCCGGCGCGGTGAGCCACGGCTTCGACCGCATGGGCCTCATCACCTATCCGGCCGGTGCCGGCGATGCGGAAGCGATTTTCGAGGCGGCGCTGGAAGCCGGCGCGGACGACGTCTCCTCCAATGACGACGAGCATGAGATCTGGACCGCGATGGATGCCCTCCATGAGGTCGCCAAGGCCCTGGAGGCGAGCCTCGGCCCGGCCGACAGCGCGAAACTCGCCTGGCGCCCGCAGACCACGGTCGAACTGGATGAGGACAATGCCGTAACGCTGCTCCGGCTGGTGGACATGCTCGACGATGACGACGATGTGCAGACCGTGTGGGGCAATTACGAGGTATCCGACGCCGTGATGGAGAAACTTGGCTAACGCGTCGTTAACTCTTATCCTTAAACGTCTGGTAATATTTGCCGAATCAGCTAATTCTATCCCGAGCTAAAGCATTTCGGGGTCGAGTAATGGCAACCAAATACGGGGGCGCTTCCAGTACAACTTTCGAGCGGGACTGGGTTATCCATCCCGACGAGGCGGGCCTGGACGACGTCGCCGGCCCGATTCTCGGCGTCCGGCATGGCGGCAGGGCAGCACTCGCCAAGCGCGCTGAAGTCGTCTTCTATATGATCACCAAACAGGGCGGCGGCCTGGTCGCCCTCTGGTATGTCGCCACCCACCCGACCGGCCTGGTCGAGTGGAGCGGGTTTGCGGTGTTCTATGTGATGAACATCCTCGCCATGGCGCTGTGCTATCACCGCTATTTCATGCACCGGGCGTTCGAGACGTCGCGGCCGATGCAATATGTGCTGGGCATCTGGGGCCAGCTCGGCGCCTATGGGTCGCTGCGCAACTGGTGCATAGATCACCGGCGGCACCATGCCCGGTCCGACCGGCCGGGCGACACCCACAGCCCCCATTTCGACGCCTATGGCCGACCGCTGCAAGGCCTGAAGGGGTTTCGCCACGGTCATATGGGCTGGCTGCTCGACGACAGCACCACCGACCACAAGGTATATGGCAAGGGTCTGGTCGACGATCCCGTCCTGACCTTCTGCCACCACACGCGCTTCTTCTGGTATGTGATTTCCGTGCTGCTGTTGCCGGCGCTGTGGGCCTTTGCCTTTGCCGGACCGGAAGCGATCCTGGGCACGATCCTGATCGCCGGCTGCCTGCGCATGGCGCTTTCCCTGCAGTTCATCGCGATGGTGAACAGCGTCTGCCATCGCTATGGCACCCAGCGCTTCAAGGGCGAGGGAAAGGCGCAGAACAACCTGATCGTCGCGCTGCTCACGCTGGGCGAGGGATGGCACAATAATCATCACGCCCACCCCCGGGCCGCCAATGCCGGCATGACGCGATCGGAAGTGGATGTCTGCTCCTGGGTCATCCGGGGCCTGGAAAAGATCGGCCTGATCTGGAACGTCCGCTGGGTGAAGCTGAG
>Ga0207703_10002669_pt1 | contig 15330 bp, 14 predicted proteins | sample KBSSwiS12_FD_184304 | JGI IMG/M metagenome (GOLD analysis project Ga0207703, IMG submission 184304) | Switchgrass rhizosphere microbial communities from Kellogg Biological Station, Michigan, USA - KBS Switchgrass S1-2 (SPAdes) (version 2) | ecosystem: Host-associated > Plants > Roots >... | reverse complement strand
TCCCACGCTCGCTCATGGTCCCGAGGCGCGACGCGTGGCCCATTGGCCGTGTAGATGGTGTCGAACATCGCGGCGGGAGCCGCCCATGTGGAGTCGCCAAAGCGCGAGTCCGCGTCCGCTCGATGGACGCCGCAGAGAGAGCACGCTGCCAAGGTGAGGAGACTGAGGAAGGCTCGCTTTGCTGCGGTCACCCATCGGCGCGGGTCCTTCTCCAAACGGCCGCGAGCAGGATCGATGGGTCACCTCACAATGTACCGAACGACTTATGGGAAGGTAGGGTTCATCTCCTCATAACCGCAAGGGCCGTGCCACCGGTGAGACATCCTTCGTTCCTGCCTGTGCGCTTCTCTGGCGCATCGAGCAACCATCGAGTGTCAAGGGAGATGCGAACGAGGGAGAGACTCGCGTCCTCAGCCGTGAGTGGGTTGCCTTGCGCGTGGGCGGCTCACGTCGACTTCCAGCTCACAATCCGAGTGTGAAGATATGGGATCGGTATTTTCTACACTCCGGGGAAAGTTCATGTCGGCTAAGCGAGGGTCAACGGGAGAATCGAGAACGTTGGAGGACGGCCCATCAATACGTCTGCGGGATGAATAGCTGTTCGGACATGGCCGGACGCACATAGGTCGAGTCCACTTGGCGGCGGGGCAGTTTGAGCTTTTTGGGGGTGTAGTCCGCGTACCGAAACTGACCGAGGAAATGAGCGATGCAGTTGAGACGGGCCCGCGCCTTGTCGTCGGCTGGGACAACCCACCAGGGAGACTCGTCGAGATCTCGAGCCTCCAGCATGGCGTCCTTCGCCCGCGAATAGTCGACCCAGTGGGCCCGAGACTCGAGATCCATCGGGCTCAGCTTCCAACGCTTGGTCGGGTCGTTGATTCGTTTCTGGAAACGGGTCTCTTGCTCCTCGTCGCTAACGGAGAACCAGTATTTGAGGAGGACGATGCCGGAGCGGATGAGCATGCGCTCGAATTCCGGGCAGGAGCGCATGAATTCTGCGTATTCCTTCTGCGTGCAGAATCCCATGACGCGCTCGACGCCTGCTCGGTTGTACCAGCTCCTGTCGAACAGGACGATCTCACCGGCAGAGGGCAAATGGGCCGTATAGCGCTGAAAGTACCACTGGGATTTCTCCCGCTCCGTCGGCGTGCCTAGCGCCACGATCCTGCACCCGCGTGGGTTCAGGTGTTCCGTGATCCGTTTGATGACGCCTCCTTTTCCGGCGGCATCGCGCCCCTCGAAGAGGACGACCACTTTCAGGCCTTTCTCTCGTACATACCCCTGAAGTTTGCCGAGCTCGATCTGAAGCCGCGAGAGCTCCTTCCGGTAGAACTTGGACTTGAGCTTCCGGGCCGGTGCAACGCGATCCTGAGGGCCCTTTCCGGCGGCCAGACTTACGCTCGATTTGATGTTCTTCGTCTTTGCCATGGCGGGCCTAACTCCAAAGGGGTGAAACGGGTCTGACGGAGTCGACTACGCGATCTTCCTGCCTTGAATGATCCTGATCAGCACGACCACGACCGCGATGACCAGAAGCACATGAATGAACCCCCCCATGGTGTACGAAGTCACGAGGCCAAGCAGCCAGAGCGCCATGAGCACGACCGCGATCGTCCAGAGCATGTCCTGTCCTCCATCTTGAGTGGAGAGGTGGTGGGCGGCGCAGCACCGGCACTGCGCTACCACGAGTAGTTCGGTTACATGTGTGGGTTTCGTATCCGCAATCGCCGTGCCAGATGTGAGCCTCCTGGAACGTCCTGCGGGGCACTTGCCTGGAGGGATTCGTTGCCCCGCGCGCTCTCCTGCCTGCCGGACAACTCGAGGCCCCAGCAGCTCGCGCCGCCGGGGCCTCACCTATCCTTAACTGCTGAGCCCTGCGAGCTATCGTCGCAGACAGCCTCCAAGCGCTACGGGGTCGGCCATACCACCGTATTGGCGGCCAGCGTCACAGCCCCAATCCGTGCGAGTGCCCTACCACTCAGCGTCGCTCCCGTATTCAGGGTGATCGATTGGTTCGCCATGATGGTGCCCATAAACGCGGATGTCGTTCCTAGCGTTGCCGAGCTCCCAACCTGCCAGAAGATATTCGAGGCTTTGGCGCCGCCGCTCAGGATCACTGCGCGGCCGGATGTCGTGGTGAGTGTGGACGCCATCTGGAAGATGAACACGGCATTCGGATCTCCCTGGGCATCGAGCGTGAGATCGCCCGAGGAGATCGAGAGTGACGACGTGGAGTTGTAGAGACCCGGAGGCAGAGTCAACCCGCCGAGATTGCCGGCGAGCGTGACCGGCGCCACGGTGCGCCCGGCCGCATCGTTGTAGGCGGTGGTCAGATCACCCATCGCCACGGCGGAAGTGGCGTCGCCCGCGTGGAGCGTCCCGGTGAAGGTTCCCGGCGGGAAGCCGGTCACAGCGGTGCCCGGGCTCACGCCCTGATCTCCCGTCAGAGCGGTCGCGCCCGTACTCGTGACGGTCGAGCCGGCAAGGACGACGAAGGCTCCGGCGCCCCCGAGAGCGACGGACGCCTGATTGCTTGCCGTCGCCGCCGTCGAGAAGGTCCACACACCATTGCTCACCAGCGCATTCCCAGAGGTGTCCTTGGCCCCCGTCGTGATCGTGGCGGTGTATGTCGTGCTGGGGGCGAGGGCATTCGCGGGCGTGAAGGTGGCAATGTGGGTCGTCGCGTTGTAGGCAACGGTTCCCAGCACAGCAGTCGCGCCGGGTCCTTTCAAGACGAACGTCGTGGGCGTGATCGTCGAGGCGTTCATCGCCTCACTGAACGACGCTGTGATGATCGCCACACCGGTGGCCCCATTCACGGGGTTGGTGGACATCACGGTCGGCGCAACGGTGTCTCCCGAGGGACTCACGGGATCATCGTTCCCTGAACATCCAATCATTGCGACCATCAGAGCTACCAACGGCCATACTGCGACCCTGCTTGTTCGGGAGTGCATTGGGATGACCTCCTCTGGAATGGGGCGTGCCTTCAGTGAACCTGACCGCAACCGAGCGTGAGGCGCGCCGTCATCGGAGGGCATCATCGAACCTGAGCCGCCTGGCCATGGTTGTGCCAAGTGGTAGAGCAAGATGCCGGCCGTGTCATGGGGCACTCACTCCGATGCCCGCATGGGGGCCAACCACTCTGGGTTATCGGGTATTTTCGGCTGGAACGCCGAGTGCGGAAACCTACGCCCGGCGATGATGTCGGTATCTATTGCCGGAAAAGCGGGCCTTCTTACGCGGCCGCGACTCGAGCAGCCAGCTGCGGCGCCGCGCCTTGTGGCGCTGTAGCGATTCGCTCGGAGGACTAGCCCCGGCCACCGTTTACCGGTGCGGTTCCTACATTGCACCCGCCCGTAAGAGTACGCGAAACCCGCATTCGAGCAATTTCGAGCGAATGTTAGGGCTGGGTCGCATGCCTGGGTGTATCCTCAATGGATACGTGGGGCAGGGTGAGTCTTATGCCTTCCGGGCGTCCTCCGCCGTGCACTCCTCGCGTGGCCATTTCCTTCCACTAACGTCGAGGATCTGAATGCTCCACGCGCTCTTCATTGACGACGACGACGATTTCCTCGCCGGGCTCACCGAGATCGCCGAGCAGGAAGGTTTTGCGGTCGCGAGCGTGGGGACATTGGAGGCTGCACGAGACCATCTCGCACGGGAGCCAGTTGACGTCGCGGTGGTCGATCTGATGTTGCCCGACGGGAAAGGGACAGCGCTGCTCGAGGAATTGAGGGACACGACGACCGACGCGATCATCGTCTCGGGGGTCGCAACCCTCGATTCAGCGATCGACGCGCTCCGGCTGGGCGCCCTCGATTACCTGACCAAGCCGCTGGACCTAGGTCGCTTGAGGGCTGTCTTCGCCAATGCCGCACGTGTCCGGTCCCTCAAGGAGCAGGTCGGAGCGCTGCGTGGTGAGTTGCGGCGTTTCGGCCGATTCGGGCAGATGGTCGGCAATTCGCAGCCGATGCAGAAGGTCTACGACCTGATCACGAGGGTCGCCCCAACCGACGCCACCGTCCTCATCACAGGGGAGAGCGGTACAGGGAAGGAGCTCGTCGCACAGGCGATTGGTGAGCTGAGCTCACGGCGCCACAGGCCTTTCATCCCGGTCGACTGCGGCGCGATCGCGCCGTCCCTGATCGAAAGCGAGTTGTTCGGTCACGAGCGGGGAAGCTTCACGGGCGCGACGCAACAGCGGCGTGGCCACTTCGAGCGCGCGTCGGGTGGCACGCTGTTCCTCGACGAGATAACCGAGATGCCTGTCGAGCTGCAGGTCAAACTATTGCGCGTGCTTGAGTCAGGCACGTTGATGCGCGTGGGCGGTGAGTCGCGCGTTTCCGTATCGGTGAGGGTGATCGCTGCCTCCAATCGCCCGCCGAGGGAAGCCATACAGTCCGGAAAGCTGCGGGAGGATCTCTTCTATCGGCTCAATGTATTTCCGATCTCCCTTCCACCACTGCGCGATCGCGATCGAGACGTGCTGCTTCTGGCCGAGTATTTCCTGGAGGCGATCAATCATGCCGAGGGGAAAGCCAAACGTTTGAGCGAGGGGGCCAAGGAGCGCATGCGCGCCTACCCATGGCCCGGCAACGTTCGCGAGCTGAAGAACGAGCTGGGACGAGCCTTCATCATGTCGGAGAGCGTGATCGAGTTGGATGACCTGGCACTGCCGGCCGGCCCTGCCCCGTCGGCGCCCAGCGGGGACAAGGAGCCGCACAGCGTTGGGCCCAGGGTGGGGGTGTCGCTCGATGAGTCGGAGCGCGAGCTGATCCTCGCCACGCTCGACCGCTGCGGAGGCGACAAGAAGAAGACCGCGGAGATTCTGGGCATCAGCGTCAAGACGCTCTACAACAGGCTTCATGTGTACGCGAGGATCTAAGAAAAGGGGCAACTCTTCCCGATTTGTCGAGGAACGTCCTCAGCGTCGCTCCCTCTGTCCCGTCTCCCGCCGAGCCCCCTTGTCCACGAACCCATTCCAGCATATCGACCTGAGTGCAGACCTGCCCCTCGATCTGATTGGCACGGTTCTGGCGTGTTCAACCGAAGTGAACCCAGACAATTGCCGAAGTACATGCCGGGCGCCAATTGACCCCAATTCTCCAAAGCCATAGGCACGAACCGTCTGCCTTGGTCTCAGGGATGGGAAGTACCGATGCGTAGGTGGTCTCAACAGTTCACGTTGAATGTCGGGCTGATCGTGATCGGTCTTCTGGCTGTCGTGAGCAGCGGCGCCTCACTGGTCGCCTCCAAATACCTGGCACACGATATGGCGGCCATCGCAGTCGACGGCGCCCATAACGTCTCGGACAGCAGAACCCTTCGACTCTCGGGGCTTCACGAGATTGCAGACGCGAGCACCGCGCTGCTCACCGGCGAGGCGCGATACGCTCGGGCCGCTCGATCGTGGAGCTCAGCGGTGCGCGCCGGCGCCGCTCGCCTGCAGACCAAGATTGCAGACTCGGAGGGCCGCTTCCTGGTGGGCCGGGTTCAAGCGACCGAGCGTGACTATCAGCAGGCGTTCGACGAAGCCGCCTCTTCGTCGGGTGGACCCAGCGTCGCCGCCGTGGCAACCCTGGGGCAAGTCTTCGACCAGGCCCTGAATGACCTCGAGACGCACATGGCGCCGGCAGCCGTCGGCATTGCGACCGCACGCGCTTCGATGCGGAGGGCGCAGGCAGTGCTCAATGGTGTCGCGGCCGGCTCGATCGTACTGGCTCTCATTCTCTGCGTGATGATCCTCATCGCTCTCAACCGCAGCTATAGCGAGCAGTCCAGCGCGCGGGACACCGCCGCGCAGGGGCAGACCAAGACCACGGCGGACCTGAACGAGGCGAGGGTCGCGATCCAGGTGAAGGACCGATTCCTTGCGACGATATCTCACGAGCTCCGCAACCCTCTCGCCCCGATCCTCACCTGGACCCAGCTTCTTCGAGGCGGCACGCTCGGAAAGAAGAAGGCGGACCGAGGTCTGGAAATGATCGAGCGGAATGTGCTCTCACTGTCGGAACTGATCAACGACCTGGTCGATGTCTCGAGGGTCGTTGCCGGCAAGTTTCGCCTCGATGTGGGCCCCATCGATCTTGCGTCCGTGATCCGGTCCGCGGTGGAATCCCAACGCCCCGCCAGCGACGCGCGGCAGATTCGACTTCAGCTCGTATTGGACGAGCGGGCGGGCCTGATTTCCGGCGACGCGGAGCGGCTCCAGCAGGTGATGGCGAATCTTCTCTCCAATGCGATCAAGTTCACCCCCAAGGGCGGCAGCGTGCAAGTCGTGCTGCGCCGCGTCGAGTCGCACATCGCGGTGTCCGTGTCGGACAGCGGGATTGGCATCGATGCGGCTTTCCTTCCCCACGTCTTCGAGCCCTTCAAGCAGGCGGTCGATGGCCCGATGCGACGCCACGCGGGGCTCGGACTCGGTCTTTCGATCGTTCGTCACATCGTCGAGCTGCATGGGGGCGAGATCACCGCGGCGAGCGAGGGCGCGGGACGCGGCGCGACGTTTGAGATCGTGCTGCCCGTGCTCGGAACGGGAGCGGTTACCGCTCCCGCTCCTCCGAGGTCCTCGGATGTGCCCAGGGTACCCGGGATCGTGCCATTCGGACGACTCGACGAGGTTCGCGTGCTGCTAGTGGATGACGAGCCGACCGCAAACGAGGCCACCGAGACTCTCCTCGATGCTTGCGGAGCGGACGTGCGCGTCGCGGGGTCGGCCGCGCAGGCTCTCCTCGTGCTCGATACCTGGAAGCCCGACGTTCTGATCTCCGATATCGCGATGCCGGACGAGGACGGGTACGCATTGATCAAGAGGCTTCGCGCACGGAGCTCGCAGCATGGGGGCGGCATTCCGGCGGTTGCACTCACCGCCTTTGCCTCGCCCGATGATCGCGTGAGTATTCTCGCTGCGGGATTTCAGATGTACCTCGTGAAACCGGCGAACCCAAGCGAGCTGATCGCCGTGGTCGCCAGTCTCGCAGCGCGCGGGAGCGGCTCCTCGAGCGGAGCCACTGGAGCCGCAATCGCGGAATAGCGCGACTGCTGTTCGTCGGACACCGCTCAAGCTGAGAGTTCCTGCGCGGAAGCCTGAGGACTCAGAAGTACATAAGCGGCCGCAGAAACAATGAAGTGGTCTCACGGGTTACCGCCTACGGCTCCGAGCGGCAATTGCGCTCGTGTCTCGTCCACCGGGGCGCTACCCTTGCAGGAGGTGCCCCTGTGATGCTCCAACACCTCATCTCCGAGTACCGCGACGAACTACTCGTCAGGACCCGAAGCAAGGTCGCGCTTCGGAGCGCGCCGCGAGCCACGCCTCACGAGCTCCTTCATGGGATCCCGCTCTTCCTGACCCAACTCGGCGACATTCTGGAGCAGGAGGCTGCGCTGCTCGCCGCCGACGGAACTGCGATGGGAGTGACCGCCACCCTCCACGGCGGTGAGCTGCTCGAGAAGGGATTCTCGGTCGCCCAAGTCGTCCATGGCTACGGCGACGTCTGCCAAGCCGTCACCGAGCTCGCGTTGGAACTGAAGCTGCCCATCGGCACCGAAGACTTCCACACTCTCAACCGGTGCCTCGACAACGCGATTGCAAGCGCCGTGACCGAGTACGCGCGCCAGCGTGACGTGAACCTTTCGGAGGTGGAAGTCAATCGCCATGCGTTTTTCGCCCACGAGCTACGCAACCACCTGCAAACCGCCGTTCTGGCGTTTCAGGCAGTAAAGAGCGGCAAGGTCGGTGTGACCGGAAGCACGATTGACGTGCTCGATCGAAGCCTTTGCGGGCTGCACGATTTGATCGATCGCTCGGTGTCCCAGGTCCGCCTCAACTTAGGGATGAGCCGGAAGGAGCGAATCCGCGTCTCTGATTTCATGGAAGAGACCGAGATCCACGCCTCCATGGAAGCGGCGGCTCGCGGCCTTCACTTCGGTGTCGAGCGGGTGGACAACAGCCTACAGGTCGACGTCGACCGCCAGCTCTTTGCGTCGGCGATTTCCAATCTGCTGCGGAACGCGTTCAAATTCACCCAACCCTCGAGCCATGTGCAGCTCAGAGCCGTTCCTCGGACCGATCGCATTTCGATCGAAATCGAGGATGAATGCGGTGGCCTCCCGCCGGGTGCAGCTGAAGCGCTTTTCACTCCGTTCCGACAGTGGGGACCTGATCGGTCGGGCTTAGGACTGGGTCTGGCGATCACTCGCCGGTCCATCGAGATGGACGGGGGCAAGATTTCGGTTCGGGATATCCCTGGCAAGGGCTGCGTCTTTGTCGTCGATATGCCGTTGGCCGTGGGCCGCCGCGCGGGAGATTAATCCCGCCTACCCCTCCGAAACGCTTGAACTCTCAGCTCTCTCGGGTCCCAACGACTCGTGCAAGTTTGCGAAAGTGGAGTGGATCCCGAAGGTTCTGCAGCTCCCGATAGTAATAGAGCGATGTCGGGCGCTTCCCCTTGAACCTCAGCTTCCTCAGGAACTCGATTTCGTCCGGAGCAGCATCACCGCTGAGGGACCGGTCCCGAAGGAACTCTTTGAATCCGGCCTCTTCCTCGAGCGGTGGATCAGGGTCCCGTTCCACGAATTCGAACTTATAGGGGTCTCGGGGGGCGAGTCGCCGGCTGAGGGTGATTTCCATGGCGAACGTGGCGAGGTCGATGTCCCAGGATTCGATCAGAGGATCCAGGAACGAGACGCAATTCTCGGCCGAGAAGACATCACTGTCCAGGAACTCGAGTACGAAGACTCGCATCTGTTTGTAACTGCGCCTGCTCAGTCGAGCGATCCGATGCAGCCAAGCCTCGCTCTCCAGTTCCTCTTTGGCGACTCTCTTGACCACCTCCAACAGTTTTTGCGTCACGAGCCGTTCGACGTCGCCAAAGGGCTCTCTCTCGAAGATCTCGCGCATCTGCCTTTCCTTGGCGGGCAAGCACTTGCGAAGAATCAACTCCCGGACTTCCCTCAGCAGGGGCGTCGGCTGCGGATCGCCGAGAGATCTCTTCAATTCGTCCTTGCGCTGCAGGGTCGCCAGTTTCGAGAGGGTGGCGGCTGGAATCTTCAGGAATTTCTCGATCTTGTAGTAGAGGTCCGTGCGGTCCGGAGCGGGGGGCAACTTCTTGCGGGTCAGGAGCTGCGAAACGTAGGACTCCGTCACTTCCGCCGCCGCCGCGAGCTCCTTCTGATCCAGATTCAACTCCACGAGCCTCTGGCGGATCACTGACGCCACGTCCACTTGAAACCATCCTCTGAATGGAGCCGCCGCTCCCAAGAGCCGCGAGAAGCAGCGACTTGGGGTAACGATCGATGGTTAATCGACCGGAATAATGCAGCCAGGCACTTGACAAAGCAAGAATATTCACCTATCGTAGTTAAGTACAGAGGGAGTATTCAGGGCAGGCTAAACTAGCCTGGGTTATCTGAAGCGGGCTCCTACAGGTCGAACAGCGCTGCTTCCCAGCTCGACCTTCCACCGATCGCCGCGCCGTTGCCGCTCTAACCGTAAGTCATCGACACCGCATTTCTCTCAAACGGGTCCACTGCCTCCGGGGTCACCCCCGCCAGAGACCGTCTTCACGCGTCGACCGGGTCAGTCCGTCTCGACCGATCGTGGGCACGGCGGCCATGGACTGGGAAGGACCAGAACCATGACGAACATGACCTACAAGTTCGACGAGTTCATCGGGGTCGATCACGACCAAGTGACCAAGCTTCGCGGGGTCGGCATCGAGAATACCGACGACATGATGCGTCTCTGGGGCGATGAGCTAAAGCGTCCGTCGCTCGTGGAGAAGACGGGCATCACGCTCAATCAGTTTGCCAAGCTGGTCTCGATGGCGCGCCTGGCCCGTGTGAAGAACGTCGGGCCGAAGCACGTCGAGCTGCTCCTGGCTGCCGGCATTGACGGGCCGAAGAGCCTGTTCGAGTACACGCCCGAGTCGCTCCTGAAGCGTCTCGGCGAGGTGAAGACGGATAAGAAGCTGACGGCCCAGGTGCCGGCGCTCCCGGAAATCGAAAACTGGTTCACGGGCGCGAAGCCGACGGTCGTCGGAGCATAGGGGGCCGCGGGGGAAACGCGCACCGAACACGACACCTCGAGCCGCAAGCGTTTCTCAAGTGGGACCGGCCACGATCGCAAGATCGTGGCCGGTTTTCTACGACCTTTGGGTGGGGAGGCGGATGAGATCGACCATACTGAAAGGGAGGAGTCATTCATGAGTAGCTCGAGTTCAGTGAGCCGAATTCGGCGTGAGGTCTTGTTGGTTGCGCTCGCGACGGTGGTCCTTTGCGGAACGGGGTGCGGGGAGCAGAAGGCGGTCGCGGAAGTTGACAAGATCCAGACCCTGACTGCTGGGACCAGCATCGTCGCCGCCCTTCAGAGCACGATCGAGACAGGAAGGAACCACGTCGGTGACAAGGTCGAGCTTCGCACGCTCGAAGACATCCAGGTCAATGAAAGGACCGTCGTGCCCGCCGGCTCGGTGATCAACGGCGAGGTCACTCATATCGATCCGGCCGGGCGCATCGCAGGAGGAGCCGAGCTCACGCTTCGCTTCACCGAACTCGTGCTGTCCGGTGGAAAGAGCTACGCAATTTCCGCCGCGCCCATCCGGCTCGAAGGCAAAGGGGACGCCAAGGAGAGCGCGATCGAAATCGGTGGTGGCGCCGTCGCAGGCGGTGTCATCGGAGGAGTCCTCGGCGGCAAGGACGACATCGGGAAGGGCGCAGCGGCTGGGGCCGTCGTAGGGACCGGCGTGGCCGTCGCCACGAAGGGGGACCAGATCGTTCTCCCCGCGGGACAGAAACTGAAGATCTCGCTCAGCGAGCCTGTCTCAATCGAGACCAAGCCGGATGGCGGCTCGTCGCATTGAACTCGTAGCCCGCGTGGCGATGGGCTGCCAGTACGACACATGGTGCGAAGACTGGGCGCGCGTAATCGGCGCTAAAGATGAGGGTTCGAGAGGCCGAACACTCCCTATTATCCGCGGTCCCTTAGGGGCGGCCGCGTGCTCCGCTACCTCGTCGGGGGGACAAGCGTGCGGGTTCACAAGAGTCTGCTGGGCGGCGTTGCGGTGCTGGCTGCCTGGGGGGCGCTTTCCGCGACGGCTTCGGCGCAGGTTCTCTCGGGCACCGGAAACGTGAACCTGACCGCAACGCTGACCCAGGGGCTGACCGTGAGCGTGACCAGCGGCTCCTCGGTGAACTTCGCCCTCACCCAGAACGCGGCCACGAATGGCGACGTCCCGACGATCATCCGCACGGCTTGGAATCTGAATCCGGGACAGATTGGCTCCGTCAAGCTCTATGGGTACTTCAATGTCCCAGCCCAGGCACTGACGGACGGTGCGGGCAGCAACATTCCGAGCTCGTGGGTCATGGGGCAGATGGCGACAGGAACGCCGACGTCGTACACGGCGTTCACGCAGACCAACCCGGTCGGCCCGGCCGGCGGGAGCCTCGCCCTCTTCACGACCAACATCACCGGCATCAACAAGGTCAGCAACCGCACCGACAACCTGAATCTCCGAATCGATCTGACGGGGCGGACGCTCGGCACGGGCAACTACACGGGCGTCCTGAGCATCCAGGCGAGAGCGCTCTAGTCTCCCGACCCTGCCGGGCCGTTTGGCGCGCGGGTATGCGTAGTTTTGGGACCAAAACGTTCACCGGACCGACCTCCCCGGCGCCCCTCTCTCGCCCGAAATCTCCGACTGGGCGTATACTGCCAGGTACTAGCACCGGACGCCCTGGGCTGCCGCCCGGGCGCTACCGAGCCGGCTCGGAGGAAGAACCGGATCATGAAGCTCCTCTACTGCGCGCTGGTCGCGCTCGCCCTCTCCGGCACAGGCTGCGGGTCCCAGTCGCCCGTGTCCCCACGGGTGCTCCAGATTTCCGGGACGGTCCGCCATCAGGACGGCACTGCGGTCGCGGACGCCAAGGTCGCGGCTATCATCGGTGAAAACACTCTCTCCAGCACTCTCTCCGACCCTGCAGGTCGTTTCGTAATCGTCGTGCCCGCAAATCAAGGCAGGGTCACCCTCCGCGCATCGGAGCCCCCGCCCAGTGGAATTTATGTTGGGACCGCTTCTGGCATCGTGCGCGTCGCAGGGAGACCCGGCCGGATCACGATCGACATCATGCTCGACCATTTCGACCCCATCTGACGTGATGGCGGTCTAGGAAGTCAGCGGCTTGCATCGCGAGGCCCCGGAAGTGAACGTTTCCGGGGCCTTCGCACATCCGGCCAGCAGGTGCGACCGGCGCTGAGAATCATCGCGTTCGGTTTTCTCTGCTCGGACGTACAGGGGAACGTGTTTGCCCCTGCCTCACGTGCAGCGCGGGGTGTTCCAGGAGTTTGCTTGCGATTGCGGTCGCATGGGCTCTCCCACGCGACCCATCCCACGGAGGCGTCCATGCTGGCCAGAGCTCTGACAACAGCATCACTCTTGCTGATCCCGGCGCTCGTTGGCGCCGCTCCTCTTGGGCCGTCATTTTCCTACCAGGGTGAGCTGACTCAGTCAGGCACCCCGGTCGACGGCACCGTGCACTTGCGGTTCAGCCTCTGGGATGCACCGGGCACTGGCATTCCGCCCACCGGCGGCACCCAAATCGGTGCCAGCCAGATCGCGGCGGACGTCCCCATCCAGAGAGGGATCTTCACGGCCCTTGTCGACGCGGGCGGAGAGTTCGGCGCCAACGCGTTCAACGGCGATGCCCGCTGGCTCCAAGTCGAGGTATGCACGGATGGCACCTGCGCTTCGGCGACGGTGCTCGGGCCTCGCCAGATCCTCACCGGGGCGCCGTATGCGCTCGGTCCGTGGCAGATGAGCGGCAGCAACCTGAGCTACGCCGGCGGAAACGTCGGCATAGGAACCGCATCGCCGGCGGCGCAGCTCCACATCCACAGCCCCATGCCCGCGATCTTTCTCGAGGACACCGCGACTCCATCGAACCAGTCGGGATACCTCTCATTCCGAAGCAGCACCGCGGGGGAGACGGGATGGGTGGGCTACGGCACGGCCGGTAGTCCGCTCATGTCCGTGTTGAACTTTCGTCCTGCCGGCGACATCGAGCTGCACACCGCGTCGGGTACGGCACTGATAGCGAAATCTGATGGAAAGGTCGGGATCGGAACCTCGACGCCCGCCGAGCGTCTCGAAGTGCGTGGCAACATCCGGCTGGGATCCAGCGGAGAATACTTCGCGCCCGCCGGGTCGGAGAACCTGCGGGTCATCAGGGGCAAGGTGTCCTCTACCGGTGCACAGATACTCGGCACTGGATTCACGTGCTCGCGAACGGGAACGGGGACGTACCAGATCAACTTCAGCCCGGCCTTCCCAACGATCGGTGGTCAACCGGACATCACCGTGTCGCCGGAATCGAGCTCCGTGTTCTTCGTCGGGATCGTCACAACCGCCCTTTACAACGTTGCCACCATCCGCATCGTCAACGCGTCGAACACGGCCGTCGATGCCACGTTCCACTTCATCGCCGTGGGTCCACGATGAGGTCAGCTCGAGGAGCCCTGCTGCTCGCAGCGGCGACGCTTTCATGGACCGTCGCGACCATGACCGGGCCGGCCCGGAAGGCCTTGGCCTACGATCCGCTGTCCTGGTCCGTCGCCGACAACGGGGGCGCAGTCGGTGCTGTAGGGGGGAGCTATCGCCTCTCCGGCTCGATCGGTCGGTACGAAGCCGGCATGCTCGCCGGTGGTGGCTACGTGCTTCGCGGCGGCTTCTGGCGCGGTGGCTCGTTTACGATCACGGGCGTGGAGCCGAGCGGCACAGCGCCCCTCGCGTTCCGCTTCCGGGCCCCGGCACCGAACCCAGTCCGATCGCACGCACGGCTTGCGTTCGACCTGCCCGCACCTGCTCCGGTGTGCCTTCGGGTCTACGACGTCTCGGGACGCGCGGTCCAGACGAGGGTGTTGGGCCTCGTTCCGGCCGGCCGGCACGAACTCGCCTGGAGCGCGGAGAGCAATGCGGGTCAGCCACTGCCCGCTGGGGTTTATTTCATGCGCTTCGAGGCGGGCCAGCATCGCGTGGAGAAGAAGATCCTCGTGCTGCCGTAACGCCTTGCGGACGACTTCGTTCTCGGCCAAAATCCTCGAGGAAATCCTGCCTTGCCTCTGATGCCAATCCCATCTCGAAGGGCTGATGACCGATCCCGGGCCCCCACCCGAGGGCTCCGCCTCGAACGACCCAAAGCCGGGCCCTCCCTCGCCGGACCTCCTTGTGACGGGGCAACTCCTAGAGAGGGCGAAGGCAGGCGACGGCTCGGCTCTCGAGGTGTTGATGGCGCGGTATCGACCGCGGCTCGTGCGATGGGCCACCGGCCGCCTCCCCCACTACGCTCGCTCCCTCCACGACACGGCGGACCTGGTCCAGGAGACCCTGCTTTGCGCCATTGAGGGACTCGACCGCGTCGAGGAAAGCTCACCGGGGCAGTTTCAAGCCTACGTTCGCCAGGCCGTGCTCAATCGCATTCGCGATCAGATTCGGTGGGCGAGTCGGCGTCCCAGAGACGGGAAGGCTTTGGAACATTTCAGAGACGCGGCGCCATCGCCTCTGGAGCGTGCGATCGGACGCGACATGGTGGAGCGATACGAGCGAGCCCTCGAACAGCTGAGTGACGTGGAACGCCAGCTCATTCACTTCCGGATCGAGCTGGACTTCTCCTACGAAGAGATCGCGGCCGCCATGGATCGCGGGAGCCAGGACGCGGCGCGCATGGCGGTACAGCGTGCCATCCGGAAGTTGGCCAAGGCGATGGGCGATGCACGCTGACGATCCCCTGGATGACCTCGCCAGCTCCGTCTCGGACGGGGCTTCGATCGATTGGAATCGCGTCGCGGCAGACCCCAAGGACGAGGCCGAGATCCAGGGCCTCCGGGACGTGGAACAGATCGCCGCATTCAGTCGAACGCTCCAGCGCTCCGGCGAGACTGATGGCGCGCCACCCGTTGCCCCCGCCGTTCCTGCCAGCATTCGACCCCAACGCTGGGGCGATCTCACCCTCCTCGAGCGCATCGGTGCGGGCTCGAACGGGGAAGTATGGCGAGCGTGGGACGCGACACTGCAACGCGAGGTCGCACTCAAATTCCTTCAAAGCCGTCGCATCGAAGCCTCGGGCACGGCACGCGAGGTGTTGCTGGGGGAGGCGCGGGCCCTCGCGCGCGTTCGCCACCGGGGTGTGGTGACGGTGCACGGAATCTCGGAGCACGATGGGCGCCCGGGAATGTGGATGGAGCTCCTGCGGGGCCCCACGCTTGCCGAAGAGATCGAACGGCAGGGCGCTCTTCCAGTGAGTGAGGTCATGCGTATCGGCATCGGCCTATGC
>Ga0207703_10002664_pt1 | contig 15348 bp, 14 predicted proteins | sample KBSSwiS12_FD_184304 | JGI IMG/M metagenome (GOLD analysis project Ga0207703, IMG submission 184304) | Switchgrass rhizosphere microbial communities from Kellogg Biological Station, Michigan, USA - KBS Switchgrass S1-2 (SPAdes) (version 2) | ecosystem: Host-associated > Plants > Roots >... | reverse complement strand
GCGCAGAAGGGCGGCGCGCCGACCTGGCTGACCGGCGCCTACGACCCCGAGCTCGACCTCGTCTACTGGGGCACGGGCAACGGCGGCCCGTGGAACGCCGAGGCGCGCAAGGGCGACAACCTCTACGTCGACTCGGTGCTCGCGTTCCGGCCGAAGACGGGCGAGCTCGTCTGGCACTACCAGTTCTCGCCGAACGATCCTTTCGACTACGACTCGACCGAGGTCGGCATGCTGGTCGACCTCAAGGTCGACGGCGCGACGAAGAAGGTCCTCGTGCAGGCCAATCGCAACGGCTTCTTCTACGTGCTCGACCGTGCCAACGGCAAGCTGCTCGCGGCCAATCCCTACGTCAAGGTGAACTGGGCCGACAAAATCGACATGGCGAGCGGCCGGCCGGTCGAGTCCGAAGTGTTCAAGCGCGTCCGCGCCGGCGGCGACGAGGAGATCTTCCCGTCCGTGCTCGGCGGCAAGAACTGGCAGCCGATGTCGTGGAACCCGCGCACCGGCCTCGCCTACGCGAACACGTTGAACATGAGCTGGCCGTACAAGCTCGAGAAGCCCGAGTACAAGAAGGGCGAGTGGTATCTCGGCGTCACCTTCCGCGGCGTCAACATGCCGAAGGACCAGCCGCACGGCTATCTGAGCGCGATCGATCCGATGACCGGCAAGAGCAAGTGGCAGATGCCGTGGCCGGGGATGCCGAGCATGGCCGGCACGCTCTCGACGGCGGGCGGCCTCGTCTTCACCGGTGCCGCCACCGGCGAGGTGATCGCCGTCGACGCCGACACGGGCGCGAAGCTCTGGCAGTTCCAGACCGGCAGCGGCATCATCGGCCTGCCGGTGACCTGGGAGCAGGACGGCGTGCAATACGTGTCGATCGTCTCCGGCGGCGGCGGAGTGTGGGCGTTGCTCGGCGACGAGCGCATGGCCAAGGTGCCGCAAGGTGGGTCGGTCTGGACCTTCGCGGTCCGCTGAGCCGAGCGAGGTGGGGCACGCGCCGGGGTCGCGCGTCGCGCGGCTCGCGGCCGCCCTCCTCGCCGCTTGCGCGTCGCAAGGCGGGCAACGTTTCAGCGCCGACGAGATCGAGCGCGGGCACGCACAGTTCGAACGGACGTGCGCGCAGTGCCATGGCCGCAACATGGTGAATTCGGGAACCACGTCGTACGACCTGCGGCGCTTTCCGACCGACGACCCCGACCGCTTCTTCGCCTCGGTCACCAACGGCAAGGGCAACATGCCGTCGTTCCGCGAGGCGCTCTCGAGCGAGCAGATCCGGCTGCTCTGGGCCTACGTCGGCAGCCGCGGCGGCAAGGAGCGCTGAACGCGATGCGGCTCACGGCGTGCCATGCCCTTGCCTGCGCGCTGCTCGCGGCCGCCGCTTCGGCGACGGCGCAGAGCGGGCGTTCCGGACCGCTCACCGTGTGCATGGCCGAGGCGAATCCGCCGCTCTCGCTCGTGGTCCGCGGCAGCGCGCGCGGCGTCGATGCGAGGGTCGCCGAGGCGGTCGCCGCCGAGCTGCACCGGCCGCTCGCGATCGTTCCCTTCGAGTCCAAGCTGGAGGGCGACAGCACGCTGTCGCATGAAGTCAACGCGCTGCTCTCGTCGGGCGTGTGCGAGCTCGCGAGCGGGTTTCCGCTGCTGCGCACCGATCTCGGCGCGCCGTCGCGGCCGACCGCTCGCGTTCCGGACCATCCCGGCGCGCCGCCGCCGCCGAAGCGAGCCTGGGTCCCGCTCGGCGCGCTGAGCGCGAGCCGCGCCTACCACGCAGTGGCGATCGCGCTCGTCGTCCGCGACGCATCGCGGGCGACCGCCACGCTCGCCGAGCCGGGCGATGCCAGAATCGGCGCGATCAGCGGCACCCTGGCCGGCACCATCGTCTCGCTCTACCGCAACGGCAAGCTTCGCGCGCAGATGGTGACGCTGTCGCAGCACCAGGACTCGCTCGCCGAGCTCGAGGCGGCGAGGATCGACGCGGCGCTCGTCACCCTCGACCAGCTCGACGCCTGGCGGCTCGCGCATCCGGCCACGCCGATCGTGCGCACCGCGTACCTGCACCCGCTGCGCATCAACCTCGGCTTCGTAGCGCGCTCCGAGCAGAGCGACCTCCTCGCCGCCGTCGATCGCGTCGTCGACGCGGCGCTGGCGAGCGGCGAGCTCGCGCGCTGGCACGCCGCGAACGGCAGCAGCTGGGTCGCACCGACCGATCCGCAGATCAACGCAATGGTCGGGATCGCCGATCTGCTCCGTGACTGAGGCGCTCGTACGACCGGATCCGGGGGCGATCGCGGCGTCGGCCCCGCGCCCGGATGCGGACGAGGCCGCGCCGCGCCGCTACGACCGCGTCGCCGCGTGGCTCCATTGGGGAATCGGTGCGCTGCTGCTCGCCGAGATCGCGTTCGGTCTGCTGCTCGACGACATCGCGCCGCGGCGAACTCCGGCGCGCGCTGCCGTGATCAATGCGCACAAGTCGGTCGGCATCGTCCTCGGACTCCTGATCCTGTTCCGGATCGCCTGGCGGCTCGCGCACGCGCCGCCGCCCTGGCCGGCGTCGATGTCGGCGCTGCGCCGCCGCGCCGCCGATGCCGGCCACGTGGCGCTCTACGCGTGCATGGTGATCGCGCCGCTGACCGGCTACCTCGGCTCGAACTTCAGCAAGCACGGCGTCCGCTTCTTCGGCGCCGAGCTGGCGCCGTGGGGACCGGACTGGCCGCGCGCCTATGCGCTCCTCGTCGGCATCCATGACGCGAGCAGCTATCTGCTGCTGGCGCTCACGGTCGGCCACATCGCGATGGCGTTCAGGCACGCGCTCGTCGAGCGCGACGGCATCTTCGATCGGATCGTTCCGTGGCGCCCGTCGCGCCGCGGCGCTTCGTCGCCATGAAGCGGGTGCTCTCCCCGATCCTGTTGCTCGGCGCGCTCGCGGCGGCGCCGATCGGTGCGCGCGCCGCGCCGTTCGCCTACGTCCCCAACGAAGGCTCGGGAACGCTCAGCGTCATCGACACCGCGTCGGACCAGGTGGTAGGCGACATCGCCGTCGGCGCGAAGCCGCGCGGCACGGCGGTCTCGCCCGACGGCCGCACCGCATACGTGAGCGACCAGCCGAACGCGGTCGTCGTCGTCGTCGACCTCGTCGCGCGCAAGCGCTCGGGAGCGATCCCGGTCGGCGCTTCGCCCGAGGGCGTCGGCGGCTCGCCGGACGGTCGCTGGATCGTCGCCGCGGTCGAGGAGAGCAACGAGATCATCTTCATCGACACCCGCACCAACGCCAAGGCGTTCGCGGTCAAGGTGCGCGGCCAGAACCCCGAGCACGCCGTCTTCAGCCCCGACGGCCGCCACGTCTTCGTCAGCGCCGAGGACGGCCACGCGGTCGACGTCATCGACGTCGCCAGGCGCGCGCAGGTGGCGCAGATCCCGGTCGGCGTGCGGCCGCGCGGAATCGTCTTCTCCGCCGACGGCCGGCGCGCCTACGTCGCCGCCGAGACGTCGAACGAGGTGTACGTGATCGATGCGCAGCAGTTCACCGTCCTCGCCAAGCTCAAGGCCGGCCTGCGCAGCAACGGCGTCGTCCTGCATCCCGACGGCAGCCGCCTCTACGTCTCGAACGGCGGCGACGCGAACGTGTCGGTGATCGACCTCGCTTCGGGCAGCGCGGTGGCGACGATCGCGGTCGGCGAACGCCCCTGGAACATGGCGATCACGCCCGATGGCCGAAAGCTCTACGTCGCGTGCGGCCGCTCCGCGAGCGTGTCGGTCATCGACACGGAGAAGAACGCGAAGATCGCGGACATCGCCGTCGGCAAGCTGCCGTGGGGCGTGGCGATCCGTTGACTCGCCTGCTCGCCGACGTTCTCGCCGTCTCATACCTGCGCCGGATCGACACCCGCACCGTCAACGGCGACCTCAACGGCGACGCGCTCGACCAGCAGCTCTACACCCTGTCGGCAGCCGACCGCGCGGCGCTCGCCGCTGCCGGAATCGCCGCGCCGCCGGTCGTCGATGCGACGACGACCCCGTTTCCGTACCTGCTCTGCGTCGCGCAGGCGCTGCAGGGACGCGACATCGACACGAAGTGCAACGCAGTGCTGCGGCGCAGCCGGAGCAGGCAGCACCAGTCCGGCATCGCGGCGCAGGCGAGCGGCGCGTTGCAGCTGGGAGCGACGACGCATCGCACCGTCGTCGGCGCGACGTTCGACGCGAGCCGCACGCGCTTCACGCAATCGTCGCAGGCGGCGTTCCTGCTCGCCGATCGCAGCGTGCAGACGATCACCGACTTCCTGGCAGGCGCCGACGTCGGCGCGGCGGAGACGAACGTCGAGCTGGACGCCAGGACGCGAACGACGAGCGTCTTCGCCGCTGACAGTGTCTCGCCGGCGAGCGACCTGCACCTCACCTTCGCAGCCCGCTACGACCGCACGCACATCAGCAACCGCGACGCGCTGCGCAGCGCGCCCGATCCGGCGTCGTTCGACGGCGACCACGTCTTCGCGCGTCTCAATCCGGCCGCCGGCGTCAACTGGAACCCGACCCCGGCGCTGACGTTCTACGCCGGCTACGCCGAAGGCAGCCGCACGCCGAGCGCGATCGAGCTCGGCTGCGCGAACCCGGCGCAGCCGTGCAAGCTGCCGAACGCGCTCGCCGGCGATCCGCCGTTGCGCCAGGTCGTCGCGCACACGATCGAGCTCGGCGTCCGCGGCGATGCGCCGAGCGCGCGGGCGAGCTGGCGCGCCGGCGTGTTTCGCACCGACAACGTCGACGACATCCTCTTCGTGAGCAGCGACGCCGCGGGCCAGGGCTACTTCCGCAACTTCGGGCGGACGCGTCGGCAAGGGATCGAGCTCGGTGCGACAGGACACGCCGGCCGCGTGTCGCTCGATGTCGCGTGGACGCTCGTCGACGCCCGCTTTCGCAGCGCCGAACGCCTGAACGGCGCTGCCAACAGCAGCAACGACGAAGGCCCGGGGCTTGCCGGCGCGATCGAGATCGTCCCCGGCGACCGCGTGCCGCTCGTGCCGCGGCAGATCTTCAAGGCCGTGCTCGACGTCGCCACCAGCGAGCGAACGAGCGTCGTCGTCGATCTCGTCGCGACCGCCGGCGTTGCCGCGCGCGGCAACGAGAACGGCCAGCACGTGCCCGACGGTGGGTTCTATCTCGGACCGGGCCGCTCACCCGGCCACACGGTGCTCAACGTCGCCGGGAACTTCCAGGCGACCCGCCGGGTCTCGTTCTTCGGCCGCATCGCCAACCTGCTCGACCGCCGCTATTCCACCGCCGCGCAGCTCGGCGCGACCGGATTCGATGCGTCCGGACGCTTCATCGCACAGCCGTTCCCTGCCGACGCGCAGGGTCGCTCGCCGCTGCGCAATTCGACGTTCTTCGCGCCCGGAGCGCCGCGCCTCTTTACGGCCGGCGTCCGGCTCGCATTCGACTGACCACGGTATTCTCCCGCCATGTACATGCGGTTCTTCGGCCTCAAGCAGGAGCCGTTCTCTCTCGCGCCCGACCCGCGCTATCTCTACATGAGCAAGCGCCATCGCGAGGCGCTCGCCCACCTCCTCTACGGCGTCGGCGGCGGCGGCGGCTTCGTCCTGCTCTCGGGCGAGATCGGCGCCGGCAAGACGACCGTCTGCCGGTGCTTTCTCGAGCAGATCCCGAAGCGCTGCAACGTCGCCTACATCTTCAACCCCAAGCTGACGGTGCTCGAGCTCGTCAAGTCGATCTGCGACGAGTTCCACATCCCGCCGCCGAAGGCGCGCGGGCCGGCGACGGTGAAGACGTACGTCGATGCGCTCAACGACTTCCTACTGCGCACGCACGCAGTCGGCCAGAACAACGTCCTCATCATCGACGAGGCGCAGCAGCTCTCGGCCGAGGTGCTCGAGCAGCTGCGCCTGCTCACCAACCTCGAGACCAACGAGCGCAAGCTCCTGCAGATCGTCCTGATCGGCCAGCCCGAGCTGCGCACGATGCTCGAGCGACCCGACCTCGAGCAGCTCGCGCAGCGCGTCATCGCCCGCTTCCATCTGAAGGCGCTGACGGCGAAGGAGACCGAGCACTACATCCGCCATCGCCTCTCGGTCGCCGGAATGACGCGCGCGATCCCGTTCGACCGCAAGGCGCTGCAGCGAGTCCACGAGATCTCGCGCGGCGTGCCGCGGCGCATCAACCTGCTCTGCGACCGCGTCATGCTCGGCGCCTACGCGCACGGCAGACACGCGATCGACGATGCGATGGTCGAAAAGGCGGGCCGCGAAGTGTTCGGCAGGATGCCGAACTCGACGCCTCCCGACCGTGCGCCGAGCATGCGCGGCACCGGCGTCGGCATCGTCATCGGCGCCGGCCTCGCGGTCGCGGTGCTCGCCGCATTCGCGCTCTACAGCGGCTGGCGCCAGGGCAGCGCGCCGACGACCGCGGTCGCCGCCGGCAATCCGGCGCAGGTCGCTGCGTCGGCCTCTGCACCGGCGTCGGCAGCGCCGGCGTCGGCGGCGGCGACGGCGCCGTCGGCAGCGTCAGCGCAACCGTCGGCGGCGACGAGCACGCCGGCGACGCCGGCCCGTGCTTCGACGGCCTCCGCCGCCGCGGCGAAGCCGGCGGCGGTCGCGCACCGAACCTCGACGACGGCGTCGGCTCCCCACTGATCGAGGACTCCTGCCATGTCGTACATCCTCGATGCCTTGCGACGCGCAGACGCGGAACGCGAGCGCGGCGCCATCCCCGGCCTGTCGTCGCAGCAGCACGCGTACGTCGAGGACGATGCGGCGAGGCCGCGGCGTCCGCGCGCGCTCATCTGGACGGTCGCCGCGCTCGCCGCGGCACTCGCCATCGCGGTGGGGTGGAACTTGGTCGGCGGCGGCGGCCAGCCGCAGCGCGCCGTCGTCGAGGGCTCGGTGTCGACGTCGCCGCCAGCGGTATCCACTGCACAGCCCGCTGCGCCGGCGCCATTGCCGACGACGCCTGCGGTCGTCGCTGCGCCCCCGCCGCTGGCAGCGCCGCCGGCTGCGACGCTGCCGCCGACAGCCGCCGCCGAGCCGGCGGCCTCGCAGTCAGCGCCCGCGGTGCAGCGCGCCGCCGCGAAGCACACTCCCGAGCCGAAGCGCGTCGCGCGGCGCGGCGTCGAGCCCGAGGCGACGCTGCCGACCCCGGCAACTGCGGCGGCACCGAAACCGACGGAGCCCAAGTCCGCCGAGGCGAAGACCCCCCGAGCCGAGGGCCGGGTTTACCAGCAGTCGGAGCTGCCCGAAGACGTTCGCCGCGACCTGCCGAAGCTCGTCATCGGCGGCGCCAGCTATTCGGGCGACGCCGCGAGCCGCATGGTGATGATCAACGGCCAGATCTTCCACGAAGGCGACCGGCTCGCGCCGCAACTCGTCCTCGAGCGGATCAAGCTCAAGTCCGCGGTGCTTTCCTACAAGGGTTACCGGTACGAGGTGACTTTTTAGGCGGTCGGTGCCGGATAGGCTGCCGTTCGCCGGCCGATGGGCACGAGGAGCGCGACCGGTTCCTAGAATCGGGCGAACGTTCGCCCTTCACCTCACCACCACTGGAACCACCATGCGTTTCTTCGCCCGCTTCCTCAAGATCGCGACCGTCGCGACCGCAGCCTTACTCGCCGCTTGCGGTGGTGGGGGCGGCGGCGGCGGTGGTGGCGGAGGCCCGATCTTCACCGACGCCGGGACCCTCAAGCTCGCGCTCGCCGATGCGGCCGCGTGCGGCTACACCCAGATCAACCTGACGCTGCAGAAGGTTCGCGTCCACCAGAGCGCCACCGCTGCCGACGGCGATGCGGGCTGGTCCGAGGTCGTGCTGAGCCCTGCCCAACGCATCGACCTCCTCTCGCTGACCAACGGCGCAGTGCTCGAGCTCGGTCAGGTGGCGCTGCCGGTCGGCACGTACCAGCAGATGAGCCTCGTCCTCGCCGCCAACACCGCGGCTGCGCCGCTCGCCAACTCCGTGATCCCGATCGGCCTCAGCGAACGCGCGCTCGGTCTGCCCTCCAACCTGCAGTTCAAGATCCCCGTCTCGATCGGCATCGTCAAGGATCAGACCAGCGACTACGTGATCGACTTCGACGCCTGCAACTCGGTCCTGCGCCTGGGCTTGAGCGGGAACTACGAGCTGTCGCCCCGCTACACGCTCATCCGCCGCGTTTCGGCGACGGGACAGCGGATCACCGGCTATGTCGCGACTTCGCTCAATCCGCTGACGACGCGGATCTCCGCGCAGCAGAACGGCACGATCGTCCGCTCGACGTCTCCCGCTGCCGACGGCCTGTTCGTCCTCTATCCGCTGCCGAGCGGAACCTACGACCTCGTGATCAGCGCGATCGACAGCGTTCCCGCGATCGTCACGGGCGTGACGGTGAGCGACAACGCGTCGACCGACGTCAACAACCAGGGCGCGCGGATCCAGCCGCCGCTCTCGACGATCCACACCGCCACCGGCGTCGTCAACACCGGCGCGACGCCGGTCGACGCGCGTGTCAGGATCGTCAAGAAGCTGAGCGGCGGAACGAACGTTACCGTCTTCGGGGCGCCGGCCGACGCGTCGACCGGCGCCTTCGGCTACACGCTGACCACGGGGGCGGCGGCGCGCGCGACGTTCGCCAGCGGACTGCCGCTGACGTTCACTCCCGACCCGCTGCTTCCGACCGGCGCGTACACGATCGCGGTCACGGTGGGCACGACGACGAAGACTGCCGACATCGACGTCACGAACGGCGACGTCGGGCCGGTGTCGTTCACGTTCCCCTGACCGTCGTCGTCAGGCATCGGCCGGCGGCACCCCGTTGCCGGTCGATGGCCATCGTCTCGCTGCACCCCTGCTCGGCGGCGCGATCGTCGCCGCGGCGGCGGCGGCAGGAGCCGAACGGGGCGCGACACCGCCGTGCGCCGCTCAGCTCTTGCTGTGCTTGGCGATGAGGTCGCGCGCGCTCTGCAGCAGCTTCTTGCCGTCGAAGCCGCGCTTGCTGATGTCGGCGACCCATTCGTCGTCGATCGCCTGCGAGACCTTGATGAAGTCCTGCGCTTCTGCCGTCGTCAGCGTGTAGATCGTGTTGCCGCGGTCGACCGCGGGCTTCTTGCCGGCCGGGTCGTTGCCCTGCTGTATCTTGCCGAGCCCACCCGATGTCGCCAGCCCCGAATTGGCGTCGATGACCTTCTTGAGGTCGGGCGCCAGGCCGTCGTACTTCGCCTTGTTCATCGCCATCACGAACGTCGTCGTGTAGAGCGCAGGCCCGCTGGCGGGGAACTCGGTGTGGAACTTGGTGAGCTCGTGCACCTTGACCGACGGCACGACTTCCCACGGGATCACGCAGCCGTCGATCGTTCCCTTCGAGAGCGCGTCGGGGATCTGCGGCAGCGGCATGCCGACGGGGGTCGCGCCGAGCGCGCCGAGCAGCTTGGTGACCTGGCGCGTCGGTCCGCGCACCTTCATTCCCTTCAGGTCCGCGGGCGTCTTCACGAGCCTGGTCGCCGAGTGGAACATCCCCGGCCCGTGCACGTGCAGCGCGATGACCTGCGTCTCCTTGAACTCGTCGGGCGCCTGCGTCTGGATGTACTCCCAGTACGCCTTCGACGTCGCCTCGGCGTTGGTCATGATGAACGGCAGCTCGAACACCTCGACGCGCGGAAAGCGCCCGGCGGTGTTGCCGGGCAGCGTCCAGACGACGTCGACGACGCCGTCGCGCGCCTGGTCGTACAGCTGCCCCGGCGTGCCGCCGAGCTGCATCGCCGGGTAGGCCTCGAACTTGATGCGGCCGCCGGAATCCTTCTCGACCTTCTCCATCCACGGCTTGTGCATCGAGAGCCACACCTGCGACTGCGGCGCCATGAAGGTGTGGAACTTGAGCGTCACGGTCTGCTGCGCGAGGCCCGAGAGCGCCGGCGTGCCGAGCATCGCGGCGGCGGCGCCTTGAAGGAGCGAGCGACGTTTCATCGTTTCGGTTCCTGAAAAGCGGGAAGGCGCCAAGCGTACGCAAAGCCGCGGCGAAGCGGGCGCGTTGTTTCCCCTAGGCAACCGGGATCGACGGCCGGCGGCGGTCAGTGGATGTAGCGCAGCAGCCAGAGCGAAATCGACGGGAAGAGGAGGAGGACGATCGTGCGGATCGTGTCCGAGACGAGGAACGGCATCACGCCGCGGTAGCTCTCGGCGATCGGCACGTCCTTGGCCATGCCGTTGACGACGTAGACGTTGAGCCCGACCGGCGGCGCGAGCATGCCGAAGCCGACGGTCATCAGCACCATGATCCCGAACCAGATCGCGACCGCCTCCTTCGCCATGCCGAAGTCGAGCCCCATGATCATCGGAAAGAAGATCGGAATCGTGAGCAGGATCATCGACAGCTCGTCCATCACCGAGCCGAGGACGACGTAGAACAGCATGATCGCGGCGACCACCATCACCGGCGAAAGACCCCAGCCCTTGACGACGCTGGCGAGCTGGGCGGGAACCTGCGTCAGCGCCAGTGCCGAATTCATCAGGTCGGCGCCGATGAAGATCAGGAAGATCATCGCCGATGCCTGCGCCGTCGCGTAGAAGCAGTGCTTGAACTTCGCCCACGTGATCTCGCGCTTGGCGAGCGCAGCGACGAAGGTCGAGGCGGCGCCGACGGCGGCGCCCTCGGTCGGCGTGAAGAGGCCGCCGTAGATGCCGCCGAAGACGATCACGAAGATGATCGCGATCGGCGCGATGCCACCCAGCGAGCGCAGCGTGAACGGGATGCGCTCGCTCTCGACCTCGGGCGCCTGTCCGGGGACGACGCGGACGTAGATCGCGATCGCGACGATGTAACCGAGCATCGCGATCACCCCCGGCACCATCGCCGCGGCGAACAGCTTGGCGATGTTCTGCTCGGCGAGGATCGCGTAGATGACGAGCGGCACCGACGGCGGGATCAGGATGCCGAGCGTGCCGCCGGCGGCGAGCGTCCCGGTCGCGAGCCGTCCCGAGTAGCCGTGGCGCCGCATCTCCGGCAGCGCGACCGACGTGATCGTCGCCGCGGTCGCGACCGACGAGCCGCAGATCGCGCCGAACGCCCCCGAGGCGAGCACCGCCGCCATCGCGAGGCCGCCGCGGAAGCGCCCCATCATCGTGCTCGCGAACTCGAAGAGGGCGCGCGAGATGCCGCCCTGCGAAGCGAAGTTGCCCATCAGGATGAAGAGCGGAATGACCGAGAGGTCGTAGCTCGCGAAGCGCGCGAACGCCTGCGCGTTGAGGAAGTTCGCGAACGGCGCCCAGCCCGCCTGCGCGACGTAGCCGATCGCTCCGGCGACGAACATCGCGACGGCGATCGGCGTGCGCGCCGCCATCAGCACGAGCATGATGGCGAAGATCGCTCCGGTGAGCGCGAGCGGGCTCATTCCCCGGCCGGTGGCGCGACGCCGCGCAGCGCCTGCGCGAGGCCGATGACGGCGGTGAGCGCCATCGGCGGCACCATCGCCGCGTAGATGATCCATTCGGGAAAGCCGATCAGCATCGTCCCCGATCCCGACCGCCACGCGTTCAACCCGCCGAGCGACGAACGCCACGCGAGCAGCGCCATCGCGAGGCCGAGCAGGAGCGCGCCGAAACGGTCGAGCGCGACCGTCGTCCGCTGCGACGCGCGCACGGTGAAGAAGTCGACGATGATGTTGCCGCGCTGGAACTGGCACCACGGCATGAAGAGCGCGACGGCGGCGCCGGCGGCAGCGCCCGAGAGCTCGAAGTCACCGACGATCGTCGCGCCGAACACGTTGCGGCCGATCAGGCTGCCGCAGGTCATCAGCGTGACGACGGTCAGCAGCACGCCGGCGAAGATCGCGCAGAGCTTGGCGAGCGATTCGAGGAGCCGCATCGTCCGGGAGTCGAAACGGGAAGTGGTCGATTGAAGGCGACGCGAAGTATCGGAGGTTTGCTGCGCCGGAGGGCGTCGGGTCTACCCGTCGTCGGCGCCGTGGCGCGCGCAACGACACGCGCCTAGTACTGCGTCCCGGGCAGCGTCGCCGTCAGGCCGTCGAGATCGGCGGCGAGCCGGAGCTGGCAGCTGAGCCGGCTCGTCGGCAGCCGCGGTGCCGCCGTCATCTCGAGCATCGCATCTTCGTCGGACGAGGGCGGCGGCAGCCGCGCGAGCCAGTCGGCGGCGACGTAGACGTGGCACGTCGCACAGGTCATGACGCCGCCGCAGTCGGCCTTGATGCCGTCGATGCCGGCGGCGACGGCGGCGCGCATCAGGCTCGCACCGACCGGTGCGGCGAGCGCGTGGCGCGTGCCGTCGGCATCGACGAGCAGCACCGCGATCGTCGCCGGCTCGGTCACGCTCAGAAACGAGCGAAGTACTCGCGCGCCTGCCACGCCGCGGCGTCGTCGGCGGCGGCGTGGCGCGCGATCTCGGCGCGCTTGATCTGGACGAACCAGTCGACCACCTGCGGCGTGAACGCGCGCACGAGCGCGTCGTCGGCGACGAGCGCGTCGAGCGCCTCGCCGAGGCTCGTCGGCAGCGCTTCGCCGCCGCCGGCGTACGGCGAGCCGGCGGCGCGCGGCGCGGCGAGCCGGCGCTCGATGCCGTCGAGCCCGGCGTGGATCTGGGCGGCGAAGTAGAGGTACGGATTGGCCATCGGCTCGCCGATCCGGTTCTCGATCCGCGTCGCGGCGTCGCCGGCGCTGCCGAGCACGCGCAGCATCGCGCCGCGGTTGTCGCGGCCCCAGACGACCGACTGCGGCGCCATCGCGTTCGCCCGGAAGCGCGCGTACGCGTTGATCGTCGGTGCGCAGAACGGCGCCATCGCGCGGCCGTGCGCGACGAGCCCGGCGAGCCAGCGCGCGCCGGCGTCGGACAGCACGTGTGCGGCGTCGCCTTCGTCGCTGCCCGGCGCCGCCGCGGCGCGGACGAACGCGTTCTCGCCGCTCGCGCGATCGACGAGCGAATGGTGCAGATGCCAGCCGCTCGCCATCGCGTTCGGAAACGGCGGAATGCAGACGAAGCTCGCGTGGTAGCCGGCGCGGCGCAGCGCCTGGCGGACGCCGTTGCGAAAGAGGACCATGTGGTCGGCGGCGACGAGCGCATCCGCCGGATCGAAGACCGCTTCGAGCTGGCTCGGGCCGAGCTCGACCTCGAGCGAGCGCAGCGGCAGGCCGAGCCCTTCGGCGGTCGCCCGCACGATCGCGAGCGGCTCGTCGGCGAGGTCGGCCCAGCCTTCGGCGAGCAGGTTGTAGCCGGGGTGGACCATCGTCACCTGCGGCGGCTCGCCCGGCCACGCCGCACGCGCCGGGTCGAGCGAGGGATCGTCGTCGGGCGCGACGAGGCGATAGACGTGGAACTCGACCTCGAGGCCGCAACGCATCGCGAATCCCGCGGCGTCGAGACGCGCGAGCGCAGCCTCGAGGACGCGGCGGGTGTCGATCGGCACCGCTGCGCCGTCGCCGAAGCACGCTTCGCCGCGGATCCACGCCGTGCCCGGCGCCCACGGCAGCGTGCGAAAGCTCGTCGGGTCGAGCCGCAGCACGAGGTTGTTGGCGAAGCGAAAGCCGGGCAGCGCGTCGGTCGCGCCTGCCTCGAAGACGCGGTACGCGGTGCGGTCCGACGTGTCCTTGAGCAGGATCGTGCTCACCATCGACACGCCGCTCGCGAGGGCGCCCGCGAGCGCGCTCGCGGTGAGCGTCTTGCCGCGCACGACGCCGTGCAGGTCGCACCAGCCGACGCGGACGGTTTCGATCGCCTCGGCCTCGACGCGGGCGAGGACGGTGCGGCACGCCTGCGCGCGCGCCGCGTCGGCGGCGCCGTGCGCTTCGGCGCCGGTCACGCGTCGTGCGCGGCGGTCGCCGCGCGTTCGCCGACGCCGGCGAGCCATGTCGCCGCCGCACGCTTGGCCGCGGCGCGCTCGCTCCAGAACTCGCTCCAGCGCTCGGCCGGCGCGATGCAGTCGATCGTGTCGGGGCCGGTCAGTGCCGCCGCCGCAGCGGCGTCGAGCGAAAGCGGCGGCCGCCCGCCGGCACGCACTGTCTCGATCGCCTTCACGAGCGTGCGCCGATTCGCCATGATGACCTTGTCGCTCGTGCCGAGGTGCTCGCGCGTGCGGTCCTGGATGGCGCCCATGCTCTCGACCGCCCACTGGTCGTGCAGGTTGATGTCGTCCTCGCCCATGCCGAGGTAGGTGCGCGAGCGCTGCTCCCCGGGATCGAACCGCCAGGCGTCGTGGCGGCCGTGAATCGGCACATAGTCAGGCAACGTCACGCACGCGAGCCGTTGGGCGCGCATCGCTTCGCGGTCGAGCGGCTCGGCAAAGCCGGTGAAGAACGAATACCAGTAGGTGCGCGTGTCGTCGACCGGCACGTGCATCTGCGTGATCGTGATCGTCTCCGAGAGCGGGATCACGAACGTCGCCGGGAAGAGCGCGTGCGTGACGCGCACGTGCGTCAAGCGATCGGTCATTGGCCGCAGCGCGGTGAGCCGCAGCACGCCGTCGGCGACGCTCTCGAAGCGGATCTCGGGGCGGTGGAACTCGCGCATCACGCGCGTCATCGGCCAGCGCTCGCCTTCGACGTCGCCGACGCTGGCGGCGCGGAACTGGCGGCCGTACGCCTCGTCGTCGGCGAGCGAGCCGTCGTGCAGGTAGCGGTGCAGGAACGACGGATGCGCCGGATCGATGCCGACCTCGAACGCCTGCAGCCAGTTGCAGTGCCACAGACCCTTGAAGGCGAAGCTGTGGCTCGGCGGCGCGACGAAGCAGTCGAGCGCGGGCAGCTCCGGCGGCGCCGTGCCTTCGTCGCCGAGCCACGCGAACAACACGCCGGCGCGCTCGATCAGCGGACGGCTGCGCTGGCGGATGCGCTGGTGCAACGTCGAGCCGAGCGGCTCGGCAGGCGTCTCGAGGCAGGCGCCGTCGGCGGCGAACTTCCAGCCGTGGAACGGGCAGCGCAGGCCGTCGTCCTCGCAACGGCCGAACGCGAGGTCGGCGCCGCGGTGCGGACACGGCCGGTCGAGCAGGCCGAAGCGGCCGTGGCCGTCGCGAAAGAGGACGAGGTCCTCGCCGAGCACGCGCACCGCCTTGACCGGGCGATCCGCCATCTTCGGCTCGAGGCGCGGGTCGAACTCGTCGAGCAGCGCGACCGGTTGCCAGTAGCTGCGCAGCAGCGCGCCGCACGGCGTTCCCGGCCCGATGCGCGTGATCAGCTCGTTCTGCTCGGCGTGCATGGCTGCTCGCGAAGGTGCGCGTCGAGTGTAGGGCCTCGAGCGCGCGGCGCTAGCCGATTCGTGGCCGCGCGTGGCATCCGCTCGTCGGACCGTGCAATGCGCCGTTGCAACACAGCCTCGTGAACGAATCCTCGTGCGTTTGTGCGGCTTCCCGCTCGCGTGGTTTTCCGCACGCACGCGATCTC
>Ga0207703_10002662_pt1 | contig 15354 bp, 10 predicted proteins | sample KBSSwiS12_FD_184304 | JGI IMG/M metagenome (GOLD analysis project Ga0207703, IMG submission 184304) | Switchgrass rhizosphere microbial communities from Kellogg Biological Station, Michigan, USA - KBS Switchgrass S1-2 (SPAdes) (version 2) | ecosystem: Host-associated > Plants > Roots >... | reverse complement strand
ATACTATGAGAAGGCCGCCGACGCTCCCGGCTACTACCGTGTCTTCGTCGGACATTTCGCCACCGAGAAGGAGGCCGCCGCCCAAGCCCAGAAGCTCCTCGAGCAGGGTTGGGTCGATCGCGCCCAGGCCTTTCCTTTGACCACGAGGTAACCCGTGTTTCTCCAGCGACTCGACATCCAGGGCTTCAAATCCTTCCCGCAGCGAGTGCGCGTGGACTTCGGACCGGGCATCACGGCCGTCGTGGGCCCGAACGGGAGCGGCAAGACGAACATCGTCGAAGCGATCCGCTGGGTGCTGGGCGAGCAGAACATGCGCCACCTCCGCGGCGACACGCTCGAGGACGTGATCTTCACCGGCTCCGCGCATCGGAAGCCGCTCGGCATGGCCGAGGTTTCGCTCACCATGGTCAACAACCGCGGCGTGCTCCCGTCGGAGTACACCGAGGTGGCCATCGCGCGGCGCACGTTCCGCAGCGGACAGAGCGAGTACATGATCAACCGGAACGCCTGCCGGCTTCGCGACGTGCGCGATCTCTTCCTCGACACGGGAATGGGATCGCACGCGTACTCGCTCATCGAGCGCGGGATGGTCGACAACGTCCTCTCGGACGAGAGCGGCCACCGCCGGTTCCTCTTCGAGGAAGCGGCCGGCATCATGCGCTACAAGACGCGGAAGAAGGAGGCGCTCCAGAAGCTCGATCTGACCCACGCCGATCTCACGCGCGTGAACGACATCACCGTCGAGATCGAGCGCGAGGTGCGCTCCCTCGCACGGCAGGTGGGGAAAGCGCGGCGCTACGGGCGGCTCCGGGACGAGATCCGGGGCGTGGACCTCGGTCTCTCGCGCGAGGCGTACGACCGCCTCTCGCGCGAAGCGGGCACGCTGCACCAGGAGAGGCACAACGCCGAGAACCGGCGCTCGTCCCTGGGCGGCACGCTGGCCCACCGCGAGGCCGAGCTCGAAGAGCTGAAGCTCGAGCTCCTGAAGCGCGAGGGCGAGGTCCGGCTGGCGCAGGAAGCGCTGAGCGAGCACGAGGCCCGCGGCGCCGCGCTCCTCAACGAGGTCGCGGTGCTGCGCGAGCGGCGCCTTGGGCTCGTCGAGAAGCTCGAGCACGCGAGGTCGGAAGCAGACCGCCTCGAGAAGAGCGTCGAGGAAGTGCGCGGTCATGCATCGAGGCTCGACCTCGACCGCGAGCGGCTCACCGGGGAGCAGGGAACGCGCGAAGCGGAGGAGCGGCGGCTGGAGGAGGAGCTCGCGGCCATGGGTCCGCAGCTCGATCAGCGGCGCTCCGCCCTTGCCGAGCGGAAGCAGCTCTCGCTCGATCTCTTCGAAGCCCGCGTCATGCAGGAGAGCTCGGCCCGCAACTGGCGGGAGAAGCTCGAGGACCTGGGGAAGCGCCGGGGTGAGATCGAGGCGCAGCGGGACGCGCTCGCGCGGGACGAGGACGTCCTCCGCGCTGGAATCCGCGACATCGAGCGCGCGCTCGAGGAGACCCAGGGCGAGGTCGAGCGCGGACGCGAGCGCGTCGAGCAGGCCACGCAAGCCATCGCCCGCGCCGAGGCGCGGATCCGGGAGCACGACGAGATCGAGATCAAGGCGCGCGAGTCCCACGCTGGGCTCGAGGCGCGCCACGCCACGCTCCGGGAGCTGAAGGAGCGCTACGAAGGCTACGACGCGAGCGTCCGCTGGCTCGTGGCGGGCCCGAGCCGTCCGCCTCGCGTCCTCGGGACGGTGGGGGACGTGCTCCACGCATCCGGGGACTGGCTCTCCGCGCTCGAAGCCGCGCTCGGCGAAGCGGTCCAGTTCGTCGTCGCCGAGCGGACGGAAGCGGCGGTCCACGCGCTCCGCGCGCTCGAGCAGAGCGGCGAAGGGCGGGCCACCTTCATCTCCCTAGACCGTCTCTCCCGCGTGCACGCGGCGCAGATCTCCGATGAAGTCCTCACGGCCCCGGGCGTCCTCGGGCCGCTCATCGATCACGTCCGCTTCGAGCCCGGCTACGTGGCGCTGGCCTCCTTCCTCCTCTCGAGCGTCGTGGTCGTCGACACGATCGACGCCGGCCTCGCCCTGAACGAGCGGTTCCAGGGGGAGCGGCTCCAGTTCGTCACGCGGCGCGGCGAGCGCGTGGTCGGCCCCGGCATCTTCCAGGGCGGCGGCGGCCCCACGCGGGCGGGCTCGGTGCTCCGTCGCGAGGAGGAGCTGACGGATCTCGCGGCCGAGATCGAGCGCTCCGCCGCGAGCCTCGCCGCGATCTTGAAGACCGCCGAGGAGAATCGCGCCGAGCGCGCGTCCGCGGTGTCGGTTCAGGAAGAGTCGACACGCCTCTTGCAGGTGGCCGAGCAGGCCCATCGCGCGCAGGAGTCCCGCCTGGCCGAGCAGAAGATTCGCGGTGACGCCATGGTCCAGGCCGCCTCGTCCCTCGCCTCCTCGCTCGCAGCCGTCGTCGCCGATCTCACGCGCGCGCTCGGGGAGTCGGAGTCGGCGCAGGTGGCGCTCCGGTCCGCGGACGAGGAGCGGGGCCGTGTCGACGCGATCCTCGCGCAGGAGGAGACCGAGGTGCGCGAGCTGGAGCGCGATCGCGAGCACCGCGTGGCCCTGCATGCCGAGGCACGCGTGGAGGCGACCCGGGCCCGTTCGGCGCTCGAAGCCGCGATTCGCGAGCGCGAGCGGCTCACGCGGAGCGCGGACGAGGCGGAGCGCGAGATCGGAAGCCGGCGCGAAGAGGCCGTCCAGACCGAGACGCGCATCCAGGAGACCGAGACCCTCTGCGCCGAGCGGGAGGCCGAGCTCGCGCAGGAGATCCAGAAGAAGGCGGAGCGTGAGGTGCTGCTCCAGGGGGCGCGCGAGCGGTTCGGCGAGGTGAAGGGACAGGCCGACGACGTCGAGTCCACGACCCGCGAGGTGCGCCGCGAGCACGCGACCTTGACCGAGCGGCTCCACAAGGCGGAGCTCGAGCAGGCGGAGGCGGACGGCGAGCTGCGCCGGCTTCTCGAGCGCGTGCGGAACGAGTACGAGATCGATCTCGCGTCCTGGGCGCCCGAGGCGGAGGCCACGGCCCTGCCGGGCGATGCCGACGCGGGCGATCCCGCGCTCGCCGAGATCGAGGAGGGCGACGTCGAGCTCGAGCCCGATTCGTCGCGCGTGCCCGACGAGGCGATCGTGGATCGCGGCGAGGACGCCTTCGGATCGGCCCCGATCACGGACGGCGCGTCGCGTGAGGAGCGCGAGGCACGGCTCCGCTATCTGCAAGAAAAGCTCCGCTCCATCGGCCCGGTGAACCTGCTTGCGGTGCAGGATTACGAGGAGCGCCGCCAGCGCCTCGGCTTCCTGAACGGTCAGCGGAAGGATCTCGAGGACGCCCGGCAGCAGCTGCTCGAGGCGATCGAGAAGATCAACGCCACGGCCTCCGAGCTCTTCCTCAAGACCTTCGAGCAGGTGAACAAGAACTTCGTCCAGGTCTTCACCACGCTCTTCCAGGGAGGGGAAGCCGCCCTCGTCCTGACGGGCGAGGATCCGCTCGAGGCGGAGATCGAGATTCTCGCGCGTCCGCGCGGCAAGAAGCCCCAGTCCCTCTCGCTCCTCTCGGGAGGAGAGAAGGCGCTCACCGCGATCGCGCTCCTCTTCGCCATCTATCTCGAGAAACCGAGCCCCTTCTGCATCCTCGACGAGGTGGACGCGCCGCTCGACGACGCGAACATCGACCGCTTCGTCGCGCTCCTGCGCGACTTCAGCGCCAAGACGCAGTTCATCGTCGTGACCCACAACAAGAAGACGATGGAGGTGGCGGACGCGCTCTACGGCGTGACGATGCAGGAGCCGGGCGTCTCCAAGCTCGTCTCGGTGCGCTGGAACCGCGAGCGGCAGGATGTCGACCAGGTCGACGCTCCTCCCGAGGAGCTCGCGCCCGCCGCCTCGTAGCAGGACCTGCCGTGCAGTTCTTCAAGAAGATCACCGAGGGGTTGAAGAAGACGCGGGACGCGTTCGTGGAGCGCGTCTCCGACGTCTTGAAGCCGGGGAAGAAGCTCGAGCCCGAGGACTACGAGGCGCTCGAGGCCGCGCTCCTCCGCGCCGACGTCGGCCCCGCGACCGCCGATCGGATCCTCGAGGACGTGAAGGAGCGCCTCGCCAAGGGGGCCGACGATCCCGGAGCCGCGGTGCGCGAGGCGGTGCGCGCGGTGGTCCAGCCTCCCGCGCCCCCCGCTGCCCCGCTGCCGCGCCCCCACGTCACCCTCGTCGTCGGCGTGAACGGCACCGGCAAGACGACCACCATCGCGAAGCTCGCGCACCGCTACAAGGAAGGCGGGGAATCCGTGCTCCTCGTCGCGTGCGACACGTTCCGCGCCGCCGCGGGGGATCAGCTCGAGATCTGGGCCGAGCGCGCGGGAGTCGAGATGGTGCGGCAGGCGTCGGGCGCCGATCCCGCCGCGGTCGCCTTCGACGGCATGGCGCGGGCCAAGAGTCGGAACGTGGAGCGCGCGATCGTCGACACGGCGGGGCGCCTCCACGTGAAGGCGAATCTCATGGCGGAGCTGGACAAGATCCGCCGCGTCATCGAGCGCGGCATCCCCGGCGCGCCGCACGAGACCTTGCTCGTGCTCGACGCGACCGTGGGGCAGAACGGCCTCGCTCAGGCGAAGGAGTTCGGGCGCATCCTTCCCATCACAGGCATCGCGCTGACGAAGCTGGACGGCACGGCCAAGGGCGGGGTGGTGCTCGCGATCGCGGATGGCTTGAAGATCCCGATCCGCTGGGTCGGCGTGGGCGAGGGGATGGACGACCTCGTCCCCTTCGATCCCGAGGAGTACGCGGCGGCGCTCACCGGGAGCTACTCCCCCGCGTAGCTACTCTCCGGCGTAGGTCACCTGGTTCTTGCCGCGCTCCTTGGACAACTTCAAGTGTAGATTCGCCCGCGTCCACAGGTCGTGGGCGAGCTTCTCGCGCTGTCCGCGGTCGAGCCCGCGCGAGCGGTCCCACGTGACCGGGACGTCCGCGGGGAACATGGCTCCCCCCAGGCTCAAGCTCACGCGCACCGTCGTCTCGCGCCCGTCGAGCCCCGGCACCGCGACGGCCAGGTTCTCCACCTTGTGCCGCAAGCGCTCGCAGATCTCTTTCGCCTCCAGCTTGGTCGTCTCCGCGCTCAGGATGAGCGCGAACTCCTCGCCCCCCCAGCGCGCCACCGTGTCGAACGGCCGCACGCTCCCCGCGAGCGTTCGCCCGATCTCGCGCAGGATCGCGTTCCCGGCCTCGTAGCCGAGCGTGTCGTTCACGCGCTTGAAGTCGTCGATGTCGGCGATCACGAGTGACATCGGACGCTCCTCGCGGTAGGCGCGCGCGATCTCGTGATCCAGCTGCCGCGCGAAGTAGGGGCGGTTGTAGATACCGGTCAGCTCGTCCACCATCACCAGCATGCCGAGCTTCTTCAAGGTGTTGAGGAGATCGGTCGCGTGCTCGGTGACGATGCCCAGAATGCCGAGCCGCTCCTCGTTGAAGAAGCGGGGAGCCTTGCTCCACGCCTCGAGCACGTAGAGGAAGGGCGAGCCGGGCTCGCCGACCCGCGCCATGGCCACGGAGCGGAATCCGCCCGGCACGGGACGCGGCTCGTAGGGAGCGATGGCGACGTGCACGGTGGCGTCCACCGCCTCCGTGTCGAGCATGGTCTCGATGCGTCCCGCCTCGGCGAGGTCGGCGACGTAGACCGGGAGCATGCGCTTTCCAACCCACTCGAGCGCGAGCGCCTTGTCCCACGGCTCGCCGTCGTTCAGCGGCTGCGCGTACCGGGCCTCATCCGGCGCCGATCCCAAGGGGAAGAGGCGCACCTCGTCGCACTCGAGCACGTCGCGCGCGGAGTTGAGGATCGTGCGCAGGATGTCTCCGATGTCGGTCTGGAGATACTCGGTGTTCCGTTCGTCCCGAGTGAAGAGCTTCCGCTCCACCGCGATCAGGTGCGACAGGCTCTTGTAGAGGAGCCGGCTTCGCGCGTGCCAGTGGGGACGGATCGCGCGGACGAGCGTCTCCTCACGGAGCTCGAGCGGCGCCGGCAGCAGGAAGGTCTCTCCGGTCGCGGGAACGCGATAACGTACGTAGGGATGCCCATCGCGCTGGAAGCGGTCGACGCGCTCGAGCGAGCCGCTCTCGAGAAGCCGCTCCGCGATCTCGCCCACGAGCCGGTCACGCGATGCTCCGTCGAGATCGGTCAAGGTGAGCTCGATGAGCCGGCGCCGATCCTCGGCGGAGGCCTCGACGAGACTCAGCGAAGCGAGTAGGGCCGTACGAATTCGCTGCGGGTCGTTCATTCCCCTCGCCTCGGTCGCGTGCGCTCGGATGTAGTGGGAAACGCAGAGATTATAGCACATCCGGCCAATTTCCTGCCGCCCTGCGACCGCCCGATTCCCGTCCGGGCCGCCTGCTAAAGCGTTTTTGCGCTTGCATTTGAGGAGTGGGTGTGCTAGTGTCCATGTCGTAGCCGGAGTGCCTGCCCACGGAAAGGGTGCGCGCATGGCTTCCAACGGTCGTAACTCCATGCGATCGGGTCCCATCCCCAGGGTCCCCACTCCAACGCGAGCCGGCGCTCGCGGTTTTGTTTCTCCAGTCCCCCATATGTCGCAGGTCGCCGGAGACACGGAGGTGGTCTCCATGAATCGTTCCAGAGGAAAGCCCCGTCCCTGGCCAAGCTGGGTGGGTGCGGCGCTCGGGATCCTCGTTTTGACCGCGGCTCCGCCACGGATCCAGGCGAGGCCGTACGACCCCGAATATCCGCCCCTGCCGGACGGCGATCCGACGGCGGACGACCAGCCGAGCCCGACCCCGAAGGGCGGGAAATACGAGGCACGCTCGAACCCGGATACCTACCTGACGGTGCGCCAGCCGGGCGCGACGATGACCTCGTCGCATCTCCGCGGTCGTCTGATCTGGCTGTCCTTCGTTCGCACCTGGATCTGGATCGGCATGCGTTGACGACGAAGCGACCCTGGCGGTGGGGCGCTCCGTGGAGCGCCCCCGAGGACCCATGAGCTACGACAAGGTGCCGCGTTCGGACGTGGCTTCTGTTCTACAGAAAATCGACGACCTCCTGTCGCGCGCGCGATTCACCGCGGCGCTCGAGGTCATCGCGGGATTCCGCGCGGGCCGGAGCGTTCCGGAAGCGCTGGATACCCCGCTCCTGCTCGCTCGGTGCCGAGCCCTTCTCGGGCTCGGGCGCTGGAAGGAAGTGGCTGACGCCGCTGAAAAGAAGCTGAGCGAGCTCTACGCCCTCCGTCCCGACGAGAAGCGGTCCCTGCTCGAATTCCATATCGCCGCCGGCCGCGCGGTGTGGAGGCTGGGACGCCCCTCTCGGGCGGAGGAGCATTTCCGCGCGGCGTACCACATCAGCCGCTGGGAGTTCGAGGACGCGGCCGGCATGCTCCGCTCGCGAAACCTCCTCGGCCTCTGTTTCCTCGGCGCGGGCGAGATCCATCGCGCGGTCGGCGAGTTCGCGCGGGGCCAGACTCAGGCGCGCGAGGCGGGGCTGGTCCACGAAGAGGCCTCTTTCTCCTTGAACCTGAGCATCGCGCTCGGCAAGAACGGCCGCCTCATCGAGGCGGACCGCGAGCTCGCGCGCGCCCGCACGCTCTTCGCCGAGCGGGGCCATTCCCGCGGGAAGGTCCAGGCGCGGCTCTTCCACGGTTATCTCGCCCGCATCCGCGGCGACGCGCGCGAGGCGGAGCTCCACGCTCAGGGCGCGCTGTCCGAGGCGGAGGAGCACGGGTTCGAGCGCGAGCGCGTCATCGCGCTCGAGTATCTCGGAGATCTCGCGCTCGATCGCCACGACAATCAGGGCGCTGTCGACAGTCTGGAGCAGGCATTCATTCTGGCCGAGCGGATCGCTCCCGAAGGGGATCTCATTCCCGAGTTGTGCCGTCGCACCGCCGAGGTGCACGTGCGGATCGGCGAACCGAACCGAGCGCTGGTCGCGTGTGAGCGCGGACTCCGCGTGGCCCGCACGATCCACGATCGGTTCGAGGAGGCGGCCACGCAGCGCGTCATGGCCATGGCCCACCTCCTCCTCGGCCATCGCGAAAAAGCGGCGCGCATCGCGCAGGAAGGCGCGATGCTCCTCCGGAAGCTCGAGGCCAACTACGAGCTGATGCGGCTCCTCGTCTGGACGGGGGAGATGCTCGTGGCCGGCGGCGATGCGGAGGAGCGGCGCGCGGGACGCGATGCGCTCTGGGAGGCGCGGAGCCTCAGCATGGCGATGAAGCTCGACCGCTGGCTCGAGCGCGTCGAGCGGGATCTCGGGGTGGAAATCGTCCCGACGGCCGGTCCGGTTCCCTCGGACCACGCCATGGACTGCGCGCATCCGTCGGGCGCCGATCTCGGCTCGTGCCGGTGGGGCATCATCACGCAGGACCCGCGGATGATCGACCTCCTCGCGATCCTCGAGCGCGCGTCGTCGAGCCGCCTCCCGATCCTCATCCTGGGCGAGAGCGGCACCGGCAAGGAGCTCCTCGCGCGCGCGGCGCACGGACTCTCCGACCGGGCGGCGCGTCCGTTCGTCGTCGGACATTGCGCGGCGCTCTCGGACGGACTCCTGGACGTCGAGCTCTTCGGCAAGGACCCGGGCGAGGGGCCCGGGGGCGAAGGCGCGCGCACCGGACTCTTCGAGACCGCGAGCCGCGGCGTGATGTTCCTGGACGAAGTGGGCGAGCTCCTCACCTCGGCGCAGGCGAAGCTCCTTCGCGTGATCGAGATGGGCGAGCTGCGCCGCGTCGGCGGTATGGGCGTGCGCCAGGTCGATGTGCGGGTGATCGTCGCCTCCACCCGCGACCTGGGCTCGCTCGTCCGGCGCGGCCTCTTCCGCGACGATCTCTACTACCGGCTGAACGGGATCCGCCTCGAGGTGCCGCCCCTGCGCGAGCGTTCGGGCGACATCGGCCTGATCGGCCGCCACCTCCTCGATCGCGCCTGCCTGGAAGCGGGGAAGCGCGTCACCTTGAGCGAGGAGGCGTGGGCGCGGCTCACCGCGCACTCGTGGCCCGGCAACGTGAGCGAGCTCAAGAGCGTCATCGAGCGGACCGTGGCTCTCGCGGGCGACGGCGAGCGGCTGTCCGCGGAACAGGTGCAATTCCAGCCCGTGGTCCGCACACCCATCGCCGATCTGACGGAACGGACCGGCATCCGCACCATGCGGCGCTCCGGCGATCCGGAGGAGCGGAACCGGATCGTGGACGCGCTCCGCGCGCACGGCGGCAACCAGTCGGAGGCCGCGCGCAGCCTGAACGGCATGAAGCGGACGACGCTCCTCTACAAGATGAAGAAGCTCGATATCCGGCCCGAGGAATACCGTCCCGCCCCTCCGCGCTGATTGACCCGTCCCGCGCTCCCGCCTATACTGGCGCCAAGCACCCGCTAACCGCGCAGCGTCCCGATACTTGGCGCGCCCAAGCCCGAATCCGATCACTCTCGCGAGGAGCCGCATGGTTGCCGAGTTGATGAAGGGGCTGTCCATCACCCTGTCCCACTTCTTCAAGAAGCCGGTGACGCTCAAGTACCCGGAAGTGAAGATGCCGATGTATCCCCGCTTCCGCGGCCTGCACGAGCTCCACCGCTACGCGAACGGTCTCGAGCGCTGCGTCTGCTGCGGGCTCTGCGCGGCGGTCTGCCCTGCGGACGCCATCTACATGGAAGCGGCCGAGAACACCCCCACGCAGCGGTTCTCCGCGGGCGAGCGCTACGCGCGCCGCTACGAGATCGACATGCTCCGGTGCATCTTCTGCGGCTACTGCGAAGAGGCCTGCCCCGAGGACGCGATCTTCCTCGGTCACAATTTCGAGCTCTCGGACTACTCCCGCGACGCGTTCCTCTATTCCAAGGAGCAGCTCCTCGTCCCGGTGGGCATGACGAACACGCCGGGCATCGTTCGGGGCCGGTAGGCGCACCCCTTCGCGATGGGCGACCGCTGGTTGCTCGCCGCCGCCTGCGGGGTGGTGGCGGGACTCGCGAACGTCGTCGGCGGCTGGTTCGCCGTCTCCCGCCACGGCTGGGACCGCGTCCGGCAGAGCTACTTCATGGCGGCCGGCGCGGGCTTTCTCCTCGCCGCCGTCTTCCTCCGCCTCATTCCCGAGAGCTTCAAGCTCGCTTCCAACCCGAACGGTCCGCCCACGCTCGCCGTCGGCTCGCTCATCCTGGTCGGCTATCTCCTGATCCACGCCGCCGAGCACGTGCTGGTGGGGCACTTCCACTTCGGCGAGGAGACGCACCACGAGCACTGGGTGGAGCCGGTCGTCGGCACGAGCGCGCTCGTGGGGCTCCTCCTCCACACGCTCCTGGACGGCGTTTCCATCGGCTCCGCGTTCGTCGTCCAGCCGGCGCTCGGCATCCTCGTCGCCGTGGCGGTGTTCCTGCACAAAGTGCCCGAGGGGTTCACGATCGGCTCGATCATGATTTCGTCCGGGCGTTCGCGGAGGGACGCCTTCCTGAGCGCCGCGTGGCTTGGGATCGCGACGGTGGTGGGCACGCTCACGATCTCCTTGTGGTCCGGGCTCGTCACCTACGCGCTCCCGCTCTCGGCGGGTGCCGCGCTCTACGTCGCGGCCTCGGATCTGATCCCCGCGGTCAACGAGACGAAGGGGATCAAGATGGCCCTCGTCGTGTTCGGCGGGGTGGTGCTCTTTTTTGCGACGGAATCCGCTCTGGAGGGACTGGGGTTGTGATTGACCCGGCCCTAGCCTGCTGGTAGGGTGACGTTTCCGGCATCCTTCCCTCCTCGCCGCGCATCCTTTCCGGAGGGGGGACAACCGCGCGTCATGCGCCCGTAAGGAAGGACCATGGGACTCGAAGAGCTCGTACCGGACGGCATCCTCACCACGACCGTCGAGAAGATGGTCAACTGGGCGCGCCGTTCGTCCATCTGGCCGGCCACGTTCGGCCTCGCGTGCTGCGCCATCGAGATGATGGCGACCAGCGCGTCGCGCTACGACCTCGCCCGCTTCGGCGCCGAGGTCTTCCGCGCGTCGCCGCGCCAGGCCGACCTCATGATCGTCGCGGGACGGGTGAGCAAGAAGATGGCGCCGGTCCTGAAGCGCATCTACGACCAGATGCCGGAGCCGAAGTGGGTCATCTCGATGGGCGCGTGCGCCTCGTGCGGCGGCGAGTTCAAGGACTACGCCATCGTGCAGGGCGTCGACACCGTCGTGCCCGTGGACGTGTACGTGCCCGGCTGCCCGCCGCGGCCCGAAGCGCTGATCTACGGGATCATGAAGCTGCAGGAGAAGATCGACCGCATGAAGCTGAAGGGGGACGGGCCCGGCCCGGCGACGCTCGTCGAGACGCCCCGGCCGACCGGATCCACAGCGGGGTCGGGACAGACCACGCCGATGTCGGGCGTGCTTCCTCCGAACCCCGGGCCGGCCTAGACACCACCCGCAATGTCCGCGACCACCGCGCCCGAATTCAAGACCATCACCATCAACATGGGGCCGCAGCATCCCTCGACCCACGGGGTGCTCCGCCTGATCATCGAGCTGGATGGTGAGACCGTGGTCTCTCTCAAGCCCGTGATGGGCTATCTCCACACGGGGATGGAGAAGATCATGGAGGCGAAGAGCTACACCAAGTCGATCACGGTCACCGACCGGATGGACTACCTCTCGCCGCTCGGCAACAACATGGCCTACGTCGGCGCGGTGGAGCGGCTCATGGGGCTCACGCTCCCCGAGCGCGCGCAGACGCTCCGCGTCATCCTCCTCGAGCTCGCGCGCATCTCGTCGCACCTGGTCTGGCTCGGCACGCACGCCATCGATCTGGGCGCGATGAGCGTCTTCCTCTACTGCTTCCGCGAGCGGGAGAAGCTCCTCGACGTGAACGACATGGTGGCCGGCTCGCGGATGACGCCCAGCTACTTCCGCGTGGGCGGCTTCTTCCAGGACGTGCCCGACACGTTCGCGCCGTACGTGAAGAAGTTCGTGGACGAGTTCCCGTCCTCGCTCGACGAGTACCAGAACCTGCTCACGAAGAACCGGATCTGGATGAAGCGCACGATCGACGTCGGCACGATCACGGCCGAGCAGGCGGTCGCGCTCAGCGTAACCGGCCCCTCGCTTCGCGGCAGCGGTTTCAATTACGACGTGCGGAAGACGCAGCCCTATTGCGGCTACGAGACCTACCAGTTCGAGGTGCCGCTCGGGAAGAACGGCGACGTCTACGACCGCTATCTCTGCCGCATGAGCGAGATGCATCAGTCGCTGGCCATCATCCGGCAGGGGCTCGACCGGCTCAAGCCGGGCCCCGTGCGCGCGGACAATCCGTACCTCTTCCCGGCACGCCGCGAGGATGTAAAGAGCGGGATGGAGGAGCTGATCTTCCACTTCAAGATCATGTCCGAGGGATTCCGCCCGCCCATCGGGGATTCCTACTTCTGCATCGAATCGCCGAAGGGAGAGCTTGGCTTCTACGTGGCGTCGGACGGCGAGCCGCTTCCGTACCGGGTGCGCGTGCGGCCCCCTTCGTTCATCAACCTCCAGGCGCTCGAGACCATGTGCGTCGGCCGGATGGTGGCCGACGTGGTCGCGTGCATCGGGAGCATCGACATCGTCCTCGGAGAGGTGGACCGCTAGGATGGAAAACGGACGCGTCCTCACCGCCACGACCGGGCTCCCCGGCTCGCACACGCTCGAGGTCTATCGCAAGCACGGAGGCTACGAGGCGCTCGCGATCGCCCTCGCCAAGACGCCGGACGAGGTCATCGACGTGGTGAAGCGCTCCGGCCTTCGGGGCCGGGGCGGCGCCGGCTTCCCGACGGGCACCAAGTGGGGCTTCGTCCCCAAGTCGACCGACAAGCCCAAGTACATGTGCGTGAACGCGGACGAGAGCGAGCCCGGCGCCTTCAAGGACCGGCTCCTCCTCGCGAAGGATCCGCACCAGGTGATCGAGGGGACGCTGATCGGCGCGTTCGCGATCGGCGCGCGGCGCGCCTACATCTACATCCGCGGCGAGTTCGCGCACGAGGCGACCATCGTGCAGGCCGCGATCGACGAGGCGCGCGCCGCGGGACTCGTGGGCAAGAACATCCTCAAGTCGGGCTACGACTGCGAGGTCGTCGTCTACCTCGGCGCGGGGGCCTACATCTGCGGCGAGGAGACCGCGCTCATCGAGTCGATCGAGGGACAGCGCGGCGAGCCGCGGCTCAAGCCGCCGTTCCCCGCGGTGGTGGGCCTCTTCGGCTGCCCGACCGTGGTCAACAACGTCGAGACGCTCGCCTGCGTGCCGCACATCGTGAAGCGCGGATGGGAGTGGTTCGCCGGCATCGGTCCGGACCGGAACACGGGACCCAAGCTCTACGGTCTGAGCGGCCACATCAACCGTCCCGGCGTCTACGAGGCGCCCATGGGGATCTCGCTCCGCACGCTCATCGACGAGTACGGCGGCGGCGTCCCCGGCGGGCGCCCGGTGAAGGGGGTCATCCCTGGCGGCGCGTCCTGTCCGGTGCTCCGCGGCGACGAGATCGACATCTCGATGGACTTCGACACGCTCACGCGCGCGGGTTCGCTCTTCGGCACCGGCACGCCGGTGATCATGGACGACACGACCTGCATGGTGCGCGCGGCCTGGATCACCGCGCGCTTCTTCGCCCACGAGTCCTGCGGCCAGTGCACGCCCTGCCGCGAGGGGTGCGGCTGGATGCAGCGCATCCTCTGGAAGATCGAGACCGGACGGGGCGAGGAGCGGGACCTCGACATCCTCCTCTCCGTCACGGACCAGATCGAGGGCAACACGATCTGCGCGCTCGGAGACGCGGCGGCCTGGCCGACCCGCGGCTTCGCCAAGAAGTTCCGGGACGAGTTCCTACAACACATCCGCGAGAAGCGCTGCCCGCTGCGCGGCGGCTCGCTCCACTAGGGGAATCGCAATGCCCACGGTGAAGCTCCAGGTCGACGGCCGCGAGGTCGTCGTCGAGAAGGGGACCAACCTGATCGAGGCCGGCAAGAAGGCCGGCATCTTCGTGCCCCACTTCTGCTATCACCCCGGGCTTCCGGTCGTCGGCGTCTGCCGCATCTGCCTCTGCGAGATCGAGGGGCGCCCCAAGCTCGTGGCCGGCTGCGCCACGCCGGTCGAAGAGGGGATGAAGGTCATCACCACGTCCGCCAAGGTGCGCGAGGCGCGCAAGGCGGTGATGGAGTTCCTGCTCATCCACCACCCGCTCGACTGCCCCATGTGCGACAAGGGCGGGGAGTGCACGCTGCAGGACTACACCATGCTGATGGGTCCCTCCGCCACACGCTTCACGTTCGAGAAGCAGACGTGGCCCGAGGAGGACGTGGGCGGGAAGCTGATCCTGAACAAGAACCGCTGCATCCTCTGCCTCCGCTGCGTGAATCTCTGCAAGACGGTTGCGGGGAAGGACGAGATCGCGGTCCTCTCGCGGGGCGAGGAGACCTACATCGGCACGGTCGACGGACGCATGATCGAGAACGAGATGACCGGCAACATCGCGGACATCTGTCCGGTCGGTGCGCTCACGAGCAAGGACTTCCGCTTCCGCGCCCGCCCCTGGGAGATGAAGCCGGTCCAGTCCATGTGCACGCTCTGCTCCAAGGGTTGCAACACCCAGGCCTGGTATCACCCGCGCCGGAACGAGATCGTCCGCATCACCGCGCGCGAGAACATGGACGTGAACCAGTGGTGGATTTGCGATCGCGGCCGCGGCGGGTTCTGGGGCGTTCACCATCCCGACCGCCTGCTTCAGCCCACGCATCGCGAGGGCGATTCGATCGGGCCGACCACCTGGCATCAGGCGATCCCGGCCATCGCAGAGTCCCTCCGGTCGATCGTGGAGCGCCACGGCGCGTCCGCCGTCGGCGTGATGGCCTCGGGCGAGCTCACGAACGAGGAGTGCTTCCTCGCGCGGTCGATCTTCCGGGATGGGCTCGGCATCGCGAACGTCGACGTGGTGGAGCGGCCTCAGCCCCCCGTCGTCTATCCCAAGTTCACGATCGAAGGGGACAAGAACCCGAACACGAAGGGGGCCCGCGTCATCGGACTCGCGCCCGGACCCAAGGGCCTCGGCGTGAAGGACATGATCCGGGCCGCGGTGGACGGATCGATCCGCGCGATGGTCTTCCTTCGCGGCGGACCGCTCGAGCAGTTCGGCGACGCTCAGGCCGTCGCGCGCGCGCTCGGCCGGCTCGAGTGCCTCATCGTCATCGACATCCTGCCCTCACCCGTGTCGGAGCGCGCTCACTGGGAGCTCCCCGGCGTCAGCTTCGCCGAGCGAGAGGGGACCTACATGAACTCGCAGGGACGCGTGCAGCGCGCCCCCAAGATCTTCAGCATGCGGGGTGATACCCGCGAGGACTGGCGGATTCTCGCCGATCTCGGCCGCG
>Ga0207703_10002649_pt1 | contig 15420 bp, 11 predicted proteins | sample KBSSwiS12_FD_184304 | JGI IMG/M metagenome (GOLD analysis project Ga0207703, IMG submission 184304) | Switchgrass rhizosphere microbial communities from Kellogg Biological Station, Michigan, USA - KBS Switchgrass S1-2 (SPAdes) (version 2) | ecosystem: Host-associated > Plants > Roots >... | reverse complement strand
AGGGCCTGGATCCATCGACTCACGTCCTCCGGGTGGACCGGATTCTTCGCCGCCAATTTCTGTGTCAGACTGCCGCCGGCCATCAGCTCGAAACAGAGGAAGGCGGTCTCGAGCTCGTCTCCACTCCTCGCCTTCAATCGCGTTACGCCTGAATCGAGTACCTGGCAGATGTGGGGATGCTGGAGTGCGGCGGCGGTCCGCGCCTCGCGCTCGAAACGCTCCCGATAGCCAGGATATCGAGCTAGCTCCGGTGACAACACCTTGATCGCCACGTCGCGCGATACGTTTCTATCGGTGGCAGCGTACACCGCCGCCTTCGCGCTCTCCTTCAACAGGCGATGGAGTCGATAGCGTCCGGCGAGATCGGCGCCTGTCAGATCCGGCAACGTCGTATCACGGCCATACGAAAACGTGAGTCTCGTGCCGGCGATATCAATGGTCGCACCGAAAAACAGCGGCTCCGCGAGACCCTTTCGCACACGGCGCCCATTCACGAACGTTCCATTCGTGCTGCCGAGATCGTGGATGACGAATCCGCCGTTCTGCCACTCGAGCCGCGCATGATGGCGCGACCAGCCATCGTCCTGGATCGCAATGTCACAGTCCGGATCTCGTCCCAACGTGACGCTCGGGCCCACAAACGGGATGACTCGACCCACTTGATGCGGATCGGGAGAACGCCCGACCAACAGCCGGACATCCGGAACATGTGGCGGATCCGACGGCTGATCGCCGGCCGGCGGTGAAAGAAACACAGTCGCGTCAGGGGCGATCTCGCCGGGTACCGGTGCACTCGACGCAGCGGCATCGGTGACCGTCAACAGCGTCGGCTCGAACGCCACGGGGACTCTGGAGGCAGCCGCGGGCGGAGGTGTTCTCTCAGCGATGGACGACGCCTCACTCAGAGTCAGTCGACACTGCGCAAGGTCGCGGGCCATGCTGCGCAAATCCTGGTAACGTTCCGCAGGATCGGTTGCGATGCTCCGCTCGAGGATCCCCTCGAGCGCCACCGGCAACTCAGGCGCGGCCACCGACAACGGTCTGTGGTCGCCAGTCATGATCCGGTGCAGCAGTCCGTCGGAGAGCGTGCCCGGGAACAACTTGACGCCGGCGAGCAGTTCGTAGACCACCGATCCCAGGGCGAAAATATCTGCTCGGTAATCGACGGCCCGGCCTTGCACCATCTCGGGCGACAGGTAGTTCAACGTCCCAAAGACTGCGCCGCCCTTTGTCAGACCGGATTCAGCGAGGTGAGCCAACGAAGCGATCCCGAAGTCGAGGATCTTGACCGCGCCATCGTCGGCCACCATCACGTTCGCGGGCTTGATATCGCGATGGACCACCTGCTGTTCGTGCGCGTACCCGAGCCCCGCGCACATCGATTCGGCGATCGCCAGCTTCGCTGACAGCGTGAGCGGCGTGGCGTTGGCGATGAGTTGCGCGAGCGTCTCGCCGCTGACGAACTCCATCACGATGTACGCCTCGCCATCGTGCTCTCCCACATCGAAAATGCTGACGATATTGGGATGATGCAGGCGGCCGGCGGATTGCGCCTCTCGCGCGAATCGTTCGCGAAACTCGGAGTTGTCCGCGTCGGCCAGCAGGACTTTGATCGCGACCTGTCGGTCGATCGCCGGGTCGTGCGCAAGATACAGCGAGCCCATTCCGCCGGTGGCGATCCGCCGAATCACGCGATATCGGCCGATCTGCGTGGGAATGGGGCCTGGACTCATTGCCGCACCGTGGTTAGCTCACGCGTTCACTCTAGGGATGGTGCGCTCGCAGGAATGAACGAATCTGGCGCACGGCCAGCGGAATCCGCTCCTTCGGCTCCTTCCACGGAAACATGCTGACCTCGGCTTTCGGCGCGAGCATCGCCGCTTCCATCGCGACGGCGTACGGATGCGCTGGGATGTCGTCGGGCAGGATCAGCACCGGCGTCTGACAAGCACGCACGAAATCGCGCGTGACCGTAAAGACGAAATCCGCATTGGTCCGATACATCTTCGTGAGGAACTGCTCGACCATCGCCATCGTGATCTCGGGCCGGCGTTTCACCAGGTCCGGGCCCCAGCCGCTCATGTTGGTGTCGTAGAAGAGCGTCGGCATCTCGGGGCGGAACCCGCTCGGCTGCGCCAGCACGGCCGCGACGACGCGGTTCGGCGCGCGCTTGAGCAGGTTCCAGATGAAAGGACCGCCGATGCAGAAGCCCATCACCATGAACTTGTCGATGCCCAGGTGATCCATGAGGCCGAGATGATCGTCGGTGTACGAATCCCACGGGCGATCGATCTCGAGCGGGCCCGACGACTGTCCGTTGTTCGCGTTGCGCAGATCCGACGCGACGCAGCGATACTCGTCCTTGAACTCGGGCACCGGGTTGAAGGGATTCGAGAGGGCCGCGATCGTCGAGTTGAGCCCGCCGCCGGCGATGAGCAGCAGAGGAAATCCCTTGCCGGTCTCTTCGTAGTGGATACGCCTCGCGCCCTTCTCGTAGAACTTCGCCGCGCCTCCTGGCGCCTGTCCTGCGAGCAGCCGCGGGGTGGCGGCCATCACCGTGGCCGCGGCACCGGTCTTCAACAGCTTGCGTCTCGTCTGATCCGCCATGGCCGTTCTCCCTCCGGAGCGAAATGCCTGCCGCTCGGGAGAGTATAGCTTCGCGACTCGAGAGTGTGATCACGGGCTCGCCGAAGACGGCAGCGCGGCGAACAGCTGTTCGATGTCCCCTTCGGTGATGTGCAGGTGCGGTGCGAATCGAATGGACGAGCCGCGCTGACTGACGAAGACGTTCCTCTCGCGGAGGGATCCGACAAGGTTGCCGCTGATATGCGACGGCATCCGGGCGCCGAACAGATGCGGGCAGCGCTGCGCGGGGGGTGGAAGCTCGAACCCCAGTGCTTCGAGCCGATCCTGAATGCGCGCCGTGATCGTTGCAAGGCTCCGTGCAACGACCGGCAGGGTCCATCGTTGCAATTGCTCCAACGCAGCGATCGCGCCGGGAAGAATCGTGGACGTGCACTTCTCTCCGACCTCGAAACGGCGCGCTCCGGGCAGGTAGATGTCGTTGTACTGGACGAGCGTCGCGAAGTTGCCCGAGTTCTCGCGCGCAAGCCAGGTCTCTTCGAGCGGCCGTGCATCGCGCCATGCAGGCGAAACGTACAGCAAGCCGAACCCATACGGACACAGCAGCCACTTGTAGCCGGCAGCCACGAGAAAGTCCGGCTGGACGTCGGCCAGATCGAGCGGCATGGCGCCAAGCGATTGCGTGGCGTCGAGCACCAGCGCTGCGCCGACCGCGCGACAAGCCCGCGCCACCGCCGACAGATCGAGGCGCGCGCCGTTCGTCCAATGACAGTGGCCCGCCGCGACGACCCGCACACCCGGCCTGATAGCTGTAAGCGTCGCCGCCGTCCAGTCGCCGTCGGCGGGCGCAGGGACGGTGACGATGGTGGCGCCGGTCTCGGCGGCAACCCGTCGCCACGGCAGGACGTTCGACGGAAATTCTTCGTCGAGCAGGACGATGCGATCGTTCACGTTCAGCGTCGGTTCGATCGCCCGCGCGGCCGTGCTCACACCGTAACTGGCTGCGGGGACCACGGCCCACCCGTCTGCATCCCCGCCGAACAATTCAGCCGCGAGTACGCGAATGCGCTCGGCGTCGTCGAAGAAATCCCCGGGCGATCGTTTCCAGGGGTGGCTCTTGGCTGCGGCGGACGCGACGAGGCGCGCCCGCGATTCGTTCAATTGCGGCGCGTTGTAGGCGGTGTTGAAGTACGCGATCCCTGGCGGCACGTCGAAGAGGGATCGCTGGGACCCAATGGGAAGCTCGGAAAAATGGTTGAGCATGGCTGAGGCAGATGTCACGATTTCTATCAGTTCGTCACAACTCTTGAGACAATCGCTACCGCGCCTGACACGGGAGGTACGTACATAGGATGGCCTGCAACAATAACTTTCCGCGCGCCATGAAGAAGACCAACACACTCTGCATAGCGGCGCTGTTGATGTTGTGCAGCCGCGCCGTACTCGCACAGGATCTGAGCGGCGACTGGCAGGGCGCGCTCAGCATCGGCACGCAGCAGCTCCGGCTGATCCTTCACATCGACAAAGCCGATGACGCCTCATGGAAGGCGACGCTGGCGAGCATCGATCAGAGCCCCGATCGCGGTGCGCGAATGCCGGCCGACGCGGTGACCGTCGCGGGCACCAGCTTCAAAATGACCGTCGCTGCCATTCGCGGCTCGTTCGACGGCACGATTGCATCCGACGGTAATTCGATCGCCGGCACATGGACGCAGGGCGCGCCGCTGCCGCTGACGCTCACGCGCGCGACACCCGCCACCGCGTGGAAGGATCCGTCGCCCCACACCGCCAGCTTCGTGACGTCTGAACGCGACGTCAAGCTCGAGGTGCTCGACTGGGGCGGTCCCTCGACCGGTCGAACACTGGTGCTGGTACCCGGACTCGGCAACACGGCGCACATCTTCGACGTCCTCGCGACAAAGCTCACGGCGCGCTATCACGTGATCGGCGTCACGCGCCGCGGCTTCGGCGATTCGAGCGCGCCCGCGTCCGGTTACGGCGCCGACCGGCTGGGCGACGATGTGCTGGCGGTGATCGACGCGCTCAAGATCAGCAAGCCGGTGCTGGCTGGACACTCGCTCGGCGGCGAGGAACTGAGCTCGATTGGATCGCGGTACCCGGAGAGAATCGCGGGCCTGATTTACCTGGACGCCGGTTATTCGTACGCGTATTACGCACCGGACATCGAACCGTTCCCGGCGCCGCCGACGACGTCGCTACCGCCGATCATGCAGGGCATCATGTCCGGAAGACAGAACTACACGCGCATCCCTGTCCCGATTCTCGCGATCTACGCGCTGCCGCACGATCCTGGAGCCGCCGCTCCCGCGGCGGTGCGCGCGCAAACCGAGGCGAACGACGTGAAGGCCGAGGCGCAGGCGAAGGCCTTCGAGGCCGGCCTGCCGACCGCCCGCGTCGTCCGAATTCCGCGCGCGAATCACTATGTGTTCGTGTCGAACGAGGCCGACGTCTTGCGGGAGATGGAGACGTTCATCGCATCACTGAAGTGATACGAGTCGGCTTCAGGGTACTTTCGGCGTCGTCCGAACCGTCGGGTACGTGATGCCAAGCTGCTCCAGATACGTCTTGTACTTGGACGGATCGTAGTAATACTTTTTCATCTCCGGCCGGTACTTCGCCATGATCTGCTCGTTGAGCCAGATGGCCGGCTTGTCGCCCGGGCGGATGAACGAGACGTACTTCGTGTTCTTCGTCTGGACGTTGTTGAAGTAGTCCCACGCCTGCGTGACCAGTTCAGGGCGCGTCAGGAAATCCAGGACCGTCAGGGCGACGACCTTCGATCCGTAGTAGATGCCTTTGTGCGCGATCGGCGTGGCCATCGAGATCGCGTTGGCCCAGTTGTGCCCGGGGCCGGCCTGCATGTTCGCGGGATAGTTCAGCGTGACCGTCGGCACCACCCACGAGATATCGCCGATGTCGTCCGAGCCGCCGCCGCGCCGCTCATCGTCAGGCACCTCGGACCGCCCGCGCAACGGCTCCAGCTTCGTGGCGAGACCGACCTCCGGCACTTTCAACTCATGCTGCAGCGCCTTCGCCAGCGCCTGGTCCGCTTCGGTCCAGTGCGGCAGCCCCACCGCCTCGATGTTGGCGTGCATCGTCTCCGCGATGGTCTTGTTGAAATGACCTGACCACGCCGACCCGAGCAGCCGCGACGAGACCTCGGTGTCCGTCATCATCGTCGCCGCCTGCGCGATCTTGTCGCCGATCGCCCACAACTCCTTGGTGTGCGGATAGTCGGTTTCGCGGAAGTAGTACCAGACCGAGGCGTTCGGCGGGACGACGTTGGGCTGATCGCCGCCGTTGGTGATCACGTAGTGCGAGCGCTGCTGGATGCGGAGGTGCTCGCGGCGGAAGTTCCACGCCGTGTCCATCAGTTCGACCGCATCGAGCGCGGAGCGGCCGCGCCATGGCGCGCCGGCCGCGTGCGCGCTCTCTCCCTTGAAGTTGTACTCGACCGAGACCAGGGCGTTCGACATGCTCTCGCCCCAGTTCGCCTGCATGTTCGAGCCGACGTGCGCGAAGATCGAGATGTCGACGTCCTTGAATGCGCCGGCCTTGACGTAGTACGCCTTGGCGCCGTCGAGCTCCTCCGCCACGCCGGGCCAGAGCCGCAGCGTGCCCGACAGGTGCTGCTGCTCCATCACCTTCTTCACGGCCAGCGCCGCCGCAATCTGCAGCGGCATGCCGGAGTTGTGACCTTCGCCGTGACCGGGCGCGCCTTCGATGATCGGATCGTGATAGGCGACGCCCGGCTTCTGCGACGCCTGCGGGATGTCGTCGATGTCGGAGCCCAGGGCGATCACCGGCTTCCCGGAACCCCAGCTCGCCATCCAGGCCGTGGGAATCCCCGCCAGGTTCTCCTGAACCGTGAATCCGTTCTGCCTCAGCACGCCGGTCAGGTACTTCGTCGTCTCGAATTCCTGGAATCCAAGCTCGCCGAAGCTGAACACCTGATCGTTCATCCGCTGAATCATTTCCTGCAGTCCGTCGACCTCCTGCCCGACGTCCCGCTTGTATCGATCCAGGGTGGGATTCGACGGCTGTGCACTCGCCGGAGCGGCTGGCGGCGTTTGCTGCGCGGCGGCGATGACACCGCCGGCCACCGCGCACACGACGATTGCGAAACGGAATCCACGCATCACCGGCTTCATGTCACTCCTGTTTGATCGCATGGTTCTCGATGAACGCCATGATGGCGTCTTCATCCTGACCCGAGTTGAACGCGATGCCCGCCGGGTACCGGTATGGGCGGCCTTTCGCTGTCTGCTCCCGCCGGGCCCACATCAGCCGCCCCTGGCAGAAGCAGGTCGCGTCGTCGGACAACAGCGCGAGCGTCACCAGTTGTCCGACGTCCGGAGGCCGAGCGTAGATGACCTGGGCGCCGGTGAGCGAGAGGTCGACAAGCAACGCGGGCTGGCGATCCACCTGCACCTTGCGAAGCGGCTTGAATCCATAACGCTTCGCGGGCGGTCCCTCCGCCTTCGCCGGCGGCTCGCCGGGAGCGGCCGGAAGCAGCGGCTCCAGCTCCACGTCGTGATCGACGGGGCCGCGCTCCCGCTCGAACAATTCCAATTCGAGAACCCGAATCCGCTCGGTGGCAGCCTCGAGCCGGCTGGCCATGTCGCTGGAGTCGTCGGTGAGACTGGGCGCAGCGGCCAACTGCGCTGTGAGCGTCTCGCGCTCGCGATCGGCGGCGTCGCGCACGGCAGTCAGCTCGGCTGCCAGCGCGTCACGCTCCCGAATCGCGGCGTCGCGCGCGGACGCCAGGGCGGTGGCGGCGGCGTCTTGCTCTTTGCTGGCGGCGTCTCGGGCAGCATTCAGCTCCGCGGCCAGGGCGTCGCGCTCGCGAATCGCGGCGTCGGCCTTTTCCTCGGCCGCCTTCAACGCGCGTGCGCGTTTCGCGTCGATGGCCGCGAGCCGCTCGTCGACGGCCGCGTTCATGCCCTGGACCGACTTCTTGGCCTTGTCGAGCAACTGCGCGAGCTCGTCGCGCTCCGCGATTACCTCCTCGGCCTCGGTCTCCGCCTCCTGCCGAATGCGATCCGCATCTGCCAGTTCCTGTTCGAGGGCCGCGAGACGGGCCTGCACGGTCGCCAGGGTCTCAGCCGATCGTTTCCGCTCGACCTCGAACTCGGCGGTCAACCCATCACGGTCGCGGACCGCCTCCGAGGCGAGCTCGAGCGCTGCGTTACAGGCTTCGTCGAGCTCGGCACAGCGGCGCTCCAGGGCCGCCACCGACGCCCGCTCGGCGCCGGCACCCTCCGCGTGCTTGTCGGCGGCGTGGCGGGCGTCCGCCAGATCGCGCTCCAGCGTCGCGTGCGCCGCGGTCAACTCCGCAACCCGATCGCGATGTCCGCCGAGATCGGCCTCGAGTTCGGCGCCGCGAGAGCGCTCCTGCTGGATCTCGAGTTCGAGCGCCTCAATCCGCTGCCGACGCTCTGCATCACCGGCGACCGCGGTCTGCAGTTCTCCACTGATCCGCTGGAGCTCCTGAGCCGTTGCGGCCCTCGTCTGCTGCTCCTTTAACAGCGACTCGTGAACGCCGGTAGACTCGCTCAGCAATTGTTCGGCCGACTCGCGCTCCCGAGCCAGGGCGGCGTGCGCGTCCGCGAGCTCGCCGCGCAACGCGTCGGCGCTTGCGCGCCCGGCCTCGAGCTCACCCTGCAGGTGCTCGACTTCTGATTCGCGCCCCTCGAGCTGTCTCCGCGTCACGTCCGCCGCGGCATGCGCAGCGTCGAGCTCGGCTCTCAAACCGTCAGCCAGCGCGCGAGCGGCATCGAGCGCCTGGCGGGCGTCGGCGACGGCGGCCTCGGCCTGCTCTCGCGCCCGCGACTGCGTGTCGAGCGATGCCCGCGCGGTCGATTCGCCCTCCGCCGTCGCGGCGCGTTCGCTCGACAGCGCCTTCTCCAGCTCGCCGACACGCCGGAGGCGTGCGGCGTCGACGTCGAGCGCGGACTGCAGCTCGTCTTTCAGGTGTTCGAGCTCTCGCGCGGTTTCGACCGCGGCCTGACGATCGGCCTCGAGCGACGCGCGGAGCTGATCGGATTCCTGCACCCATCGCGCGGACACGGCACGCTCACGTTCGAGCGCCGCTCGCGCCTTCGCGAGTTCCTCGGTCAGCTTTTGTGTGCTGGCTCGCTCGGCGGCCAGCTCGCGATTGAACGCCTCGGCGGCCTGCCGCTGCGAGCTGACGTCGCGGCGCAGCGCATCCGCTGCGGTCCGCGAAGCCTCGAGGTCGGCGCGCAGGGTGTCAATGGCCGCCGCGGCCTCGGCCGCGTCGTGCTGCGCGGCGGCAGCTTCACGCTGCGCCTCGGCGACCGCAACGCCGGCGTCGTCCTGCGCCTGCGTCTGCGCTTCGAGCGTCGCCCGCACCGCCGCGGACTCGGCCTCCGCAGTGGCGACGCGTGCGAGATCGATGACGAGGCGCTCCAGCGCGGGCGGATTCGGCAGCGCCAGGGCGGTTTCGAGCGCCGCGAGCCGCGTCTCGAGCTCCGCCCGCAACGTATCGAGCTCATGCCGGGCGTTGGCCAGGAGAGACTGCCGGATGGCCTGTTGCGACGATCCACTGGTAGTAACGAGCCGGAAATTGGTCATTGGGCTGAACGCAGGACCGATTATAGTTTTGGTCTGTGCCGGTGAATGACAATGCCTGGGACCAGCAGGCGAACCTGGTCTCCGCGGCGCATGCCACCGCGAGTTGGGCCCGGGCCCGCCGCGCACAGTGGGCGAACGCTCCAGCGCCGATTGCCCCCATCGAGACCGCGCCGGTCACTGAATTCGACTTCGTTGCCGAACCCGCGGCAACGCCGCCGCCAGTAGAACACGTCCAGCCTCCAGCCGTTCACGCGCTTCCTACTGTTTTTCGAGCGCCCGAGGTGCACGCGACAGACTCGGGAGCCTCTGCCGCTGCTCGCACGCCGGCGGGCTCAGCGCCGCTCAAGCCCTGGTTGATCCGCGGGGGAATCGCCGCCGCGGTCCTGGCAGGCGTGGTGGTCGGCGGACGCTACCTGTGGGACAGCCTGCCGTCGTTCCCGTCGAAGACTGCCACGACAGCGGCGAAGGCGCAGACCGAGAAGGCCGACGCAAAGGCCGCGAAGCCCGACGCCAAGGCGGAGAAGGCTGACCCAAAAGCCGAGAAGGCCGCCGCCCCCCGCACGGGTCCTGGAACACTGCAGGTGACAACGACGCCGCCGGGCGCACAGGTCATCGTGGACGGAAAGGCGCGCGGCGTGACGCCGCTGACCCTCACGGATCTGAATGCCGGCCGTCACGAAGTCTTCGTGAAAGGCGAAGGCGGTACCGTGCAACGGACGATCTCCATCGCCCCGAACCAGACCGCCACGATCGACGAAGCCATCTTCTCCGGCTTCGTCACGGTGTACGCGCCTTTCGATGTGACGATCACCGAAGCCGGACGCGTGCTCCGCGCCGACGATCGGCACCAGGTCATGCTGCCTTCGGGCGCGCACGAGCTTCGTTTTTCGAATCGAGCGCTCGCCTACGATGTAACGCGCAAAGTCGACGTGAAGCCTGGCGAGGCCACGAATCTGCAGCTCGCGCCGGAGCCGTCCTCAATCACGGTGACGGCGACGAGCCCGGCCGAAGTGTGGCTCGATGGAACACGCCTGGGCGATACGCCGGTCAACAACGCCCCGGTCTCGATCGGCGAGCACGACATCGTCGTCCGGCGTCAGCCCGGCGGCGAGCGCCGTTTCACGATCACCGTCGGCGCCAAGCCGTACACACTGAACGTCGAGTTCTAAACTCGCGTGGCCCTGCTGGAATCGCAGGGCTGAAGCCCTGCGCCACTAGTGAGCAGCCAGAAGCCTGTTGTGACGCACGACTTCAGTCCGTTGTGGTGCGCGGCTTCAGTCTGTTGTGGTGCACGGCTTCAATCTGTTGTGGCGCACGGCTTCAGCCGTGCGGCCTTACCTGGATTGACCGGTACCTGTCGCGCGCGTACCATCGTGCGCATGATGAAAAGGGATCTTCAGCAGGCCGTCGCGCGTCGCTCGTTTCTCTCCCGGATCGGGGGCGGCATCGCGGCGCTCGGCGCCTGGGGCGCCGGATCCGCGGTCGCTGCCGCGGAGACGCAGGCGCCGGCTCCCGCTCCCGCCGAGACCGGGCACTGGCAGCCGACACGCCATGCGATCGACGACTGGCTCGATCAGCTGCCGGGGAAACACCGGCTGGCCTTCGACACGATGACGCCGGACCGGCTGGAGGACGCGATTCAGTTCGCCGGCAATTTCTACGCGGCCAACAAGGGCGCTTACAGCCTGGAGAGCAGCGATCTCGCGGTCGTGATCGTCATGCGCCACCGCTCGGCGCCGTTTGCGTACAGCGACGCGATCTGGGCGAAGTACGGTGGGACCCTTTCTCGACGGGCCGAGTTCACCGATCCGAAGACCAAGGAAGCGCCCAACGTGAACTACTTCACGCCGACGGTCACGGACTCGACGGCGCGGCAGCGCGGCATCGCCAGCCTGATCAAGCTCGGTGTGCGGTTCGCGATCTGCGATCTCTCCACGCACGCCATCGCGGGCCTCATCGCGCGCGATCACGGCATCACGGCTGACGCCGCCTACAAGGAAATCACATCCAACCTGATCGGCAACGGCCGCCTCGTGCCGGCCGGCATCGTCGCCGTCAACCGCGCGCAGGAACGCGGGTACGCGCTCGCGTGAAGGCGACGTAGCGCGAAGCCTTTAGGCGAGCGTGCGCGCTCGGCTGAAGCCTTCGCGCTACACAAAACGTGTCAGCCCCGCCGGTAGTTCGGAGACGAGTCCCGAATCAGCATCGACAGCAGCAGGCTCGTCACGCTGACGACGATCGCGCCCCAGAACGCCGCCCAGAATCCAGTGACGTGAAAACCGAGGCCGAGCGACGCCGATAGCGAGCTCGTGAGCCACAGCATCAGCCCGTTGACGACGAGCAGGAACAATCCCAGCGTGACGAGGATCAGCGGGAAGGCCAGGACCTGCATCACCGGCCGGATGAAGGCGTTGACCACGCCGAACACCAGAGCAACGCCGAGAAACGGCAGCGTCCCGCCGTCAAAGGTCACTCCGGGCACGAGCCGGGTCGCCACCCAGAGCGCCGCGGCGTTGACCAGCAGTCGGATCAGGAACCGCATGAAGGTATTATTCCTCTTCCGGCAGAACCTGACCCATGTTTCAACGGACTGACGACCTCCGAATCCGAAATGTCCGGCCCCTGATTCCCCCGGCGATCCTGCTCGAGGAGATCCCGATCAGCGAGCGGGCGTCGAATGTTGTCTCGGACTCTCGCGCCGCCATCGCGAGGGTCATCGAAGGCACCGACCCGCGGCTCGTGGTCGTCGTCGGGCCCTGTTCGATTCACGATACGAGGGCGGCGCTGGAGTATGCCTCCCGGCTCAAGCCGATTGCCGACCGCCTCGCCGACCACCTGATCGTCGTGATGCGGACTTATTTCGAGAAGCCGCGGACGGTCGTCGGGTGGAAAGGGCTGATCAACGATCCCGATCTCGACGAGAGCTTTCATATCAACAAGGGACTTCGGCTCGCGCGTCAGCTGCTGCTCGACGTGAACGATCTCGGGCTGCCGACCGGATCGGAATTCCTCGACACGCAGATCCCGCAGCACATCGCCGACCTGACGTCATGGGTCGCCATTGGCGCGCGCACCGCCGAGAGCCAGGTGCATCGCGAGCTGGCGTCCGGCCTCTCGATGCCGGTCGGCTTCAAGAACAGCACCGATGGCAGCACGCAGATCGCCGTCGACGCCGTCCTGACCGCGCGCTCGGCGCACTGGTTTCCGTCGGTGACCAAGCAGGGGGTTTCCGCAATCTTCCAGACCGTCGGCAACGACGGGTGCCACGTGATTCTGCGAGGCGGGACGCGCACCGGACCCAACTACGACGAGGAGCACGTGGCCAAGGTCGGCGCGCGCCTCGCCGCCAAAGGCCTGAGAGAAAGCGTGATGGTCGACTGTTCACATGGCAACAGCCTGAAGGATCACGAAAAGCAGGCGTTGGTCGCCGCATCGATCTGCGAGCAGTTGACGAACGGCTCCCGCCGCATTTTCGGCGCGATGCTCGAGAGCAACCTCGTCGACGGCCGGCAGGACTATGTGCCGGGAAAACCCGCGGTCTACGGACAGAGCATCACCGACGCCTGTCTGTCGCTCGAGCGTACCGAACCGCTGCTCGAACAGCTGGCGCAGGCTCAGCGGTCGCGCGGACAGATCGCTTGATTCGACCGCGGCCCGAGCCCATACTGACCCGGCTGAAATACGATCAGGGCTAAGGCTCAGGGCTAGTGGCATAAGGTCGATGGAGCGCGTCAACACGCCATCTGACCATCTGCCGTTGGCTCTCAGCCCTGAGCCCTTAGCTCTTAGCCCTATGAAGGAGATCCCATGAGAACTCTAGCCCTCGCGCTCGTCGCGTTGCTCGGTGCGGCATCGGCCTCCGCGCAGGCGCCCGTTCCGGAAATCCCGTTCGACGGCAACATCAACTTCCTGAAGCTGCCGCCGGACATGAACGTCGGCGAGGTCTCTGGAGTTGCCGTGAACTCGAAAGGCGACGTCGCTATCTTCACCCGCTCCAACAGCGCGAGCGGACCGGCGTATGGCGCAACGGCGTCGCAGGTTCTTCTGTTCGACAAGACCGGAAAGTTCATCCGCGAGATCGGCAAGGGTCTCTACGCCTGGTCGTACGCGCACGCGATCCGGTTCGACAAGGACGACAACCTCTGGGCCATCGACAAGGGCTCGGACATGATCGTCCGCATCAATCCGGAAGGACACGTCACGATGGTCTTCGGCCGGAAGAAGGAAGCGTCCGACGATGCCGAGCCGTGGAAGCGCGTGACGCCGCCGCTCGCGCCGATTCCCGGGCAGTTCCGTCAGCCGACCGACGTCGCGTGGGACACCGAAGGGAACATCTACATCAGCGACGGCTACATCAACTCGCGCGTGGCGAAGTTCACCAAGGACGGTGACTGGGTCGCGTCGATCGGCGAGCCGGGGCGCACGAAGATCGGCGAGCTCAACACGCCGCACACGATCTCGTACGACGCGAAGGGCAACATCTACGTCGGCGATCGCGGCAACCGCCGCATCCAGGTGATCGATCCGAAGACGAACACGCTGGTGCGCGAGATCAAGATCGACGTGCCCGTGCCGCCGGACGCGAAGCCGTGGATGGGCGCGACGCCGACGGCCGAGGGCGCCGCCGCGCAAGCCGGCGCGCCGTGGGCGATTTGCGTCACGCCGCCCAACGCACAAGGACAGCAGTTCCTCTACAGCTCGGACGCCTTCCCGGGCCGCGTCTACAAGCTCTCCGTCCCGGACGGCAAGGTGCTGGGCTGGCTCGGCAAGTCGGGACATCAGGCCAAGCAGTTCGGCTGGATTCACGAGATCGCGTGCCCGAGCGAGAACGAACTCTACGTCGCCGAGCTCCTCAACTGGCGTCTGCAGAAGCTGACGTTGAAGCCCGCGGGAACGAAGAGCACCGCGGCTGGTCAATAGATCAGAAAACAGTCCAAGGAGGTCCCCGTGAAACGTCTTCTGATCGCCGTGATCGCCCTCCTCGCAGCGGCGCCGCAGGCGCAGCAGGCAGTGCCCGAGATTCCGTTCGACTCGGCGCCGAACTTTCTGAAGCTGCCGCCCGACATGAATCTGGGGGAGGCATCGGGCGTTGCCGTCAATTCGAAGGGTGACGTCGCGGTGTTCACCCGCTCGAACAGCGCCGGCGGTCCCGCGTACGGTGCCACGGCGTCGCAGATCCTGCTCTTCGACAAGACCGGCAAGTTCCTGCGGGAGATCGGCAAGGGCCTTTACGCCTGGTCGTACGCGCACGCGATCCGCTTCGACAAGGACGACAACCTCTGGGCCGTCGACAAAGGCTCGGACATGATCGTCCGCATCAATCCGGAAGGACACGTCACGATGGTCTTCGGCCGGAAGAAAGAAGCGTCGGACGAGGCCGAACCGTGGACGCGCGTGAACCCGCCGCGGCCGCCGGTCAACGGCCAGTTCCGCCAGCCGACCGACGTCGCGTGGGACACGGACGGCAACATCTACATCAGCGACGGCTACATCAACTCGCGCGTCGCGAAGTTCACGAAGGACGGCGACTGGGTCGCGTCACTCGGAGAGCCGGGTGGCGGCAAGCTGGGTAACCTCAACACGCCCCACACGATCTCATACGACGCGAAGGGCAACATCTACGTCGGCGACCGCGGCAACCGCCGCATCCAGGTCATCGATCCGAAGACGAACGCCTTCGTCCGCGAGATCAAGATCGACGCGCCGGTGCCGGCCGACGCGCAGCCATGGATGGGTGCAAAGCCTGACGTCGCGCGCCTGCTGGCGGCCGACGCGCCGCCCGGAGCCGCGACGATGGCGCCCGGCGCGCCGTGGGCGATTTGCGTCACACCGCCCAACGCACAGGGTCAGCAGTTCATCTACAGCTCCGACGCGTTCCCCGGCCGCGTCTACAAACTGTCGCTCGACGGCAAGCTGCTCGGCATGCTGGGCAAGTCGGGGCATCAGATGAAGCAGTTCGGCTGGATCCACGAGATCGCCTGTCCCAGCGAAAACGAGATCTTCGTGGCGGAGCTGCTCAACTGGCGCGTTCAGAAGCTGACGTTGAAGCCCGCCGGCATGAAAGGCACTGGGGCGGCTCAGTAGGCTGGAAGGGCGGGACAGGCAGGAGGGGCGGGATAGGCGGACCGATTTTCCTGCCCATCCAGCCCGTCCTGCCGATCCAAGCCCTAAGCCCTCAGCCCTTAGCCCTGCGCCCTTAGCCCTGCCCCCTCAGCCCTGGAC